>JAABUX010001347.1_pt1 | contig 37528 bp, 31 predicted proteins | sample 5561851 | NCBI WGS metagenome assembly JAABUX01 (sample SAMN10711883, study PRJNA513361) | rock metagenome | isolation source: Antarctica rocks | place: Antarctica: Victoria Land, Richard Nunatak red sandstone | collected 2016-01-03 | reverse complement strand
GGGGCCGACGCGGTCTGCCACCTCCGCGCCCTGTACCGCAGCGAGAAGGGCCAATGGGAAGCCTTCTGGGGCCGCGATTTCAGCCCCAACTGATCAGCCGTACCACCAACTATCGTGACGCTCACCGTCGGTGATCCTCCAGAAACCGGGGTCCACTATAGTCCGGCCATCGCTGTGGCTCCAATGCCACCGCTACGCTGTTACCGATTTGTTACCAAAGGTGTCCTCGGCGCAAGAATAAGGGGTTGCGCCGGTTTGACGCAACCCCTTACCCTGCAAAGTGCCGAAGAGAGGACTTGAACCTCCACGGGCATGGTTAGCCCACTAGGACCTGAACCTAGCGCGTCTGCCAGTTCCGCCACTTCGGCCTCCTCGATCCATTTAAGCGACCATGCCCCGCGGGCGTCAAGAGCGGGATGTGCGAATCGGCGGGTGGGGCGGGTGGCGAGCCAGCCATGGGTCTCGTCGTCGGGGCGTCGGAAAACCACCGCTGGCCCTCCTGGTCGGCCCAGGGCGTCGTCTTGAACGGCGGACGTCGGGCGACTAGACTACCCGTCCGTCTTCTCGGATCGAGGGAGACGACTCGGACTTTCGGCCGCCGGTCCCGCTCGCCGCGAGGGATGTTCCCGCCATGCAACGTACCCTGATCATCTTCAAGCCCGACTGCGTCCAGCGTCGCCTGGTCGGCCAGATCCTCGGCCGATTCGAGGCCAAGGGTTTGCGGGTCGCCGCCCTGAAGCTCATGCAAGTCGGGCGTGACCTCGGCGAGCAGCACTACGGGGAGCATCGGGGGAAGCCCTTCTTCGGCGGGCTGATCGACTTCATCACCGGCGGGCCGGTGGTCGTCGGGGTCCTTGAAGGGAACGAGGCGATCTCGGTCGTCCGGACGATGCTGGGGGCGACCAACGGCTCGGCGGCGGCGCCGGGGACGATCCGGGGGGATTTCTCGATCAGCAAGCAGAACAACCTGATCCACGGCAGCGACAGCCCGGAGTCGGCGACGCGCGAGATCGCCCTCTGGTTCGGGCAAGGCGAGGTCGTCGACTACGCGATCGCCGGCTCGGAGTGGGTCTTCGACGGGGCCTGAGGCGACGCCTCGGGCGGGTGGCCGTCGCCCGCCCGGCGGCGGGCCGGGGGAGATCTCGCGGTGGCTCACTCGGACGCGGAGCGGGAGATCGCCGGCCTCCGGGCGGAGGTCGGGCGGCACAATCGGCTCTACTACGTCGACGCCGCCCCGATCATCAGCGATCGCGAATACGACCGGCTGATGGAGCGACTCGAGGCGCTCGAGGCCGAGCACCCCGACCTCGTCACCCCCGACAGCCCGACCCGGCGGGTGGGCGGGATGCCGCTCGACGAGTTCGCGACGGTCATCCATGCCGTCCCGATGCTCTCGATCGAGAACACGTACAATTTCGACGAGGTCCGCGAGTGGGACGCCCGGGTCCGCAAGGGTCTGGACCCGGGGGAGACGGTCCGGTACGCGGTCGAGCCGAAGGTCGACGGCGTGGCGGTCTCGCTCCGGTATGAGGGCGGCCGGTTCGTCCTGGGCGCGACGCGGGGGGACGGGTATCGGGGGGACGACGTCTCGGCCAACCTCCGGACCGTCCGCGGGATTCCGATGGCCCTGGCCGGCGACGACGACCCGCCCGAGGTCCTGGAGATTCGCGGCGAGGTCTACATGACCAACGCCGAGCTGGTCCGGCTCAATGAGCTGCGGGCCGCCGCCGAGGAGACGCCATTCGCCAACCCGCGGAACGCCACGGCGGGGTCGCTCAAGCTGCTCGATTCGAAGCTCTGCGCCGTGCGGCGGCTCCGGTTCGTGGCGCATGGGCTGGGGGAGACGCGAGGGCTCGCCGCCGATTCGTACGGCGAGATCCTCCGGCGACTCGGGGCCTGGGGCATCCCCGTCGGCCGGCATGGCGCAACCTGCGGTGCGATCGACGAGGTGATCGACCACGCCGGCCGCTGGCGAGACTTGCGCAATCGCCTCGACTTCCAGACCGACGGCTTGGTGGTCAAGGTCGACGACCTCCGCCAGCGGGAGCGGCTGGGCACCCGGAGCAAGAGCCCACGGTGGGTCATCGCCTACAAGTACGCGGCCGAGCAGGCGGTGACGAAGGTGGTGGGCATCGGCGTGCAGGTCGGCAAGACCGGCAAGTTGACCCCCGTGGCCGACTTGCAGCCCGTGGCCCTGGCGGGCACGACGGTCCGGCGGGCCAGCCTGCACAACGCCGACGAGGTCGCCCGCAAGGACGTCCGGGTCGGCGACACGGTCGTGATCCAGAAGGCCGGCGAGATCATCCCGCAGGTGGTCCGCGTCGAGGTCGAGGCCCGCGACGGCTCGGAGGTCCCTTTCGTCTTCCCTTCGGCCTGCCCGAGCTGCGGCGCCCGGGTGGGGCGCGAGCCCGACGGGGTCGACTTCCGCTGCACCAACCCCCCGTCCGCCTGCCCGGAGCAGCTCAAGGAGTCGATCCGCTGGTTCGCCCACCGCGACGCGATGGACGTCGAAGGGCTGGGCGTGAAGCTGATCGACAAGCTCGTCGACCTGGGTTTGGTCCGGGGCCTGGCCGACCTCTACCGCCTCGACGCGGCGACCCTGGCCGACCTCGACCGGATGGGCAAGAAGTCGGCGCAGAACCTGGTCGAGGCCCTCGCCGGGAGCAAGTCCCGGCCGCTCGACCGGTTCCTGACCGGGTTGACGATCCGCCACGTCGGGACCCGGGGCGCCGAGGTCCTCGCCGGGCGGTTCGGGACGCTCGAACCGCTCGCGGCGGCCACCCTGGCCGAGCTGGAGGGCGTGCCCGAGATCGGCCCGGTGGTGGCCGCGAGCGTCTTCGACTACTTCCAGGACGAAGCCAACCGCCGGCTCCTCGACGACCTCCTCGCCGTGGGGGTGGCTCCCGCGGCCGTCAAGCCCGCGGTGGCGGCCTTGGGGCGGCTCCCCCTGGCGGGCAAGACCGTGGTCGTGACCGGGACCTTGCCCACCCGGACCCGGTCGGAGGCCGAGGCGCTCATCAAGCGGCTCGGCGGCAAGGTGACGGGCGCCATCTCGAAGTCGACGGGCCTGCTCCTCGCCGGCGAGGAGGCGGGGAGCAAGCTGGAGAAGGCCCGGGCCCTCGGAATCCCGATCATCGACGAGGCCGAGCTGGACCGGATCGCCTCGACGGCCTGAGGCGACCCGGGCGGGAAGACCGGACGATCGGCCGGCGGAGCCGATATGGGCCCGTCCGGTTTGCGTCGCGGCCGGGCATGACCTAGAAGACCCTCGGCAGTCGACGGGAGATCTCCCGAGACGACGTCGGGGGATTCGAGGATCTCGGGCCCACGGGACGGACCATGTCGCGACCTGGCAAGGATGGGCCTCGCGTCCCGAGATCGCGGCGGCGACCGGGCGTCGAGCGCCTGGAACGGCGGGCGGTGATGTCGGCCTCGTTTGCGTCGGCGTTCGGCCTCGGGTCGATCGGGCGGTATTCGGCGATCCACTCGGACGCCGTGGCGACCGACGCCGCCGGTGACACCTTCCTCACCGGTTCGTTCCGAGGCACGGTCGGCTTCGACCCCGTCTCGACGGCCTCGACCTTCACCACCAACAACACGCAGGACGCCTTCGTCGCCAAATATTCGCCGTCGGGCTCGCTCGCCTGGGTCCGGACGTTCGTCGGGCGGGCGACGACCGCGGCAGGGCAGGCGACCACCTATGCCGTCGGCCAGGGGTCGGCCCTGGCGGTCGACGGCTCGGGCAACATCCTCGTCGCCGGATCGTTCCGCGGGACGGTCGACTTCGGCCCCGGCCCGAATCCGGTCGAGCTGTCCAGCCCGTCGGCCACCGAGGCGTTCGCGGCGAAGCTCGACCCTTCGGGCAACCTGGTCTGGGTCAGCAACGCGGTCGGCAACGGTGGCGACGATCAGGCCTCGGCCATCGCCCCGGACGGCTCGGGCGGGGCGGTGATCGCCGGGTCGTTCGCGCAGGGGGCGACCTTCGGCGGCCTCACGCTCGCGGCCGGGGGGGCATCCGAGGCGTTCGCGGCGCGGGTCGACTCCGGGGGCCATTTCCTCTGGGCGACGGCGAGCCGGGGGGCGGCCAATTCCAATGCCGCGGCCTTGGGGCTGGCCGTCGACGGCTCGGGCAACGTGGTCCTCGCCGGCTTCTTCTCCGGGCAGGTCGCGCTCGCCGCGACGAATGGCGGCGCGGGCGCGACGTCGGCCGTGTTCACCTCGGCGGGCTCCGACGACGCCGCGGTCTGGAAGCTTGACTCCGGCGGCCATTACCTCTGGGGGCGCCCCTTCGGCTCGACGGACTACGACTCGGCGGACGCCGTCGCCGTCGACGCCTCGGGCAACGTCTACGCGACCGGCACGTTCTCGGGCACGGTCAACTTCGCCACCGGGACGACGCCCGACAACCTCTCGGCCGGGTCGTTCTTCGACGCCTACACGCTCAAGCTCGACCCCGCCGGCAACGAGGCCTGGGCCCGGGGCTTCGTCGGGCCCAACGGCTGGGTGAGGAGCACGGCGATCGCCGTCGACCCCGCCGGCCGGGTCCACGTGGCGGGCTCGTTCCAGGGCTCGGCCGATTTCGACCCCGGGCCGGGCGTCGCCAACCTGGCCAGCGTGGGCTCAACCGACGCCTTCGCCGCCGGGCTCGACGGCCGTGGGGACTTCCTCTATGCCCTCCGGGCGGGCCAGACGAACGCCAACGCCGCGCTCGGGGTCGCCGTCAACGCCTCGGGCTCGGTCGCGATCACGGGGAATTACAGCAACGCTATTGGCTTCGGGTCGATCGCCCTCCCCCCGGCCGGTGTCGCCAGCATCTTCCTGGCCCGGATTCAGCTCCAGTCGCCGCCGCCACCCGCCCCATCGGCTCCCACGCTGGAGGCGGCGAGCGACACCGGCGCCCCCAACGTGACCTCGAACACCGCGCCGGCCTTCGACGTCACCTCGGCCGACCTGGGCAACACGGTCGAGCTGCTCCGAGACGGCGCGATCGTCGGCCGGCGGGTCGGGCCCGGCGCGATCCGGGACCCGGGGCCGGTCCCGCAGGGGACCCACGCCTACACGGCGATTCAGGTTGATCCCACCGGCGTGGCCGGCCCCGCCAGCCCGGCGACTTCGGTCATGATCTTGACCACGCCGCCCACGCTCGCCGCCCCGAACTTACTCCCGGCCGACGACTCGGGCGTGGTGGGCGACGGCCTGACGACGGTCCGCCGCCCGGGGATCGCCGGGGTCGGGTCGCCGGGGGGCAAGGTCGACTGGCTCGCCCCGGACGGTTCGGTCCTGGCCACGGCCACCGCGTCGGCGGCCGACGGTTCGTACGTCCTCCGGGCATTGGCCGCGTTCGCCAATGGCACATTGGCGGTCCGGGTCCGGGAGACCGACCTGGCCGGCAACGTCGGGCCGGCGAGCGCCCCGTTCGCCCTGACGATCCGCGCCACGGTGGGCGACTATTTCGGCGACGGCAGGACCGATTTCGGGATCTTCCGGCCGGGGGACAACACGTTCTATCTGCTGGTCCCCTCGACCGGCGGCCTCTACGCCAAGTCGTGGGCGATCCCCAGCGACGTGCCGGTCTCGGGCGATTTCTACGGCGATGGCCGGGGCGACGTGGCCGTCTACCGGCCGAGCAACTCGACGTTTTACCTCTTCGACCCGGCGACCGCCGCGGTCGCGTCCGTCCAGTGGGGCGCCCCCGGGGCCCTGCCGATCCCCGCCGACTACGACGGCGACGGCAAGGCGGACGTCGCCATCTACTGGCCGGCCGACTCCACCTTCTACGTCCGGGATTCGGCCACCAACGCCTTCTACGCCCATCAGTTCGGCCTCACCGGCGACATCCCCGTCCCGGCCGACTACTTCGGCAACGGCCACGCCGACATCGCCGTCTACCGGCCGAGCAACTCCACCTTCTACATCTTCGACCCGATCACCAACGCGACGAAGGCCGTCACCCTGGGCCTGCCCGGCGACATCCCCGTCCCGGCCGACTACCTGGGCGACGGCTCGGCCGACGTCGCGGTCTTCCGGCCCAGCACCGAGACTTACTACATCCAGACCTCGCCCTCCGCCCCGCTCTATGTCCGGACCTACGGGATTCCCGGCGACGTCCCCGTGGCGGGCGATTACTTCGGCGCCGGGCATGCCAACCTCGCCGTCTACCGGCCGAGCAATTCGACCTTCTATGCCCTCGATCCCACCAACAACGCCTTCCAGTTCCGGCAATGGGGGGCGAACAACACCGAGAAGCCAATTTTACCGCCCCTGAGCTATTCGTTCCGCACGCCCGGATCGAAGACGGGAAATTCCTTCGGCACCCCGGGCGCGATCGCACGCTTTGGCGGCCCCTCGCTCGCGGCCGAGTTTGTGCCGCCCGCCCCGCCTTCGGCCTCGCCCACGATCATGCCCACGCCCGCCGCGGCGACGAAGAGGGCGGACGCCCACGACCTGGCGGTCCGGTCGCTGGGCCTGGAGCGGTGGCGCCCCGGTCGGTGATCGCCCGGGTCGGTCCCGAGGCCGAACTTATGCTATCCTGGACCCGAAGGCGGCGGGCGGGTCGCCGCGGGATGCCGAGGTCGGCGGCGCGCCCCCGGCCGGTTCGTGAGTCCGGCGCATGTCCGAGCGTTACTGGCTGGTCCACCCCAACGGCGGTCGCCAGCTCATCGATCCCGGCGACTTCGACCTCGCCCACCTGGCCGACCGCGCCCGCCAGGTCGGGGGGCGGCTGGTGGTCGAGACGGCCGCGGGCCGACCGGCCGGCGGCCACGCCCCGGCCGAGCCCTTCGGCCGGCCCTTCGAACCTCCGGTCGCGGCCCTGGGACGGCTTTTCCGGGGCCGGCTGGAGCGGGTCTATCCCTGCCGGGTCGATTTCGAGGTGGACGTCAACATCCGGCCGACCCACCGGGTCCTGGGCGGGTATTACAAGGGCCGGCGATTGGTCCGGGTCTACGCGCACGACCGCCAGGCGGGCCGTCGACCGCTGGATGAGCTGTTCGACACCTTCCTCCACGAAGTCGCCCACCACCTCGAATACACCGAACCCGAGTCGTTCGACGCCCGGTCGTGCGGGCGCGTCCCCGGGCGGATGCACAGCCCGCTCTTCTGGCGGGTCCTGGGCGAGCTGAAAGGTCGATGGGCCGGCTTGCAGCGGAGGCCCTGAGGAGAAGGGCGGGCCGATCGGGCCCGCCCGCGTTGAGGTGATGGGCATCGCCCCCGGCCGACGATCAGCCGCCGATCCCGAGGGTCTTGACCTTGGCGGCCATGTCGACCCCGGCGGCCTTGGGGTCCTTGGTGTTGACCTTCTTGTCGATCTCCTTGACCACGCCGTCCTTGTCGATGTAGAAGGTCCAGCGGTCGGACATGCCCCGGGCGTTGAGCACGCCGAACGCCTTGGCCGTCGACTTCTCGGGGTCGCTCAGGATCGGGTAATCGAGGTCGAGCGACCGGGCGAACTTGGCGTTGGTCTCGGCGTCGTCGACGCTGGCGGTGAAGTACGCGACGTGGGACGCCTTCAGCTCCTCGCCGTTGGTGCGGAGCGACTTGCACTCGGTGGTGCAGCCGCCGGTGAACGCCTTCGGGAACCAGGCGATGACGACGCCCTTCTTGCCCTTGAAATCGGCCAGGCTGTAGGTCTTGCCGTCGGACGCCTTGAGCGTGAAGTCGGGGGCCTTGTCGCCCACCTTCAACTCGTCCGCCGCGCGGGCGTCGGGCCCGGACAGGGCGATCGCCAGCCCGCAGAGGGCGGCCGTGCCGTGGATAATGCTCTTCATCGTCGAATCTCCCGGGTGGATCGCGGGTCGCCCCGCGTCGCCTCCCCGCGCATCGCGAGGAGGAAGCGCCTAGACTAGCATCCGCCGGATCGCGCCGCAAACTCCCGCCGGGACACTCCATCCCGGACCTACCGGGCCGACGCGGTCGCCGTCCGGGGCGAGTCGGCTTGTCGATCTCCGGGCCGATCACTATCATCGAGACGGGTGCAACGGGTTCGGGAGGCGAGGGTTTCGGGCGGTCGACCGCTGCTCCGGTCGGCGGCCCGTAGGGGGCGATCGTCCGGCCGGGGTCGGGGACATCGGCGGCGGGACCCCTCGGTCGGGAGGTGACGGGATGGCGACGGCCGAACGGACGCGCGGGCGGATCTACGACGACATCACGCAGACGATCGGCAACACGCCGCTGATCCGCCTGAGGCGGGTGACCGCGGGCTGTGCGGCGGAGGTCGTGGCGAAGCTGGAGAACTTCAATCCGCTCTGGTCGGTCAAGGACCGGATCGGCGTCGCCATGATCGACGCGGCCGAGGCCGACGGCAAGATCACGCCCGAGACCGTCATCGTCGAGCCGACCAGCGGCAACACCGGGATCGCCCTGGCCTTCACCTGCGCGGCGCGGGGCTACCGCCTGATGGTGACCATGCCCGAGAGCATGAGCCTGGAGCGACGCCGGCTGCTCAAGGCCTTCGGCGCCGAGATCGTCCTGACCCCCGCCGCCGAGGGGATGCCCGGCGCGGTCCGCCGCGCCGAGGAGATCGTCAGGAACACGCCGCACGCCTACATGCCCCAGCAGTTCAAGAACCCCGCCAACCCCGAGATCCACCGCAGGACCACCGCCGAGGAGATCTGGCGCGACACCGACGGCGCGATCGACATCCTGGTCTGCGGCGTCGGCACCGGCGGGACCATCACCGGCTGCGGCGAGGTCCTCAAGGGGCGCAAGCCGGGCCTGAAGGTGATCGCGGTCGAGCCGACGAACTCGCCGATCCTCACCCAGCGGCGGAACCACGAGCCGATCAAGCCCGGCCCCCACAAGATCCAGGGCATCGGCGCCGGCTTCATCCCCGACGTCCTCAACACCGAGATCATCGACGAGGTGGTCCTCGTCCGCGACGAGGAATCCTTCGAGATGGCCCGCCGCCTCGCCCGCGAGGAAGGGATGCTGGTGGGGATCTCCTGCGGCGCCGCCGCCTCCGGCGCCCTCCAGGTCGCCCGCCGGCCCGAGAACGCCGGCAAGCTCGTCGTGGTCGTCCTGCCCGACCTCGGCGAGCGGTACCTGTCGACGCCGCTATACCCGGAGTGATACGATCAATGTCGCCTCGAAAGTGCTGATCGGGGCGGATGAATTCGCCATCCGCCCGCGAGGACTTCAAGAAGACTCCAGCCCGCTCTCTAGCCGTGGGAGAAACATGGGGTATTCTGACTACCTTTTTCCGATCCTTGCCTATTCCCTATCCCTGCCATTCGTCCTCTGGAAGCTCCGACAGCTCGAGAAGAAGCGTTCGCCCTCTCAAGGCGAACGGCAAAATTTGAAGATGTCGGCTACCTTTGGCGATGAGAAGGTCTTGCTTACGATCGAACTGACGCCCAAGCTCAGCGAAATCCTCCACCACATTGAAGAGGTCACGAGCGACCCCCTGGATGAGATTCTAGTCAAGGCGATTAGCCTTTACCGGTTCTCGGTCGACGCGCACAAGGAAGGGAAGCGGATCGGCGTTCTCGATCGAGATTCCGAGCTTGAGCGTGAGGTCGTCGGGTTCGAACATCAGCGATCCTCATGAGTTCCGGCCCCGAATCGGAAGGCAAGAAGGGGCGTCCGCGAGATCCGAAAGTTTCGATCTACGACCTCATCGACGAGGCGGCTCGTGCGGGCCGACTCAATCTGGGGACCTCTCCGCGTGAGACGCCCAAGGAGCGTGAGTCGCGACTCGAAGAAGAGCGCAAGGACGCGGATCTGGATCGGTGGAAAGAGAAGATCTACGTCGTTTTCACGATCTCCCTCCTTTCTCTCGTCGTCGCCGGATGTGCCATGATACTCGCGTCGCCATCCCGACCCGAGTCGGAAAAGAAGTGGGCCATGTCTGCACTGGCGTTGATCGTCGGCGGGGCTGTGACGCGTACTTATGGGCGTGACAAAGGATGAGCCTCCTCATCCCCGCCGAGTACCACGACGCGATGGTCGCCCATTGCGTCCGCGAGGCCCCGCTCGAATGCTGCGGCCTGCTCGGTGGGGTGGCGCCGCTCGTCTCGTCGTTCCACCCGCTCCGGAACGCCTCGGCCAGCGAGGTCCGCTACGACGCCGACCCCCGCGACCTGATCGCGGCCGTGCAGTCGCTCCGCGTCCGCGGGGCGGAGATCCTGGCGATCTACCATTCGCACCCGCGCTGGGCCGCCGTCCCGAGCCGCACCGACCTCGCGGAAAACCACTATGGCGAGGTCCCCCGGATCATCGTCTCGCTCGCGGGCGAGACGCCGGAAGTCCGCGTCTGGCGGCTCGATCCCGACTCTTATGTCGAGCTTTCGTGGCGGATCGGCGATTCGATCTGAACGAAGCCAGACTGGATCGGCAACGGTCGTTCAGGCGAGGATCTTGCGGATGACGTGCGCCGGCTCGACCCCGGTCAGGCGGACGTCGAGGCCCTGGAACTTCGACGAGAGGCGGCGGTGGTCGATCCCGCAGAGGTGGAGCAGGGTCGCGTGGAGGTCGCGGACGTGGACGACGTCCTCGACGGCGCGATAGCCCAGGTCGTCGGTCGCGCCGTGGGTCAGACCGCCCCGGACCCCGCCGCCGGCCATCCAGAGGGCGAAGCTGAGGATGTGGTGGTCCCGGCCGGTCCCCTGGCCCATCGGGGTCCGGCCGAACTCGCCGCCCCAGACGATCAGCGTGTCGTCGAGCATCCCGCGTCGCTTGAGGTCGAGGACGAGGGCGGCGGAGGCCCGGTCGACGTCCTTGGCGGCGAGCTTCATGCCGTTCTCGATGTCGCCGTGGTGGTCCCAGGCGCGGTGGTAGAGCTGGATGAAGCGGACCCCGCGCTCGGCCAATCGGCGGGCGAGCAGGCAGTTCGAGGCGAAGCTGCCGTCGCCGGGATGGTCGACGCCGTAGAGGTCGAGGACTTCCTTCGGCTCGGACCCGAAGTCGGTCAGGTCGGGCACCGAAGCTTGCATCCGGAAGGCCAGCTCGTACTGGCTGATCCGGGTCTGAATCTCGGGGTCGATGCGGTCCTCGGCGAGCATCCCGTTGAGCCGGTTGACCTCCTCGACCACCTGCCGCTGGGTGCTCTGGCACACGCCGTCGGGGTTGCCGACGTAATGGACGGCCTCCCCCTTGGACTGAAACAGGATGCCCTGGAACCGGCTGGGGAGGCACCCGGCCGACCACTGGCGGGCGGAGACGGGCTGCAGCCCGGTCTTGCCGGCGGAGGTGAGGACGACGAACCCCGGCAGGTTGTCGGACTCCGACCCGAGCCCGTAGAGCAGCCACGACCCCATGCTCGGGCGCCCTTTGAGGATCGACCCGCTGTTCATGAAGGCGTGGGCGGGGTCGTGGTTGATCTGCTCGGTCTGCATCGAGCGGACGATGCAGAGGTCGTCGGCGATCCCGGCGATGTTCGGGAACAGGGCGGAGACCTCCTGGCCCGATTCCCCGTGCCGGGCGAACTCGAAGACCGGCCCGCGTGCCTTGAGCACGGCCCCTTGCAACTGCGCGAGCTGCTGCCCCCTGGTGAACGACTCGGGGAAAGCCTGGCCGTCGAGCCGCCTCAGCTCGGGCTTGTGGTCGAAGCTCTCGAACTGCGACGGCCCGCCGGCCATGCAGAGGTGAATCACCCGCTTCGCCCGGGCGGGGACGTGGAGCGGGTCGACCACGCCCCGAATCCGCCCGCTGGCCCGGGGGGCGTCGTCGGCGAATACCCGGGGATCGGCCAGGCCGGCGAGCGCCAGGCCGCCGAGGCCGTAGGCCGACCGGCCGAGGAAGGTCCGGCGGTGGATGCTTTGCCGATGGGCTTCGGGGTCGAATGGAGGCTTCATGGGATCAGTACCGCGTGATGGTCTCGTGGAGGTTAAGGATGACGCGACAGACCTCGGACCAGGCCGCCAGCTCGGCGGGGTCCATCCCTTCGGGGACGGGGGCGAAGCCGACGTGGATGAGCTTACGGGCCTCGTCGACGTGATCCCGGCACTCGACCCGCCGGGCGGCGAGGAAGGTGAGGAGCGAGTCGATCTCCTTCGGCTTCGCCGGCCGGGCCAGGGCCACCCGGAACAGGCGGTCGACCCGCTCCTCGTCCGCGGCGGCCGGCGCGGCGAGCGCCGAGGCGGCCAGGACGCGGGCGGCCTCGACGAACGTCGGGTCGTTCAGGAGCGTCAGCGCCTGCTGCGGGGTGTTGGCCGCGGTCCGGCTGGCGATGCACTCCTCGCGCGAGGGGGCGTCGAAGTTGGCGAGCATCGGGTGGAGGAAGGTCCGCTGCCAGTGCGAGTAGAGGCCCCGGCGATACTGCCGATCGTCGCGCTGGGCCGCGTAGTCGCGGTCGGGGAACTGGATGTTGGCGTAATAGCCGGCCGGCTGGTAGGGGAACGCCCCCGGGCCGCCGACCTCCGGGTCGAGCAGGCCGGCGATTGCCAGGGCGTTGTCGCGGACGAACTCGGCCTCCAGGCGGCGGGGAGACTGCGAGGCGAGCCACCGATTGCCGGGGTCGGCCTCGCGAAGCTCGGGCCGGAGCCGGGCGTCCTGGCGGTAGGCCGCGGACATCACGATCCGCTTGACCAGCCGCTTGACGTCCCAGCCGCCGTCGCGGAACTCGACCGCCAGCCAGTCGAGCAGCTCGGGGTGCGAGGGCCATTCCCCCTGATTTCCCACGTCTTCCATGACCGCGGCCAGGCCGGTGCCGAAGAAGAGCTTCCAGGTCCGGTTGGCGAACACCCGGGGGGTGAGCGGATTCTCGGGCGAGGTGAGCCAGCGGGCGAGGTCGAGCCGGTCGAGGCGACGGCCATCGGCGTCGGGCGGCTGGGGGAGGAAGTGGGGGACGCCCGGCGTGACGACCTCGCCGGCCTCGTCCTGCCAGTTGCCGCGCGGCAGGAGCCGGGTTGTCACCGGCTCGCGGGCCCGGGTGATCACGGACATCGCCCGGCCGTCGCGGCAAGCGATCCGGTCGAGGGTGAGCGTCTGAGACTCAGCGAGGGCCGGGGCGTCGTGGCCCGTCCCGAGGAGATACGCGGCGCGGAGCCGGTCGAGCTGGGCCGGGGTCCGCGTGGTCGGATCGGCCGCGAGGGCTTCGACCAGGGGGCCGTCGACCACTGCCCGCCCCGGCTCCTCGAAGCCGACCGATGAGGTCGAGATCCGCACGCAACCGGCGCCGTCGGCCCGGAGGGTCACGGTCAGCTCGTCCCGATCGGCGAGCCGGATCGGCCGGTCGAGCACCCAAGTTGCCGCCTGGCGGGCCGTCGGGATGCGGGCCGAGGTCCGCCAGCCGTCCTTGACGCCGAGGACGGCCGAGCCGCCCGAGTAGCGTTCCTCCTTGGCGTCGGCGTCGGCCCGGGTGAAGGCGATCCGGGAGGTCCGGCCGGTCTCGGCCGACTTCAGCGTCGCCGTCACCTGGAGGAGCGCCGAGGCGGCGCCGCCCCGGGTGATCTTGCCGCCGTGCTCCTCGTGCGGCAGCACCTCCAGCCGGATCGAGGCGAGCCAGCCCGGCCCCGGATCGAGGCGGATCTTGACCGCCTCCTTGGGCTTGATCTTGTCCGAGAGCAGGAGGCTGCCGTCGGCCTGGCCGACGACCCCGCTCTCGGTGGCGGGGGCGGAGTCGATCGCGGCCGGCGGCGTGGCCCAGCCGGAAGGGTTTCGGTCGAGGAAATCGCGGGTGGCGGTCGCCCAGCCCTCGAAGGCCGGCCGGGCGGCCTCGTCGGCGGCAAGCTTGGCCGAAGACGAAGCCATGACCGCGCCGAGCCGGCGATCGAGCGTCTCGATCCGCCGCTTCAGGTAAGGGCTCTCGACGGCGATCTCGGGCGGGAACGGATGGTCGTTGCCGACGCCCCGGAGGTCGGGGTTGGGGGTGTAGCCGTAGTCGGCGTAGACGCCCCATTGCTGGATGTCGGCGAAGAAGGCGGAGAGGCGGTAGAAGTCCTTGGCGCTGAACGGGTCGAACTTGTGGTCGTGGCACTCGGCGCAGCCCATCGTCGAGCCGAGCCAGGTGATCGACACGGTCCGGACCCGGTCCGAGGCGTACTTGGCGAGGTACTCTTTCGGCTGCGCCCCGCCCTCGCGGGTCACCATGTTCAGGCGGTTGAAGCCGCTGGCGACGAGCTGTTCCGGGGTGGGGTCGGGCAGGAGGTCGCCGGCCAGTTGCTCGCGGGTGAAGCGGTCGAACGGCAGGTTGCGGTTGAAGGCGGAGATCACGTAATCGCGGTACGGGAAGACGTTCTGATTCTGGTCGCCGTGGTAGCCCACGGTGTCGGCGAACCGGGCGAGGTCGAGCCAGGGCACGGCCATCCGCTCGCCGAAGTGGGGCGAGGCCAGGAGCCGGTCGACGGCCCGCTCGTAGGCCCCGTCGGAGCGGTCGGCCTCGAAGTCGCGGGCCTCGTCGGGCGTGGGGGGGAGGCCGACGAGGTCGAGGCTCAGGCGACGGATCAACGTCCGCCGGTCGGCCTCGGGCGAGGGGGCGATCCCCTTCGCCTCCAGGGCGGCGAGGACGAAGCGGTCGATCGGGTCCTTCGCCCAGGCGGCGTCGCGGACCGCGGGGACGGCGGGGCGGCGGATCGGCTCGTAGGCCCAGTGGGCCTGATAACGCGCTCCTTCGGCCACCCAGCGGCGGAGCAGGTCTTTCTGCGACGGGGTGAGGATCTTGGTCGACTCGGGCGGCGGCATCACCGCCTCGGGGTCGAGGGACGAGATCCGGTCGACCAGCTCGCTCTCGTCGGGCCGGCCGGGCACGAAGGCCGCCGCGGCGAGCGCCGCGGCCCGGTCGTCGAGCCGGAGGCCGGACTTGCGGCGGGCCTTGTCCGGGCCGTGGCAGGGGATGCAGTTTTCGGAGAGGATCGGCCGGATGTCGCGATTGAACTCGACCGGGTCGGCCGCGCCCGCGACGCCGGCGACGGACAGGGCGAACGCGGCGACGAGCAGGGGCTGGCGGGCGGGTCGGATCATCGGCGAGGCCCTCGGGCGAGTCGAGTCAAATCGGATCGGCGGGGGCAGGCGAGGCGGGGGAGTCGACCCCACGCCGGGCCGCGACCGGTCGGCGTGGGCGGCTCGGCTTGGTTCAGACGTCGCAGAGCGCGACGGCTTGGCGGAGGCCGACCATGGGGTCGCGGGTCGGGATGAACTCCTGGGCGACGAAACCAGTATAGCCGATCTCGACGAGCGCCTCCATGATCGGCTTATAAGAAATTTCCTGCTTGTCGTCGAGCTCGCCCCGGCCGGGGTTGCCGGCGGTGTGGACGTGGCCGATGATGTCGCCGAGCTGGCGGATTCGCCGGATCACGTCGCCGTCCATGATCTGGACGTGGTAGATGTCGAAGAGGAGCTTGAGATTCGGCGACCCGACCCGCTTGATGATGTCCACGCAATAATCCGTGTGGTCCCCCTGGTAGCCGGGGTGGCCCTTCATGTTGGTGGCGTCGCGGCTGTTGAGCATCTCCAGGCAGAGGGTGACGCCCTTCCGCTCGGCGTAGGGCATGACCTGCTTCCAGCCCTCGACGCAGTTGCGGGCGCCGACGTCGGCGGGGACGTCTTCGGCCATCCCGGTGAAGGTGATCACCTTCTTGAACCCGTGGGCCGAGCAGGCGTCGATGGCGTCCCTGGTGGCCTTGATGACCCGATCGCGATACTTCGGGTTGTTGAACCCCTTCACGAACGGCGGCTCGGGGGCCATGTCGATCGTCCCGATGGCGCACTCCATCCCGTGCTTCTTGAGCAGGGGGAAATGCTTGGGGTCGATCAGCTCGATGCTGGTGCAGCCGAGCTGCTTGGCGACGGCGATCATCTGGTCGACGTCGAAGTACTTCTCGTAGCACCAGTGGACCAGCGACTGCTTGATCCGCCCGTTCTTCGCCACGGCCCCGCCGCCCGTCTCCTGGGCACCCGCGCGGCCCGCCGCGCCCAGCGAGGCCGCGCCCAGGGCGAGGGCGCCGGAGGCTCCTTGCAAGATCCGCCGACGGGTGGTCCGATCGGTCGTCCGACGGTCGTTCCCCTGTTCGCTCATCGCGGGGTCGCTCCGGGTTCGAGTCTTCGAAGGGGTCGTGGGCAGGATTCGGGCCCCTGCTCTGATACCATGAGCGGCGCCGGTTTCCCAGCGGTCTCCGCCCGCCGGCGCGATCGATTAGGCCGGGAAGGCTCCCGAAGAGGACCCGAAGATGAGCCAGCCGCGCGACCTGATCCACCCCCGCGACGAGATCATGCGGACGATGGAGCGGATCTACCGCTACCGGATGACCACGACGTCCGGCGGCAACATCTCGATCCGCGACGACGACGGGGCGATCTGGATCACCCCCGCCCGGCTCGACAAGGGGAACCTCCGCCGCGACGACATCGTCTGCGTCCGCGCCGACGGCTCGCACGAGGGACCGCACCGGCCGTCGTCCGAGTTCCCCTTCCATCGCGCGATCTACGAGGGCCGGCCCGACCTCCGGGGGATCGTCCACGCCCACCCCGTCGCGCTCGTCGCCTTCAGCATCTGCCGGAGGGTCCCCGACACCCGCGTCCTCCACCAGGCCCGCAAGATCTGCGGCCCGGTCGGCTTCGCCCCGTATGCCCTGCCCGGCAGCGCGGCCCTGGGGCGGAACATCGCCGAGACGTTCGGCACGGGGACCGACTGCGTGATCCTGGAGAACCACGGCGTCGTGATCGGCGGCTCGACGCTCCAGCAGGCGTTCGAGCGGTTCGAGACGCTCGAGTTCACCGCCAAGACCGTGATCAAGGCCAGCATGCTCGGCCCCGTCCGCTACCTCGACGACGACGCCGCCCGGCTCGGCCCCGCGCCGTCACTCCCCCCCTCCTTCGAGCCCGGCCCCGCGACCGCCGCCGAGAAAGAGCTGCGTCGCCAGCTCTGCGAGTTCGTCCGTCGGGCCTACCAGCAACGCCTCATGATCAGCACCCAGGGGGCCTTCTCCGCCCGGCTCGACGACGACGCCTTCCTGATCACCCCCCACCGGGTCGACCGCAGCACCCTCGACGTCCGCGACATCGTCCTCGTCCGCGGCGGCTCGCCCGAGTCCGCCAAGGAGCCCAGCGGCTCGGCCCGCAACCACCGCGCGATCTACCGCGAGCACCCCTCGATCCAGTCGATCGTCAACGCCTACCCCGTCAACGCCACCGCCTTCGGGGTGACCGACCGTCCCCTCGATTCCCGGACCATCCCCGAGAGCTACATCTTCCTCCGCGAGGTCGGCCGGGTCCCCTACGGGGTCCAGTTCGGCGACGGCCAGGCCATCGCCGCCCTCGCCTCCCCCCGCGACCCGATCCTGATCCTCGACAACGACGGCGTGCAAGTCTGGGGCACCGGCGTCCTCGACGCCTTCGACCGCCTCGAAGTCCTCGAAACGACGGCCGAGGCGATGATTAATTCGAAGCCATTGGGGGCGATGGTGCCGATGTCGGACGAGGCGATCGCCGAACTCAGGTCGGCATTTGGGGTCGAGTGAGGGCGGGCAGCCGAGCTTTCCGGGATCGATCGCTCTCGCGGTCGGATCTGTTAAGTTGACCGGGAGATCGGCGACCGAACGGCTCACTTCCGCCCCTCGGCCGACCTCGGAGGGGTCGGCGGCCGGGCGACGAGGGCTTCACATCATGTCGAACGACGTCCAAGTTGCCTGCCCGAAGTGCCTCGACCCGCTGAACGTGCGGCCGGAACACTTCGGGGGCGAACTGTCATGCGGGCGCTGCGGGCACTCGTTCAGCCCTTCGACATCCGACGTGCTCGATCGGATCGAAGCCGCCGGATCGCCCGATGCGGCCTCGGTCGTCGATGCCGGCGAGAAGGTCGAGGTCACCTGCCCGGGCTGCCGGCGGACGCTGAAGGTCCGGACGCAGTACCTCGGCTCGGTCGTGATTTGCTCCCATTGCGAGCAGCCGTTCGCCCTCTCCCCGTCGGTCGGCGAGGACCCGGCCCGGGTGGTGGTCGGGCCGCTCGCCCGCCCCGCGGCCCCGGCCGACGTGGGAGGGCTGGCCGCGCGGATCGGGGCGATCGAGGGCCGGCTCGCGGCGACCTCGGCCCGCGATCCCGGACACGAGGCCGCCGAGGCCGAGCGGGGGCGCGGCGAGCGGACCGCGCTCGCGGCGAGCCTGGCGGCCCTGGGCGCGGCGTTCGAGGGGTTCCGGGCGGACGCGGCTTCCCGATGGGAGGCCGAGCGGACGTCGATCGCGGGCGAGGTGGCCGCCCGGATCGAAGCGGGCCGCGAACTCGCCCGGCGGGAGTTCGAACCGTGGCGTGACGAGCTGGCCCGGCTCCGGGACGACGGGGCCGAGGAGGTCGGCCGTCGCGCCCGTGCCGATGCGGTCTCGGCCGAGCTGGGCTCGCGAGTCGGCCAGCTTGAGGAGGCGATCCGCATCGGCCAGGAGCGGGAGGCTCGCCTCGCCGGCCGGCTCGACGCGGCCGAGGCCGACCGGATGTCGCTCCGCGAAGCGGTCGACCGCCTGACCGGTCAGCACGGCGAGGCCCGGCAGTCCTCCGCGGCCCAGGTCGAGACACTCCAGGCCGAGTTGGCTTCGCTTGGGAACTCGGCCGGCGAGCACCGGCAGCTCTCATCCCGGCTCGAATCGGGGCTGGCGAGCCTGGAAGACCTGCGGCTCGATCCTGAACGACTGTCGACCCACCGGGCGGAGATCGAGGCGGGCCAGACCTCCCTGCGCGAGGAGGCTGAGCAGATCCGCGCCGACCTCCGCCAGGCCGTCGCCGATCGGGCCGGGCGGGATGCTCGCCTCGACTCGTTGGGGGATCGGCTCGGGGAGGCGGAGGCGGGACGACTCGCGCTCTCCGAGGAGATCGAACGCCTCCGCCTGGTCCAGGACGCCGCCCGCCGCGAGGCCGCGGAGCTTGCCGCCGCGCTCCGGTCCGAGCTGGCCTCGCTCCGATCCGCGCCGGCCAGTCGGGGGCCGACGCCGCCGACGTCGGAAGGCCCGTCGGCCCTCTCGGCCCGCGACCTCGACCATGACGTCCTGGCGAAAGACCTCGTGCTCGATCGACTGGCTCGCCTCGATCAGGCGGGGCCCGAAGTCGCGCCCGCGGGCGTCGAGCTTGTGTCTGCGACCGACGCGGCGAATCGGCCCGATCCGCCGGCCGACTCGGCCGAATACCTCCGGCTCGCCGGCGTGTTCGGGTCGGCGAGGCGTGAGGGCCGGGACGGCGACGCGGTCGTGACGGCCCGCCGGCTCGTCGAGTTCACCCGCGGGCACTTCGGCGAGCGGACCTCCGAGCATGCCCTCTGGCTCCGCAACCTCGGGATGATGCTGCCGAGGCAGGGGGGGGCCGGCGAGGCGAAAGGTCTGATCGTGCGGGCCTCGGAGATCTGCCGCCTCTCGATCGAGGCGGACCCGGTCCCGTTCGCGATCTGCCTGATCGACCTGGCCGAGCTGAGCCTGGCCGAGGGGGACCGCCCCCCGGCCGAGGCCCCCTGCCGCGAGGCGTTGGAGATCATCCGCCGGAATCTCGACGTCGATCACCCGATCACGTCACGGGCCGAGGCTTGCTGGGCCCGGATCGTGGCCGACGACCCCGATCAGGCGCCGCTCCGGACGACCTCGATCGCGACGAGCTGAATCACGCCGGGGCCGCGGCGGGCGATCGCCCCATTCATGTGACGGTGTTGCCGCCGTTGACCGGCAGCCGCTGGCCGGTGATGTAGCGGGCGGCGTCGGAGGCGAGGAAGGCGACGGCCTCGCCGATGTCCTCGGGCCGGCCCATCCTCTGCATGGGGACGCCGGCGGTGTAGGCGTCTTTCGCCTCCTGGGGGTCGTCGGCGTGCCGTTCGGTGGGAATCCAGCCGGGGGCGACGAGGTTGACCGTGATCTGCCACTCGGCCAGCTCGTTGGCCCACGACCGGGCCAGGCCGAGCTGGGCCCCCTTGGCGGAGACATAATTGGAGAACTTCGGGTTGCCCAGCTCGAAGACCTCCGAGCCGATCAGGATGATCCGCCCCGAGCGTCGCGACTTCATCCCCGGCACGACGGCCTTGGCCAGGAGGAGGGGGCTCTTGACGAAGAATTCGAGCTGGTCGAGGCAGTCGCGCCAGGTCAGGTCTTCGATGGCGATGGTCGGCTGGGGGCCGGTGGCGTTGAGGACGAGGATCTCGATCGGGCCGAATCGGGCCCCGACCTCGCCGACCATCCGGGCCACGTCGGACTCGTCGCGGACGTCGGCCACGAAGACGGCGGCGTCCCCGCCGTCGGACTTGATCGCGTCGACGACGGCCTGGGCCTTGCCGGGGCTGCCGAAGGAGTTGACGGCGACCCGGGCGCCCCGGGCCCCGAGGCTCCGGGCGATCGACGCCCCCAGGCCGCGGGAGGCCCCGGTCACCAGCGCCACCCTGCCGGCCAGGTCCGCGGTCATGGTTCGGTCGCCCTAGGCGAGGAGCTTGGACACGACCACGCCGCCGACGTCGGTCAGGCGGAAGTCGCGGCCCTGGGACTTGTAGGTCAGGCGGGTGTGGTCGAGCCCGAGGAGGTGCAAGACCGTGGCCTGGAGGTCATGGACGTGGACCGGGTCCTCGACGACGTGGAACCCGAGTTCGTCGGTCGCGCCCAGGGTGACGCCGGGCTTGATCCCGCCGCCGGCCAGCCACATGGTGTAGGCCTGCGGGTGGTGGTCGCGGCCCAGGCTCCGGCCGAGCGCGGCGTTGGACTCGACCATCGGGGTCCGGCCGAACTCGCCGCCCCAGACGACCAGGGTGTCCTCGAGCAGCCCGCGCCGCTTGAGGTCCTGGACGAGCGCGGCGGAGGCCCGGTCGGTCTGGCCGCACTGGTTCTTGAGGCCGCCGGCGACGTCGGAATGGTGATCCCAGCCCTCGTGGTAGAGGTTGACGAACCGGACCCCGCGCTCGATCAGGCGGCGGGCGAGCAGGCAGTTATTGGCGAAGGAGGCCGCGCCGGGCTTGGCGCCGTAGAGGTCGAGCGTCTCCTTCGTCTCGCCCGAGAGGTCCATCAGGTCCGGGGCGCTGGTTTGCATCCGGTAGGCCAGCTCGTAGGAGCTGATCCGGGCCTCGATCTCGGGGTCGCCCACGGCGTCGAGGTGGCGGCGGTTGAGGCCCCGGACCAGGTCGATCGTGTCGCGCTGGAGCCGGGGGTCGAAGCCCGAGGGGCTGGCGACGTTGAGGATCGGGTCCCCTTTGGAGCGGAACGGGACCCCCTGGTAGGCGGCCGGGAGGAACCCGCACGACCAGTTCGCCGCGCCGCCGCTGGTCCCCCCGGCGGAGCTGAGCACGACGAACCCCGGGAGGTCGGCCGACTCGCTCCCCAGGCCGTAGGTCACCCACGACCCCATGCTCGGCCGGCCCGGCAACGACGAGCCGGTGTTGGCGAAGATCTGGGCCGGGGCGTGGTTGAACTGGTCGGTGTGGACCGACTTCACCAGGGCGATCTCGTCGGCCACCCCGGCCAAGTGCGGGAGCATCTCGGAAAGCTCCGCGCCGGACCGGCCGTGGCGGGCGAACTTGAACCGCGAGGCCATCAGGGCGGCGTCGGGCTGGATGAAGGCGTACCGCTGGTCCTTGACGACCTCGGCGGGGACGGGCTTGCCGTCGAATCTGGCCAGGGCGGGCTTGTGGTCAAACAGGTCGAGCTGGCTGGGAGCCCCGGCCATGAAGAGGTAGATCACCCGCTTCGCCCGCGCCGGGAAGTGCGTCGGCCGGGCCGCCAGCGGATCGGCGAAGGCCGATCCTCCCGGCGCCGAGCTTGGGCGACCGCCCGCCAGAAGCGAAGCCAGCGCGATCTTGCCGACGCCGAGGCCGCATTCGCGGTAGAAGTGGCGGCGGGTGAGCCCGGGTCGGTCGCGGCGGTCGGCCATCGGGGTCACTCCTTGGTGATCGTCTCGTCGAGGTTCAGGATCGCCCGGGCCGTGGCCGTCCACGCCGCCCGCTCGGGGTCGTCGGACGCCCCGCCGTTGACGGTCTTCGGGTCGAGCCCGCCCGACCGGAGCCGTTCGAGCTGCCTCGCCTGGAAGTCGACGATCATCGCGACCTCCTCCGCCGTCGGCGACCGGCCGACGCAGAGCCGGAACGCGAGCCGGGCGCGGCCCCCGGCGTCGACCGGCCCTTCGGCCACGACCCGGCGGCCCAGCTCGCGGGCGGCCTCGACGAAGGCCGGGTCGTTGAGCAACGTCAGCGCCTGGAGCGGCGTGTTCGACCGCTCGCGGCGGACACAGGCGACTTCAGACGTCGGGGCGTCGAAGGTCGCGAACGCCGCGAACGGGGCGGTCCGCTTGATGTAAGTGTACAACCCGCGGCGGAATCGGTCGCGACCCTTGCTGGTCGGCCAGGCGGTCTGGCCGTAGGCCAGCGAGGCGACGCCGTCGGGCTGGGGCGGGAAGACGCTGGGACCGCCGACGGTCGGGTCGAGCAGCCCGCTCGCGGCCAGGGCGATATCGCGGATCGCCTCCGACTCGACCCGGAACCGGGGCCCGCGGGCCAGCCGCTCGTTCCTCGGGTCGAGGGCCAGGAGGTCGGGCGCGACCTTCGAGTCCTGCCGGTAGGTTGCGCTCGCGACGATCAGCCGGTGCATCGCCTTCTGGCTCCAGCCCCGGCGGGGGAACTCGGCGGCCAGCCAGTCGAGCAGCTCGGGATGGGTTGGCTTTTCGCCGCGGATGCCGAAGTCGTCGACCGTGGCGACGAGCCCCCGGCCGAAGAACGCCTGCCAGGCCCGGTTCATGACCACCCGGCCGACCAGCGGGTTCTCCTCGGCCGCCAGCCAGCGGGCCAGGGCCAGGCGATCGGCCCGGGTCCCCCCCGGGAGCGGCGGGAGGACCGACGGCACGCCGGGCTCGACGGCCGCGCCGAGCCGGAGGAACTCGCCGCGGCGGTGGATATGCGTGGTCCTCGACCGGCCGGGAGGTCGCCCTTCCATCACCATCGTCGTCGGGTGGCGGGGGAGGGTCCGGCGGAGGGCGGCGATCTCGGCATTCGCCCCGGCCAGCTCGGGCGCGACGGCCAGGAAGTGGCGATCGACGAGCCTCGCCTGATCGTCGGTCCGCTCGCCGCGAGGCACCAAGGCCGCGTCCTCGACGTCCGCCGGCAGCCCAGAGGCGACCGGCGGCGAGGGGTCGGCCGTGGTCGAGACGCGGAACCGGCCGATGGTGGTCTGGTGGATGTAGGTCTGATGGAGGTTCAGGACGAGGCGAGAGCCGGGCGGGGCGTCGATCGGCCGGTCGGGCCGGAAGACGATGGCGTGCGGCTTGCCGATCCCGCCGCCGACGGACCAGCCGGTGTCGGTCCGGCCGTCGATCGCCGCCGAGGCCGGCTTGCCCGGCTCCTCGTAGTCGGCCGAGGCGTCGCGGATGACCACCGAGGACGCGGCGGGCCCGTCGGCGGTGGCGAGCGCCGCGTCGAACTGGGAGAGGAAGAAGTTGCCGACCGAGAACAGGGGGGCCCGGCCGGGACCGCCGTCGGGAAGGCTCTCGTGCGGGAGGACTTCGACCCGGATCGCGGTGATCCGGCCTCGATCCGCCGGGATCTCGACCCGGTAGGTGTCGTTGTTCGGCTTGTCGCCGGTGGCGAGGACCGAGCGGTCGCCCAGGACCGTCAGGGTGGCCCGCTTCGCGGACTCGACAACGGTCGGGGTCGCGGTCGCCCAGCGGGTGAGCTTCAGGCCGGACTCCCACTCCGCCCGCCGCGCGGCGAGCCGGTCGCGGCGGCGCCCCTCGGGCGACTTCGACCCGTCCCGGACGGCCCGCCGGCCGGCCGAGATCCGGAATCGGCCGAGGTTGTGCTGGCCGCCGTGATCGTGGTCGAGCCGGAACTTGAGGCGGGCGCGGCCCTCGGCGGGGAGCTTCCCAGCGACGTTGAACGTCGCCGACCGGTCCCGGTTCGGGTGGCCCGACCCGTCGTCGATCGCCCAGCCGGTCTCGGGCTTGCCGTCGATCGCCCCTTCGGCCGCGAAGTGGGCCTGGGCGAAGTCGGCCTCGGCCGATCCCAGGGCGATCGGGCGCCTCTCTCCCCCTTCGACCGCCGCGGCAGTCGCCGCGAACTCGGTCAGGACGAAGTTGCCGTTCGGGGCCCGTCCCGGCCCCCCTTTGGGGAGCGCCGGGTCGGCCAGGGCTTCGAGCCGGAAGGCGACCACGCCGGACAGGTCGGCCTCGGCCTCGACCTCGTAGTGGTCGGACGCGGCGGTCGGCCCGGCGATCACGACCGACCCGTCGGCCCGGACGGCGGCCGGCGAGAGGGCGGCGGTGGAGGCCCGGTCGGGGCGGAGGATGGCCCAGTCGATCCGGGCGTCGACGTCCGGGAACCGATCCGCCAGGCCCGCTTCGAGCCCCTCGATCTCCCGCCCGATCGCCGCGCGGCGGGCGGTGATGGCGGGGTCGGGGAGCTCGAGGTCGGGCTCGTCGGCGTCGTCGAAGAAGGCGAGGAACCGGTAATAGTCGCGCTGGGTGATCGGGTCGTACTTGTGGGTGTGGCACTGGGCACACTGGACGGTCAGGCCGAGCCAGACGGCGCCGGTGGTGGCGACCCGGTCGACGAGCGAGGCGAAGCGGAACTCCTCGACGTCGATCCCGCCCTCCTCGTTGATCATCGTGTTGCGATGGAACCCGGTCGCGACTTTCTGGGCGGGGGTCGCCCCGGGCAGGAGGTCGCCGGCGATCTGCTCGACGGTGAACCGGTCGAACGGCATGTCGTCGTTGAGGGCCCGGATCACCCAGTCGCGATACGGCCAGATCGACCGCTCGCGGTCCTTCTCGTAGCCGTTGGTGTCGGCATACCGCGCCCCGTCGAGCCACCGCCGGGCCCAACGCTCGCCGTACTGGGGCGAGTCGAGCAGGCGGGAGACGAGGCGGTCGTAGGCGTCGGGCCGGTCGTCGGCGACGAAGGCGTCGACCTCGGCGATCGTGGGCGGGAGGCCGACGAGGTCGAGGCCCAGGCGGCGGATCAACGTCGCGCGGTCGGCCTCCGGTGAAGGGCGGAGCCCATCCCGCTCCAGGCGGGCCAGGACGAACCGATCGATCGGGTTCCGGGGCCAGGAACCGTCGGCGACGGCGGGCGGCCCGGGACGGGCCGGGCGGCGGAAGGCCCAGTGGTCCGAGGTCTCGGCTGCCTCCTTCGATTCATCGCCCCAGGCGGCCCCCTGATCGATCCAGGCCCGGATCAGGCCGACCTGGTCGGGCGTCAGCGGTTCGCCCGCGCCGTCGGGGGGCATCGGGTGGTCTTCGTCGAGCCCGGCGACGTAGCGGACCAGCCGGCTTGCGTCCCCCTTGCCCGGGACGATCGCCGGGCCGTCGTCGCCCCCCGCGAAGGCGGCGGCCTTGCGATGGAGGGCAAGGCCGCCCTTCTGCTTCTTGGGGCCGTGGCAGCCGACGCAGGAGGCCGCGAAGATCGGTCGGACGTCGCGATCGAAGTCGACCCGAACCCCGGCGGCCGGCGAGGGCGTGGCCCCCGGGCCGTCGGTGCCGAGGATGCACGCCCCGAGTCCCAGGATCAGGCCGGCGGCGAAGGGCATCGGTGGGCATCTCTCGGGCTGGGGAACATTCGGTGGGGTGGGTCGGCGGGCTTGTCCTTCGAGCCTACTCGCCCGGGGCCTCGATCACAAGGCGGTTCGCCCGATCCTGCCTCAGACGATGATCGACGTCTTCGCCTGCGCCGCCTGCTCCATGAGGGACTGGACGCGGGCGACCATCTCCTCGGGCTCGGCGGTCTCGCCTTCGAGGATCATGGTGTTGGCCCAGAGCTGGAGGGCGCATTGGCGGATGAACTCGCCGTTGCCGGGATTGGCCGCGAGGGTGGCCAGGCGACGGACGAGCGGGGCGTCGGGGTTCACTTCGAGGATTCGCTTCGAGGCGGGGAAGTCGCGGTTGTTGGCCTTGAGCAGCCGCTGCATCTGGACGCTCAGGCCGCCGTCGGCGTTGACCAGGCAGCAGGGGCTGTCGGTCAGTCGCTTCGACTCGCGGACCGACTCGACGCGGGCCCCCAGAGCCTCGCGGAACAGGTCGAGCACCCTGGCGAACCCGCCTTCGGCCGCCTTGGTCTCTCCGGCCTCCGGCCCGGCTTCGGCCCCGGCGCCGGGCAGCTCCAGGTCGGACGAGTCGATCGAGGTGAGGGTCCGCCCGTCGTAGGCGTGGAGCGAGCTCATCACGAACTCGTCGATCGGGTCGGTCAGATAGAGGACTTCCAGGCCGCGCTTGCGGAAGATTTCGAGGTTGGGGCTCTTGCGGATCGAGGCCAGGTCGGGGCCGCCCAGGAAATAGATCGGCTTCTGGTCGGCCGGGGCACGCTTGATGTAGTCGTCGAGGCCGGTCAGGGACGTGCCGTCTTCCGATCGGGACGAGGCGAACCGGAGCAGCTTGGCCACCCGGTCGCGATTGGCGGGGTCGACCGCGATCCCTTCCTTGAGGGTCGCGCCGAACTGGCGGTAGAAGGCCAGGTAATCGTCGGCCTTCTCGTCGGCCATCGCGGCGAGCTTGTCGAGGACCCCCTTGACCAGGACCCCCTTGATCCGGCGGATGACCGTGTTGTCCTGGAGCGTCTCGCGCGAGACGTTGAGCGGGAGGTCCTCGGAGTCGACCAGGCCGTGGAGGAACCGGAGGTATTCCGGGAGGAGGTCGCGGCAATCCCCCTGGACCAGGACCCGCTTGGCGCAGAGGTGGAGGCCGTGCTCGAGCCGGCCGAAGCCGAGCCGCTCGACGTTGGTCCTGGGGCAGTAGAGGATGGCCCGGAACTGGATGGGCGAGTCGACCGACAGGTGCAGGTGCCAGAGCGGCGACCCTTCGGCCCCGTGCGTCAGGTACTGGAAGAACCGGGCGTGCTGCTCCTCGGTGACCTGCGCCTTGGGCTCGACCCAGATCGGCTCCTGGTCGTTGACGACCTCGCCGCCGACCTTGATCGGGTGCGGGACGAAGCCGGAATAGGTCTTCAGGATCGTCTTGATCCGGAACGCATCGGCGAAGTCCTTGGTTTCTTCCTTGAGGTGGAGGACGACCTCGGTCCCCCGGGTCAGCCCCCCGGCCGGCTCGACGGTGAACGTGCCCGACCCGTCCGAGACCCACTCCCAGCCCGAATCCTCGCGATAGCTCCGGGTCCGGACGCGGACCGAGTCGGCGAGCATGAACGCCGAGTAGAAGCCGACGCCGAACTGGCCGATCAGCGAGACGTCGGCCTTGCCCGCGGCCGAGGCCTGGCGGAGGAAGTCCAGCGAGCCGCTGTGGGCGATCGTCCCGAGGTTGCTCACCACCTCGTCGCGGGTCATCCCCACGCCATTGTCGCGGATGATCAGCTCGCGACGGTCCGGGTGCCCTTCCACGGTGATCTCGAGCGGCCCGTCGTCGCGGTGGGCCTCCTCGGTCATGGCCACGAACCGCATCTTGTCGAGGGCGTCGGAGGCGTTCGAGACCAGCTCGCGGATCGCGATCTCCTTGCTCTGGTAGAGCGAGTGCGAGAGGAGCTGGAGGAGCTGCTTGATCTCGGCCTGGAAGGCGAACTGCTCGCGATCGGTGGCGGGCGTCATCGATGATCCCCGGCGAATCGTGGAGGCGGACGACCAAGCCCCGAGGTCGGGCGGGCTGAGTTGCCCTTGGCATTTCGGGGCGATTCACGAGGGATTCAGGCAAGGGGTGTGCCGTCACCGAATGGCGGGCGAAACGGATGGTGTGGGCGAGATTTACGTCGCGACGACCGGTCGGAGAAAAGCCCCGGGAGACTGCCAGAGTCCGGTCTAATCGTTGGCCGACTGACAGAATGACACTTCGTGATGGGGAGGTCGCGCGATTGCCTCGGGATCGCCACCTTATTTATTTCGCGGTCGCGATCCCGGACTCTCGACCGCGATGGCCCGCGGCCAGCCGTCGCAATATGGTATTCTCCGACGCCGGGAGCTGGTGCTGTCGAGCGACTGCGAGGATCGGGATAGTGATCCTCGGCCCGGACTTGCCCACGATCGCGACACGGATCGGACCCGGCGATCGAGTCGAGACGACGAGAGTTCTGAATCCTCGCGAGAGAGAAGCGTCATGCGGGCACGATCGGGCAACTTCTCGGCGATCTCCCTTTCCGTCGTGGCGATGGCCTGCCTCTGGTCGACGCCGGCCGGCGCCCAGTTCGGCGGTGCCGGCGGCCCGCTGGGCGGCTACGGCGCCTCATCGGATCTTGCCGGCCCCGGCATGGGAGGCGGCGGCGGTGCGATGGTCATCCCTTATGGGGGCATGACCGAAGGTTTCATGCCGGGACGGATGGGGGGTGGCTCCTCGCTCTCGTTCCGACCGCGGCCGTCCGCCGCGATGGACCCGTCGCGGACCTCATCCCGCCTCTCGCCGATGTCGGGCGGGATGTCCTCGACCTTTGGCGGCTCGCGGCCGATGGCGGGCGGGATGGGGCGGGGCCTCGGGGCCCGGTCGTCGATGCCCGGTGGACCGGGCTCTCGGGGAGGGATCGGCCTCGGCGGGGGTTCGTTCCGGCTGGGGCCGGGCGGGGGCGGGGGCGGGATGGGCGTGATGCCCCCCAGCATCGGCTACCCGTTCCGCCAGCCGCCGAGCCTCCTGACGCCGTCATCCCCCGGCGCGGGGATGTCCATGTGACGCACGGCCTCCTGCCCTGGCTTTGTCAATGATGTCGGGGCGGACCGGCGCCGTCGGCCGGGGGCTCCGCCTGCCGGAAGGGGCCGTCGGTCGACGGGGGTGGCGGGAGGGGCGCCGGCGACGTGGTGGCGGCGTCCGCCGTCGTCGGGGCGGGCGGATGCTCGTTGAACTGGCAGCCGACGGCCCGCTCCAGCGAGGCGAGGGCCTTGCCCAGCTCCCCCTCGATCTGGGCGACCTGGACCCGGACCTGGAGCGTCTCCCGCTGGGCCGAGAGGACCGTCGGGAAGTCGACGTTGGCCGCCGCGAAGTCCTTGCCGGCGAGTTCCAGGGCCTGCTCGGCCCGGGGCAGGATGCTGTCGCGGAGCAGGCCGAGGACGTTCTGCTGGACCCTCGCCTGGACCATGAAGTCGTGGATCTCGCCGAAGGTCTCGTCCCGCTGGGCCTCGTAGAGCTTGGCGTCGGCCAGGGTCCGCTCCTGGGCCTCGCCCACGCTCGCCCGATACTTGGCCCGGTTGACCGGGAGGTTGAAACCGACGAAGAGGCCGACGTTGGGGAAGCCGCTCGCCGTCCGGGGCGTCACCGCGTTGGTCTTCTCCATGTCCATGTAGGTCAGGCCGAGCGTGACGTTGGGATAGGACCGCTTGCGGGCCAGCTCGACGGCCCCCTCGTCGCGGGCGATGGCCGAGAGCCGGCCCTTGAGCTCGGGGCGGGCGGCGACGGCCAGCCGGTAGAGCCGATCGATCTGGGCCGGGACGTCCGCCGGCGGGACGTCGGGGAGCGCCCGGAGGTCGGCCTCGGGGCTGACGTGGAGCCGGCGGGCCAGGGCGGCGCGGGCCGTCGCGACCCCGGCCTCCGTGTTCGCCAGCTCGCGGTCGAGTTCGCTGATCAGCACGCCGGCGCGGAGCAAGTCCTGCTGGGTGCCCACGGTCTTCAACCTCTGGCCGACCGTCTCGCGGAACCGCTCCAGGATCTTGCGGTTCTCGCCGAGGATCGCCCCGGTCTTCTGGTTGGCGTAGAGGTCGTAGTACGCCCGCTTCACGGCCATGACGGCGTCGAGCTGGGCGGCGGCCATCTCGGCCAGGGCGACGTCGACATCGCGGGCGGCGACCTGACCCCGGACCCGGAGCGTCCCGCACCAGGGAAATTGCTGGGCTAAGGTCAAGTTGTAGGGGTTGTACCCCATCAGCGAGTACTGGGGCGCGACGCTGGGGATCGGGAAGATGGTGTTCGAGGCCACCGGGTCGTCGAGGGCCGTGACCTGCGGGATGCGGTGCTTGAGCGACTCGACGTTGTGATAAGCGGCCTGGACCGTCCGGCTCTCGGCCAAGGCCCGGCGGATATAGGCGTCGACCGGCTGCGGGCCGGACAACTCGGGCGGGATCGGGATCAGCTCCGCCGTGGCCATCGGCTCGGCCGGGCCGGGCATGGCCCGCGGGAGATATCCGGCGGTCCCGACGTGGTGATCGACCTCGCCAGGTCCGGGGCGGCGATCCAGCCGCGAGCAGCCGACCGCACCGGAGATCATGACCGCCACGACGGCGGGGGACCATCGACGAACCATTGCCGGCCTCCTTGCCATGCCACCGCGTTGCGCGGATTCCCGGCGCAACCGGCAAAGCCGAATCGATGAGCCCGAGGCCTTCATCGTCGAATCCGACCCGTGGACATCGGGGGAGTTTGGGGATTTCGCCGATTTCCCGACAGCCCGTTCGTCCTGGACGTCGTCTCTCCGTTTGGGTAACGCGGTCGATTATAGTGGACAAATAGTCCGTTATTGTCAATCTCCAACCCCTCCCCTAGAAATCAAATCGTCGTTATTACGATTTTTCGATACGCGCCACGACCTGGCCAAACGGCCTGTTTCCAACCGTCGGAGAGTCACCTTTGCAAACGCCCCCTCGCCGCGGGTTCACGCTCATCGAACTGCTGGTCGTCATCGCCATCATCGCGGTCTTGATCGCCCTGCTGCTGCCCGCCGTACAGGCCGCCCGCGAGGCGGCGCGGAGGGCCGGCTGCCTCAACAACATGAAGCAGATCGGCATCGCCCTCCACAACTATCACGACGCGCGTGGGGTCCTGCCGTCGGGCTACGTCTACGTGAAGGGCTACCCAACCGGGGGTTTCGGCTGGGCGACCATGATCCTGCCCAACCTGGAGCAGGCGGCCCTCTTCAACGCGGTGAACTTCAGCCTGCCCGCCTGGTCGTCCCAGAACTCGACGGCCTGCGTCCAGAAGATCGCCACCTACTTCTGCCCGACGGATTACACCACCCAAGGCTTCCTGTCGCGGGAGGGGTTCGGTTACGCCAAGTCCAGCTACGTGGCGAGTTTCGGGCCCAACGATATGGACATCACCCCCGAAGACCGGTTGGGCCTGTTCAGCCGCAACAGCCAGACCAGGTTCGCCGACGTGACCGACGGCCTATCGCAGACGCTCGCCGCGGGCGAACGCACCAACGCCGTCTACCTCAGCGTGATCGGCTCGGCCGACCACTACGACCTGGAGACCGTCTGGTCCGGCGCGATCAAGGAGCTACCCGTGGACGACCACGCCCACACGACGCTCTTCCAGGCCGCCTACCTGATCAACAGCCCGAATTTCGACGACCGGGATTCCATGAGCTTCCATCCCGGCGGGTCGAATTACCTCTTCGCGGATGGGTCGGTGAAATTCATCAAGCTCACCATCAACCCGACCATCTACCAGACCTTGGGCTCGCGTGCGGGCGGCGAAGTCGTCGGTTCGGATCAATATTGAACGGATTAGATGCTACGGTCGTGTCCTATCTCCGTAGCACGACCGGCAGGCTGATCCATTCCGATAACGACCAGCCGTGATCGGACAGCCCGGCGGCCATCGCCGGAGTCCGTTTCCGCCAGCGCCCCTCGCCGATCGGCTCTCGCAAAGTCCTTACCGGCCAGCAGAAATTGTCGCTATACATCGAGAAATAGGTGGCCGCCTCGTGAATCCGCCAATCCTTCGAGAAGCGGTAGGTCTTCCGCAAGTCATGGTCCGACGCAAGGCTGCTCGGCGACCCAGTGCGGTTTGCCTGGCGTCTCTGGGAGCACGACCGGGCCACGCCTTCCCGTGACGGGAAGCTCATCCTGATGGCACGGGCGACCGGCACCGAGGGACGCATGTAGTCCATGGAGCGGGACGAGGATCGCCGGGATGCGGTGATCAGCCACGTCCTGCCGAACGAGATCGATGTCCGATGAAACGACCGTCGTCACCGACGATGACATCGCGGGTCAGGAAGCCGAGACTCCATCCGGGTTGGTCGAGGCGGAAGGCGAGGGCGGCCCGGATGTTCCCAGGGAAGTCGTGCGGGGCGGAAGATGCCAACCATCACCTAACGCCGGCGAGCCCGGCGGCAGGATCGGTCGGGTGGTTCAGGGATTCGGATTCCTCACCATCCACCCCCGTTCGAGGGCGTAGGCGGCGGCGATCACCCCCAGCACCACGACGTCCAGGAACGGCTGCGGCCCGGTCAGGCCGAAGGGGAGCCGGGCCGTTCCGAGGAACTCCGGGTCCGACAGGGCGGTGTTGGGCAGCAGGCCCGACCCGGCCTGCGTGATCCAGTACATCGAGGCGAGGAGGGACGCCGCCTTGAGGTTGTCAATGGCGAGGCCCCGTCGCCTCCAAACGTAGAACAACGTCAGGAGGCCCAGCAGGGTGCCGAGCAGGAGGGTCTGGGCGTTGTGGAACTTGGCATGCGGCGGCCAGCGGTCGTTGAACATGTGGGTCTTGCCGAAGTCGGCGGCCCACGGCGAGATGGACGTGAACAGGCCGACGAGCGAGAGCAGCCACCGGCCCGGACGGCTTGCGACCATCTTCGATCCCCCGATTCCTGAAGCGTGTCGCCGACGGGGAAGGGTCACACCATCGTCCTGCCCCGAAAGGGCGCTCGTCCCGGCGGGAGCGATATACCGCAGATGGGATGCCGAGGCCCTCCCGCTCTCAAGGTCTCCCATCTTCCCTGGGCCGATCGGAAGGCTGGGGGCAAGAGGACGGCCCGAGCCGTGATGGGGCGGGAGGACCACGGCTATAATGGGACCCTGGGAGTGCCCGTCCCCGACCCGATGGATCGACGATCGAGCCATGACCTCCCTCAAGGGCCACCTCCTGCTCGCCGCACCCAGCCTCCTCGCCCCGATGTTCGCCCGGAGCGTCATCCTGGTGCTCGGCCACGACGAGTCGGGGGCAATGGGAGTGATCCTCAACGTCCCGACGGGCACCACGATGACCGACCTGGCGGGCAAGCTCTTCGAGGAGGACAAGGCCGACTTCGACTCCAGGGGCATGGGGCCGTTCCGCCCGAACGGGCCTCAGACCTTCAAGCCGTACCACTACGAGGTTCTCGATAACCCCGAGGCGCTGCTATCCTGGGCCTACCGGGCGATCCGGGCCGGGCAGGAGTCGCAGGTTCTTGTGCCCTGAAGGGGTGGGGAATCATCGAGACCGACGAGGGACGGGAGGGTGGGGGGATGCAACTACCGCTCGAAGACGTTGAGCAATTCTTCCGGCTCCATCGTTCGCTGATGTTCTTCGTGAACCGGCGGCTCAAAGTGATCGACGAGGAGGTCGCCACGCCCGAAGTCTACTCGGGGTTTCCACCGAAGGCCCGGCTCAAGGTCCATCAGGCTCTCCTCGACCACATCGACCTGATCGACGCCTTCGCCGACGAGAACCCGTTCCAGTTCTCCGACGAGGACCTGAATATCGTCCGGTCGTGGAAGCACCTCGTCACCGGCGCCTTCTACGCCTTCCGGCAGCTTCAGGACCACATGATCCTCCTGTCCTCGACCGAGCCGGTCGTCGCCTACGGCGTCGTCGCCCTCTTCGACCCGTTCGAGGCCATCGTGGGGCCGTACCTTCCCCGGATGATCAAGACGACCCTCCTGCCGTTCAAGGGCCGGATCGTCTACGACGGGCTCGTCACGGGGTACAACATCTCCTTCGGCGGCGGGATCAAGCGGCGGCTCAACGAGGACTACAAGGAGGCCAAGGAGCGATCCGGCATCGTCACGTCGCTCCCGGCTTCCGCAGGGATGTCGCACCCGGCCAAGAGGGAGGCCGTCATCGGCAAGCGTGCGACGGGGGCGGTGACGAAACGAGGCGGGTCCAAGGCCCCGGCGTCAACAAAACCGGCGTACGACCGGATCGTCGCCCTGACCGACGCCTTCTGCCGGGAGAAACTCGACGAGGAGTACGCAGCCTGGTGCCGGAAGCTGGCCGGCGTCCTGGCCCGCAAGCGGCCCTCCCCGCTGACCCGAGGCAAGCCCGAGTCGTGGGCCAGCGGGATCGTGCGGGTCATCGGCTGGGTGAACTTCCTCGGCGACCCCAGCCAGCCACACCACATGAAGATGACGGACATTGACGAGGGGTTCGGGGTCTCCGAGGCTACCGGGTCGGCCAAGTCGATGGCCATCCGAGACCTGCTCAGGATCGACAGGCTCGACCCCGAATGGACCTTGCCCGGACGGATGGACCAGAACCCGATGGCCTGGATGATCCAGGTCAACGGCCTGATCGCCGACGCCCGGAGTCTGCCCAGGGAGGTCCAGGAGATGGCGTTTCGCAAGGGATTGATCCCTTACATCCCCGCCGATCGGGCGGGCGAGGCCGCCGAGGAGTGATCGATGGCCCGCACCAAGAGCGGTTCAGCCCCGCCTCGTTTCCGGCCGGGGGCCGAGGTCCGGGTCAGGCACGGTGTTCATGATCCCGACTTCCCCGACATCCCGCTGGGCGGCCGGGCGGGCACGGTCAAGCAGGTCGAACAGGCCAAGGGCGAGACCACGTACCTCATCGCCTGGGACCGGGCGACTCTCCAAGGCATGCACCCGGTCTACAAGAACAGGTGCGAGCGGGACGGCCTCGAACTGGAGACGATGTGGCTCGGGGACGAGGACCTCGAACCCCACGACGGCAAGCCGGTACCGATCGAACAACCGACGAAGATCGTGACCAAGACACTCTCGGAAAAGGACCAGGACGATCGGGTCCGCATGGCCCTCGGCCTGACCCACGACGACCCGCTACCCGACGTCACCCGGAAGACTTTGCTCGCCTACTACCGCCACCTCAAGGACAAGCTGAAGCTCCCGTTCAAGACCCGGTACGAGAGCGACGGCTCTACACTGACCGTCCACCGGCTGCCCGACCCGAAGGAGTACGACCTCGACGAAGACGAAGGGTTGCTCTGCGAGGCCCGTAGCCGGGAGGGGCCGTTCGATGTGCCTTTGGCAGGACTCGACCAGGCCGGCTTCGGCAACCGTAAGTTGATCGGGGATTATGTCTACTGGTTCGGCAACTATGGGTGAAGCCGAGGGGGACACGATGGCCAAGAAGAAGCCGAAGACCGAATCTCCGTTCCTCGGTCGCTGGCACATCACCTCGATGAGCAACTGGGACGAAGATTACGTCAGCGAGGAGGTCCGGGCGTTCATCGAGTTCGAACCGTCCCGGAGGGGCGACTTCCATTTCGGCTACGTCCGGGGCGGCATCGACTATCGGGGTGTCCTGCGGGACGGGAAGCCCGCCGTCGAATTCTCCTGGGAGGGGAACGACGAGATGGACCCGGCGATGGGTCGAGGCTGGGCCGTCCTGGATGGCGAGCGGCTCAAGGGGATGATCTTCTTCCACCAGGGCGACGAGTCCGAGTTCGAGGCGGAACGGGACGTCATCGAGGGGGATTGACCGTGGCCGAGGAGGAGAAGCTCAAGCTCGGCAAGGGCGTGGCCTTCGTCAAGGGCCGCCTCAAGCGCCTCCCCCAGGGCGGCGACGTTTGGGAGGCCGACTTCGAGGCGTTGCCCAAGCCCATCATGCAGACCGAGACGCACTACCTCGGGATGGTCGTCACGCAGGAGGACGGCTCGCTCCTGGCCGACCTGCCCGTCCAAGGCAGGCCCTCGGTCAACGACCTCGCCACGCTCCTGGCCAACGCCATGCGGCGTCCGCTGGACGGGGCCGCCCGCCGACCGAAGCTCGTCCGCCTGCGGGGGCACCGCCAGTGGCGGGAACTCTTCCCGGCCCTCAAGGAACTCGGCGTCGAGGTCTCGGTCGAGCGGAAGTCGCCTGCCGTCGAGAAAGCCTATCGGGACTACCTCCGGCGGCTGAGGGACGAGCAGAGGGCCGGGATGATCAAGCCGACAGAAACGCAGGCGAAGATCGAGACGATGTTCCCTGCCGTCGCCAGGTACGTCGGGGGCTTCGGTTACGTAGAGATCGGGGACCAGGAGAGCTTCGGGTTCGTGGTCCGGGCAATCGGCTACGGTGGCCTCGACTTCGAGGACGACACGCCGGACACGCTGGCCGGGGCGATGGCCGTCCTGGAGGCGGGGCTGGCCCGGCGGTTCCAGGATCAGGGCGTCGAACTCGACTGACCGCCGTCAACATGCCCGCAAGCGGAGGAGGAAATGATCGACAACCATTCACGCCGGGCCGAGGTCGAGGGCGGCCGAGTCCATTACCTGATCGAGGGCCACGAGGGCGGGCGTCCGGTCGTCCTGCTGCACGGGGCCAGCTTCAACGCCGAGACCTGGGTGAAGATCGGGACGATGAAGGCCCTGGCCGAGGCCGGCTACCTGGCGTACGCCATCGACCTGCCTGGGCACGGCAAGTCGTCCCCGTCGCACGGCACCCCTCAGACCTGGCTGAGGGTCCTGCTCGACCTGCTGAAGGTCGAGTCGCCCGTGGTCGTCCCGCCCTCGATGAGCGGGCGGTTCGCCCTGCCGCTCTTGACCGAGATGCCGCAGAGGGTCTCGGGCTTCGTGGCGGTCGCCCCGGTCGGCATTCCCAGTCACAAGGAGCAGTTGCACCGGGTCACGGCCCCGGTGCTGGCGATCTGGGGCGAGAACGACCGGACGATCCCTCTGGAGCAGGCGGACCTGCTCGTGAACTCCGTGAAGCGGGTCCGCAAGCTGATCTCCCCGGCGGCAGCCACGCCCCCTACATGAGCGACCCGGCGGCCTTCCACGAGGAGTTGCTGAAGTTCCTGAAGGAGTTGCCGTCATGAGGGTCGTGGCCTCTACGCCCAACTCCAAGCCCGTTCCCGGAGCGATCCGAGGCGTCGGCCCCTTGCTCCCCGCGGCTACCGTGATCTTGTGCCAGGACCGCCCCGGCAGGGCACCCGCGAGGGCCGCCACCTTGAGCTGGCGGGCCCCGGCCCACACGTGCTGGTTGCCCCTCACCGCCAGGACATACGGCCGGCCTTCCTCCTCCAGCCACCGCCGCAGGCCCCGGTCGCTGCCGTAGACCTCGTCGCCGGTGACCTGGGCCGCCGGCACCCCGGCGGCGAACGCCCGCTCGAGCATCGCCCTGGCCAGCTGGAGCTTGGCGGCGAAGGCCGTCCCCTCGGGAATGCCGGCCTTCTCGCACCGGGACGGGTCGTTGGCCCATTCCTTGGGCAGGTACGGCGCCCGGTCGAGGAATGCCGTACCGTACCGGCTGGCGTAGGCGAGGAAGACCCCGACCTGAGCGTTCTCGAACGGAGCTGGCGGCCTCGGGGAGCTGATCAATGTCATTGGTTGAATGAGGCGCATGGAAAACCCCGGCAGGTGAGGCCAGGGCGTGATCATCGACCAACGTTTCATTCAAGCACGATTTTTCACCTTGCCCTGGCCATCTTATACCCGTTCGCAGTCTCCTCATTGTCGAGGAATTTCAGGTCGGTGCCCTTGGCGAAGGCATAGAGGGTCAGCTCAACCCGGCTTTCGCCGGGCGGAATGTCGATCAGGTCCTCGAAAGTCGGTGCCATCTCGCCACCTTCCACCATGGTGAAGATTTGGTGGAAGTAGACCTGTTTGGCGAATATTTTCTGATCAGGCGTGACGACCTTCAACCGCCAGAGGTAGGACATCCCCCTGCGACGGTCCTTGATGGAGGCGAGGGCAGATACGTGGGCCCTGCCACCTTCGACCGCAACGTTGACTTGACGAATACCCATACTAGTGTCCCGAGTTAGAAATCCGCCAAACAACCTTGCGCGATCGTGGTTCTCATTATACACTCTGGCAAAGGAGCCACATGATGAGCAAAGGCGGTCGCCCCAAAGCCCCGCTGATCCTCAGCGAT
>JAABUX010001345.1_pt1 | contig 37579 bp, 25 predicted proteins | sample 5561851 | NCBI WGS metagenome assembly JAABUX01 (sample SAMN10711883, study PRJNA513361) | rock metagenome | isolation source: Antarctica rocks | place: Antarctica: Victoria Land, Richard Nunatak red sandstone | collected 2016-01-03 | reverse complement strand
TTGATACGATCCCAGCACTCGTCGCTAATTTCATGACGACGCATCAGGGCAACTCCATCCGCCGAAGTGATTGAAGGATCGTATACATTTTACCCAATTCATCCAGCGTATGTCCACGCGGCTTAAACCCAATTTCGTTCAAAACTGGGAGTTCACAATGAATTTGGATTTAATTATTTCTAGGGATCGAAATTTAAGTTTTGGAGGGTGGTCGCTTCGGCCGTTCCGGGGGTATTGAACTCAAGCTCGATTTGGCCGCCGACTTGGCGGGGACGCCGGGGCCGAAGGTGGCCAGGAAGTCTTGCCCGGCGGTCCGGACGGCGTAGGTTTCCTCGCCGACGTAGCCGAGGACCCCCATCTCGGGGACGTCCAGCCCCTCGATCTCGGCGCGGGCGGCGACCCGGTTGCCGACGAGCTTGTTGATCAAGGCGAACGCGGCGAGCGAGGTCGGGAACACCCAGGCGAGGTTGGCCGCCACCCCGATGGCCTGCGCCACGAGCTGGCCCACGCTCCCGTCGTGGAAAAAGCCGACCGGGCCGACGAGGAACCCTTCGGGGCCGAGCACAGGTTCGGACCGGGCGAACAAGCCGACGCTCAGGAGACCAAACGCGCCGCAAACCCCGTGGACGCTGATCGCGCCGACGGGGTCGTCGATCTTGAGCGTCTTGTCGATGAACAGGATGCTGGCCACCACCAGGACCCCCGCCAGGGTCCCGATCAAGACCCCTTCGGCGGGGGTGACGAACGCGCAAGGCGCGGAGATCGCGACCAGGCCCGCGAGCAGGCCGTTGCAGCCCATCGTCGGGTCGGGCTTGTCGAAGATCCGCTTCATCATGGCCAGTGCCGCGAGACAGCCCGAACCCGACGCGAGCAAAGTCGTCGTGGCGATGGTGGCGATCCGAGGGTCGAACGCGCTCAAGGTCCGGCCCACGTTGAGGCCGAACCAGCCGACGGCCAGGACCATCGTCCCCACCACGACCATCGGGACGTTGTGGCCGGGGATGGCGTTGGACGAGCCGTCGACGTTCGACTTGCCGATCCGGGGGCCGAGGGCCAGCGAGCCCGCCAGCGCCATTACTCCTCCGGTCAGGTGGATCACGCCCGAACCGGCGAAGTCGACCATCCCCGCCCCCAGGCCAAGCGTGGTCCCCAGGTCGCCGAGCCAACCGCCCCCCCAGGCCCAACCGCCGTAGACCGGGATGATCAAGGCCGAGGCCACAAATCCGAACAGCATCGCTGATCCGAACCGCCAGCGCTCCAGCATGGCACCGGTGGGGATGGTCGCCGCCGCGTCGAGCATCGCCGCGTGGAAGAAGAACACCGCCAAGGTCGACGCCGACGCCGCTTCCGGGCCGATCAGGAAGAACCCTTCAAGCCCGACGAGATCCCACTTCTGGTGGAACAAGTGGATCGAGGCCATCGCGTCGAGGGGCGCAGTCGCCAAATCGAACCCAACGAACGGCCCGTGACCGCCGAACATCCAGGCGAACCCGCAGGCCCAGAACCCCAGCACCGTGACGGCGAACATCCCCAAGATCATGGCGCCGGTCTGGGCGGCGTTCTTGGCCCGGACCAGGCCGGTCTCGGCGAGGGTGAACCCCGCCTTCATCAGCAAGGCCAGGCAACCCGCCGCGACGAGGTAGACCACGTTGATCTCGCCCCGAAACCGGTCCAGGGCAGGGGTCGAATCGGGGGCCACCTGGACCGGAGCCTTGGCACCGTCCGCAGCCATCACCCCGGCCCCTTCGGCGAGCGAACCGGCCGACCAGGCGACCATGACCAAGATGCCGAATCGGACGCCAAGGCGACCGATCGAACCCAACCGCCTATTTCTCGAACCGCCAACCCAACCGGCTCGACCCAATCGCGACATCACCCTTGCCCCTTCGAGGACTCGGCCTTCTGGCTCGGGAAAGTTCCTCGACCCGACCAACGCCAGCAATGGTCCCAGGACCGACGGTCGGGCACAACCGCCACTCGATCTTTTGGGTATGGCTTGCGGATTTGGGTATTCTTCAGGATCAAGAATTGCAGATTGCAGGATCGCAAATCGCAAAAGATTCGAGAATCTTGGTTTCTGATTTTTTTGCGATTTGCGATCCTGCAATCTGCAATTTGAATCTCCAGACTTCGAAAGCGACACCTCGAGCTTTTGGCCAGGCCACGCGACTCGTTCGAAAGAAAAAAGCCGGTTGGCCTTCAATCCCTGGATACGCCACCTCTCCCATGGCAACCCAGGTCTTGAAGATCAACCGGCTTGGATCAAGGCGGCACCGGGCCGACCTCATCGATTGGAGGTCAACCCGAGGTCATCGTGGAGAAAGGGCGAATGGGAATGTCGTGCGAGGCGTCCCAATCGCCCCTTGGCGGTTGAACGATCGACGCGAGGTCGACCGGTCGTCGCCGTTTGGGGTGGATTGCTAGGTGTCGGTCAGCGACAACTTTGATTCTTGCGAGGAGCGACCCGAAGTCCGCCCGCTAAACCTCTCCGTGGCAGTCGCTTCGGTTGCTTCGTCTCGACGAGAAACAGGAAAAAGCAACAGGTGTGCCAAAGTGATGAACCATTCCAAACAAACAGCGGGAATACGCAAACAAGTTTGACGTCGCTCATCGCAAATCGTGTTTAGTTCTCGGGTTATTTCATTCCAATTTTTGGGCTAAACTTGAACGGGCTGGATTCCCTCGGGACGAAAATTGGGATTTTCACTCACGATCGGCGTGAACCTTGGGCATATCAGCCTAAAACCAAGGCAGACGATTTGTAATTTGAGAACCTTGTCACCACCCTCAAGAGTTTTGGGTGGGATAAGCCTGACTATACGGCACAAACCGGCGCGTATTTGTTTGATTGCATGCGGTTGGGCCTGGATCGGAGGCAGTCGTTGAGCGAGATGGCGGGAGGGGACTCGTCAAATTGGTTGGGGGACGAAACGGAAGCCGGCCATGCGGTAGACCAGTGGTTGCATTACCCGCCGGCTCCGGCGGCTGGACACCTCGAAGCGTCGGACGGTTCGAGCGACCCCCGGCAGTTGGATTGGCTTCGTTCCGTATTCCGATTCACCCGGGCCAATGGGTCGGTGATGTTCGGACCTCGGGGGCGGTCGAAGGCAAGACTGGTCGAGCTTGAGGGCTGGGTCCGTCGGCTGGGCGACCCCCACCTCGGGCGGGTGATCGCCTGGTGGCGGCCTTCGGGCGTGATTGGCGGCGGAGTCGAGTCGGCCCCGCCGCCACTCCCGACCGAGCTTTGGCCCGACCGACCGTTGGCGATCCTCCGCCCCGATTGGACCCCCCGAGGCGACTCCCTGGCCATCGACCACCGGACTCCGGGGCTGACCTCGACGATCGAGGTCGCGGGCCGAGGGGCGACCTGGCTCGGGCCGACCTGGACCTCACCCACCCTGGTCGGCGAAGTAACCCGGGCCAGGCCGACTTACTGGGTCACCGGCCCCTTCGCCGACGCCTACGAGTGGTCGTTCCACGTCGGCCCGACCCGGGTAACCCGGAGCGCCGTGCTGGTCCGGGGGCGAGCCTTGGCGATCTTGTCGCAGACCGAGCAAGCGGTCGGCGACAAGCTCGGCGAGGTCCGGTGGTCGTTGCCCGAAGGGGTCGAAGCCAGGCCAGACCCGGAGTCTCGAGCGTTGATCTTGTCGATCGGTCCGGGGCGGCCGATGGCCCGATTGGTCCCATTGGGGTTGCCCGAGTCGAGCTACCCGACCGACCGAGGGGCTTTAACCGCCGAAGGCCGCGAGGTCGTCTTGCGGCAAACCACCGAGGGGCCGAATCGTTGCCTGGCGGTGATGGTCGCCTGGGACAAGAAGCCGCCGAAGCGGTGGCGGACCTTGACCGTGGCCGAGAAGTCGTCGGCCTGCCCCCCGGGGACCGCCTTCGCGGCCCGGGCCAGTTATCGACCCGGGCAGGGTGGGCTGCTCGTCTACCGGAGCCTCGGCCCGGTCGGGCTTCGATCCGTCCTCGGCCACCAGACCAAGGCCCGGTTCGTCGTCGGAAGCTTCACCCCGAGCGGCGACGTCCGCCCCTGGATCAAGGTCGACGAGCCGGAACCGGTCGGCGATTACTGAGTAACGGCCAGTGAAAGAGACGGTCCGGGCGAATCGAATCGCCTTGGAGATAGCCTGAAGCGAAGGCCAACTCCGTCTCTTTGGCTGCGGGGAACTCAGTAAGCACTTCGTGGCCAGTAGAAAGGAAGAACGGCGTCGACGCTTTGGAAGAAGAGCACTGAGGTCGAAAGGTTGAACACCAAGGTCCCGGCGATCCAAAGCGACGACATCCGCTCCGACGGCCGGGTGGACATCGTCGCCACGACCGCAAAACCTTGCAGTGAAAAGAAAAGGATCTGGCAGCCCTGGATGCGACCGACGGCGATCCCAAATACGTATTCGTGGACCAGGCCGGAGATGCCGAACGTCGCAAGGGTCGCGCGTACGGCCCTGCGGAAACCACCGGCGGGCAGGAAAACATACTCGTTGAAGAACTGTTGGGCGGGGCGATTCCAACGCCGCCAGAAGTCTGCCGGAGTCTTGGCGGCAATCGGATTCCTCATCGGGTCGAGTGCTTTGCCTCCGAGCAGCCGCCACGTTGCAGCCGAGGCGTTCGCGATCAACACCACCGCCAGGACGATCGAAGACACTTTCAAAGCATGTTCGAGGGCGAAAGGCACGGCCGACCAGTCATGCTGCCAGAGGCCCACGCCCAAGAGGATCGAGAATAAGGAGGCGGGAACTGCCCCCGCCAGTTGTCGAAGGTCGCGGCTCACAGGTGCTCGGCTCGGCTTGCGGCGGAGAACCAGCCAGAACCCATTGATAAGGTACGCAAGATACGACCGAAGGCTCAAGCTTCGGGCGAGCTGAGGTTCCATAAACAGGTCATAAAGTTTGACCAAGAGCGTGATGGCGATCAGGGATGCGACCATTCGTAGCGGCTTCGAGGTCGGCGGGATGAGGAAGGGCGAAACAGCGACAACGACGGATGAGACCAGCCAAGTCAGCGTCCGGCTCGGGCCGCCAGGTCGTCGAATGGGAAAGAACGCGAGGGCGCCACCGAAGGCAACAGCAGGCGCAAGGGCCACAATATACCAATTCATGGCGGTCCAATCATTATTGCCTGGTGCTGCCCCGAACGCCATTTGGGACATTTCGTGATGGCGATAATTTGGTAAGAGGTGACCGATCTGACAAGGCCGAATTACTGAGTTCTCCGCAGCCAAAGAGACGGAGTTGGCCTTCGCTTTAGGCTACTTCCAAGGCGATTCGATTCGCCCGGACCGTCTCTTTCACTGGGCGTTACTCAGGAACCCGAATGGCGTGGCGAGGCGCCTCGCTCAAACAGGAGAATCGCCTTCTCGAGGTAGTCGTCGTCGTTGATGACCAGGTTGGAGCAGTGGGCGATCGAGGCCCGGTTCTCGATCCAGTAGAACAGGAGCGCTTCGAGCATCACGGCCAGGGTCGAGGCGTCGATGTCGCCTCGGATCGATCCCGAGCGTTGCCCGGCCTCGATCCGGCGAACCATCGCTTCTTTGGACTTACTCTGCTCGGGGAACAGATCGTCGCGGCCTTCAAGCCTCGCCCAACCGACCATCCGCATCAAGCGGCCGCGATCCTGGAGGAAGTTGAACAGCCGGGTCATCTCTTCGCGAAGATTGACCGGGCGGTCGGTGACCTCGGCCAGCTCGGGGAATCTGGCCTTGTAGTCCTCCCCACATCTTCGGAAAACCGAGCGATACAACCCCTCCTTGGTCACGAAGTGATGCTGGATCAACGGGTGCGACACCCCCGACGCCAGCGCGACGTCGCGGATCGAAGTCCCGGCGAAACCCCTTTCCGAGAACAAGCGCTCGGCCGAGTCGAGGACTAGGCGCTTCGTCCCCTCGGGATCGCGCAGTCGAACCGGCTCCGTGGTCATCGTGTCCGACCCCTCGACGACAAGATTCGGACCTCTGAGGTCACGAACGGACTTGATAATTCGACCATCTTGCTTACCATACATACGGTCAATTATACTCCAAGGGGACTCTGATGGCCAACGAATCTTCGGAAGTTGCTCGGCAAAGCTCAGGAAGACCCATGCTTTTGGGTATTCATCGGGGCAGGGCCAAGGGTGGCCCGATCATCCTGGGTCTGGTCGCGGCCTTCGGGTCGGGATGCGGCCAGCCCAACGTCTACCAGGAGCCGCCTCCGCCGGAGGTCGTCGTCGCCAGGCCGTTCAAGCAGCCCGTCACGAGCTACATCGAGTACACCGGGACGGCCCAGGCGTCGGAGAAGGTCGAACTTCGGGCTCGGGTCCGCGGATTTCTCAAAGAGCGGTTGTTCAAAGATGGCGACCTGGTAAAGGCTGGGCAACTTCTTTTCGTCATCGACGAGGAGTCGTTCCGGGTCCGGCTCGAACAGTATCGGGCCGCTCAGGACGAGGCGGAGGCCGCGCTCAAGAAGACCGAGCAGTCCAAGGCCCGAGAGATGACCGAGTCGATGCTGGATTTGAACCTGGCGCAGTTGACCTTGAGCAAGATCGAGGAGCAGCGGGCCAGGAACCTGTTGTCGAAAAACGCCGGGTCCCGCGAGGACATGGACCGATCCGAGGCGAATCGGAAGAAGAGCGAGGCCCAAGTCGAATCCGACCGAGCCAACCTCGAGCAGGCCAAAGCGGATTACGAAGTCAACATCCTCTCCGCGCGAGCCAAGCTGGCCGGGACCCGGTCCGACGTCCGGAACGCCGAGATCGACCTGGGCTATTGCCGGATCTACGCGCCCGTCGATGGCCGGATCAACCAACGCCAGTTCGACGTCGGGAATTACGTCGGCGACGGCCAATCGATCGTCCTGGCCACCGTCGTCAAGACCGACCCAATTTACGCTTACATTACGCCGAGCGAAGACGACATGCTCCGGGTCCAGAAGATGGCCCGGAAAACCAACACCGCCGACTACCAGAGCGTCGAGGTCCTGATGGAGTTGGGCCTCTCGAACGAGGACGGCTACCCGCACCAGGGGCGGCTCGACTACATCGACCCGAGCGTCGACACCAGCTCGGGAACGGTTCGGACCCGGGGAATCTTCAACAACTCCGACGGGACGATCACGCCCGGCTTGTTCGTCCGGGTCCGGATGCCGTTCGAGCGCAAGGAAAATGCCTTGCTCGTCCCCGACCGGGCCTTGGGATCGGACCAGAGCGGGACCTACGTCCTGGTCGTCGGCAAGGACGACAAGGTCGAGCGCCGGGCGGTCAAACCGGGTACCGAAGTGGGCACCAACCGGGTCGTGGAAGGGCAAATCGGCCCCGATGATCAGGTGGTGGTCGACGGCTTGCTCCGGGCCAGGCCCGGCTTGAAGGTCGCGCCCAAGCTCGGCACCACGCCGGCCGCCGTCGCCTCGACGAACAACCCCCCTTTGTGACTCGATTGTTGTCCACCTTGGGGTCTCCGAGATCGCACATCGCAGGATTGCAAATCGCGGGAGATTTCTCCCTTCAACTTGACTTTGCGATTTGCAATCCTGCGATCTGTCAATCTTCCTCGGGATCGGTTTAATCCGAGCCGCCGCGTCTCCCCTTCACCCCCCTCTACCCTTCGGGGAACCGTCGCTCATGTTCTCGAAGTTTTTCATCGACCGACCGATCTTCGCCAACGTCATCGCGATCATGACGATCCTCGTCGGCGCGGTGACGTTGCTGGCGCTTCCGATCGAGCAGTACCCGCAGATCACGCCGCCGACGGTCCAGGTGACGACGAACTACCCCGGGGCCGACGCCCAGGTGCTGTCCGACGTCGTGGCGTCGCCGATTGAGCAGGAGGTCAACGGCGTCGAGAACATGCTCTACATGTCCTCCACCTGTGCCAGCAACGGGTCATACACCCTGACGGTAACCTTCGAGGTCGGCACCGACCTCGACAAAGCCCAGGTCTTGCTCCAAAACCGGGTGGCGATCGCCCAGCCTCGGTTGCCGCAGGAGGTCCAGCGGCAGGGGATCACCGCCAAGAAGCAGTCGACCGCGATCATCCTCGTCGTCGGTTTGATCTCGCCCGACGGCCGGTACGACAGCCTTTTCCTGAGCAACTACGCCACGCTCCGGATCAAGGACTCGTTGAGCCGGATCAAAGGGGTCGGCGACATCATGGTCTTCGGCTCAGGCTCCTACGGGATGCGGGTCTGGCTCGACCCCGAGAAACTCAAGGTCCGAGGGTTGACCACGCAGGACGTCCTGGCGTCGATCAACGAGCAAAATATCCAGGTCGCCGCCGGCCAGGTGGGTCAGGCCCCCTCGCCCAGGGACCAGAGCTTCCAGTACACCGTGACCACCCAGGGGAGGCTCAGCACCCCCGAGGCGTTCGGCGACATCATTGTCAAGACCGTCGCCGACTCGCCCGCACGGATGCGGTTGACCCGCGTCAAGGACGTCGCCCGGATCGAGCTGGGTGCCCAGACTTACGACACCTATACCGAGATCGCGGGCCAACCCGCCGCCGGCTTGGGGGTGTTCCAACTCCCGGGGGCCAACGCGCTCGACGTCGCCAAGCAGGTCCTCGCGGCGATGGAGAAGATCAAGCCGTCGCTCCCCGAGGGCGTCGCGTACACGATCCCGTTCAACCCGACCACGTTCGTCGATGAAGCGATCTTCGAGGTGTACAAGACGTTGTTCGAGGCGGGCGTCCTCGTCTTGATCGTCATCTTGGTCTTCCTCCAAGACTGGCGGGCGGTCTTGATCCCCGCGACCACCGTCCCGGTCACGATCATCGGGGCGTTCGCCGCGCTCGGGGCTTTGGGCTTCTCGGTCAACATGTTGACCCTTTTCGGCCTCATCCTGGCCGTCGGGATTGTGGTCGACGACGCCATCGTGATCGTCGAGAACGCCTCGCACCACATCGACCACGGCAAGCTCGACCCCAGGACCGCCACCATCAAGGCGATGTCCGAGGTGATCGGCCCGGTGATCGGGATCACCTTGGTCCTGATGGCGGTGTTCTTGCCCACCGCGTTCTTGCCGGGGATCACCGGCTCGTTGTACCGCCAGTTCGCCCTGACCATCGCCGCCACCGCGATCATCAGCGCCATCAACGCCGTGACGCTCAAGCCCGCGCAGTGCGCGGTCTATCTCCGACCGACCAAGGCGAGGAAGAACCTGTTCTACCGGATCTTCAACGCGACCTACGACCGATTCGAGCGGATTTACGCCGCCATCGTGATCCGGTTGGTCCGCAACACCGCCTTGATGATGCTCCTGTTCGTGATCCTGGCCGGAGGCACCGGCTACTGGTTCACCAAGCTCCCGACCGGCTTCTTGCCGACCGAGGACCAAGGGTACGCCATCATGGGGGCGCAGTTGCCCGACGCCTCCTCGCTCGAACGGACCCGAGAAGTTACCAAGAAGATCGGCGCCATCCTCAAGAAGACCCCGGGGCTGGAAGGCTGGTTCTTGATCGGCGGCAACTCGCTGTTGGACAACGCCTCGGTCTCGAACGCGGCGACGTACTATCTCACCTTCAAGCCATTCTCGGAGCGCGAGGGGCACCCCGAGCAGTCGATGATGGCGATCCTCGGCAACGTCATGAAAGAGGTCCAGTCGATCCCCGAGGCGATGATCTTCGCCTTCCCACCCCCGGCGATCATGGGCCTGGGGACGACCGGCGGCTTCGAGCTGAGGATCGAAAACCAAGGTGGATCGCCCCTCGCCGAGTTGCAGCAGGTCGTCGACGAGATGGTCCGGGCGGGCAACGCCCAGTCCGGGCTTTCTCGGCTGCAAACCCCGTTTCGCTCCGGGGTCCCCCAGCTTTTCGTCGACATCGACCGCGACAAGGCCAAGAGCCTGGGCCTCCCGCTCGGGGCGGTGTTCAGCACGCTCCAGGCGTCGCTCGGGTCGGCCTACGTCAACGACTTCAACAAGTTCGGCCGGACCTGGCAAGTCCGAGTCCAGGCCGACCAGCGGTTCCGGCTCAAGCCCGAAGATATCCGCCGCCTCGAAGTTCGCAACGACGCCGGGTTGATGATCCCGCTGGGGACGTTCGTGAACATCTCGACGGTCAACGGCCCCCAGATCATCCCGAGGTACAACCTCTACCCCTCGGCCTCGATCAGCGGCTCGGCGACGCCGGGATTCTCCTCGGGTCAGGCGATGGCCCTGATGGAGCAGATGTCGGGGCAGAAGCTCCCGGGTTCGATGGGCTACGAATGGACCGGGATGTCGTTCCAGGAGAAGCGGGTCGGCAACCAGGCGATCTTCATCTTCGCCTTGGGTGTCCTGATGGTCTACCTCGTGCTCGCCGCGCAATATGAAAGCTGGCTGATGCCTGCGGCGGTGATCCTGGTCGTCCCCCTGGCCTTGATGGGCACGGTGATCGCGGTGGCCTACCGGGGGTTCGACAACAACGTCTACACCCAGATCGGCGTCGTCTTGATCATCGCCCTGGCGAGCAAGAACGCGATCTTGATCGTCGAGTTCGCCCGAGAGTTGCGCTTGAAGGGTCGGTCGATCCTCGAAGCGGCGGTGGAAGCGTCGAGGCTCCGGTTCCGGCCGATCTTGATGACGTCGTTCGCGTTCATCCTGGGGATCTTCCCCCTGGTCAACGCGACGGGCGCCGGGGCGGCCAGCCGCCAGTCGCTCGGGACGGCGGTGTTCGGCGGGATGCTCGCGGCGACATTGCTCGCCGTGTTCTTCGTCCCGGTGTTCTTCGTCGTGATGCAGCGGCTGAGCGAGTTCCGTCGTCGCCCCTCGCAACCCGACGCCGTCAAGCCGCTCGTCACCGAGTCTCAACCCGTCCTTGAGGCGGTGAGCGTCGACGAACCCGAGTACGCTTCCATCCATTCTGATTGAGCTTCACGTCCCCTATGGACCAAGATTCGCATGATCGAGGAGCCGACCCGAGCACCGGGCCGGCTCTTTTTTTAAATTCGGTCGGCAAAACCACGAAATATGTCGAATACTAGGTGATGAATTGTCAAGATCAATCCTGATTTCTTGGTCTGATCTTGGAGAATCTTTGTTAAATTTCTTAAGAAGGCCATTCAAATTCGAGAAAAACCGCGATCTGATGATCGACTCGGCTTCTGTCGCTCCTTCGAAGTGACGCGATTAGCACCATGTTGAGCCCACCCAAAAGCATTCGAATCTCGCCCGTCTACTGCTATGGGACCGCCGTGTCTGGGGTGGTCGCGGCCCTCGCCGTTCGCTTCGCGTTGAACCCTTATGTCGGTGCTCGGCTGCCGTTCATCGTTTTCTACTTTGTGATCGTTCCGTCGGCATTTCACCTCGGTGTCGGTCCGTCGCTGTTGACGATCTTCCTGTCCGCCGTGTCGGCCCTGACATTTTTCGTCCCGTCGAATTCCGGGGTGGGGATCGCCTTTGTGACCGACGTGATCTCGACCGCGCTTTTCGTGGCCGTGAGTCTTGTGATCGTCTGGTCCGCCGAGGGGGCCCGGATCGCCCGCCGCCGACTCGAAGCCGAGGTCATCGAGCGGGTCCGCGCCGAAGCGACGATCCTCGAACAGGTCCACCAAGCCGAGTTCGGCCGCGATATCGGCCTGGCTTTGACCTCGGGACCTACCTTGGCCACGGTCCTCGACCGTTGCGCCGCCTTGACGGTCGTCCACCTGGGCGGCTCATGGTCCAGGATCGATACCGTGGACGCCTCGGGCCGGGTCTTCGAGCCGAGGATCGTCGGTCGCCGTTCGGACCTCGCCGACCGTGCCGAAACCTCGAAAGATGAACACCAAGCCGACCTCTTGTTCCGAGGGTTGATCGGGCGGGTCGCTTCGGAGCGGCAACCGTTCCTGACCAACCGACTGATCGACGACTCGGGGTCATTCGACCGATCCTGGGCGATCCACGAGGGAATGGTTGCCCTGGCCGGTTGCCCTCTGGTGGTCGAGGACCGGCTGATCGGCGTCTGGACCCTGTTTTCGCGAGATCCTTTGCCCGACTCGACCCTGAAAGCGATGGAGCCAGTGGCCAGCGCCCTGGCCCTGGGGATCGAGCGGAAACGCGCCGAGGAGAATCTCAGGATTGGCGAAGCGAGGAAGACGGCGATCCTCGAAACTTCGCTCGACGGGATCATCACGATCGATCATGAAGGGGTGGTCGTCGAGTTCAACCCCGCCGCCGAGCGGATCTTCGGGGTCGATGCCCTCTCCGTTAAGGGCCGAGTCCTGTCCCAGATCATCATCCCCGAGAGGCTCCGGGACGCCCACCGTCGAGGGCTGGCCCACTACCTTGCGACCGGCGAAGCGAAGATCCTCGACCGCCGGATCGAGGTCCAGGCGGTTCGAGGCGACGGGACCGAGTTCTCCGCCGAGTTGGCCGTCGCCCGCATCCCGATCGACGGCCCCCCGCTGTTCACGGCGCACATCCGCGACATCGGCGACCGGAAGCGATTCGAGGAAGCCCTCCGCTCCTCCAAGGAAGACGCCGAGGAGGCCAACCAGGCCAAGGATCGGTTCATCGCCGTCTTGTCTCACGAGTTGCGGACCCCGCTCAACCCGATCTCGCTGACGATCAACTCGATCCTGAAAAAAGCGGGCGATGACCCGGAACTCCGCCAGGACCTCGAATCGATCCGCCACTATGTCGGGGTGGAAGCCCGACTGATCGACAACCTCCTGGACGTGATGCGGATCGCCCGAGGCAAGATGCCGCTCCGCCTGGAGCCTTCCGATGCCCACCTCCTGATGGAAGAGGCCGTCGCGAGCTGCGCCGAGGACCTGTCGGTGAAGTCGCTCAAGCTGACCGTCGACCTCCAGGCCGAGCGGCACCAGATCCTCGCCGACCCGAATCGTCTTCGCCAGGTCTTCTGGAACCTGATCAAGAACGCGGCGAAGTTCACCCCGATCGGCGGCTCGATCACCCTCCGATCCCGAAACGAAGCCATTCCGACCGACAACCCTTCGACCGATCCCGCCGAGCCTGCGGAGCATCTGGTGATCGAGGTCTCGGACGACGGGATCGGGATCGAGCCGGCGGTCTTGCCTCGGATCTTCGAGGCGTTCCAGCAAGGCGAATCGTCGATCAACCGCCGGTTCGGCGGCCTCGGCCTGGGCCTGGCCATCTGCAACGGCGTGGTACGAGGGCATGGCGGGAACCTGGCCGCCCAGAGCGGCGGCCAGGGGCAGGGGACCACCTTCACCGTGCGCCTGCGGACGCTCGCCGCTTCGCCCGAACCGGCAACTGCCCCGGTCGTGACTTCTCCCCGGGAGTTGATTCAGGCCCCTCGACCCTCGACCAACCACTTCGCCCCGGTCGAGGACCGGGAGGTCCCGGCTTTGGTCCCCGACCCGGGGGTCGAGGCCCCGCTCCAAGTCCTCGTGGTGGAGGATGAACCAGCGACGATCCGCTTGATGTCTCGCCTGATCCGAAGCTTGGGGTATCAAGTCACGACCGCCGTCACCTTGGCCGAGGCTTCGAGTTGGGTCGAAGGCTCGAAGCGGTTCGACCTGATCGTCAGCGACATCGGCCTGCCCGACGGGACGGGCCTGGACCTGATGCGTCGGGTCCGGGCGACCCGAGAAGGGATGCCAGGGATCGCCTTGACCGGCTTCGGCACCGACGAAGACATCGAGCAAAGCCGCCTCGCCGGTTTCTCCGCCCACATGACCAAGCCGATCGACTTCAGCCAACTCGAAACCCTGATCCGGAAAGTCGTCCGAACGCCCCCCACAACTTCATGATACGTCTCAAAATTATTACATTTATAATGATCTGTTATTATTAATCTCCAATTTGCAATTCTTCGATCGTTCAGCGAGCTTGCGGCCGGGTCGCGGCAACATCGCGCGAGGCGGCCCACTCGTTGAGGTCTCGGCCGCCGATCGCCGCGCCCATTAGGTCGGGGAAGAGGTCGGGGGTGCAGGCGAAAACTGGGATTCCCATGTTGGCCATGACTTGGGCGTTGTCGTGGTCGTAGCGGGGGGCTCCGTCGTCGCTCAGGGCTAGGAGGCCGATCGCCTTGACCCCGGAGGCGGCGTATTCGCCGAGGAGTTCGAGCATTCGGACGCTCCCGGCCCCTTCGTACAGGTCGCTGATCAGGATGAAGATGGTCTCCTCGGGCCGACCGATCAGCCCCGAGCAATACGTCAAGGCCCGAGGCGTGTCGTTCCCGCCGCCAAGTTGGGTCCCGAACAGGAGGTCGACCGGGTCGTCGAGTTCGGCGGTCAGGTCGACCACGGCGGTGTCATAGACCACTACATGGGTCCGGAGCGCGGGGATGCTGGCCAGAACGGCGCCGAAGATCCCGGCATAGACGACCGACGTGGCCATCGACCCGCTCTGGTCGACGCACAAGATCACCTCGCGGAGCGACCGCCGCTTCCGGCCGAATCCGACCCGGATTTCGGGGATGATCGTCTTGTATTCGGCCTGGTAGTGCTTCAAATTTGCTCGGATCGTCCGGTTCCAATCGATCTCGGAGTGGCGGGGGCGTCGGTTCCGAGCGGCCCGGTCGAGGCTCCCCGCCACCGCTTGCCTAAGCGGCTCGGCCAGCCGCTTTTCGAGCTGGGCGACCACGCCTGCGACCACCTCCCGCGCCGTTTCTCGGGCCTCCGGGGGCAGGACCGACCGGAGCGCCAGGAGGTTGGCGACCATGTGGATGTCCGGCTGGATCGCCCGGAGCAACTCGGGCTGCTTGAGCATCGCTCGGAGGTCGAGCCGCTCCATCGCCTCTTTCTGGAGGAGTTGGACGACCGGCCCGGGGAAGTATTTCCGGACATCGCCGAGCCATCGCGCCACCTTGGGGGCCGACTTGCCCATCCCGACCCGACCCGGCTTGCCGCCCTTCATCTCGTCATAGAGGGCCGCCAGGACGCCGTCGATGGCCAAGTCATCGCCCGAGAGCGTCGTCCGGGTCGACTCGCCCGCGTCGCTGCCGAGGACCATCCGCCAGCGTCGGAGCCGCTCGGTGTCTTGGGACTGGTTCAAAGGGGTAGAATTCATGGCTTCGGCTCATCCGCAAAGGGTTGGTCCAGGCCGAGGAGCAGCGCAACGACGGGCAACACCGCCCTGGCGCGCTCGGGGTCGATCTCCGGGTCGAGGCGGGTGACGGTCATGGTAGATCGTAGGGCGACCGGTCCCGATCGATCGCGGGCGCGTTCGCCGAGGGTCCGCCTCAACGGGGCTTCGAAGGTCGAGAACGTCCGGCGGAGCATCGGCAGGATCGAGGGGAAGGCTTCGGGCGAGATCCCGTCGAGCCAGGTGTCGAAGATGGCGAACAGGGCGTCGTCATGGACCAGGACCTCGCCGCTCCCCCGCAAGAAGCCTTCCACCCAGCTCGAAGCGAGCGCCGGGTCGACGGCGGGCGAGATGGCCAGGTTCATCCGCCGGGCGGTTTCTTGGGCGTCGGATACCCCGGCGTCGAACAAGATCCGGGCGGCCCGGCCCGCCACCAGGCCGTGGATCTTCTCGGAATTGGCCAATCGGGCGAGCGCCCCTTGCCAGTCGGCGAGGTCGTCGCCCAGGTCCATGATCCCGATCGCCGAGTCGGCCTGGAGGATCGCGTCGAACATCGCCTGAGCGGCGGGGTCGTCGAGCGAGTGGCAGGCCAGCGGCAAGCCGACGCAGATCCGAGCCACCATCCCCGAGGCCGCGTGGGCGATGGCCGAGGCGTCGGCCTTGCGGACGCTCCCGTACCGGGTCAAGTTGGCCAAAGGGGGGAGCGCGGCCATCAGGTCGGCGACGTCGGCCACCACGGCGGCCATCGACTCGACCCGACCCACGATCGCCGCCACGCTCGAAGGGAGGTCGGCCAGGATCGCGCGGTCGAGGAGCGCCGTGAGGCCGGACAGCTTCGCCTCGCGGTCGGCCCGGTCGGCGGAGGAGGAGGTGGCCGCGTCGGCGACGGTGGCGCCCCAGACGCTCGCTTCGATCAAGGAAACGCTCAATTCCGGCGACCATTGGAGCGTCCAACCCTCTTTGTACGTCCCTCGGCCCGACGCCTCGACCAGCCGCCCCCACCCGACCCCGAGCAGGTCGAGCCGGTGGAGGAGCCGGCTCCGCTCCAGGTCGTTGGCGACCCGGAGGTCGAGGACCTTGGTCGCAGCCTCGGCCTCGGGGGCAAGCCGCAGACGCTTCTGGAGCCGGTTCAGGTCTTGCTGGAGCGGGACCGAAGGCGTTTCGTCGGGAATCCGGCCAAGCCGTTCGCCAACGATTAGCTTCCGCTCGATCAGGCGGATCGGCGCCTCTTCGCCGAAGCAGAGCACGCTTTTGGTCGCTTCGGCGAGGTCGGCCAGGTCGGCGATCGGTCGCCCCCGGAGCGTCGCCAGGGCGTCGGCCAATCGGACCGCCTCGATCACCGACGCCGACGAGGCGTCGAGCCGCTCGTCGCGCAAAAGCCGGGCTACCCGGGTCAACCAGCGCTCGACCACGCCGTCGGTCGTTGACCAGAGGTGATGATACCAACCCGGCGAGACGATTCCCGCGCCATAGCCGCTGTCCCTCGACAGCCGACCGTAGGTCCAGGGGACCCACGTTGCGGCCACCTTGGCCTTTGGCAATCCCTTCAGATAAGCCGCATCGAGCCGCGCGGGGGGCCAGCCCGAAGGCTCCAGGACCGGAGCATGCCACGCCCCGCAGACCACGGCGATCCTCGCGTGCCCCTCTTTTTGGGCGCTTCGGATCGCCTGCCTCATGTGGGCCTCGCGGCGCTGCTCGCGAGGATCATCCACCTCGGGCTCACTCCCCCGGACCTCGGCCATCGCCCCGAGGATCGCCCGGAACATCCCGACCCCGTCGCCGTTGGCTTGCCCCGACCGGTGGCGACGGCCCTCGACCACGAAATCCCACCAGCGCTCGCCGTCGTCGAACCCCGCCGCCTTGGCCAGGAGGTCTAGGGGGTCGATTCGTCGCCTGGGCAGGTCGGCCTCGCCCTCGGTTTCGGTCGGATCGGCCTCGGCGGCGAAGTGGTGGGCGACCGGCAGGTCGATGAACCGGGCGGGGATGGCGTGGTCCAGGGCGTACCGGATCGCCTGCCACTCGGGCGAGAACTCGGCGAACGGGTAGTAAACCGCGTCCTTCGGCTCGTCGGGGCGATACACCAGGATCGCCACGGGCGGGACCATCCCAGTCGAACCGACCAGGGGGATCAACCCGTTCGCCTCGGGCGGCCCTTCGATCAGGACGACCGTCGGCTCAATCGCCGAGAGGGCCTGGACCAAGCTCCGGGCCGAACCCGGGCCGTGGTGCCGGACGCCCAGGACGTGGACGCCCGGGTCGACCGCCTCGTCGGCCCTCTGCGTCGCAAATCCGGCCAATGTCGCCATCTACACGACCTCGCGGCAGGCGCGATACAGGTCTTTCCAGCCTTCGCGTTCTTTGACTACGGTTTCGAGGTATTCGAGCCAGACGACGCGATCCTGGACCGGGTCCTTGACCACGGCGCCAATCAGGCCCGAGGCCACGTCGGCCGAGTGGATCACGCCGTCGCCGAAGTGCGCGGCCAGAGCCATCCCCTGGTTGATCACCGAGATCGCCTCGGCGGTGCTCATGGTCCCCGACGGTTGCTTGACCTTGGTCTTGCCGTCGAGGGTCTGCCCGTCGCGAAGCTCTCGAAAGATCGTCACTACACGCTCGATCTCGGCCAGGGCGGGGACCTCGGCGGGGATCTCCAAAGCCCGACCCAATGCCTCGACGCGGGCCTGAACGATCGCAACCTCGTCCTCGGCCGTCGCTGGGGTGGGCAAGATCACGGTGTTGAACCGCCGCTTCAGGGCGCTGGAAAGCTCGTTGACCCCTTTGTCGCGGTTGTTCGCGGTGGCGATCACGTTGAAGCCGGGGACGGCCTGGACCTCGGAGTTGAGTTCGGGGACGGGCAAGGTCTTTTCGGACAGGATCGTGATCAAGCTGTCCTGGACGTCGGCGGGAATCCGGGTCAGCTCCTCGATCCGGGCAATCTTGCCGTCGCGCATCGCCCGCATTACCGGGCTGGGGACGAGAGCCTTAGATGTCGGCCCCTCGGCGAGCAGCAAGGCATAGTTCCAGCCGTAGCGGATCGCCTCCTCGCTGGTCCCCGCCGTCCCCTGGACCAGCCGGGTCGAGTCGCCCGAGACCGCCGCTGCCAAGTGCTCGGACACCCAGCTCTTGGCCGTCCCCGGGACGCCCAGGAGCAATAGCGCCCGATCGGTGGCCAGGGTGGCGACGGCGACCTCGATCAACCGGCGGTTGCCGATATATTTGGGAGTCACCACGAACCCGTCGGCCAGGGTCCCGCCCAAGAGGTAGGTCGCCACCGCCCAGGGGGACATCTCCCACATCGGCGGCCTCGCCCGGTCGTCCTGGGACTTGAGCGCCGCCAATTCCTCGGCGAACTGCTCCTCGGCGTGGCGGCGAAGCACCGAGGCGTGCTCGGCGACGGCTGCGGGCACGGGTGGACTCATTGGGGGGCGAACTCCTGATGCATGTCGCGGCGGAACGTCCAGCGGTCGATCAGCGCCTCGAAGCTGGCATGGAGCGACATGCCGTGCGTCGGGGGCTGGGGGCCATCCGGGTCCTGGTCCAAGAGCGCCGCCGCCTCGGCGACCAGGCCGAGCGGGAGTTTGCGGTCGAGCCCTTCGAACAGCTCTCGGAACACCGCGTTCGATGCGGTGAAGTATTCTTGAGCGTCGGCCCCGGCGTTCAGCGTCTCGACCAGCAAGACTCCTTGGATCTTCCGGAGGATCTGGCGGCCCAGGTCGATCCCGAGCGGCCCTTCGGTCGTCAGGATCAGCCGGATGGCCGGGTGGGAACTGGGGATCGGCGTCGGACTCGCCGCGAGACGGGCGGCGATCAGGGCGTCCCGCTCGTCGGCGTCCATTTGAGAGAACAACCCCGGGAACCGGACGCTTCGCCGGTATTCGTCGCTTTCGATCTGCCGGAGGGCGAGGGCACGACACCAGGCGGGATCTCGATGCTGGAGGGCCGCTTCCTCCCAAGCGTCGCCCAGGACCGCCGCCCACTCGGTCCGATCCGCCGCCGCGAGGATCGCCTCGCGCGATCGTCCCAGATGGTCGTCGATCGCGGCCACGGGGGTCCGGGCCAGCACTTCCCGCAAGAGCAGCCCTTTCCGTCCCGCGATCGGCCCACCGGCCAGGTCCCGCGAGACCCCATCGCGGTCCAGCGCCGGGTCAAGCTCGGATGGCGGATCGACGACCAGCCGGTCGCCGTCCCATCGAAGCAAGGTCCGGGCACGCTCGGCCATCCGGCGAGCGAGCCGCGACCCGGGCAAGCGGCGCAGCCACTTGGCGGCCCAGGACCGGACGTCCCGACTCCGGTCGTCCAGCGCGGCTTCGAGGAACGGCTCGTCATCCCCAGTCAAGTTCCGATCGAAGAGGTAGACGACCTCGCTCCGAAACGGCGCGGGGTCGGCCGCGAAGGTCGATTCCGCGAGCCGCCGCGCCTCGGCCGGGTCCACGTCCCGGAGCTGCCGGAGCAAGTCGATGCGGGCCGCCTTGGTGCCAGTCTCCCAGATCGTGGTGCGGTCCTCAAGCTCGGGGAGACCGCCGTAGAGCTGCCAATCCGGGTTTCGCCGCGCCAGCCATCGCCCCCTCGCCCCCAGGATTGACGCCACGGCGGGGTCCAAGTAGCCGCGATTCGGGCAGAAGCCCATGACGTCGGCCAGGAGGTTCGCGGGCAATCTTCGCCCGGCCCGGTCGCAGCACTCGAACCACTCGAAGAACAATCGCGTCGTGAGATTCGTCTCCTGGGCGAACTCCCCGGCGAACAACCCCCGGAGGCGACGGGCGGCGGCGGGCGAGCACTCGGGGCGGTCCTCCATGAATCGAGGAGGGACGACGGGGGCGGCCCCGCTCGGGGCTTGGCGCCCCGCCCGAGCGTAGAGTCCATCGGCCGCCGCGAGGGCGAGCAGTCGAGCCGGGGCGGGGCGCGACCGGACCCCGGCGGCGATCGGGCCGGCCGGGTGTCCGGCGGGGACGGTCGGCGGGGCTTTGCGCTCGACCCCGACCACCGCCGAGGCGGTCGCTTCGGTCAGCACCGCCGAGCCGGGGGTCGACCGGCGCCCGGGCGACCCGCCGACCGCTCCGGAGGCGACCTTGGCGCCCGGATCGATCAGGGGCAGGAATTGACCGGCGACCAACGCCCCGAGGGGGTTCAAGGTCGAGCCGTCGAACTCGCCGACGAGCGTGATCGGCGTGCCGCCGCTCCGGGCCTCGACCCGCCAGCCCAGGTCGAAGGCCCGGGACATCGGGAGCCAGGCGCCGGACGGGTCGACCGCCGACCAGGACCCTGCCTCGAACCGGAGCGAGACTTCGGCCAGGACGACCGGGAGCAGCTCGACCCAGGGGAACCGGGCGAGCGCGGCCCCGAAGGCAGCGTGTGCCTCGGCGATGGTCATCCCGCCTTCGAGCGCCCCGAACGGCTCGTGCGGGGCGTGGCGATCGAGGAGCAAGGCCCGGATCGGGGCGGCGCCGGGGCAGAGGCCGAGGGTGGCGTCGACGGCGGTCCCCGGCTCCAGGCCGACGTCGAAGGGGCGACCGGCCGCCGAGAAGTCGAGGATCAGGGCCGAACGCCGGGTGTCGCGGCCCCAAACGGAGGTCCGGCGGACCGTTACCTTGTCTTCGAGGGCGTAGGCTTGCCCGAGGATCTGCCAGGTGTCGCGGACGTGAATCCCGGAAGTCCCGGCCCGGACGGCGTCGAGGTCGATCGGGAAGCCGATCGCGGCCTTGACGTCCTCGGCGACCTCGACGGGCAAGGCGCCCAAGTGGCGGAACCCTTCGATCAGGAGGTGAATCTGCGCCAATCGATCGAGCAGGGCGGCCTGCCAGCCTTCGCCCGCGAAGCTCATGGCGTCGACCTGACGGAGCCGACGAGCGACGCCGGGGCATTGGGCATCGATCATCCGCCGGGCCTGCTCGTCCCAGAGGTCCTTCGACCTCGAACCCAAGCTCACAAATCCCGAGCGGACCAGGTCGCCGAGCCAGAGGTCGAGGTCCTCCAGGCCGGCGGAGACCTTGCCCATCCGGGACGCCTCGCGCTTGCCGCGACCCACCGGATCGACCGAGGTCTTGCCCCCCTTTTCGACCTTCCGGAGCTTGGCGTCGGCCCGGTCGGCCCGCGACTCGACCCATGCGGACACCCAGGGGGGAATCGGCCCTTGCTCGATCGACGAGCCGGGATCGACCCAGGTCAGCATCAGGCCCAAGGCATGCTTGCAGGGGAACTTGCGGCTCGGGCACGAGCAAGAAAACGCGGGGTCTTCGGGGGCGACCTTGGTCTGGTAAAGCACCGTGCCGCTCCCCTGGCACTCTCCCCAGATCAGGTTGTCCCCCCGGCCGAGGTTGGACCACTTCCGAAGGGAAGCCAAGACTTGCCCCGCCTTGGCCGCAGCGGGGTCGGAGGCCATCGCCAACACTCGCCCCGAGGTCCAGGCCGATCCCACAGCCATCCGGCTCTCTCCCTCGGCCCGTGATTCGACCGCTGTCCTGGCCTATATCCCCAGCATGCCAGGGTAGCCGACTGGATTAGCCGACGCCAGAGTCATCTGTCCACTACCGAGCGAATATTGCCGAATCGCGTCATCCCGGCATTGGTCGACGAAGGTGGGCAAGGCGAAGGGGTCGAACCCTCGGCCTTGCCCGGTCGAATCTTGCCCGACGGTCGATCAACAAGCGATCACTTCACGGGTGCTTCGTAATACCGATTCAGACTGTTCTGGTAACCATAGCTCATGTAGGGCCAAGTCCAGGGGTCATAGGGGTGGCCGTAGGCTCGACCGTTGTAGGGGAAGTTGTCCTCGCCGTAGCCGTAGTACCCGCGAGCCATCCCGGCCGGGGCGACATAATAGCTGTACGGCTTAATAGGAGGGGTCGAGTTCACGGCGACGCCCGAGTAGCCGCTCGAATACTCGGTGGTCGTGCTGGGGATCGAGGCGCCGTAGGTGGCGCGTTGCTTCGAGAATTTGTGCCCAGCTTGGGCCTGACCGGTCGTCCAGCCGAAGCTGAGCAGCAACAAGACGAGTGTCGATTTCTTCATAATCGTGTGCCCCTGGGTGTCGAATCTCGATGGTGGCGAACAAACAAGATTAAGCACAGATTTTCCTAAATGCAAACGACGAGCCTTCTCCAGCTTGCCGAAATTGACCAGGCGCTTGATCGGGATCACTACCTCAGCCATCGGCCTTGAGCCAGCGAGCGACGTCGAGGGCGTGGTAGGTGATGATGATGTCGGCCCCGGCTCGCTTGAACCCGGTCAGGGTTTCGAGGACCATCCGCCGCTCGTCGACCCAGCCGTTGGCGGCGGCGGCCTTGATCAAGGCGTATTCGCCCGACACGTTGTAAACCGCGACCGGGACGGCGAACCGCTCCTTGACCCTCCGGACGATGTCCAGGTAGGCGAGTGCCGGTTTGACGATCACGAAGTCGGCCCCCTCGGCGAGATCAACCTCGACTTCTCGGATCGCCTCGTCGCCGTTGGCGGGGTCCATCTGGTAGGTCCGGCGGTCGCCGAAGACGGGGGTACTCTCGGCGGCCTCGCGAAATGGCCCGTAATAGGCGCTGGCGTACTTGGCGGCGTAGGACAACACCGGGATATCGGAGTATCCCGAGGCGTCGAGCCCGGCTCGGATCGCGGCGACCATCCCGTCCATCATCCCCGAAGGGGCCACGACGTCGGCGCCCGCCTTGGCGTGGCTGACGGCCTGCTCGGCCAGGAGCGGCAAGGTGGCATCGTTGTCGACGTCGACCCGGCCGTCGGGGCGGGTCATCATCGGGCCGCAATGGCCGTGGTCGGTGTACTCGCAGAAGCAAACGTCGGTGATGACCAGAAGCTCGGGGGCTTGCCGCTTGATCAGGCGGACCGCTTCCTGGACGATCCCCCCGGAGTCGCTTGCCATCGAACCCGTCGCGTCCTTGTGCTCGGGGATGCCGAACAGGAGGACGGCGGGGATCTTCAGGCTGGAGACCTGGTCGACCACCTCGCCGAGCCGATCGATCGAAAGCTGATATTGGCCCGGCATCGAGCTGATCTCGCGCTTCAGGTCGCGTCCGTGATAGACGAACAACGGATAAACCAGGTCGCTGACGGCCAGCCGGTGTTCCCGAACCAATTCGCGAAGCTTGGGATGGGCCCTGAGCCGCCTCAAGCGCTGCACCGGGGGTCGAGCGGGGAAAACATCAGACATCGGCGGGTTCCGTTGGCGGTGCGGGTCTGGTCGAAGGGCATAGGGGTCCGCAATCTCATCCACCATCATAGGATAGACCGACCGCCAACCTCGAACCGAGGGGAATGCCCAGGCCGCTCGATCACCCGCTCGGGGCCGAATCCGAAGATCGGTAATGGGGACCTTCCCCGGTGAGCAGCCAGTGGGGGTCGGCGTTGGTGACCTCGATGAAACGCAAGATCGTTTGCGCGGGAATCGTCGCCCCTTCTTCATAGTCCACCCAGGTTCGGAAAGGAATCTTCAACTGTTGTGCCAGGAGTGGGCCACCGTGCAAGCCGAACAGGTCGATTCGGACGAGCTTGATCCGCTCCGCGAGGTTTAGTTTGATGACCTGCCAGTCCTTGTCGGGCTGATTCCAATTCATGGACATGCCATTTCACCGGTTGGCGTGAAATTTTCCTTGACCAAAAGTGATGACCCACTAAAACCGCGACCTGGCTTTGTCTAAATTTTATCCGCTTTAATTGTCAACGTAACGTCATTTTTTAAGTTATTTGCGATGACAGTGTCCGGGATACCCTTTAAATAGATATACGAGGATCAATCAACATCACACCGAATCGTCGCAAAATCTCAGGACTTGTGTCTAGCCCCTTCTGATCCCTGACAGAAAAGCCAAGGGGGTTCGCCAACCGTCAGGCCCGGATCGCTTCGGCGATGGACGTTTCCAAGTGGTCGGACCGGGGGAAAGTTCGCCGGCAGGAACGGCGAGGCTTGGCCCGGATCGACGCGACGCGCCTGAATTTTCCTGGGACGAGAAGGGTAAGTCTCCGACGATCAAGGCAGGAACGTGGTCCTCGAGACGCTCGGAATCGCAGGGCAGGGCGGCTCGATCCGGGAGCTCGCTCATGCGATCGAGAACCAAGATTGAGCGAACGAGAGTTTTGATGGAATTCCCGGCGGATCGAAAGTTGCCGGTTTTGCGGTAAGATCAGTCTGGTCGATCCGGCCATCGAGCGACCACATCGAGAAGTTCACCCAACGATGGAAATTTCGCGCAAAGGATCTCGCATGAACGCCGCCCAAAAATTGAACGATGTCGGGCAGAGTTTGTGGCTCGACAATATCACCCGCAACCTTTTGAGCAGCGGGACGCTTGGCAAATACATCAACGAGTGGGCCGTGACCGGCCTGACCTCGAACCCTTCGATCTTCAACCAGGCCATCGGCAAGAGCGCCGACTACGACGACGACATCCGAGCGTCGCTCAAGAAGGGGAAGTCGAGCGAAGACCTATTCTTCGACCTCGCCCAGAGCGACCTGGCCCGGGCCGCCGAGCTTTTCCGGCCGGTTTACGACCGGACCGACGGCGTTGATGGCTGGGTGTCGCTCGAAGTCTCTCCGATGCTCGCTTACGACACCCAAAGCACGGTCGAGGCGGCCAAGAAGCTCCACGCCGAGGCGAATCGACACAACTTGTTCATCAAGATTCCGGGCACCCCGGAGGGCATCCCGGCGATCGAAGAGGCGATCTTCTCGGGTGTTCCCGTGAATGTCACCTTGCTGTTCTCGCGCGAGCATTACCTTGCCGCCGCCGAGGCGTACCTCCGGGGAATCGAGCGGCGGATCGAGAAGGGCTTGAACCCGAACGTTGGGTCGGTCGCCTCGCTATTCATCAGCCGATGGGACGCCGCGATTGCCGACAAAGTGCCCGTCGAACTCAAGAACAAGCTGGGGATCGCCGTCGGCCAGGACTGCTACAAGGCTTATTGCGGCTTCCTCACGACCCCCCGGTTTCTCCGCGCCCACAACAACGGGGCCAGGGCCCAGCGGCTGCTCTGGGCCAGCACCGGCACCAAGGACCCCGCCGCCCCCGATACGTTGTACGTCGAAGCGTTCGCCTCGCCGTTCACCGTCAACACGATCCCCGAGCCGACCCTGAAAGCTTTCGCCGACCACGGCAAGGTGGGCGACGTCCTCAAGGCTGACGGCGGCGACAGCCAGGCTACCCTGGCCAAGTTCGCCGAGGCGGGCGTCGACACCAAAGCTCTTGCCGCCAAGCTCCAGAAGGAAGGCGCCGAGTCGTTCGTCAAGGCATGGACCGAGCTGATGGGCGTGATCGAAGGCAAGGGCGAGGCGCTCAAGAAGGTCGGTTGAGCGCGTCTCCTTCCTATACGAGTCGGTCGAAATTTGATCCCACCTTTTTGCTGAATTGAAGGAGCGACACCATGAATATGCTGGTGGTCGACGTCGGCGGGACTCACGTCAAGATCTTGGCCAGCGGTCAGGAAACTCATCGCCAATTCGACTCGGGACCCGAGTTGACGCCCCAAGGCATGGTCGACGGTGTGAAGCAGGCGAGCGAAGGGTGGGAGTTCGACGCCATCTCGATCGGCTACCCCGGGGTGGTCCTCCGGGGGCGTCCGATCGCCGAACCCCAGAATTTGGGCGCGGGTTGGGTGGGATTTGACTACGAAGCCGCCTTCGAGCGTCCGGTCAAGATCGTCAACGACGCCGCCATGCAAGCCCTGGGAAGTTACAACGGCGGCCGGCTCCTGTTCCTCGGTTTGGGGACCGGGCTCGGCTCGGCGATGGTCATCGACGGGGTGGTCGAACCCCTGGAGCTGGCCCACCTGCCCTACGCCAAGGCGACCTTCGAGGACTATGTCGGCGAGCGCGGCCTGAAGCGGCTCGGCAAGAAGCGGTGGCGGAAGCGGGTCGAGCTCGTGGTCGAAACCTTGGTCACCGCGACCGAGCCGACCGACGTGGTCATCGGCGGCGGCAACGTCAAGAAGCTCAAGGAGATGCCGCCTCATGCTCGGGCTGGCTCGAACGACAACGCATTTGCCGGTGGGTTCCGGCTCTGGACCGACGAGGACTCGATCCCGTCCGGGTCGCACCCCTCCTGCAACGCCGGGAGGCCGACCTCGGCCGCTGCGACCCAGTCGACGGACGACGAGGCGTCCCAAGACGATCCGACCTGAGCGGGCCGCGAACCGCTAATCTTCGGCGCGAGGCTTGCCTCTTGCTGGGTGAAACGGGTCGAGCCCATCAAGGGCTTCGATCCGTTCACCTACCTGATTTCCCTGACGGAGCCGCGCGATGCAACTTGGGATGATCGGCCTGGGTCGGATGGGCTCGAATATGGTCCGACGACTGATCCGAGGAGGGCACCAGTGCGTCGTCTTTGATACCCATTCCGAGCCGGTCGACAAGCTGGTCGGCGAGGGGGCCACCGGCTCGACGGCCTTGAGAGACTTCGTCGACAAGCTCGAAAAGCCCCGGGCAATCTGGCTGATGGTCCCCGCCGGGGTGGTCGACAAGACCTTGACCGAACTCGGCCCGATGCTCGAATCCGGCGATATCCTCATCGACGGTGGGAACTCGTACTACGTCGACGACATCAACCGGGCCGACGAGTTCAAAGCGAAGGGCATCCACTACGTCGACTGCGGGACCTCCGGAGGCGTCTGGGGGATCGACCGAGGCTATTGCATGATGATTGGCGGCGACGCCGAGGCGGTCGAACACCTCGACCCGATCTTCCAGGCCCTCGCCCCCTCGGTCGACTCGGCGGGCCGGACCGAGGGGAAGGCCGGCGAGCCGAGCACCGCCGAGCATGGCTACCTCCACTGTGGGCCGAGCGGAGCGGGGCACTTCGTCAAGATGGTCCACAACGGGATCGAGTACGGGATCATGGCCGCCTACGCCGAAGGGCTGGCGATCCTGGCCCACGCCAACGTCGGCAAGCACCAGCAAGAGTTCGACGCCGAGACGACCCCGCTCCGCGACCCAAAACTGTACCAATACGACCTCGACATCCCCCAGGTCGCCGAGGTCTGGCGAAGAGGGAGCGTCATCGGCTCGTGGCTCCTCGACCTGACCGCGACCGCCCTGGCGAAAGACCCCAACCTCGAGAAGTTCGAGGGGAGGGTGTCCGACTCGGGCGAAGGGCGATGGACCATCAAGGCCGCCATCGACGAGGCGGTGCCCGCCCCCGTCCTGACCACCGCGCTCTACGAGCGGTTCTCGTCAAGGGGCAAAGCCGGCTTCTCCGACAAGCTCCTGTCCGCGATGCGCTTCGAGTTCGGCGGCCACCTCGAAAAATCGGCCGAGAAGTGACCCGGACCTTCACCCAAAGGAGCATCGAAGATGGCCGATCCCCAATCCGACGCCCTGGTCTTCTTCGGGGCGACCGGCGACCTCGCCTTCAAGATGATCTTTCCCGCGCTCCAGGCGATGGCCGGTCGGGGGCACCTCGAAATCCCCGTCATCGGCGTCGCCAAGGCGGGCTGGGACCTCGACCGCCTCAAGCAGAGGGCGAAAGAGAGCGTCGAGGCCCACGGCGGACTCGACGGAGGCGCCTTCGCCAAGCTGCTCGACCGCCTTCGCTACATCGACGGCGACTACGAAGACCCGGCCACATTCGACGCGCTCCGCGAAGCACTTGGCGACGCCCGGCACCCCACCCATTACCTGGCGATCCCCCCGGTCCTGTTCGCCAAGGTCATCGAGAACCTCGGCAAGTCGGGTTGCACCAAAGGGGCTCGGGTGGTCGTCGAGAAGCCGTTCGGCCACGACCTCGACTCGGCCTTGAAGCTCAACCAGGTCTTGCTCGATAACTTCAACGAGTCGGCGATCTTCCGGATCGACCACTACCTCGGCAAGCGGCCGGTGGAGAATTTGCACTATTTCCGATTCGCCAACGCCTTCCTCGAACCGATCTGGAACCGTCGATACGTCGAGAGCGTCCAGATCACGATGGCCGAGGATTTCGGGGTCAACGACCGGGGCGCGTTCTACGAAGGCAACGGGGCGATCCGCGACGTGGTCCAGAACCACATGCTCCAGGTCCTCTCCTACTTGGCGATGGAACCCCCGGTCGGGACGGGCCAGGAGTCGATCCGCGACGAGAAGGCCAAGGTCCTCCGGGCGATCCCCCCGCTCGACGAGTCGAGCATCGTCCGAGGCCAGTTTGAAGGCTATCGCGAAGTCAAAGGGGTCGACCCTCGATCGCAGGTGGAGACGTTCGCGGCGCTCCGGTTGGAAATCCACAACTGGCGGTGGCAGGGCGTCCCCTTCTACATCAGGGCGGGCAAATGCTTGCCGGTGAATTGCACCGAGGTCTTCGCCCGGTTCCGCCAGCCACCGGCGATCTACGGCCAGACCCCGGAGGCGAACCACCTGAGAGCCCGCCTCAGCCCCGACGTCTCGATCGGCCTGGGCGTCCAGATCATGAGCCCCGGCGAGGTGATCGCCGGCAAGTCGGTCGAGCTCGAAGCCAAACATCAAGACGAACCCAATGAGATGGGACCTTACGAGCGCCTGATCGGCGATGCCATGCGAGGCGACCAGTCGTTGTTCGCCCGCGAGGACACCGTCGAACTCGCCTGGAAGATCGTCGACCCCGCCCTCAAGGGCAACTTCCCCGTCCACCTTTACCCCCAAAAAAACTGGGGTCCGGCCGAAGCCGACTCGATCCTCCTCGACGGCCAGACCTGGCACGACCCGATCGTCCCCTCGAAGCCTCGATGACCCGGTACTACTCGAACCTCCCTCGGAAGCCCGCGAGTCGCCCCAACGACGGCCTCCCCGCCATCGGCGTGATGGCGGATCGGAGCATCTCCCGGTCGATCATCGGGATCGCCTACCCCTACACGCACATCGGCGGCTGCCACCACCTCGACGATCCTTCGGCCGACTACGACCCCCCAGAAGTCGTCTGGCGGATCGTCCTCGACCGAGCTTGGCGCGACGAGCGGATCGTCGAACTCGAAGCCAAGGAAACCCTCGAAGGCCGCTATGTCCTCCGAGACGGGGAGTTCATCGAGCTATCCGAAGAGGCCGGATGAGCACCAGCTCAGGGATGGGTCCGATGCTCGAAAACCTTTTTACCAAACGAACCCAATTTCGGCGGAAATTATTTTGGGCAAACGGTTTGGAGCAGGACTTCCCCGCCGATCCGGAGAGATTTGGGCGTCAAGGCCGTCGAAGACAGCTTGATCGACGATCGAGATGCCAAAGAACTTCCTTCCCTATCATCGTGAAATCGGCGAGTCATTTAACCGGGTTTTTCGGCTTTGGTCGGAATCTTAACGGTGGGATGGTTGGATCGGCTCCATCGTCCCGACAGCGAGCTTGGTTTGATACTCCTGCCACGACATCGGGGGGCGGCCGGTGGCGACCTCTTCCATCGTGATGCACCCGTCGACCGGGCAGACCAGGCTGCACATGTTGCAGCCGACGCACGAGTCGGTTTTGACGATGTATCGGTTGGGGAGGCTCGACGCAGCCCGAGGTTGGGGCAATCCCCGAGACGAATCGAACCCCTCGGGGCGTTCCCAGCGGATTGATTGATGGCAACCGTCCTCGCAGGCGGCGTAGCACAAGCCGCAGCCGATGCATTTGTCCTGGTCGATCGCGGCGACGACCTTGTAGTTCAGGTCCAGCTCGCCCCAAGGCTTGATCCGAGGGACCGAGCGCCCCACCAGGTCGGCGACCCGGTCGATCCCCTTCGACCGCATCCAGGTTTCCAGGCCGTCGGTCAGGTGGTCGATGATTCGGAAGCCGTGGTGCATCACCGCCGAGCAGACCTGGACCGTCGAGGCCCCCAGCAGGAAGAATTCGGCGGCGTCTTGCCAGGTGCCGATTCCGCCCATCCCACCGATCGGGACTCGGATCTTCGGGTCGGCCGCCAGGCTCGCCACCATCTGGAGAGCGATCGGCTTGACCGCCGGGCCGGAGTAGCCGCCGTGGCTCCCCTCCCCTCGGACCGAGGGCTTGGGGGCGAACGTGTCGAGGTCGACCCCCATGATCGAGTTGATCGTGTTGATCAACGACAGGCCGTCGGCCCCGGCCTCGACCACCGCCCGGGCGGCCGGCACGACGCTGCTGACGTTGGGCGTCAACTTGACGACCACGGGGACCGTCGCCACCTCCTTGACCCAACCGGTGATCAGTGCGGCGTAGTCGGGGACCTGGCCCACCGCCGACCCCATCCCGCGCTCGCTCATCCCGTGCGGGCAGCCGAAATTGAGTTCCAAGCCATCGGCCCCGGCCCCTTGGGTTCGTTTCACCAGGTCGTGCCAGGCGACCCGGTTCGACTCCTCCATCAAGGACACGAACAAGGCGTGATCGGGGTGCGCCTTCTTGGTCCGGGCGATCTCGGCGAGGTTGTCGACCAAGGGGCGGTCGCTGATCAACTCGATGTTGTTCATCCCCAGGAGCTTCCGGCCTTCGAAGTCGAGGCCGCCGTAGCGAGACGACACGTTGCGGATCGGCCGGAGGGACAACGTCTTCCAGACCGCCCCGCCCCAGCCGGCTTCGAAGGCGCGGCGGACCTGGGCCTCGGTGTTCGTCGGGGGGGCGGACGCGAGCCAGAACGGATTCGGGGCGCGGACGCCGCAGAACTCGACGCGGAGGTCGGGCATGGCACGTTCCTTGTCCCAAAGGGCAGGGGAGGGATCAAACATGAGGGTTGCCGAACGAGGCGTCGATCCCCCGGGCGGCGAGCTTGCCGTCCTGGACGGCGTCGACGACCTCGCCCCCGACCCGCAGGCAGTCGCCCCCAGCAAAGAGTTTGGCGATGTTCGTCCGTCGGGTGGTCGGGTCCACGGCGACCCGCCTTCGATCGAAGGTCAACCCCGGCAAGGCGTCGAAGAACCTGAGGGGGACTTGGCCGAGGGCCTTGATCACCTGATCGGACTCGACGACGAACTCCGAATCCGGGAGCGGTCGCGGTCCTCGGCGCTCCCCCCGAGGGTCCGGCGCGACCCGGACGAACCGGACCCCCGACGCCCGCCCCCGGTTCACTTCGATCGCCACCGCCGCGACGTTCCAGAGGAACTGGACGCCATCGCCTTGCGCCAGGCGGTACTCGAAGGGGAACGCGGGGAGGTCGGCTTCGCCCCGGCGGTAGGCGATCGTCACGACCTCGGCCCCGAGCCGCTTGGCGGCGGTCGCCGCGTCGATCGCGGTGTTCCCCCCGCCCAACACCACGACGCGACGCCCGACCTCGCAATCTTCGAGGGGGTGCAAGTGGGTTTCCTCGATGAAGTCGAGCGCCTCGACGACGCCGGGCAAATCCTCGCCGGAGATCCCCAGATTCGCCGTCCGGCCCAACCCCAGCCCGAGGAACACCGCGTCGTATTCGAGCAGGAGCGAAGGCAAGTCGCCCGGCTTGATTGCATGGTTGAGCCGAAGCTCGATCCCGCCGATCGCCAGGAGGTCGGCGATCTCGCCTTGGGCTTCGGCGAACGACACCTTGTAGGCGGCGATCCCGGTCGAGTCGAGCCCGCCGAGGTGCCCTTGGGCTTCGAAGACGACGACCGAGTGCCCCAAGCGACGGAGTTCATGCGCGCAACTGAGCCCGGCCGGTCCCGAACCGACCACCGCCACGGTCCGACCTGTGCTTGGTCCCGCCTCGAAGAATCCGGGGCGAGCTTGCCGGGTCGAAACCTCGTCGCACGCGAACCGCTGCAACCGGCCGATGGCGATCGCCGGTCGGCCCAAGGCCAGCTCGATGCAGGCCCCTTCGCAAAGGATCTCGGTCGGGCAGGCCCGGGCGCAGCTCCCGCCGAAGATGTTGGCCCCCAGGATCGTCCGGGCCGCTCCCGAGGGATTTCGCTCCGAGATTTGCCGGATGAAGCGGGGGACGTCGATCGCGGTCGGGCAAGACCGGGTGCAAGGAGCGTCGAAGCAGAACAGGCAGCGCGACGCTTCCGCCATCGCCTCGCCGGGCGTCATCGGCGAGGGGTCTGGGGCGAAATTCGAGGCCAGTTGCTCCGAGGTCAACCCATCCCCAGCCCGAGGCATCGCGTCCACGCCCTCGATCGATCAAGAACCCTGGTTCGCGACCTCGAAAGGGGGGCGAGCCAACCACCGCCCCCAACCGCTTTCGCCGACGAACCTGTAATTATCGACCAGTTGCCGCCCTCGACAATAGGTCGACTCGGCGAAACCCGCCAACGTCCACCCCTGGTAAGGGTTCCAGTCGGCGTTGGTTTCCAAGGTTGCATGGTCGACCACCGAGGTCCGATCCGGGTCGATGATCACCAAGTCGGCGTCGCTCCCGGCCGCGATCAGGCCCTTCCGGGGGTAAAGACCCATCGCCCTGGCGGGGTTGGTCGAGCAGACTTCGACCAGTCGATCCAGCGTGATCCGACCCGTGCGGACCCCCCGGGTATAAACGAGCGGGATCATCGTCTCGACGCCGGGCAAGCCCATCGGGATCTGGGTGAAGTCGCCGTTCCAACGTGCTTTCTGCTCTCGGGTGAAGGTGCAGGTGTCGGTGGAAACGACCGAGACCTCGCCGTCGATCAGCCCTTGCCAGAGGCGATCCTGATCCGAGACCTTCTTGACTTGAGGGCAGCAGGCGAACAGGTGGCCGTCGGGCCGGTCGAATACCGAGTCGTCGAGCACAAGGTACTGGGCGCACGTTTCCGCCTGGACGGGGACGCCTCGCCCTTGTGCCGCCTTGATGATCTCGGCGCCTTTGGCTGTCGACATGTGGACGACGTACAACCGACCGCCGGTCGCCTCGGCCCAGGTGACGGCCCGCCCGATCGCCTCGGCCTCGATGAAGGGGGGGCGGGACATCGCGTGGAGCCTGGCCCCATGCCGGGCCATCAGCTCCGGGGTGTGGTGGCGGGCGATCAGTTCGTCGAGGACCCGGCTCGACTCGGCATGGACCAAGAGCATCGCTCCCAGGTCGCGGCACCGCTCCAGGGTGTTGAAGATCGCCCGGTCGTCGGCCTGCCACCCCTCCGACGCATAGATCATGAACTCCTTGAACGTGGGGCAACCCCGGGCGACCATGCTCGCCATTTCGGGGCCTTGGCGGTCCCAATTTGTGATTGCCAGATGAAAGGCATAGTCCACGCAAGCCTTGCCGTCCGCCTTCCGCGACCAGTTCTCGAAGGCGTCGAGCAGCGACTCCCCCTCTTGGGGAATCGCGAAGTCGATCACAGTCGTCACTCCGCCGCAAGCTGCGGCCCGGGTCCCGGTATTCCAGTCGTCGCTCGAAGTCGTCCCGCAAAACGGGAGTTCCAGGTGAACGTGGACATCCAATCCCCCCGGCAAGACCACCTTGCCCGCCGCGTCAACAACCCGTCGGCCCGACCGAGCCAAACCTGAGCCTACGGCGGCGATCGTCTCGCCCGAAACCGCGACATCGACCACCTCGCCGCCCGGGACGGGCGACCCGGTCCCGAACACTCGACCCTTGGCGATCACCAGGTCAAAGCTCATCCCAACAGCTCCTCGGCGTCGAGGTTCAGCTTGCGAACAACCCAAGGACTGACCCCTCTCAGATCCTAATCAGATCGCCGATTGCCGGGCAACCCCAAGGCCGCTTCGCGATCGACCGAGGGTGAAACCGAACTGAACTCCCGTTGACACCAAAGACCCCGTTCTTTATAGTCCGATAGTTCGATGCAGCGACGGGGCGTAGCTCAGCTTGGCTAGAGCGCACGGTTCGGGATCGTGAGGTCGGAGGTTCAAATCCTCTCGCCCCGACTAAAACTGGATAACGACTTACGGCAATCGTAGGATCGACTCCGAGCGGCAGGGCAGCACAACTTGGCAGTGAAACTGCCAGGTGCCCCGTCGATCGGGGTTTTTTCTTGTGCCCCCTGAGTGCATCGTGCGGATGCCCGAGGGTCGTCCCGCAGGCGACTAAGCAGCGGACCGGCGAGCCATTTTGGCTCACCGAGGGTCACAACCGGTACGTCCAGCACCACATTTGCTTCCACCGAAGCTCGGAGTCTCGTCGTCGCGGTCCGCACCACCGAGCCCATTGACCTCGGACTTCCCGGCCACGGCTGGAACTTGAAGAAGCTCCACCGGTGGGTCCTCATCACCTTCGGTCGCAAGGTCGGACGCGACGCGATACGATCCGACTCCTGCTTCACACGGCTCGTCTGACCTGGAAGAAGGTCAAGAAGTTGCTGGGCGAAGCCAAGCCGCGGAAGTGGGCCGAGTACATCACCCGGTTGGGACAACTCTCGGAGCGCATGTGCCGCGAGCAAGTCGTCCTGATTCATATCGATGAGTCATATTCCCATTAGGGGCTCGACGAGGGCTACTTTTCGTCGAAGCGCCCACCATCATCGATCGCCTCTGGTCCAAATTTGACCTCGACCCGGAGTACGAGGCAAAACTCCTGGTCTCAACCTGAACTGGGGTCAAGCCTCCCGGACCGGGCGACGGGATCGCGTGGTCCTCGGCTCATTCCACCTTGACCGAGCCGTCGTCCTGGATCGCGAAGTTGATCGCGTTCGAGCCTCGCTTCACTTCGACGTTGATCTCGGAGGTCGACGGTCGGCTGAGCTTCTCGGGCGTCACGATCCGGTAGGTGCCCGAGCCTCGCGTGGCGACCGCCTCCTTGGGTCGCCCGGCCTTGGAGAAGGCGGCTAAACCCTTCTTCGCCTCGGTGTTCGAGATGGGCCTAGGCTCCGACTCGACCGGCGCGGCGATCGGCTTGGGGTCGAGTCCGGTGATGGCGGCCTTGTGGAAGCCGACGATGGCTCCGTCGCCGGGAGATTCGGTCGAGAGGACATAGGTCCCATCCTGGGAAATCTTGCCGACCGCCGACGGCCCCTGCGACCCCTTGGCCTCGTCGACGAAGAAGAGGACGTCGCCGAATCGGACCGGCTCGCCCTTGTGGGTGATCCGGCCCCGAACCCGCGCCATGTCCAGCCCATTGTCCGGGCCGCAGCCGGCCAGGACGAGCGCCAGGACCGCCGAGGGCCACCACCGCAATCGCTCTTGCATGGATCACCACTCCTTCACTGGGGCGGGATGACGGGACGGGAGGCCGGATGGATCGAATAACAAGAGCTTGCGGCCGATCCATTCGGGTACAACGCATTCCAAATCGCAGATCGCAAATGGCCGATTCTTATTGCTTCACGATCTGCGATCTGCGATTTGAAATGTGCGATGAATTTCCCGGATCGGTATGACTCAGTAGGTGTCGGCCGAGAGGATCTCGCCGCCGGCCCGAGTCCCCAGCCCGTTGTAGACCCGGGCCGAGATCGTCTGCTTGATGAACTTGACCGAGCCGTCGCACATCGCGAAGTTGGCCCCGCCGGGATGGTAGCTCTTGAAGCCGTAGAAGTAAAATTCGTTGTAGTAGCAGTGCGCGGCGCTGGAGACATTCCAGTCCGTCTTGTTGCAAACGCTCCCGTCATTGTCGATCTGGCCCTCCTTGAGCTTGGTGAACCAGTTGAGTGGAACGACGGTCGACGAGTAGGCGTTGTTCCCGGCGGCCCAGGCCAGGGCCACATTCATGTTGGGCGAGTTCTCGCCCGCCAGGAAGGTGTTACTGGTCCGGTCGGTGATGTCGCGAATCCCCTTGACCGACCCGGCGCTGCAATCGCCGAAGATGCCGCGATAGGTGTCCTTGCACCCCCAGCCGGGCTGGCCGGTCTGCACTTCGCCCGAATTGACGTCGAACGGAGTGCCCGTCCTCATGTCGCCGAAATTGCCGACATAGTTGCTCGGCGCGGCGGTCTTGTAGGCGGGAAGGCAGTTCGGGTCGATGCAATAACGCTCGGTGAAAAGATGGTCGGAGCTGTCCGACGGGCAGGTGTACGCCTTGATCAGCGAGTAGCCGACCGTGGTGTTGGCCGGATTGACGGCGCCGAGCGCGGCGTAGGTGTCGCCACCGGCGTAAAGCCCGAAGTTGATGGCATTGTACAGCGGAGACTGCTCGATCTGGGGGAGGATGAAGGCACTCCACCCCCACCAAGGGCCGTCCCACTGGCCGTTGGTGATCGTCAGGTTGCCCGGCGGGTAGCTCCCGAGTTGGTCGTGGTAATTCTGGGTGGCCAACCCGATCTGCTTGAGGTTGTTGACGCACTGGGCGCGCCGCGCCGCCTCGCGGGCCGCCTGCACCGCCGGCAGCAGGAGCGCGATCAACACGGCGATGATCGCGATGACGACGAGCAGTTCGATCAGCGTGAATCCGCGACGAGGACGGGCGTTGCGCATGATGGGCCTTTCCAGATCAAAAGAGAGCCGAGGAAGGGGGCCGATGTCACGACACAGATCGCTTACCGATTGGCGAGAGTGGTCAATAATGACGAGCGATCGGAGGCCGTCGGCGGTGAGGAATTCGTGAGATTTGAAACACCGACATTTTGAAGTGGGTCCTGTTGCCTGTCGAGAACCGGACCCGGCCCTCGACCGACGGACTATTCGACTTTGACCGATCCGTCGGCCTGGATCGCGAAGTTGAACCGGTTCGAGCCGCGCTTCACCTCGACCGAGATTCCCGAGGTGTACGGGCTGCTGAGCGCCTCGGGGGTCACGGCGCGGAAATAGTTCTCCCTCCGTCGGAAAAGCTTCGGCCCCTTCGCCGGCTGCTTGACCTTGGTGGCCGCCCCTTTGGCCAGGCCCCGCTCGCTCACCTCTTTGCCTCCGGGGGGCGGGGCGGCGACCGGGGCGGGGACGGGGTCGGCTTCCAGCGACAGGATCGCCACCTTGTGGAAACCGACGATCGCCCCGTCGCCCGGGGTGTCGGTCGTCAATGTATAAGTCCCGTCGCCGTTGATCGGCGACATCGCGGGGACGCCCGAGTTGCCCCGGCCGTCGTCGGGGAGGAAGGAGATTTCGCCGACGTGGAGGGGCTGGCCCTTATAGGTGACCGTCCCCCGGACTTTGCCCAAGGTCAGGCCGTTGTCCGGCCCGCACCCCGGGGCGGCGAGCACGGCCGCCAGCATCAGAACTCGTCCCAAGGTCGACATCGTGCTTCGCTTTCGTCAAAGAACCCGACCACGGCCGGAGTGGGAAGAGAAGTCGCCCCGAACGGGTCGCCGATTGGCCCTCGGATCATCCCGGATCAGAACTGGTCGGCCGAGATGATCTCGCCGTTGGCGCGGGTGCCCAGCGCCCCGTAGACCTTGGTGCCGATGGTCTGCTTGATGAACTTCACCGAGCCGTCGCACAGCGCGAAGTTGGCCCCGCCCGGGTGCAGGCTCCGGAACGAGTAGACGTAGGAGGAGTTCCAGAAGCAGTGGACGTTGTTGGATGGCCCGGACAGCGCAGCGGCGGTGCAGACGTCGCCGTTGGTGTCGGTCTGGCCGTCGATCAGGTTGGTCCTCCAGTTGAGCGGGATGACCGTCGAGCCGTAGGTGGCCCCGCCGTCGACCCAGACGAGCTGCTGGTCCTGGCCCGGGATGTTCTCGCCGGCCAGGAACGTGTTGCTCGTCCCGTCGGTGATGTCCTGGATGCCGATGCACTTTCCGTTGCTGGCGTCGCCGAAGATCCCGTGGAAACTGCCGTTACTCCCGAAATAATTGCCGTCGGTTTGTGTGGTGTTGTAGTCGAAGATCGAGCCGATCAGGATATCCCCCGAGCTGCCGATGTAGTTGGTCGACGCCAGGGCAAACGCACCTAATTTCCGGCATTTCCGCACAATACTCGCTGGAGATACCCCTCGTCCCAGGAGGCTCTCAGCCGCTTCCCCTTGATGCTCCGCTTCGACGTGCCCTCTTTCTTCAGCAG
>JAABUX010001344.1_pt1 | contig 37616 bp, 37 predicted proteins | sample 5561851 | NCBI WGS metagenome assembly JAABUX01 (sample SAMN10711883, study PRJNA513361) | rock metagenome | isolation source: Antarctica rocks | place: Antarctica: Victoria Land, Richard Nunatak red sandstone | collected 2016-01-03 | reverse complement strand
GACTTCGCACGATTTTCTCGAGCTTCCGGCGTTCGGGCTCACTAAGGGTAATAACGTCTGCAATGCGCATGGGACAAGTATACATCAATCCAGCATACATTACAAGCTGCTTGACGTACTACACTAGAGGCCGCTGCGGAGACCCCGGCGTTCAGGCCGGGGAGGAGCGGCGCCACTGGCTTGCCCACCGAAGGATTGCCTCGCATGGCATAGACGCGGTATAATGTCGATGGTTGAAACTGCATTATCGATACCGCATCTATCCGACCGACGAGCAGGTACGACATCTTGCTCGGGAGTTTGGTGCGGCTCGGTATGCCTACAATTGGGCGCTTCGGTTTCGTAGCGATTCGTTCCGCGACGGAGTGCGGCTGAACGACCTAAAGACCAGTGCGGCGTGGACAAAAGAGCGGCGATCGCTCTCGTGGGCATCAGAAACATCATGCGTTCCTCCTCAACAGGCGTTGCGGCATTTGCAAACCGCGTTTGTGAATTTCTTCGATGAGCGCCTTGGCTATCCGACCTTCAAGAAGAAAGCGCAGAAGCAAAGCGCGGAGTACACGCGATCCGCTTTCCAGTACGATCCGGCGACACGGATGCTGTCGTTTGCAAAACTGGGCGCAATGAAGGTGCGCTGGTCCCGAGCGTTCGTTAGCGATCCCACAACGGTGACGATAACCAAGTCCCCGTCTGGTCGTTACCACGTGACGCTGTGTCTCGATGAACCCGAGCCCCAGCCACTTCCAAAGAACGGCAAGGTCGTCGGTATCGATCTCGGCCTGCATCACTTGGCGACGTTGTCCACGGGCGAACGAATCTCCAATCCACGGCACCAGGGAGCGCGGCTTCGCGAACTGGCGCACGCGCAGCGTGATTTGGCACGTCGCAAAAAAGGTTCTCGCCGGCGCAACCGTTCGCGGCTCGAGGTCGCGCGCATCCAAGAGAAAATCGCCGATACCCGCGACGATCATATGCACAAGTTGACGCTCGATCTCGTGCGGCGGTTCGACTTTATCGCGATCGAGGACTTGCACGTGCGGGGGATGGTGCAGATGCGCTCGCTCGCGCGTTCGATTTCCGACGTGTCGTTCGGCATGTTTCGCTCGCTGTTGGAATACAAAGCCAAATGGTATGGCAAGCAAGTCGTGGTGATCGACCGATTCTATCCATCGAGCAAGACCTGCTCGGACTGCGGCTGGATCAATCAAGCCATGACCCTCGCGGTGCGCGATTGGGTGTGCAAGTGCGGGGCAAAGCACGACCGCGATGAGAACGCGGCGAAGAATATTCTGGCGGCCGGGCAGGCCGTGACTGCATGTGGAGGCGGGATCAGACTCGAGCGGACTCCGGTTCGTAAGAGCGCTCGTCGGCGAAGCGTGAAGCAACAAAGTGCTGCGTGAGCAGTATCGTTGAAATTCCCATCCTTCAGGGCGGGGAGCATGTCAACCGGGCCTCACGTTGAGGCTCTCACGGCGTAGACGACCGTCCCGTCGCCCGGCCGGCACGCGACCGGCTCCGGAAGCACGCTGCCGTCTAGCGCGTCCTTCCCGAGCTCGAAGTCGTGACGGCGCTCCGCCTCGATCAGATTCCCCGCGCTGGTCGCATCGTCGCTGTACGCGACCGCTTCGTACCGCCGTCCGACGACGACGTCGACGGTCGCGTGCGTGACGGGCGAACCCTGCGACATCGTGTCATGATGGGTCGCGGCGGCGGAGCCGCACCCCGCAGCGCGAGCAAAGCGACCACCGAGGGCACGCCCGGCATGCGCCTCACGTGAGGATCTCGGCGAGACGGTCTGCCTCGCGTGCCATGACGACCTCCATTGCGATGCGCTCTCCGACCGCGACGTCGCGGCCCCAGCGGTAAGCGCTATACGGTGTGAACCGCGTGCCGGGCGAGCCCGGAATGCGCAGTGAGACGTCGTAGACGACGAACGCTTTCGGCGGTCCCGCGACGACGATGCACTGCAGCGCGAACGGGCCGATCACGCCGGGCGGATTCGCGGCGCGCGCCGCCTCGACGAAGCGTTCGCCGAGCTCGAAGGCCTGCTCGAGCATCGACTCCGTCAGCGTCGTCGCGATATGCCCCGCCTCTTCCATGCGTACGGGAATGCGCGCCGCATTCGCGAGCTGACTCGGCGGCAGCGACCGCAACCCGTCGAGATTCGTCTGGCGCCGTGTATCCGTCCCGAGCAGCTCGAGTTCGCCGAGGATGGGTGACCAGAAAAAGTTGAGATTGACGCTCGGGCCGAGCGCGTATTCCTCGATGCGTGCCGCGGCGAGCCCCGCCGGCGCAACGATGCCGGCGTCGAGCAGCCGCGTCGCTTCTTCTTCGTACTCCGCGGGCGTCGAACAGAGAAAGAAGGCCCGCTCGAAGCCGACGACCGCATGCGCCGCCTTCACCATCACGAGCCGGTCGATGCGCCCTGGTGACGCGAAGGCGACCGGATGACGGATGCCGGCCCGGGCGAGTAACGCATACTGGTTCTCCGCCTCGTCGCGCTCTTCGGCGCGCAGCAATCGCCGGTTGCCGAAGAACGGCACGCGCATGCGAGCTTCGATCTCGTCGTAGGCGAAGCGTTCCCGCAGGTAGACTTCGAACGAGCGATTCGGCACGAACACGAGGTTCGCCGCGAGCAGACGCTCCTGCACGTCGTCGTCGAGCAGATCGGCGAAGCTCTCGAGTTCGACCGTCGCGTCGACGCAGCCGCGCGCGGGCGCGGTCTCGCGGCCGAAGTACCGGGCGTACGTCCGTTCCCGGCCGCGCGCCGTCACGACGAGGTTCGCGAGCCCTTGAAGCCGTGCGCCGTAGGCGACGTCGAGCGCCGAATGGCTGCCGACGCAGCCGAGCGTGAGCGCCGAGCGGTCGTACCGCGCGAGCGCCGAGGGGACCGGGCTCTCGAGCGCGCTCAGGACGTCGCGAGTAACTGCGCTTGCGCGGAACCGGCGTACTCGACGAGTAGCAAGTTCTTCACTTTTGCGGCCTCCGCGACGCTCGCCGCCGAAGCGACGCGTTGCAGCAGTTGATAACAATCGAGCAGATGCTGCGGCAGCGTCGTGTCGCGCGGGTACTGATGCTGCCAGTCGACGAGCGAATTTTCGAGGTTCAGCGCGTCGCTCGTCATCCGCTCGCCCCAACCGACGTCGAGGTACTTGTTGATCCGCACGAGTTCGTTGCGCACGCCGAGCGGCGAGATCTTCAGTCGCCCGAAATACTCGTCTGCGGGAGCCGTACGCGTCAGGCGCACGTCGTGCGGGATCGCGAGCGACCGCGAGATGATCTGCAGTTCGGCCGTGTGCTGACGGCGATACTCGATCGCCCGGGCGTTCGTGCGATCCGCAACCGTGAAGGCGAGCGTCGGGTCGCCGGCGCTCGCGAGCGCCGCGCGGACGATCGCGAAGGTCTGCGGCAGCTCGGGATCGGGCACGCGCACGAGCGGCGTCGCGGGCAGCGCCGCGTGCGCGAGCAGCAGACTGCGATAGCTGACGTCGTGCGTCAGATTCAGCGCGCGGACTTCCGCGACGACGACCTGCACGGCCGCATCGGAGTCGTGGGGGAAACTTGCCATATTGGCGACCGCGTCGTCCTCGGCCTGACGCGCGAGCGTCTTCTCGTCGTCGTCCCCGGCGCCGACTTTCGCGAGCAGGGCGCCGGCCTCCGCGACGTGCGCGGCATCGCCGTGCAGGCTCGTGTACGTCGCGGCTTCGCGCACGTACCAGGCGGCCGCGTCATCGTTCGTCAACGGATCGTAGTGCAGCTGCGTGCAGACGTCGACCGTCAGGTTCGCGAGCTCCGCGTACTGCGGGTCCGTCGGATTGAAGAGCGCGTAGGCCCGTCCCGCATCGAGCACGGTCGAGAGGTAATACGTGTTGTCGGAGAACGTCCAGCCGCGCTTTGCGCCGAGGTCGAAGGCCTGACGCATCGTCGTGTAGAGCTGCGCCGGGTCGGTCTGGATCGCCGCCGACGCCGGGTGCGGAGCGCCCAGGAGCCCCGCGAGCCCGGCCGCGAGCGCGATCCGCCCGCGCCACGACGGGCGCGGCGTCCGCCTACGCGACATAGCTGTCGTCCAAGACGGCATCGAGATTGTTCGAGAGGAGCGCGTTCTTGATCTCGCGCGCGATCCGGCGGCCGGTCGACATCGGCTCGCTGTAGTTCAAGTACGAATACGGGGACCCGTCGATGAACGGATTCGTGCCCGCGACGATGCGCGCCGAGATCTCCATGATGTAGAACTTCGCCTCCGATGTGATGATCGTCTCGATACAGAACGCACCGAAGAGGCCTTTCGGTCCGCAGATCTCCTGACTGACCCGGATGACGTCCTCGCCCATGCGATAGGCCTCGGCGAGCATCGACTCGCGCAGGACGAGCGGCGAGTTACCGACGACGACGTAGCTCGGTTCGATGTTCATGTTCTCTTGCGCCGCGGCCGGAATGCGCCCGAGCGAGTCGACGTTCGTCTCGTACCGGCGATCCATGCTCATGATCTCGAGCTTGCCGGTCAGCGGTGAGTAGAAATAGTGAATGTAGGCCGGTACGCCGATGATGTATTCTTGCAGGATGTAATTTTGCCGGGCGAGTTCGCCCGCCCGCATCTCGAAATCCTGCGCATTGCGCAGGAAGAGGTACCCCTTGCCTCCCTGCGCGCCGTAGAGCTTGACGATGACGGGCCGGTCGATCTCGGCCCCCGTCGTGAACTGACGCGGGAGCGTCAGGCCGGCGCGCGTCAGCCATTGCCGCTGCAATTCGCGGCTCGCCTCCCACTCGAGGACCGCTTTGTTCCCGAAGTACGGGACGTTCATCCGCCGGTGGTCGTCGAGCGAGAGATAGGCGACGAAGGAACCGTGCGGGACGATCACGACCTTCCGCTGCTCGAGCTCCGGGACGAGAAGCATGAAATCGCTATAGCGGTCGATGATGATGACTTCGTCGACGAACGCGAACGATCGGTACAGACGTTCCGTCTCGCGGCTCGCGATCGCGAGCGTATTGAAGCCCTCGTCGTGCGCCCCTTTCAGAATCTGGAGCGCCGAATGCGAGCCGAGCGTCGCGATCGTATAGAAGTCGTTGCGTTTCGTCTCGGAGCGGCGCGAGAAGAGTTCGGTTGCGAGCATCAGCTTTCTATCCTCTGGAACGCGAGGTTACCGAGCAACGTCTCGGCGGCCCTGCGCACGAGTGCGGATTCGGCGGGGAGCCCCGCGGGATCGTGGAGCCGCCAGCCCGTGAGCGATTCGAAGCGGACGACGCCCGGCACCCGGCGGCCGGCGGCGAGCGCGCTCGGAGCGGCGTCCCGCTCCGCCACCCAGAGTTCGCCCGGCTCCGGTCGCGCGGTATCGCGAACGGCCCAGCGGTGCTTGTTCGGATTGTAGAGCGACTCGAGATCGCGCAGCGCCGCGAGCGCCGGTGCGGATTCGCCTGCGGAGGCGAACGTGACGCGGTAGAGATCGGCGCGTTCGAGGTCGCCGAGCGCGACGCCGAGCCGTTCGAGCGTCGCGCGCGCCGTGAGCGCGGCGTTGTCCGGAATCGTCAGCGTGACGGCAATCGTGCGCACGACGCTCACGACGGCACGGCCGCCCGGGGCCGGACCCCGAGCGCGCGGGCGAGTCCCGCGAAGAGCGCGATGCCGCCGGAGGGGGCGAGCATCGCGGCCCGGTCGCCGCGCGCCGCGGAGCGTTCGGCGCCGGGCCCGCGCTGGTACGTCCAGGCGTCGCGCTCGGGATGCGGCATGATCGCGAGGACGTTGCCGGCACGATTGACGAGAGCGGCGGCCGCGAGCGCGGAGCCGTTCGGGACGTCACCGGGCCGCGTCTCGCCGCGCGCATCGCAGTAGACGAAAGCGACGTGGCCGCCGGCCGCGATCCGCTCGAGCGTCTCCGGAGCCGCCGCGAGTCGGCCTTCGCCGTGCGCGGCCCACGCCGGCAGCACGAGCCCCTCCGGCAGCGCCGCCGTGATACGGCAGCGCGCCGGCGGCAACGCGAGCCGGACGTACACGTGGCGGCAGAGGTACCGTCCGCCGCCGGCATTCCGCGTGAAGCCGGCCTGCGGGACGGGCTCGCCGTCCAGCGCCGGAACGAGGCCGCTCTCGAGCAAGATCTGCGCGCCGTTGCAGATGCCGAGCACGGGCTTGCCGCCCGCCGCGGCCTCGCGCACCGCCGTCATGAGCCGGTCGTGCGCCGCGATCGCCCCCGCGCGCACGCGGTCTTCGTACGCGAAACCGCCTGGCAAGATATACGCATCGTATCCGGCAACCGCGCGCGGCTCCGCGGACCACAGGACGAGCTCGGCGTCGAGGCCGGCGGCGCGCGCCGCGCGCGCGGTCTCCTCTTCGCTATTCGTGCCGGGAAAGATCAAGACGGCGACACGCGCGCTCACGCCGGAGCCTCGTAGAAGTCCGCGAGCGGCGCGCTCCACGCCGCGTGGAGTTCCTCGAGATCGAAGCTCTCGCGCGGCCCCTCGACGACGAGCTCCGGACCCGCGATCGTATGGCCGATCAACTGCGCGTCGACGTCGAACTCGCGGCAGAGCTGCCCGAAGGCCTCCGCGTCCGCGGCCTGGACGATGAAGCCGCCCGTCTCGCCGAAAAAGACGTCGAAGGTGCCGATCGCCGGCGCCCAGTCGCGGTACGGCAAGAGCCGCGCGCCGATCCAGCCGCGCTCGCGCGTCGCGAACGTCATCTCGGCGAGCGCGACGAGCAGCCCGCCGTCCGCGATGTCGTGCGCGGCCCGGACGAGACCGCGCCGGTGGGCGGCGCCGAGCGCGCGCAGTTCGGCGCGCAGGTCGCCGTAGTCGATCGGCGGCAGCTTCGAGGCCTCGGTCGCGAGGACGTCCGCGAGCACGGAGCCGGCCAGCCCGTTGTGACGGGCGCCGAGCAGAAAGAGCGGGGCGCCGATCGCATCGAATGCGAGGCCCGAGGTGAGCGAGATGTCCTCGATCGCACCGACGCAGCCGACGATCGGCGAGGCCGGAATCGCGCGGCCGTTCGCCGACTGATTGTAGAGACTGACGTTGCCCGAGACGAACGGTACGCCGAGCATGCGCCCGGCGTGCGCGAGCCCGTCGACGGCGGCGACGAGCGCGCCGAGGTGCGCCGGATCTTCGGGATTGCCGAAGTTCAGACAGTCGGTGAGACCGGCCGGGCGCGCGCCGACCGCCGTGACGTTGCGGATCGACTCGCAGACCGCCGCCTCCCCGGCATAGCGAGGATCGATCATACCGAAGCGGGCGTTGCCGTCGACCGCGAGGGCGACGGCGAGCGGCGCGCCCGGGATCGGGAGAATGACGCCGGCGTCGGCCGCGCCGCAGGGCAGCGACGTGGTCCCGCGCACGACCGAGTCGAAGCGCTCGAAGATCGGCCGCCGCGAACAGACGTCGTGGTGCGCGAGCACGCGCGCGAGCACGGGGCCGAGCGAGCCGAGTCCGCGCTCCGCGAGCCGCTGCGCGCTCGGAAACGCGGTCGGCACGGCCGCGCGCTTCTCCGGCAGGGCGTAGGGCCGCTCGTAACGGACGCCTTCGGTCAGGAGGTCGATCGCGACGTCCATGACGACAGCGCCGCGCCGCAGCAGCCGGTAGCGCGGCTCCTCCGTCACGGTCCCGATCACGGCCGCACGCGCGCCGCGCGCCACGAGCGGTAGCGAAAATTCTTCATTGTAGATGGCAAGCAGTTGCGGCGTGAACGACGGCGGAACGATCCACGCGAGACGCTCCTGCGTCTCGCCGACCGCGAGCACGGCTGCGGGCAGGTCGGCTTCGTTCGCCGGGCAGCAGTCGAGGTCGATCGTCGCGCCGAGGCCGCCGCTCGCGACGAGCTCCGCCGTGCAGCCCATGATGCCGCCGGCACCGAGGTCCTTGAAGGCGGCGCGCACGCCCGCCGCCCGCACCGCCTCGAAGGCGCGATACGAGGCGCGCATGACGACGTTCTTTAGGAACGGATCCGGCACTTGGACGGCGCTCCGGTTCTGTTCGCGGTCGTCTTCGTCGAGCACGAGCGAGCTGAACGCGGCGCCGCCGAAGCCACTGCGATCCGTCGCCTTGCCGACGAGCACGACGTCCCAGCCCGCCGAGCCCGCGGGTGCCGCGCTGCCGAGGATCTCGCTCGTCTCGACGAGCCCGAGGGCGACGACGTTGACGAGACAATTGTCGCGAAAACCCGCGTGGAACGCGACGTCGCCCGCGATGTTCGGCACGCCGATCGCGTTGCCGTACGCGGCGATCCCGTCGACGACGCCTTGCGCGACGTAGCGGCAGTGCGGGTCGTCGTACGGTCCGAAGCGCAGGGGATCGGCGATCGCGATGACGGTCGCGCCCATGCAGAGCACGTCGCGCACGATGCCGCCGACGCCGGTCGCGGCGCCCTCGAACGGCACGACCTGCGAGGGATGGTTGTGCGATTCGTGCGCGACGACGATGCCGTAGGACCGGCCCTCCCACTCGCCGAGCCGCACGACGCCGGCATCCTGTCCGACGCCGACGACGACGCTCTCGCCTTCGGTCGGCAGGCGTTTGAGGAACGTCCGGCTCGACTTGTACGAGCAATGCTCGCTCCACTGGGCGTCGAAGGCGAAGGCCTCGACGAGCGTCGGATCGCGGCCGAGGCGCTCCGCGATCGTCCGCGCCTCCGAGACCTTCAGCGCCAGGCCGTTCGCTGCGAGCGCGCGGCCGAGCGCGGCGTCGTCCGAGCCCGCGACCGCGAGCGCGGCTTCAGGCAACGGCCATCCCAGATTGATTCGCGTCAGGCGGCGCGCTGGCTGCGGCGTCGGCCTGCAACACGGCGCTGCGCGAATTCGCCTGAACGAGCATCGTGCGCCCGAAGAGCACCGTGTCGTCGAGCGCGAAGACCTTCGCGACGGCGAGCGCGAGGCGTTCGGGATCGGCGCCGCGCACTTCGAAGACCGGCGCCTGCGTCGCGGCTTCGAGGATCGAGGAGAGATCGCCGCCGCTCGCACTGACGTAGACGACGCGCGGGAACGACGCATCGAGTTGCTGCACGAGTTGCAAGACGAACCCCGGCGTCAGCGTGCTCGACACGACGCGCTGCATTGTCGGCAGACCGAAGAGCTGGAGCGCCCGCGCGACCGGTTCGAACGAGGGCACCAGTTGCGGGCCGTCCGCGACGAGCACGACGATGCCGGGCCGCATCTGCGGGAAGCTGCCGACGAGCTCCGAGACCTCGTCGTACGCCGCGGAGACGCGCGCGAGCGCCGCCGGCGTGACCTCGGTGAGGTTGCGATAGACCTGTTTGTCGAGCATCAAGTCCTCGCGACCCTGCGGCCAGATGCGCCACGCGTCGTTGTCGATGACGTCGGCGATGACGAGCGCGCCGCGCTGTTCGCCGGAGGCGAGGCGGCCGAACTCGATCTTCAGATCGACGAGCAGCGTCTCGTGCCGGCGCCAGGCGTGCGCGAGGATCTCGAAGACGATGCGCGCCAGCTCGCCCATCGTTCCGATCTCGGGCGGCGTCGCGATCCGGTTCCGGACGATCGTGTCGGGCTCGATCAGCGGATCGTGATTCGCGTCGTCCTTCGCGAAGAACTCGATCATCCGCGGCACGATGACGGAGCCGCGCTGGATGCCCGGCTTGCGCGTGACGAGCGACCCCGCGGCGACGCCGCGCACGACGACTTCCAGCGGAATCATCGTGCAGCGGCGCACGAGCATTTCGTTGTCATCGTCGTCTTCGCCGCCCGAGAGGTAGTGCGTCGGCACCCCGCATCGATTGAGCAACCGGAAGATGCGCGACGTCGTCTTCATCGCGACGCGGCCCTTGCCCGGGATCTCGTCGCGCCGCGCGCCGTCGCCGGCCGTGATCGCGTCGAGCCCCTGCGCGATCAGAACGTCCGGCTGGCCGGGCATTTCGTAGAGGACCTTCGTCTTGCCGCGAGCGATCTCGACGCCCTTGTTCATCGCGCGCTCTCGGCGAGCGCGCGCGGTTGCGGAAACGGCGCGAGCTCTTTTGCTTTCGCCGCGAGGGCGCGCGCGCGCGCCGGCGCGTCGCCGATGTGGCCGGTCGGATCGAGCAGCGCCCGCACTTCGGCGGGATCGAGCTCGCGCGTGATGCGCTCGTCTTCCACGAGATACTGCGCGAGGCGGTTGTCGCCGCCTTGGGCGAGCGTCTCGTAGGCCTTCATCGCGGCGTCTCGGATCGCACCGTGCAGCACCTGCCGGTCCCCGCCCGCGCGGACGGCCTCGAGCAGCACGGCCTCGCTTCCGGCGAACGGACCGTACGTGGTCAGATTTTGCGCGATCCGGCGTTCGTCGATGCGCAGGCCGTCGACGATGCGCTGCGTGAGGCCGAGGATCTCGTCGACGCACAGGAACGCCTCGGGCAGGACCGTGCGGCGGTTCGCGCTGTCGTCGAGCGTCCGTTCCAGATAGTTCGTAGCCGCATTCTGCCAGACGACGTCGGCGTAGCCGGGTAGCAGGCGCGCGAGCGAGTCGATGCGTTCGGCCATCACGGGGTTCCGTTTGAACGGCATCGCGCTGCTGCCGACCTGCTTCTTGCCGAACGGTTCGAACATCTCCCCGAACCCGGGCGAGGCGAGGAGCCGCAGGTCCGCGGCGAATTTCGAGAGCGAGGCCCCGACGCCGGCGAGTGCGGAGATCACGAGATAGTCGAGTTTGCGCGGATACGTCTGCGTGCTGACGTCGAGCGCCTCGAGGTCGAACTCCTCGAGAATCTCCCGCTCCTGTTCGCTCGCCCGCCGGCCGCTGCCGCGCAGCAGACGTTCGTACGATGCCGACGTGCCGACGGCGCCGCGGATGCCCTTCGCCGTGATGCGACCGTAGACGTCGCGCAGGTGCGCGTCGTCGATCAGCAAGTCTTGGGCATAGACGGCGAGCCGGTACCCGAGCGTCGTCGGCTCGGCGGGCTGCAGGTGCGTGTAGGCCATGCAGACGCGGTCGGCTTCGATCTCGATGCGGCGGCCGAGCGACCGCACGACCTCGCCGAGCAGCGCCCCGACGTGAGCGAGCGCGCTCTTCATGCGATAGCTCTCGACCGTGTCCTCGATATCCATCGAAGTCGCGCCGAGATGCAACTTGCCGCCGCCGATCGGCGCCTGCTTTGCGAACACCGCGATCTCGGCCATCAGATCGTGGCCGATCTCCCGTTCGATCGCGAGCGCCGCGTCGATGTCGATCTCGTCCCGGTGCGCCGCGAGATCATCCGCCTCGGCGGGGGAGATCAGACCGCTGCGCACCTGTGACCGCGCGAGCGCGACCCACACGACGCGCCAGAGCCGGCGCCGTTCGCGCTCGGAGAAGAGTTGCCGCAGCTCCGGGCTCGCGTAGCGCCACGAGAACGGGGAGGCATACGAGGTGTAATCCATGCGAGCGTCCCGTTTTCGCGCCGTTCGCGCGCCCCGCCTGGAAGGAGCCGCGCGGCCGCGAGATCGTTACTGACGCGCGTAGAGATCGTCGATCGAGAGCGTCGCCGTGCCGGCCTGCACCGACGGGGCCGCATAGGTCAGCACGAGATAGAGCTTCGGTGCCATCGGGGTGAACTGTCCCGTGACGCCCGGCGAGACGGCGTTCGGCCCGAGCGTGTTCGGATTCGTCGTCGTGAAGCCGGCGATCGGATAGACCGGAAGCGGCGTGCAGGTCACGAGGCTCGCCGAGGCCGTCGTTCCGAACGCGGCCGGCAGACCGCCCGTCGGCAGCGTGCAGGGCACGCGGACGTCGTAGGCGGCGGCGCCCGTACCGCCGGCGAGTTCGACGGCGATGCTCGCGAGCGTACCGGGCGTCGTCGCGCCGGCGACGTACGCGGCGTGTAGTGCGATCGTGCCGTAGTTCGAGAAGACGTTGTTGCCGGCGTTTCCGAAGCTGTACGTCAGGTTCGGCACCGTGCCGCCGTAGGCGAGGATCACCTGCGTCGACCCGTTCCCCGAGAACGCGATCGCGTGCGAACCGGCATCCGTCGCACTTCCGGGCGACGGCGGATTCGGAAGCGTCGGCGCCTTCGTCGCGTCGGCCGGTGACTGGAGCGGTGACTGCGTATCCGTCGCGGGTGCGTTGAAGCCGGCGTACTTGCCCTTCGCGACCGTCCCGTCGTCGATGAGCTTCGGCGCGACCGTGTTGGCCGGCGCCGTACCGACGCCGCCGGTCGTGACGACCGGGCCGCCGCCCGAGCCGTTCGGAGCGCCGTTCGGGGGCAGGCCGTTCGTCGCGTCGCTGCAGGCGCCGAGCGCGAAGAGCAGAGCGCCGGCGATCGAGACACGGCTGATGTGACTGCGCATTGTCAAGAGACTCCTTGGACCTTCATCTAACATCGAAAGACCAGTGCGCGGTATCATCATACGCCACGCACCGATCGCCGGACGTGGCCCGTCGTTGTCCGCACGCGTGCGGCTCTCCTCTCGGTCGGCGCCGCAGAAGCTCATGGCGACGGGACTTTAAGGAGCAGTTAAGAAGCTTATCGCGAGCCGCGAGCGACGCCGCCTTGGGCGAACATCGTCGCGAGCTCGATGACGAGTCGCGGATCGTCCGCGCGACCCGTCACGATCGCTTCGAAGCCTTTGATCGCCCGCTCGAATCCGAGTCGCGCGCGCCGCATGCCGAGGCGCGCCGCGACCGGGCGCAGTTCGCGTTCGCGCCACTTCGCCCGCGACGGCAGCGACCCGCCGGGGCGCGCCATCTCCCAGACGAGCGCGTACTCACTCGCGAGCGCGGCGACGAGCGGGATCGCCGCGCCCCGCGGGTCCGCCGTGAAGAGTTCGTGCGCGAGGCGCGTCGCCGCCGCGACGTCGCCCGCGACGGCCGCCTTCGCGTATTGATACGCTTTGACGTCGATTGCGACGAGAGACTCGGCGAGCACGTCTTCGAGGGCGATCGTCCGGCCGAGGAGCGCGAGCTTTTCGAGATCCGTGCGCACCGCGCCGAGATCCGCCTCGCCGGAGGCCAGCGCCCCGAGCGCCACGGGCTCGGCGCTCCGGCCGAGCGCGGCGAGCGTCTCGCGGACGAAGCGCTCGCGCGCCTCCGGCACGGGCGTCGTATCGACGCGCAGCACGCCGCGACCGAGCAGTTTCGCGAGCGGCTCCGGGCGCTTCGAGGACGGCGAGACGAGATCTTCGATGACTAAGATATTGCCATCGGGTACGCTCCCCGCGACGATCGCGAGTTCGCGCCGCGGCGCCGCCTTCAGATCGCAGGCGCCGCGCGCGACGACGACGCGCGCCGAGCCGAGGAACGGCAGCGCCGCAATCGATGCGCTCGTCCGCGCGAGCGCCTCCGGCGCGCCGAGGTCGATCCGTTCGAGGTTGAGGTCGCGTTCCGCCGGCGCGAGCACGCGTTCGACGATCGCCGCGACGGCGCGCTCCGCGAAGATGCGTTCGACGCCCTCGATGACGACGACGCTCGGAATCTTCGGCGCCTTCTCGAGAAATTCGTAAAACTTCACGACCGAACGAACGCGAAGGCCGGCCGGTACGCGAGCTCCGGAATCGATTCGAGGTAGGGCGGCCGGGCGACGCCGTACTCCGTGACGATGCCGGCGATCAGATGGCCCGGCGTGACGTCGAAGGCCGGATTGAAGACGGCCACGTCGCCCGGCGCGATCGCCCGATCGCCGAGGACCCGCACTTCCTCCGCGCGTCGCTCTTCGATGTGGATGCCCTGGCCGCCGGCGAGCGAGAAATCGATCGTCGAGCGCGGTGCCGCGACGTAGAACGGAATGCCGTGATGCGCGCAGATCACCGCGACGCCGTAGGTGCCGATCTTGTTCGCCGTGTCGCCGTTGCGCGCGATGCGATCGGCGCCGACGATCGCGCACGCGACGCGCCGCTCGCGGACGGTCGCGGCCGCCGCACCGTCGACGATCAGCGTCGCCGGTACGCCCGCCGCCGAGAGCTCCACCGTCGTGAGCCGCGCGCCTTGCAGCAGCGGCCGCGTCTCGTCGACGAATACATGCAATTTCTTGCCAGCGCGGTGCGCCGCGATGATCACTCCGAGCGCGGATCCCTCGCCCGCCGTCGCGAGCGGCCCCGTGTTGCAATGCGTGAGCACCGAGCCTTCGGCCGGCATCAGCGCGAGGCCGTGCTCGCCGATCGCGCGGTCGACGGCGCGCTGTTCGTCGTGGATCGCGAGCGCCTCCGCGAGCGGGTCCGCCGCGGCGAGGGTCCGGTCGACGGCCCACGCCAGGTTCACGGCGGTCGGCCGCGCTTCGCGGATCCGCGCGGCGGCCATCGCGAAGCTCTCGGCGCCCGGCAGGAGGCGCGCCGCGAGGGCGACGCCGTACGCGCCGAAGATACCGATCGCCGGCGCCCCGCGTACGGCGAGCGTCGCGATCGCCGCGACGACGGCGTCGACCGTCGTCGCACGTTCGCGCGCGATCGTCTCGGGGAGCCGTCGCTGATCGATGTAGCCGACGGCGTCGCCGTCCCACCAGGTGGTCTCGCCGAGCGGAGTCGTGGTCATCCGCCTGCGGTTCGCGCCCTCGCGAACCCCCGCCTCGGTCGGCCTAAACGCGCGCGGGGGCGGCGGCGAAGCAGGCGCGGCAGTAGACGGGCCGGTCGCCGCGCGGCTTGAACGGCACGGTCGTGCCGACGCCGCACTGCGCGCAGATCGCGTCGAACTGTTCGCGCGCGGAGCCCGTCTGCGTGCGCTGCGTCTTGCGCGACGTCCGGCACTCGCGGCACCGCTGCGGCTCGTTCTCGAAGCCTTTCTCGACATAGAATTGCTGGTCGCGAACCGTGAACGCAAACTCGGCGCCGCAGTCCTTACATGTCAGACTCTTGTCTTGCACGGAACCCCTCGATATGGGATGCGCGCGCCGGCGAGCCGGGTACGCGCGAGACCGGCGACACGAGAAGCCGTGCGCCGTTCGACGAGTATAAAGTCGGTCCGGGTAATTGTAAAGGGCCCGTTCGGACGGGGGCGGGCTCCTACCGGATGGAGAGGACGGTCAGCGCCGCGACCGCGGCTTCGTAGCCTTTGTCGCCGCGGGCGGGATCCGCGCGCTCCTCGGCCTGGGCGAGCGTGTTCGTCGTGAGGACGCCGAAGCCGATCGGGGCGCGCGTCGCGAGTTGGACGTCCATGATGCCGCGCGCGCACTCGCCCGCGACGAAGTCGAAGTGGGGCGTATCGCCCCGCACGACGACGCCGAGCGCGACGACCGCGTCGTAGCCCGCATCGATCAAGCGCCGGGCCGCGAGCGGCAGTTCATAACAGCCCGGCACGCGCACGACGCGCAGCGCCTCCGGCGCGACGCCGCAGGCGAGCGCCGCGCGGGTCGCGCCGTCTTCCAGCCACGCCGCGAGCGCCTCGTAGAAATGCGCCGACACGATCGCGACGCGTCGTCCGCTCGCGTCCGGCAGCGAGGCGTCGCGGCCGTGCTCCACCTTCATCGCGCGCGCGCCTTCGCGACCGCCGGCACGCCCGCAGAAGCGACCGCGATCGCGCCCGCCGCCTCGGCGTCGCCGAGGAGATGGCCCATCTTGCTCCGCTTCGTCTCGAGATAGCGCTCGTTGAACGGCGTCGCCGGCGTCGGCAGCGGCACGCGCGCCGTGATGTGGAGATTGTAGCCTTCGAGCCCGACGATCTTCTTCGGATTGTTCGTCATCAGCCGCATCTCGCGAACGCCGAGATCGGCCAGCATCTGGGAGCCGAGGCCGTAGTCCCGTTTGTCGGCCGGCAGGCCGAGCGCGAGGTTGGCCTCGACCGTATCGGCGCCGTGGTCCTGCAGTTCGTAGGCGCGCAGCTTGTTGGCGAGGCCGATCCCGCGGCCTTCCTGATGCAGGTAGAGCAGCACGCCGCGCCCTTCGTGCGCGATGCGTTCGAGGGCGGCGTCGCGCTGCGCCGCGCAGTCGCAGCGAATCGAGTGCAGTGCGTCGCCCGTCAGGCATTCCGAGTGAACGCGCACGAGGATGTCGCGTCCGTCGCCGATCTCCCCCATCACCATCGCGACGTGCGTGATGTGGTCGATTACGGATTCGTACGCGACGCCGCGGAAACGGCCGTGGCGCGTCGGCAGATCGAACTCCGCGATCCGGTGGACGAGCTTCTCCGTGCGGAGGCGGAAGGCGATGAGATCCTTGACGGTGACGAGTTTCATGCCATGCTTCTTCGCGAAGACGCGCAGCCGCGGCAACCGCATCATCGAGCCGTCCTCGTCCATGATCTCGACGATCACGCCCGCCGGGTAGAAGCCGGCGAGCCGGGCGAGATCGACCGAGGCCTCGGTCTGTCCCGCACGCACGAGCACGCCACCGTCGCGGGCGCGCAACGGAAAGGTGTGTCCGGGCTTGAGGAAGTCGGCCGGCCGCGAGGTCGGATCGAGCAGCGCCTGGATCGTCGCGGCGCGGTCGTGCGCGGAGATGCCGGTCGTCGTGCGGCCGCGCGCTTCGACCGAGACCGTGAACGCCGTCTGGTGGACGTCGGTGTTCTCCGCGACCATCTGCGAGATCTGGAGTTCGTCGAGGCGTTTGCCGATCAGCGTGACGCAGATCAGGCCGCCCGCTTCCTTGCGCATGAAGTTGATCGACTCGGGCGTCACCATCTGCGCGGCCATGACGAGGTCGCCTTCGTTCTCGCGGTCCTCGTCGTCGAGGACGATCACCATCTTACCGGCGCGGATCTCCGCGATCGCTTCCTCGATACGATCGACGAGCCGCGCCTCGGGCGCCGGCTCCTCGAGAGCGGTCGCGAGGTCGGGCAGCGCTTTGACGAGCGCCTTCACGGTTTTGAGCGTCGGCGACCGGCGATTCGAACGCAGGAGCGAGATCGCGGACTCCGTCAGGCCACTCTTCGCGGCGAGGTCGGCCGGTGAGATCCGCGCGCGGTCGATCGCGGCTTGGAGGGTTTCGGCGAAGCTCATGCGTCAAGTAGACGCCTAGCGTTGACGATTGTCAAGTTGCCCGTCGTGTCCGTCTGGATCCGACCTCGACGAGCTTCCGTACCGGCGCCCGCGACTTTATCGGAACCGGTATGGTTTGCAAGTGTCAAGTATCTCCGAAGCCGGCCGATATGCGGTTACGCGTTGCCGTGTGCGAGCTCTCGCGGCCACGCAAGGGAGCTACGTCGTGAAAAAATCGGCTGCTTCGGAGTGAGAGATCGGTCGGCCGGGTACGGCATTCCGAGAACCAAACGGCACATCGAAAGGACTACGAGTATGGGTCTCGGCGATATCATCAACAACGCCAAGGACACGATCAACGAAGGCGGGCACAAGTCGGCCGCCGAGGGCGAGCAGGCCAAGCGCGACGTCGCGGGCGACCAGATGTCGGTCGGCGATAAAGCGAAATCGATGCTCAACCAGACGGTCGAAAGCGCGAAGGGCGAGACCGCCGCCGCCAAGCGCGACGTGCGTGAAGAGACGACCTAGTTCCCGAAGGAATGCTCCGATTCAACGGAGCCTTTCGAATCCAAAGCTAAAGAGGGCCCGCGGCAAGCGCGGGCCTTCTTTTTTAAGTATCGACGCGGGCGCGCGTCGCTAGTCCGGGAAACGCACGACCGCTTTGACGACCTCCGCTGTCGCCATCGCGCGGTAGGCGTCGGCGACGGCCGGGAAGGCGAACTCCGTGACGCGCAGCCGGGCGCCGGTCACGACCCCCGCGACGATGAGCCGCAGCGCTTCGCGCGTCTCGTCGGGACCGCACGAATACGACGCGACGAGCCGCAGATCGCGGAAATACGCGGCACTTTGGTCGAAGACGAAGCGCTCTTCGGGGGCGATCGGCGTGAAGAGCAGGAGCGTGCCGTCGGCCGCGACGATTCGGAGCGCCGAGGCCATGACGCCGGGGGCGCCGGGGCCGCAGACGACGACCTCCGCGCCGTCGCCGAAGCGCGCGCGGATCTCCGGCTCCGCATCCTCCGGCGCGACCGCGGCCTCGGCACCGAGGGCGACCGCGAGCGCGCGACGCGCCGCATTGAAGTCGGATGCGACGACGCGCGCCCCCGCGGCGGCGGCGACGGCGACGTGCATGAGGCCCATGACGCCCGCGCCGATGACGAAGAGCGTGCGGCCGGTCAGCCCCGGACCGAGCGGCGGTCGCGGCTCCGGCCGCACGACGTCCGGCGGGACGGTATGCATCGCGCGCGCCCACGTCGCCGCGGCGCCGAGCGGTGCGAGCGCGGGCTCCGAGCGCACCGCGAAGGCGCGGCGCAGCGACTTCACGACGCAGGCGAGCGGCTCGACGAGCGAGCCGTCGGCGACGTCGATCTCGCGGGGCAGGCGGAGCGCGTCGACGAGGTTCGCGCGCGGCACGCGAAAGTATTCGGCCATGCCGCCCGGCTCGAGCGCGCTCCCGCGCCACGTCGCGCAGTGCACGAACGCCCCGCGCGCGCAGGCCTCACAGCGCAAGCACGGCGCGTGGTGGTGCGCGAAGATGCGGTCGCCGAGCGCGAACGGCGGCGGCTCGCCCTCCGTCACGTCCCCCGCGGCGACGACCGTACCGGCCGGCTCGTGACCGAAGACGAACGGCGCCTTGCGCCGGACGTACCAGGGCATGAGATCGCCACTGCAGACGCCGCTCGCCGCCGTGCGCACGAGCAGGTCGCCGGGCTCGAGGCGCGGGACGTCGCGCGTCTCGATCCGGATGTCGGAAACGTCGACCATGACGGCCGCACGCATCGTGCGCGGCGGCGCGCTCACGGAAGGATCGCGGCCTTGATGCCGTGACCCGCGTCGAGGGCGGCGAAGGCACTGGCGAGGTCGTTCAGCGCATAGCGAGCCGTAATCAGCTGCGCGACCGGGATCTTGCGGCGCACGAGCAGCTCGTAGGCCCGCCGCACGTCGCGCGGCGTGAAGTGGAAGGGGCTGACGAGCCGCAGTTCGTCGTAGTGCAGACGCGCCGCATCGAAGCAGACTCGCGCGCCGCTCGGCAGACCGCCGAAGAGCGAGACCGTCCCGCCGCGGCGCACGTACGACGGCGCCGCCTCCCAGACCGTGACCGTCCCCGTGCATTCGATCACGGCGTCGGCGCCGCGACCGCCCGTGCGTTCGCGCACGACGGAGACCGGGTCGCAGTCGCGCGCGTCGATCGTCTCCGTCACGCCCATCGAGCGCGCGAGCGCGAGGCGTTCCGGATGCCGCCCAATCAGCAGCGGCGCGTGCGACCCGAGCGCGCGAGCCGTCGCGGCGTGCAAGATGCCGAAGCCGCCGTCGCCGATCACGGCGAGCTTTCCGCTGTCGCGCATGGCAAGAACGTCGAGCGAGTGCACGACGCACGCGAGCGGTTCGAGGAAGGCCGCCTCTTCGTAGGGCAGATCGCCCGGCTTCGGGTAGGTATTGCGGTTGACGATATGCGGCGGCACGGCGACGTACTCGGCATACGCCCCGAGGATCTTCGTCGACATCACGCGCTCGCAGAGCTCTTCCTGCTGCGCGCCGCACCACACGCAATTGCCGCAGGGCGCCGTATGGACGCACATCACGCCATGCCCCGCGCGGAAGCCCGTGACGCCCCGGCCGACCGACGCGACGTCGCCCGAGAACTCGTGTCCGAAGCGCGTCGGCATCGGCATCTCGCGGTGACCTCGGCGGTAGGCTTTGAGATCGGTACCGTCCGTCAACGCCGCGCGTACCCGCACGACGAGGCCGCCGGGCTCCGCCGCCGGGACGTCTTCGTCGCGCAGTTCGATACGCTGCGGCTCCACGAGATAGGCCGCGCGCATCATGCGCGGGAGATCGCGCTCGTCCGTCCGTCCGGGTCGCCCGCCGAGGCTCGCAAGGCGGAGGCGAGCAGCGCGGGGAGTGCGAGCGACTGGCGCTCGCGATCGATGCACGCGGAGACGAGAGTCGCCTCGGCTAGCAAGTTTGCTTCTTTTGCGTTCCGGACGTCGACGTGCATCCGCACGGAAGAGGCACCGATCTCGCCGATCGCCGTCGCTAACAGCAATTCATCATCGAGGACCGCCGGCGAAAAGAAGTCGAACTCGAGATGCACCTTCGGTAGCCACATGCCGAGCCGGTCGAAGTCGGCGTAGGTGAAGCCGAGCTCCCGGTAGAGTTCGGACTCGGCGATCTCGACGAACCGGACGTAGGCTCCGAAGTAGATGATGCCGGCGGAGTCGATATCGCTCCACCGGACGCGCTCGCGGACTTCGAATCGGCGCGGACTAGATTTCATAAGCCCAGGCGAGTTCGTCGCGCGAGGGACCGCTCCCGCGAGCCTCCGCGACGTACGCGTTCACGGCGCCGAGCGCGTAGCGAGCGATCGGATCGATCTCGAGGTTGACGGAGGCGCCGGCTCCTTTCGAGCCGAGGGTCGTCCGCGCCGAGGTCTCGGGGATGAGCGCGATCGAGAAGCGGCCGCCCGCGACCGACGCAACCGTGAGACTGACGCCGTCGACGGCGACGTAGCCTTTGGCGACGACGAAGGCGGCGAGCTCGGGCGGCAGTTCGACCCAGAGCCGGTCGCCCTGGCCCTCCGGCGTCTTCTCGAGGATGCGTGCGGTCGCGTCGACGTGCCCGTAGACGAGGTGGCCGCCCAGCCGGTCGCCGAGCCGGAGCGAGAGCTCGATATTGACGGGATCGCCCGGCGTCAGGCGGCCGAGCGCGGAGCGATCGATCGTCTCGGGAACGACGTCGAAGGTGACGTGCGCGTCGTCGTGCGCGACGACCGTGAGGCAGACGCCGGAGACCGCGATCGAATCTTTCGGCGCGACACCCTCCGCGATCGCCTCCGGCGCGCGGACCCGCAGACGCGCGCCGCCGCGCGGGTCGTCGTCGCGCGCGACGACCGTGCCGAGATATCCGATCAATCCGCTGAACATGATGCGCCGCCATCCATACGGCTCGAAACCAGAAGGTCTTGCCCGAGACGCTGCGTCCGGTCGAAGCGCAGCGGCGGCAGCGACGTGAGATCGGCGCCGGCGAGCGCCGGCACGGCGCGGGCATTCGCGAGAAAGCGCGGCGCGACGAGCCAATCGACGCGGTCGACGAGCCGCGCCGCCAGGAGCGAGCCGGCGAGACGAGCGCCGCCCTCACAGAGCACGCTCTCGATGCCCGAGCCTTTGAGCGCCGCGAGCGCCGCCGCGAGATCCAGACGCGCGCCCGAAGCGTCCGCCGGAACGGCGACGATCTCGGCCCGCTCGCCGAGCGCGTCGCGGTACGCACGCGCCGCCGCCGCCGGGACGAGCAGCGTCGCGGGCGCCGCGCCCGGTGCCGGCGCGAAGATGCGCGCCGCGACGCCCGGCGGGGTCGTGCCGCAGACGACGACGCGGCGGTACGGCCGGCGACGGGCCTGCGGCGGACGGAGCGTCAACTGCGGATCGTCGGCGCGCACGGTACCGATGCCGACGAGCACGGCGTCGGCGGCGGCGCGCCGCTCGCGGACGTACCGCCGCGCCGCCTCACCGGTCAGCCAGTAGCGGCCGGGCTCGGCGGCCAGCAGGCCGTCGAGCGACGCCGCGATCTTCAGAAGAACGTACGGCCGGTCGCCCGCAACGGCGACGGCGAAGGCCTCGACGAGCGCCGCGGCCTCGGGGTCGTCCCGGAGGTCGACCGTCAGGCCCGCGGCGCGGAGCCGCGCGGTGCCGGCGCCCGCCGTCCGCGGGTTCGGATCGCGCGCGCCGATCACGACGCGAGCGATGCCGGCCGCGATCAGCGCCCGCGTACACGGCGGCGTCAGGCCCGCGTGATCGCACGGTTCGAGCGTGACGTAGGCCGTCGCACCGGCGACGCCGTGTCCGCGGCGGGCGGCGTCTCGCAAGGCCTCGACCTCGGCATGCGCCTCGCCGCGCGCGTGATGAAAGCCCTCGCCGAGCGTCCCGCCGTCGCGCACGAGCACGGCGCCGACGCTCGGATTCGGCGCCGTGCTGCCGACGCCGCGCCGCGCGAGTTCGATCGCGCGACCGGCGTAGACGTCGTCGATCAGGGCTGGACCTTGACGCCCTTCCAGAAGGCGACGTGATCCTTGATCTCTTTTGCAGCGTCCTTCGGAGCCGGATAGAACCACGCGGCATCGGCGTTGGCTTTGCCGCCGACCGTCACGGTGTAGTAGCTCGCTTCGCACTTCCACGGACAGGTCGAATGCGTCGCGCTCTCGCTGAAAAACTCGCGTTTGATCGCCTCGGGCGGGAAGTACTGGTTGCCCTCGACGACTTCGGTGCGGTCGCTCTCGGCGATGACGGCATCGTTCCAGATGGCTTTCGGCATGTAATTTCCTTTTGCTAGCAATGACGGCCTCGGACCGTCCGCCGTTACAACCCCGGCCCCGCTTCCACCGATGCAGCAGCCGCCGCCGGCTGGCGCGGAAAGGCGCGCGCGATCGCGACCGCCCCGGCGACCTCGATGCCGGCACGCGCGAGGGTCGCGGCGGCGTCGCGCAGCGTCGCACCCGTCGTCACGACGTCGTCGACGACGACGGCCCGCGCGCCGCCGAGCAGACCGCGACCGCAGACGACGGCGAACCGGCCGGTCGCCTCGAGACGCGCCGCGCGCGGCCGTCCGTTCTGCGAGTCGGAGCCGACCCGCCGGAGCGCGGCGAGCGCCGGCACGCCGCCGTGCCGCCCGAGCTCGCGCGCGAGGAAGACGGCTTGGTCGAAGCCGCGCCGGTCGCGCCGCGCGGGTGCGGTCGGTACGGGCACGAGCACGATGCCCTCCGGCGCGGTCCAGCGCTGCGCGACGAAGTCCGCGAGCGCCGTCCCGACGTCCCGCCGGCCGCTCTTGAACGCGAGGACCGCCGTTCGCAGCGCCCCGTCATAGGCCCCGGCGACGCGCACTTCGATCGGCCCGAACGGCAGCGAGTCGATCGGCGCGACGCCCTCGCGGCACGCACGGCAAAACGCGGTCGCCCCGCGCCCGCAGACGACGCAGAGCGAGGGCAGGACGAGGTCGGTCAGCGAACGGAGCACACCGGTCCATCACGTCGACGGGTCGCGGCGACAAGTCCCGCGCGAGAGGCCGCGCTCGCTCCCGCGTCGGACGGAGCCGGCATGGCTGGTGAGATGATCTCGATCGACGTCGACGGAGCCGCGATGCCGGCGTACGCGATCCGGGCGGAGACGCCGGGCGTGCCGGGCGTGATCGTGCTGCAGGAGTTCTTTGGCGTCGATGCCGGCATCAAAGCGATCGCGGATCTCGTCGCGACGCTCGGGTACGGCGTCGTCGCGCCCAACATTTTCCACCGCACGCATCCCGATCTGGACGCGCCGCACGACGCCGCCGGAACCGCGCTCGGGCGCGCGGCCGCGGGCGCCGTCACGGTCGAGGGGCTTCGCGCCGATCTCGTCGCGGCCGTGCGCTACCTGCGCCTCGAGTGCGAGGCGCCACGTGTCGCGACGTGGGGCTTCTGCTTCGGCGGCTCCGTCGCGTTCTTGTCGGCGACGCTCGAGGAGATCGACGCCGCCGTCTCGTTCTACGGTGGCCAGATCGCGACGTCGCCGTTCCCGGGTCTGCCGCCGCTGCTCGAGCGGACCGGCGACCTCGTCGCCCCGCTCTTCTTCGCCTTCGGCGGCAACGACGCGCACGTCCCGCGGGACGACGTCGAGACGATCGGCCGGCGCCTCACGGAGCATGGCAAGCATTACGCACTCGAACTCTATCCGGACGAGGGTCACGGCTTCTTCCGCGACGGTCCGGAGGGCTCGCCCGGCGCGCGCGACGTCTGGCCGAAGGTGCGCGCCTTCCTGCAGCGGCACCTCGGCGCTTAGCAGAACGGGACTACGGGCGGACCGCGAGATCGAAGCGCAGCCGCGGGAGTGACCGTCCGGTGGCGCGTGACGTGATCTCGCCCGCGTCGACCGCGCCGTGCCGGCGGTAGAACGCCACCGCGTGCGGATCGCTTTCGACGAAGACGCACCGGTCCCCGGATTCGCCCGCCGACGAAAGCAGCGCGCGTAGCAACGACGTGCCGACACCGCAACGCTGGCGCGCCGGGGCGACCCACAGATCCTCGACATAACGCTCGCCGTCATCGCGCCACGCGAGCGCGCCCCAGCCGGCGAACACGGCCGGACCGCACGCGTCGGCCGGCCGGGCCTCGGCGACGAGCACGCTGCCGGCGAGCACGTCCACACGCACGGGCACGAGCGCCTCGCGCACGCGCTCCATGAACGCGTCGTCGTAGCCATGCGAGGCTTTCGCCTCGAAGGCGAGGGCGGCGAGCGCGGGGATCTCGTCCGGCCGCGCGGGCCGGATGTTGTCAGCCGGCGACGGGGGCGCGGTCGTTCGCCACGACCGCGGCATCGAGGCGGGCGTGCGCCGCGACTTCGTAATCGATGCCGACGATCGTGTCGACGAGCGTCGCGTGCGCGCCGATCGTCGCCCGGTCCCAGACGATCGCCCGTTCGAGCACGGCGCCGTCGCCGACGCGGACGTCGTCCCCGATCACGGAGGGTCCGACGATGCGCGCGCCCGCGCCGATCGACGCGCGCTCGCCGACGCGCACGTCGCCTTCGATGCGGGCATCCGGCGCGACCCGCGCGCTCGGCGGCACGCCCGTCCGGCGCACGCCGGCCGGAGCGATGCGGCCCGCGAGCACGTCGGCGCTCGCCTCCCGATACTCGCCGGGCGTTCCGATATCGCGCCAGTACGCGCCCGTCATCTCGAGGCCGTAGAAGGGCGCGGCCTCGGCCTGCAAGCCGGGAAAGACCTGTTTTCCGAAATCGAAGAATTCGCCGGCCGGAATGCGGTCGAAGATCTCGGGTTCGAAGACGTAGATGCCCGTGTTGACGAGATGCGAACGCTCGGTGCCCGCCGCCGGTTTCTCTTGGAACTCGACGATCCGGCCGCGGTCGTCGAGGACGACGACGCCGAACTGCGTGACGTCCTCCGCATGCACGAGACCGATCGTTGCGAGCGCGCCGCGTTCGCGGTGGAATGCGAGCAATCGGCGAAGATCGATATCGGTCAGGCCGTCGCAGCCGACGACGACGAACGTCTCGCCGCGCAGGTACGATTCCAGCTGCTTGACGCCGCCCGCGCTGCCCATCAGCACGGGTTCGTGCAGGTACTCGAGATGGACGCCGTAGCGCGAGCCGTCGCCGAAAGCCTCGACGATCTTCTCCGCAAGGTAGTGGACGTTGATCGCGACCTCGGCGATGCCGTAGGACCGCAGGTAGCGCAGGACGTGCGCGCTGTTCGGCTCCCCCGCGACCGGAACGAGAGGCTTCGGGACTTGCTTCGTGAGCGGATAGAGCCGGGTGCTCATGCCGCCCGCGAGGATCATCGCTTTCATCGCGTATCGTTCGCTTTCCGGGACGCCCGCAGCCGATCGATGGCCACGAGGAAGACGAAATGGGGAAGGGCGAGTTGGCGGCGCAGGCGCGACGGTTCGCGGAGCAACCGGTAGAACCACTCGAGTCCGGCTCTCCGAAAGGCGAGCGGCGCGCGCTCGAGATTGCCTGAGATGACGTCGAGCGAGCCGCCGACGCCGATGCCGGCCCCGGCGCCCGTCGCCGCGAGATGCCGCTCGATCCACCATTCTTGCCGTGGTGACCCGAGCCCGACGAGCAGCACCCGCGCCCCGCTCCGAGCGATCTCGGCCGCAACGGACGCGCTCTCCTCTTCGCGGAAATATCCATCGCGCGCGCCGCAGATTTGCAGTCCCGGGTGCCTTCTTGCGAGCTCCGCGCCGGCGCGTGCCGCCGTGTCGCCTCTGGCGCCCAGCAGATAGAGCCCGAGGCCCTGCGCGGCGAGCCCGCGCGCGAGCGGATCGACGAGATCGACGCCCGTGACGCGCTGCGGAATGCGTAGACCGTACGCGCGCGCGGCGAGCCGGATGCCGATCGTGTCGCAGAGCGAGAGCGCCGCACCGTCGAGCAACGCCCGGAACGACGGATCGCGGCGTGCGCGGACGGCCATCTCGGTGCCGAGCGTGACGACGAGGCGCGGGCCGAGCTCCGCCGCCGGAGCGCGCGCGAGCAGGACGATGCGCGCGACGGCCGCCTCCGCACCGATCGCATCGACCCGGCATCCGAGCACGTGCGTGAACGGGGGCGCGTCCACCGCGGGCGCTAGCGTGCGGCGGCCGCGCCTGGGCGCGCGGGCGCGAATGCGTCGAGCGCGGCGAGCAGCGGCCCGAGATCGCGCGCGAGCGCCTCCGGCATCGCGCCGAGCGGTGAGCGGCAGGGACCGGCCGCAAGGCCGAGTCGTGCGAGCGCCCACTTCACCGGGATCGGCGACGGCGCGGCAAACAGGCCGGCGAAGAGCGCCGAGAGGGCCAGATGCGACCGCGCCGCACGCGCGACGTCGCCCGCGCGAAAGGCGCCGAGCAGCTCGCGGAGCTCGCGGCCCGCGACGTGGGCCGCGACGCTGACGAGCCCGTCCGCGCCGAGGGCGAGCGTTGGCAAGAAGAGATGGTCGTCGCCGCAGAGGACGACGAACGCGGGGTCCCGGTCGCGCAGGATCGCGGAGATCTGCGCGAGGTCGCCGCTCGACTCTTTGACGCCGGCGATCGTTGCGTTCTCGCGTGCGATCTGGAGCAGCGTCGCGGGTAGCAGATTCACGCCCGTACGGCTCGGGATGTTGTAGACGACGACGGGCAGGGGCGTCGCGGCCGCGACGGCACCGAAGTGCCGTCGCAGTCCGTCCTGCGGGGGTTTGCTGTACGCCGGCACGACCGACATGATCGCGTCGACGCCGCACTGCTGCGCCGCCCTCGAGAACTCCGCGGCATGGCGCGTGTTGTTCGAGCCCGTGCCCGCGACGACGACCGCGCGGGTGCCGGCCGCCTCCTTGACGGCGCGGAAGAGCGCGAGCTTCTCCGCATTCTCCAGCGCCGGCGACTCGCCCGTCGTGCCGGCAAGAAACAGCGAGTCCGTGCCGGTCGCGAGCAGGTGCTCGGCGACGGCGACGGCGGCGCCGAGATCGAGCCGCTCCGCCGCGTCGAACGGCGTGACCATGGCGGTCGCGAGGGTGCCGAGACGCACGCGCGGCGCGCTCACCGCAGGCCCCCCGCCGTCATCTCCGCAGGCGTCGACTGCGCGGCGGCGGCACCGAGATGGAAGTGGTCGTGCAAGGCCTGCATCGCGCGCTCCGCATCGTCCTCGGGAACGAGGATCGAGATCGTGATATTGCTATCGGTCGAGTGGATGATCTCGACGCCGGCCTTCGCGACCGCGCGCACGACGCCGTACATGACGCCCGAGGTCCCGCGCATGCCCGCGCCGACGATCGAGATCTTGGCGCAGTGCTTGCGCGGCCGGAACGCGACGTTGAGTCCGGCCGAGAGCGCGATCTCGAGCTCGCCGAAGTCCGGCTGGTCGACGATGAAAAAGAAGCCGGCGTTATTGACGTTGATCATATCGATCGAGATGCCGCGCTCGGCGATGCGGCCGAAGAGCGTCAGCAAGACTTCGTGGTTCGCCGCGAGGTCGCCCGGCGCACCGCCTTGGATGACGCGCACGAAGACGATGTCGCGCAGCGCCGTGATGCCCGTGACGGGCCGCGTCCGATCGACCGGCGCCTCGCCCGTGATCAGCGAACCGACGTTGCTGCGCAGCCCCTTCACGACGTACGGCGTCTCCGTCACGCGCGCGAGTTCGGCTGCCTTCGCGTGCACGACCTTCGCGCCGTCGGCGGCGAGTTCGACCATCTCGCCCCACGACACGTGCTCGATCGTGCGAGCTCCGGCGATGCGCCGCGGATCGCCGCTCATCACGCCGCTGACGTCCGTGTAGATCTCGACGAGCTCCGAACCGAGGGCGCTGCCGAGCGCGATTGCGGTGAGGTCGCTGCCGCCGCGGCCGAGCGTCGTCACGGCACCCGAAGCGCTCGCGCCTTGGAAGCCCGTGACGACCGGGATGACGCCGGCGGCGAGCGCGCGCCGGACGTTCGCCGGATCGACGTGCACGATCCGTGCGTCGCCGAAGCTCTCGTCCGTGACGATGCCGGCCTGGCCGCCGGTCATCGCCTGCGCGGGCGCGCCGCCGATGCGTTGCAGCAACTCGGCGAAGACGGCACTGCCGATCGATTCGCCGCATGACAAGAGCAGATCACGGTTCGGGCCGCCGCGCGAGGGCCCGAGCACCGAGAGCAGCGTGTCGGTCGCGTAGGGATCGGGCGAGCGGCCGAGCGCGGAGCACACGACGACCGGCATGAACCCGTGCGTGCGCGACTCGAGCACGCGCGAGACCGCCGTCTCGCGCGCCTCGGCCGTCGCGAGCGAGCTGCCGCCGAATTTTTGGACGATCGTCTTCACGACAGGTCGACTCCCGGAGTTAGTAGCGAGGACGCGCGCGCGGCGAAGTGCCCGCGCTCGGCGAGCAACTGCAAGATCTGGACGGCGTTCGTCGCGGCACCCTTGCGCACTTGATCGCCGACGATCCAGAGTTGGAAGTGACGGGCCGAGTCGCCTTCGGCCCGCAGGCGCGCGACGTGCACGAGATCTTGGCCCTCGACCTCGCGCGGCGTGACGACGCCCCCCGGATGGAAGACGACGCCGGGGGCCGCGGCGAGGGCCGCCGCGAGCGCGGCGACGCTCGTGTCGCGCTCGGTCTCGAGAAAGACCGCCGCGCTGTGCGCGAAGCGCACCGGCACGCGGACCGTCGTCGCGGCGACGTGCAGCGCGGGCAGCTCGAGCATCTTGCGCGTCTCGGCGGCCAGCTTCTTCTCTTCGCCCGTGTCGCCGCGGTCGTCGAGCGAGCCGACCTGCGGCACGACGTTGCGCGCGATCGGCGCGACGAACGGCGACGCCGGCGCTTCGGGCCGCAGCCCGTCGCCCGCCTCCGCGCGCGCGAGCGACGCCTCTTCGAAGGCGAGCGCTTCGAGGCCGGCGCGACCCGCGCCGCTGACGGCCTGGTAGGTCGCGACGCGCAGGCTGCGCAGTCCCGCGACCCGCGCGATCGGCGCGACGCCGACGCAGAGCACGATCGCCGTGCAGTTCGCGACGGGAAAGATCCGGTGCCCGGAGCGGACGGCGTGCGCGTTCACTTCGGGCACGACGAGCGGCACCGCCGGGTCGAGCCGAAACGTCGCGCTGTTATCGATGACGACCGCGCCGCCCGCGAGGGCATGCGCGGCGAGCTCCGCGCTCGCGTCGTCGCTCGACGCGAAGAAGACGACGTCGAAGCCTCCGCCGGCGAGCGCCTCGGCGGTCGCGGCGCGGACCCGGACGGCGCGGCCGCGATGGAAGAGCGGCTCGTCGCGATCGCGCGAGGCGAAGGCGCCGAGCTCGCTCACCGGTACCGCGCGTTCGTCGAGGGAGCGCAGGATCGCCTCGCCGACGACCCCCGTGACACCGACGATGCCGATCTTCACGACGCCCGCTCCAGCAGCGCTTCGAGTCCGACGACGAGCCCTTCGTGCGTTCGGATGCGGCGCACGGCGAGCAGGATGCCGGCCATGAACGATTCACGTGAGAGCGAGTCGTGCCGGATCGTCAAGAGCTCGCCCTCGCCGCCGAAGAGCACCTCCTGGTGGGCGACGAGCCCGCGCAGGCGCACGCTGTGCACCGGAACCGCGCCGCCGCCCCGGCGCGCGCGTTCGATCCGCCGCGCGGTGAGGCGCGCCGTTCCGCTCGGCGCGTCGCGCTTGCCGTCGTGGTGCAGCTCGACGATCTCGACCGTCGGAAAATAGCGGGCCGCCTCTTCGGCAAACTTCATCGCAAGCACGGCCCCGAGCGCGAAGTTCGGCACGAGCGCGACCGGCACGCCGCGCGCCTCGCAGAGCGCGGCGAACGACGTCTCGTCTTCCTCGGTCCAGCCGGTCGAGCCGATCACGGCCGCAACCCCCGAGCCGACCGCGGCGCGCGCGATCTCGAGCGAGGCGGGGTAGACCGAGAGGTCGACGACGACCTCCGGCCGCGTCGCGGCGAGCGCGGAGCCGGCCTCGTCGAAGAGCGCGATGCCGGCGAGTTCGCTCGGAATCGCGTCCTCCGGCGGCAGGACGCGGACGATGCCGCAGACGAGCTCGAGATCCGGCGCCGCCCGGAGGTGAAGCGCCGCGAGGCGCCCCATCCGGCCGAGCGCGCCCGCGAGGGCGACGCGCGTCGCCATCAGTCCTCCGGCACGACCTTCTCGAGCGGCGCGTACTTGAGGTCGAGCATCTTCATGCCGACGTTCGGGAAGCTCACGACGATGCCGGACATGCCGTTCGTCTCGGTGACCTGACCCTCGCCCCACTTGGGATGACGGACGCGGTCCCCGGCCTCGAGACCCATGCCGATGCCCGCGCCCGCCGTCTCGTGAATGGTCACTTCTCGCCAGCGGCCGCCGGCCGGACGCGGCAACGGGACGACCGTTCCGATGACTTCGACGCTCGGCATCTCGTCGAGGAAGCGCGACTTCGGATGCGAGAACGTGTTGCCGTAGAGCGTCCGGCGCGTCGCGTATGACACGAAGAGACGATCCATCGCGCGGGTGACGCCGACGTAGGCAAGCCGGCGCTCCTCTTCGAGCTCCGTCATGTCCGTGAGGGCGCGCGTGTGCGGGAAGACGCCGTCTTCGAGACCCGTGAGGAAGACGTTCGGGAACTCGAGACCCTTCGCCGAGTGCAGCGTCATGAGCGTGACGAACGATGCCTCGGGATCGAGCGTGTCGAGATCGCTGATCAGCGCGACGTTCGAGAGGAACTCGTCGAGCGCGCCCGCGTTCTCGCGCGCCTCGAACTCTTTCGCGACGCCGACAAGTTCTTGCAAATTCTCGAGCCGGGAGCGCGAGTCGGCCGTATCTTCGCCCTGCAGTTCGCGGATGTAGCCCGACTCCTCCATCACGGCGACGAGCAGGCTCGAGATCGAGAGGTCGTCCGTGCGCGTCCGGAGGTTCGCGATCAGGTCGGCGAAACGCTCGAGCTCCTTCTGCTTCTTCGGCACCGCACGACGGAGCAATTCCTTGTCGAAGATGGTCTGGCCGACCGAGACGTTCGCACTGTTCGCCGCGTCGACGAGGCTCGCGAGGGTCTGCTGGCCGATGCTGCGCCGCGGCACGTTGACGATCCGGCGGAAGGCCACGGCGTCGGAGGGATTCACGATGTAGCGAAGATACGCCATCATGTCCTTGATCTCGGCGCGCGCGTAGAACCCGACGCCACCGACGACGCGGTAGGGGATGCCTTCGCCGAGGAAGCCTTCTTCGAAGACGCGCGACTGGGCGTTCGTGCGGTAGAGCACCATGAAGTCGCGGTACGCCGCGCCCTCACGCACGAGCTCCTTGATCTTTTCGATGACGTAGCGTGCCTCGGCGCGCTCCGTCTCGGCGCCGTAGACCGTGACGGTGTCGCCGGCGGCGCGGTTCGTGAAGAGCGTCTTCTCCGCGCGATCCTTGTTATTGACGACGAGTTGGTTTGCGACTTCGAGGATCGTCTGCGTGCTGCGGAAGTTCTCCTCGAGCTTGAAGACCTTCGCGCCCGGGAAGTCGCGTTCGAAGCGCAGGATGTTCTGATAGTCGCTACCGCGCCACGAGTAGATCGACTGGTCGTCGTCCCCGACGACCGTCAGGTTCTTGTGTTCGTCCGCGAGCAACGCGCAGAGCCGGTACTGCGCGAAGTTGACGTCCTGGTACTCATCGACCATGATGTAGCGGAATTTGTTCTGATACCGCGTCCGGACGTCGACGTCGCTCTCCAGCAGGTGGATCGTCTGCGCGATCAGATCGTCGAAGTCGAGACCGTTCGATTCGCGCAGGCGGCGATCGTACTCGCGATAGACCTTTGCCACGCGCTCCGCGAGGAACGACGTGTTCTTCGACTCGTACGCATCGGCGTCGAGCAGCTGGTTCTTCGCCTTCGAGATCTCGTCGAGCGCGGCTCCCGGCGTCAGTTGACGCTCGTCGATGTCGAGATCGTGCAGCACGTCGCGAACGATCGACTTTTGGTCCGTGTCGTCCATGATGGCAAAATTGCGCGCGATCCCGATCTTGCTGCCGTCGCGTCGCAAGATGCGCACGCAGATCGCATGGAACGTCCCGGTCCAGAGATCGCGCGCGGCGGGACCGACCATCTTCTCGAGCCGGGCCTTCAGTTCGCCCGCCGCGCGGTTCGTGAACGTCACGGCCAGGATGCGATCCGGGAAGACGTCTTTCTCGCCGAGGAGGTACGCGATCCGATGCGTCAGGACTCTCGTTTTTCCGCTACCCGCGCCCGCAAAGATCAGTACGGGCCCGTCGGTTTGACGTACGGCAGCTAGCTGGACGTCACTCAGTGCATCAGTTTCCACAATCATCGCGCCCTTAATCTTCGACGAGATGGCGTCTCTTGCCTCGGGGCCTCTCAGCGGTCGCTCGAAGGCTCCGCGAGCGCGTATGCCGCGCTCAGATAGGCGAGGGTCGATTCGGCGCCCGCATTCGCGTTCACGCCGCTCGGCGAGAGGCCGTCGCAGCAGGCGCCCTGCGGCGTCACGAGACTCCGGCCGAGCACATTTGCGCCATGGAACCAGTCGAGACCGATGCGGGCGAGTTCGCGGTAGTGTGCCACGGCGGCGAAGCCGGCGCCCGGGAAGCGCTCGGCGGCGCGTGCCGCGGCGAGCGCCGCGTCGACGAGCGCCGCGGCCTCGAGCGGTTGCTGATCGAAACGCGACGGGACGGCGCCCCGCGGGTACCAGCCGTCGTTGCCGATCGGCAGGTAGCGGCCGTCGACGACGGTCGTGCGCTCGTAAAAGGCGAACGACGCCGCGCCGATCGCCAGTAGCGGAGCCGATTCCAGGATCTCGCCGATCTCGATTGCGGCCTGGCACAGCCGGGCGTTGTCATACGTCATGGCCGATTCGAACCATGGCCATTCGGCGGTCGCCGATGCTTCGTAGGCCTCTCGCAGCGAGGTGCCGATCGCGGCGAGGTTCGTGCCGAGCTCCGGGGCCTGCGCCATCGGCAGCGCGGCGCCGGCCCCGGGTCCGAGCGCCTCGACGAGCCCGAGCGCGGCATAGGTGCGGGAACGGAGGTGCGCGATCGAAGCGATCGTCGGAAGGGCCCGGACGAGAATCTCTCGCGCGAGCGCGCGGAAGCCGAACGTCGGAGCGCTCCGCACCGCGACGCCGAGCGCCCAGATCGCGCGGCCGTTCGCGTCTTCCGTCCCGACGTCGTCGAGCCACGTTCGCTCGTAGCTCATGAAATTGTGAAAGCGGCCGTCGGTGAGTTGCGCGTGCGCGAGAAAGGCGAGGGAGGTCCGCGCGAGACCGAGCGCTCGGTCGCGCTCCGGCGGGGCGACGAACCCCGCGCGAATCGAGACGATCAGCGCGCGCGCGACGTCGTCCGTGCAATACCCGGTCGAGCGGTTCGGGACGTCGTACGTCGCGTGCTGGATCGTGCCGGTGTCGTCCGTCAGGGCGAGGAGATGATCGAGCGGCGGCGCTTCGGCGAGCGCGACATCGCGACCCGAGGGCACGATCACGCCGGCAGCGAGAGCACCGGCATCGGCGCGGCCTCGGGCGCGAGCTCGCGGAAGAGCGCCGCATACTCGCGGGCGACGTGCGGCCACGTCATCGCACGGCCGAAGCGGTAGGCGCGGCGCTCGGTCGCGCGGCGCAGGAGCGGGTCATCGAGCAGCGCGATGAGCCGCTGCGCGATCGCCTCGGAGTCGCGGAACGGCGCGAGAAAGCCCCGCTCGTGCGCCAGCAGTTCGCGGGCGTAGAGGTACGGCGTCGAGACGATCGCCTTGCCGCAACCCATCGCGTAGGCGAGCGTCCCGCTGACGATCTGATCCGGATTGATGTACGGCGTCAGGTAGATGTCGGTCGCGCCGAGATACTGCAGTAGTTCGTCGAAGGCGAGGTACCGGTCGACGAGGACGACGTTCGCCTCGAGGCCGTACTCCGCGATGCGCGCCTGCAGCGACGCCCGGTACGATTCGCCCTCGAAGCGCCGCACGCCGGGGTGCGTCTGGCCGAGGATGAGGTACCGCGCCTCGGGATGACGCTTCGCGACCGCCCGCATCGCGTCGATCGCGTACTCGAGACCCTTGCCGCGGCTGATCAGCCCGAAGGTCGAGATCGTCGGACGATCGCCGAGTCCGAGCTCGGCCTTCAAGGCGCCCGTCGCACGAAACGGAACGTCGGGCACGCCGTGATGGATGAGGTGCAGCTTCTCCGGGTCGATATCGTACCGGTCGGCGAGGATAGAGCGGCCCGTCTCCGACATCACGACGACCGCGTCCGCGCGCTCGCAGATCCGGCGCGCGAGATCGCGATGCTCGGCGGACGGCTCCGGCAGCACGGTGTGCAGCGAGACGGTCGTCGGCTTGCGGACGGCCTCGAGCAGGTCGAGCAGCCAGCGGCCGTCTTCCCCTCCGAAAAGGCCGTATTCGTGCTGGATGCTCAGCACGGCGGCCGGATGCGCGTCGATGGCCACTGCGACCGAACGATACGAGGCGCGATCGTCTTGAATCAGATGGCCGACGACGCGATCGTCGTACTTGCGCTCCGGTGCGGCCGGCTCTTCGATCGCGAAGACGGAGGGCGAGACGTGCGAGACGCGCTCGTACTCATCGACGAGGTCCTTGGTGAACGTCGCGATACCGCATTCCCGCGGAGGATACGAACTCAAGAACACCGCCTCGACCGCGGTCCCGCCGGACGACGAACTGACGGCTGTCTGGTGCACGCGCTTCTCCTTCGGCTGCTTCTCGAGGAAAGTTACCCGAGCGAAAGCGCCCGTAAACGGAGGAATCGCGAGCTAGCGAGCGCTCGCAGCGAGCCGCGCGTCGCTCGTGACGTGTGCCCCGGCTGCGACTTCGACACCGTGGCCGATGACGGCACCGGCGTCGATGACGGCACCGGCCCCGATGCGAGCGTTGCTCGCGATGATCGCACCGGCGATCTCGGCGCCTTCTCCGACGACGACGCCGTCCCACAGGACCGACCCGCGTACGCGGGCATCGCGGCCGATCGCGGAGCCGTCGCCGATCGTCGCGAGCGGCCCGATCGTCGCCCGCTCGTCGATCGCGACGCCGTTGCCGATGAACACCGCGGGCACGATGCCGCTCGGCGCCGAGGCCATGCTCCCGAACATCGAGCCGAGGCGCTGCGTCGGATCCGCCGAGGGCCCGAGCGACGTCTTGCCGCTCAGGACATCGTAATGCGCCTGCAGATACTGGTCCGGGCGTCCGAGATCGAGCCAGTAGTCCGACGTCGCGTACGAGTACAGCGCCGCGCCGGAGGCGAGGAGTTGCGGGAAGACTTCGCGTTCGATCGAGACGTTACGGCCGGCCGGGATGAGATCGAGGACGCTCGGCTCGAGCAGGTACGTGCCGGCGTTGATCTCATCCGTCGGCGCCTCGTCGCGCGGCGGTTTCTCGACGAAGCGCGAGATCCGGCCGTCGCCGTCCCGGACGATGCAGCCAAAGGCGCTCGGGTCGTCGACGCGGATCGCATGGAGGACGCCGACGCCGCGCTTCGCCTCGTGTTCGGCGATCATCGCCTGGAGGTCGAGGCTGGTCAGCACGTCGCCGTTGAGCACGAAGAACGGTCCGACGATGTGCTCCGCGACGTTGCGGATCGCGCCCGCCGTGCCGAGCGGCTCGCGCTCGACGACGTACGTGATCCTCATTCCGAGGCGCGAGCCGTCGCCGAAGTGCCGCTCGATTGCGGCCGGCAGGTAGCCGGCTGCGAGGATGACGTGATCGATTCCGGCGTGGCTGAGCCGCGAGAGCGTGCGTTCCAAGATCGGGACACCGAAGAGCGGCACCATCGGCTTCGGGGTGCCGTAGGTCAGCGGGCGAAGGCGCGTGCCCTCGCCGCCGACCAGGATCACTGCTTGCACGCGGGGCTCCTCTCCATCTAAGTGGAGAACGTTACCGTTCTCGATGGGAGCGTTTTCGTGTGCGGCTCTCGCGACTCTTGCACTGCTCTGGTATCATAAGCGCTTCGGCAGGAGCGTGACGTCCGACCCGTCCAATCCCGTTCGTCGCCGATCCCGGATCGTCTAACGGTAGGACAGCAGACTCTGACTCTGCTTATCGTGGTTCGAATCCATGTCCGGGAGCCAACGCGGCCCTATCGTCTAGAGGCCTAGGACGCTGCCCTCTCACGGCGGTAACGCGGGTTCGAATCCCGCTGGGGCTACCACGGAGAAACCTTGAGCAATCAAGGTTTTTCGATTTCCGGGAGCGGTTTTCGTCACCATTCCGTCACCGATTCTCCGAAAGCCGTAAAAAACTGGGCGAGCGGGTTGATAGCTGCGAAGCTCCGTCCCATGAATGTGCCTCCACCCGTGCTGGCTCCCCAAGTCTGTATGCCAGCGGCGGCCCATCAGCCCGAGCATGGTCGTGTTCTCAGCGATGCCAGACGGTGGCTTGAGCGGTTCGATGACTGCCGTCATTCAGAGTAGCAGTTTGCATGGCGTATCAGTGCAAAATGTAAACATCGCTCCGTCCGATGGAAAGGCGCAGTTTTCTGACAACTGTAGTTTATTTCGTATCAAGGTTACAATCCGAGACCCAGGGGAGTCTGGTCGCGTTGACCTCTGCGAGGCTTGCTACCGCTTCGTATAAAGCGAACTGAGATATTTTTGTGGTCAGTCACCGAGAACAAATTGTACCGAGTGGAGTGTAGTTCTTCGGATCGCCAACCCTCCGATTAAAACATATCAATTCAGAATGCTACAGTTCTTCAATACTTTGGCTCTTAAAAAATTTGAGTGGGCGTAAGCAGTACGTCGGGGCGGTCGCTGCGTAGTCCTGCGCGTCCGGGATATTAAATTTCAACAGAAGCTATTTGGTGTGCAGGCACCGTGGCGCGTGTCGGACGTGGACGTCGGTCGCGGATCGAAAGTCGTCAAGACCTTCGTCGTGCATGACGGCGCGGTGCTCTGCCAGGCGTGTCGGAAGCCATGTTCGATTCACGATCAACGTGAGCGGGAATGGCGTCACTTAAAAATTTACACGATTCGAGGCATAGTAAGCGTCTTTTGAGGGCCGTCTTGCTTGGGTGAGCCGCGATTGGCGATGATGGAGGAAACATCGTCTCCATCGCGAGGTCTTCATGGCAGAAGTAAAGTCACCCCGTCACCGTCATCCGATCTCTGAAAAACGCCGTATCGTCGAGTTGTCGCTGCGCGAAGGCGCATCGATCGGTGCTATCGCGCGCGAGCAGGGCGTCCATCCCAACAGCGTGCGGCAGTGGAAATCGCTGTATCGGGCTGGGCAACTCGATCCCGCCTCCGTACCGACGCCGCGAGGCGCTGGCGCAACCTCGGGCGTGTTTGTGCCCGTGACGATAACGCCTATCGCGCACTTCGCGGGCGGCCTGTCTGAGACTTCAAGCGTCGTTCAGATCACGCTGTCGAGCGGTACCATGCTACGCATCGAGACTGGCGCGCTCGAGAGTGGATTGCTTTGCGCGCTCGTGGCGCAATTACAGCGATGAGCGTTGTCGGAACGAGCGTGCCCGCCGGCACGCGCATTTGGGTGGCTGCGGGTAGAACCGACATGCGTAAGGGCTTTACTGGCCTTTGTAGTTTAGTGCAAGGCGCGCTTGAAAATAATCCGTTTTGCGGGCACCTGTTCGTCTTTCGTGGACGGCGCGGGGATCTTATCAAGCTCTTGTGGTGGGATGGAACGGGGCTTTGTTTACTGGCGAAACGATTGGAACGTGGTCGCTTCGTCTGGCCGCAAGCGGAAAACGGTACGGTGTCTCTGAGTACGGCGCAACTCTCGATGCTCTTAGAGGGAATCGACTGGCGTCATCCGTTGCGCACGGCTCAACCGTTGATGGAGATGTAAGAGATCAACACGGCGCTGCAGCATCGCTGTGCTTGACAATATGTGAAAAGCAAATATCATTGTTGCAATGGATCGCGCGAACGATGCGATTGCCGAT
>JAABUX010001343.1_pt1 | contig 37625 bp, 25 predicted proteins | sample 5561851 | NCBI WGS metagenome assembly JAABUX01 (sample SAMN10711883, study PRJNA513361) | rock metagenome | isolation source: Antarctica rocks | place: Antarctica: Victoria Land, Richard Nunatak red sandstone | collected 2016-01-03 | reverse complement strand
GGTCAGCGATGAGGAGTTGGCCCAATGCACGATCAAACGTGACGACTACCACGGTGAATGGAACTATGAGATTCATCCAAGATTACACAAACGGAGTGGGTAACTTATTTTGGCGCGGATCCTTAGCGGCAAAAAGCATCCGTACAGGTTGAGGTCGACAACCCAAAAAGGCCATGAAACAAGCTCTTCTCGCGTTTTTCGTTCTCATGTTAATATGAAAATTAACGAGTATCGATTTGGGAATCGACCGTCATTTTCTAATCCGCGGTTCAACTGCAACTCGGACTTTGCTTGAAACAAGGGAAATCGGAGCCGGTTTGCCCGGTGAACATACGCTTTTCGCCGCTAATCAACTATGGTTAAGATCGTATCTTGACCCCCAGTCCCTTGGCCTCCCGTAGTGCCGATACCAGACACCGCCACCTGTGCCGAGGCTCCGGGGCCGTTCGATGGACTTGCCGGAGGAGAGGTATCACCCAAGGCGAAACCAGCTGCAGTTGCCTGGTTCGGCACTACAGGCGAGGTCGGGAGTGTCGTGAAGACACCTGGGACGGCACGTTGATCAAGGCACATCAACGGGTGCATCGAAGGTCGAAATTGCACTTTCACGCGTTGCTTTTTGTCTCGAATACGGCGGAAACAACGGGCGAGAACTCGTAGAGCGTGCAGCATGTTGTTCTCCGAGGTAGAGCAAGCAGAAGTCACCTCGCAATTGAATACTGACTGGGAGTCACTTTGGTGTGGTGTCAACGAAAAAATAAATTTCTTCTTTGGCCTTCTTGAGCTATGGAAGCCAAGGTGGGGTCGCGCCGAACTCGGGCAGGGCGATCAGGCTGACGGAGAGGATATCGGGGTGGGCCTTGACCTCGTCGAGGGCTTCGAGCGGCGGCCGGGCGTCGAGGTTGACGACGCCGATGGCGTGGCCGCTCGGCTTCTCGCGGCCGACGTTCATCTGGGCGATGTTGACCCCGTGGCGGCCGAACGTCGTGCCGATGAAGCCGATCAGGCCGGGGCGGTCGTAGTGGGTGAAGATGAGCAAGTGCCCATCCAGGTGGGCGTCGAGCCGGTAGGGGCCGATCCGGACCAGGCGGACGAACTCTTTGCCGAACAGGGTCCCGGCGGCGAGGTAGGTCTTCTCCTCGGTCGTCACCTCGGCCTGGATCAACGAGCCGAAGTCGTCGGGGTCGCTGCTGGTCTCCTCGACGATGGTGATCCCCCGTTCGCGGGCCAGGACCTCGGCGTTGACGAGGTTCACCGGCTCGTCGAGCGCGGCTTCCATCCAGCCCGCGGCGAAGCTGGATGTGATCAGGCGGGTGTTCTTGGTCGCGACCTCGCCTCGGTAGCGGAGCTTGGCACTTTTGACCGTCCCCCGGTCCATCTGCGCGTGGAGCATCCCCAGCCGCCGACCCAGGTCGAGGTAGACCCGGATCTCGTCGAGTTCGGCGCGCTCCAGGCTCGGCATATTGACGGCGAACCGGACCCGACCGGTGGCGAAGAAGTCGGCCAGGAGCCGGGCGGCCTCGACCGCGACGTTGACCTGCGCCTCCTCGGTCGAGGCGGCCAGGTGCGGCGTCGCCAGGACCTTCGGGTGCATCACCAGCGGGTGATTCGCGGGCGGCGGCTCGGGGTCGAACACATCCACGGCCACCCCGGCGACCTTCCCGGCGTCGAGGGCCTCGATCAACGCGGCCTCGTCGATCAGGCCCCCTCGGGCGCAGTTGATCAGGCGGACGCCGGGCTTCATCCGGGCCAGTTCGGCGGGTCCGACCAGGTTCAGCGTCTCGGCGGAGAGCGGGGTATGAATCGTGATGTAGTCGCACCGGCCCCAGAGGTCGTCGAGCTTGGCGACGCTCTCGACCCCGAACGTCAAAGCCTTCTCGGCCGACAGGAACGGGTCGTAGCCGATCACCTTCATCTCGAACCCGAGCGCCCGCTTGGCCACCGCGAGGCCGACCCGACCCAAGCCGACGACCCCCAGGGTCTTCCCTTCAAGCTGCGTCCCGGTGTACTTGGCCCGGTCCCATCGCCCCGCTTCGAGGCTGGCGGCGGCCGGGGCGACGTTCCTCGACAGGGCGAGCAAAAGCGCCATCGTATGCTCGGCCGTCGAGATCGTGTTCCCGCCCGGGGTGTTCATGACGACGACCCCTTGGCGGGTCGCCGTCGCGGCGTCGATGTTGTCGACCCCCGCCCCCGCCCGGACGATCGCCTTGAGCCGGGGCTGGTCCTTCAAGACCTCGGCGGTAAGCTGCGTCCCCGACCGGATAATGATCCCATCGGCCTGCTTCAACGCCTCCCGCAAGGCCGAGGCGTTGCCCGCGAGCTTGGTGTCGACCACCACTTCCAGGTTCGCTTCCCCCCGAAGCAGGGCAAGCCCCTCCTCGGCCAGCTTGTCCGTCACCAAAACGCGATACGCCACGATATACGACTCCAAAATTCAAATAAAACATGAATTGAGCCACGGATGAAACACGGATGGGAGGTCTGTTAAGAAAAGAATTTATCCGTGTCCCTTCCGTGTTAATCCGTGGCTAAAATTTCTTGAATTTGTGCCATCAGGACCCGCTGGGCGGCGGACACGGCGACTCCCGGCTCGACCGGGTAGCCGAGGTCGTGCAAGACCATCTCCAGCGCGGCCAGGGCGGCGACGACGTCGATCTCGTCGGTATATCCCATGTGGCCGACCCGGATGATCCGGCCTTTGAGCTTGTCCTGGCCGCCGATGGTGGTGATCCCGAACCGGTCGATCAAACCAGACCGGATCGAGGCGTCGGTCAGTCCTTCCGGGACCCGAAAAACGGTCATCCCCTCGGCGGGCCGGTCGGAGAACAGTTCCAGGCCCAAGGCTTCGATCCCGGCCCGGCAAGCCTCGCTCATCCGACCGTGCCGCGCCCAGACGTTCTCAATCCCCTCCGCCTTGATCCGGTCGAGCGCGACCCGCAGCCCGCCGATCAACGTATGGGCCGGGGTATAGGGGGTGAGCGAGTCTCGGGCGGCCTCGCGGGCGGCCTTGAGGTTGAAGTAGTACGAGGGGGAGTCGAACGCATCGACCTTCGCCCAGGCTTTGGGGCTGACGGCGACGAACGCCAGGCCGGGCGGCATCATCAGGGCCTTTTGCGAGCCGACGCAGAGCAGGTCGACCCCCCAGGCGTCGGTCCGGCACTCCATCGCGCCGACGCCCGAGATCCCGTCGACCACGAAGATCGCCGGGGTCTTTGCGACGACCCGGCCGATCGCCTCGACCGGGTGGCCGGTGCCGGTGGAGGTTTCGCTCAAGGTCCCGAACACGGCGGCGGCGTCGGGGTGCTCGGCCAGGGCTTCGGCGACTTGATCCGGGTCGACGGGCCGGCCCCACTCGGTCCTAAGTGTGACGACCTCGACGCCGAACGTCCGGGCAATTACCCCCCAGCGCGACGCGAACCAGCCCGCGTCGAGGACGATCGCCCTGCCCCCCTTCGGGACGGTGTTGACGACCGCCGCCTCCATCGCCCCGGTCCCCGAGGCGGATAAAATCAAGACATCATTTTCCGTCTGAAAAACATATTTTAATCCCGCCACGACCTCGTCGTTCCAGCCCTTGGCCTGGTTCGACCGGTGGTGGATCAAAGGCTGGGCCATCGCCAGCAACACGTCTTCGGGCACCGGCGCGGGGCCGGGCGTCATGAGTCGGGGTTTTTTCATGGGTCGGATAGCAATCAAGTTGAGCCACGGATGGAACACGGATGAAACACGGATCAGAAAATTTTTGTCAACTCTTATCCGTGTTCCATCCGTGTTCCATCCGTGGCTAAGTTCTCTTACCCGTTCTTGGCCGCGAAATGGCCCATGAAGTCGGCCAGGACTTGGCAGGCGTCTACCCCGATGGCGTTGTAGAGCGAGGCCCTCGCCCCGCCGACCGAGCGGTGCCCGGCCAGGCCGACCATCCCCTCGGCCTTGGCCTCGGCGACGAACTTCTTTTCGAGTTCGGCGGACGGCAAGTTGAAGGTGGCGTTCATCTTCGACCGCGACCCGGCCTCGGCATGGCCTCGATAAAATCCGCCCGATCGGTCGATCGCGTCGTAGAGGATCGCGGCCTTCCGGTCGTTCCGCTTCGAGATTTCGCCCAGTCCGCCTTCGGTCTCGATCCAGGTCAGGAACAGGTCCAAGAGGTAGACGCTGAACGTCGGCGGGGTGTTATACAGCGAGTGGTGCTTGACGTGGGTCGAGTACCGGAGCATGGCCGGGAGCTTCTTGTTCGCCGTTTCGAGCCAAGACTCGCGGATCAGGACCACCGTCACCCCCGCCGGCCCGAGGTTCTTTTGCGCCCCGGCGTAGATCAGGGAAAACTTCGATGCGTCGATCGGCCGCGAGAGGATGTCGCTGCTCATGTCGGCGACGAGAGGGGCATCTCCCACATCGGGGAAGAGGCGGTACTGGACCCCCTGGATCGTCTCGTTCGAGGTCAGGTGGACGTAGGCGGAGGGACCATCTCCAAGCGTGATCTCGTCGGCGGTGGGGACCCGGCGGTAGCCCTCGGCCTTGGTCGAGGCGGCGACGTGGGCTTGGCCGATCAGCTCGGCGTCTTCGACCGCCTTCTCGCCCCAAGTGCCGGTGACGAGGAACTCGGCGGTCGTGCCGGCTTTGAGGAAGTTCATCGGGACGGTGGCGAACTGCCCCGAGGCCCCGCCTTGCATGAAGACGACCCGGTAGCCGTCGCCGACGCCGAGGAGCCGCTTGAAGTTGGCCTCGGCTCGGGCGTTGATCGCCTCGTACTCGGGGACCCGGTGCGACATCTCGAGGATCGACATCCCCTGGCCGTGGTAGTCGAGCAGCTCGCCCTGCGCCTCGCGGAGGACCGACGGAGGCAGGGGCGCGGGGCCTGCGTTGAAGTTGAGCACGCTACTCATTCGATCCGACCCCATCCGACAAGACCGACCATAGGGAACCATTTCTCGCACGACACGATCGAAGGATGCTCATCATAACCAGGCTGGGCATGGCCCGAAAGCCGCCCTCCCCGGCTCAAGGTTTCGGAGGGTCCTTGGACCCATGGACCGACCCGGCGGCGAAGACCGGCTCGGCGACGACTTCCAACCGGCCCGAGTCGTCGACCCGCCGCCAGAAGCAGTTGTGGTACCCCTCGTGGCAAGCCCCGCCCACCTGTCGGACCCTCAGCAGGAGGACGTCGGCATCGCAGTCGACGTGGATCGACTCGACGTCCTGGACGTGCCCCGAGGTCTCGCCCTTGTGCCAACTCGACCGCCTCGACCGCGAATAAAAGTGGGTTTGTTTCGTCGACAAGGTCCGGCGGACGGCGGCCTCGTCCATCCAGGCCATCATCAAGACCTCGCCCGAACTCGCCTCCTGGACGATCGCCGGGATCAAGCCGTCGGCGGTCCACCGCAGGGTATCCAGGAACGGAAGTGATTTGGCGGATTCAAGTTCGGTCACGAACGCATCCTTCGGAGAGTTGCCGGACTCGTCTTCGCGAAACGAACCCAATCGCCCGGCATCTCGTTTGGCGGAACGAACCCAACGGACAGGTCGAATCGTTTCGAGGTTCGCGATCACCCCCGGGATAATATCGGAAATTCGGGCGGACGTTAACCACGACTCGTCCGGGACGATACCAAAATGAAGGGTCTCGCCCCGGTCCCCGCATGAGGAATTCAAAGCATCGCCTCGGCGCGGTCGGCCAGCGCCTCGTTTCCGGCTTGCCGGGCCAGCTCGAGCGCGACCTGCGCCAGGGTCCGAGCCTGGTCGTCATGGCCGTTGTCGAGCAAGGTTTCGGCCGCGTCGAGGGCAAGCCCGGCGTCGGGGCGGGCTTCGATGATCTGGCGGTAGGTCAGGAGCGCGGCGTCGGGGCGGCCGGCCCTGGCCTGGACCTCGGCCCGCCAGGTCGTGAACTTCTCGGCGTCTCGCCCCCCATGCGCCGCCGATTCGACGGCGATCGCCCGGTCGACCCACTCCAGGGCCAGGTCGACGTCGTCTTCGGCCAGGGCTTGACGCACCAGGGTCGCGAAGACGGCCGACAGGTCGACCCGGCGGAGGACGTCGACCGACTCCGAGACGTCGAGGTCGGCCAACCATGACGCGAACCGGGCCGTCCGGGAATCCTCGCCCAGCGCGGCGGCGGACTCGAAGGCGTCGACCAGGGCGAAGCCGCCCAAGGTCTTCGGGTCGAGCCGGTCGAGGTCGGCCGCGCCCATCGACGAGGCGTCGAGCGGGTCGACGGCCTCGGGGTTGGTCGGTGTCAGGCCGACCCTTCGCCGCAATCGGTCGAACGGATACCCCTGGTACAAGAGGGCGGTCGACGGCCTCGCGCCCAACTGCTCGCGGACCCGGACGACGGCTTCGAGCTTGGCGAGGAGGACGAGGTCGCCCCCAGCGGCAAGCCGACCGGCCTCGACCGGCGAGTGCCCGTCCAGCCCGATCCGGGGGCGGTTGATCCAGATGGTCTCGTAATAACTCTCGACGCTCGAACGGTTCAACTCGTCGGCGGCCTCGGGGTCGGTCCCGCTCGGGAAGCGGATCGCCCAGACGGCGGCGTCGAGGAAGGCCAGGGGGAGTGGACCCGCCTCGCGTCGGACCGACGTGACCCAAGGGCCGGACTCGCGGACCGCCTCGGCCACGGCTTGTTCGAGCAAGGTCGGGTCGGGGCCGGAGAGCCGGAGCGAACCCGCCGAGCGGATCGCCGTGGCGAGGATTCGGCGGGTCTCGCCGGTCGAGCCGTCGCCAAGATCGGAGTCGGGCCGGTCCAACCACTCGAAGATCCTGATGTCGGGGCGGGTCGGCAGGCCCGAGGTCGGGTCGAGCGGGGTCGGGACCGGTCGGACGTCGGGCCGGGCTTCGAGGAAACCGGCGGGGTCGTCGTGGTTCTCGGTCCAGATCAAAGTCGCGACGTGGTTCAGGTCGTCGGCCAAGGTCTCGGCCCCTCCGCCTTGGCGGACGACTTCGGCCAGGGTCCAGGCGTCGACGGCGACCCCCGGCTCGGCTTCCGCCAGCGACCCGACCACGCGGTCGAGCGCGAACACGGCGTCGGAGTTCCGGCCGAGCCAGGCCAGGCAAAGCCCCTGGTTGAACCTGGCCCGGCCATCCCCATTGGGAGAGTGTTCGGTCGGTCCCGCGAGGCGGCCGAAGGCTTCGGCGGCGACGGCGAGGTCGCCGAGGTCGCGCGATCGGAGTTCTCCGTCCCAACGGTCGCGCTGGGAGTTGTCGACGGGGGTCAGGAAGCGGTAATCGGCCCGCGCGGCGTCGGGGAGGTCGGGGGCGTTGGCCAGGATGTCGAGGGCATGCGTCGCGGCCTTGTGCTCCGGCTCGAACCGCAAGGCCCGCCGCCAGCTCGCCCAGGCCGCGAGCGGTCGCTGCCGCTTCAGGTGGTTCCAGCCTTCGTGGACCAGGGCCAGGGCGGGCGTCGGTTCGGCCGTCGATGAAGTTTCCAGGTCGGGCATCGTCGGGTCGTATCGGGTCGAGGGAGATTCGGTCGGATTACATGACTCATTGTGCGTGATCATCGCCGGAGAGGACAGGGGAAGAATTGGCTAGCTAATCTTCTCGCGGCGGAGTTGGTGGTCGGCGGTGAAGTGGTGGCGGAAGCGGATCGCCAGGAGGATCAGGACCCCGAAGGTGACGGTGGCGGCGATCCCGAGGTAGAGGAGGATCTGGTAGCGGATCGCCTGGCCGACGTCGGCCCCGGCCAGGAGTTGCCCGGTGGTCATCCCCGGGATGGCGACGATCCCGGCGAGGCTGATGTTGTTCAAGATCGGCGACAGGGCGGCGGCGACGGCGGATCGGAGCGTCGGGAGCGCGGCCTGTCGGGCGGTCGCGCCGAGGCTGAGGCGAAGCTCGACGAGGTCGCGGTCGGTTTTCAGGTCGGAGTCGAACCGCTCGACCGCCAGGCTGATGGCCGAGACCGTGTTGCCCAAAACCATCCCGAGCATCGGCAACACGGTCCGGGGGTCGTACCAGGGTTCGACGTGGAGCGACAGTCTCGTTGAAACCGCCATCACGATCGCCGAGCCGACCAGGAGCGACCCGAACGCCTCGACCCGGAGCAACCATCGACCCCGCTTCATCCGATTCCGGGCGCCCACCGCGTGCGCGGCGGTCGCCAGCATGACCAGCGCGACGAACAAGACCAACGTAGGCGAGTCGGCCGCGACGATCCCCCCCAGGACGACGGCCAGGAGCATCATCTGGGCGACCAGTCGAGTGATCGCAACCGCCATCGCGGCGGTCTGCCCGAGCCGGAACCAGGCGAGCAAGCTCCCGGCCACGCAGACGGGGACGGTCGCCCACAAGAGGCCAATCCACCCCGGACCGAAGTTGGAGTTCGTCATTCGTCCAGTTCCGCTCCGTCCGCTCGACCCAAAACGTCCAGGATCGGCCCTTCGTCGCCGATCGTCCCCGCCTCGACTCGAATCCCCCAACCGCCCATCCGGCTCGCCTGGGCTCGGTCGTGGGTGACGATGATCGTCCTCAACCCGTCGGCTCGGCTCCGGCGGTCGAGCAGGTCGGCCACCTGGCGGCTGCTGATCGGGTCGAGCGCCGAGGTCGGCTCGTCCAGGACCAGGATCTCCGGATCAAGCCCCAAGGCGGCGGCGATGGCCAGGCGTTGCCGCTCGCCGCCGGAAAGTTGCGAGGCGTCGCGGTCGAGCCAGGCGGGATCAAGCCCGACCTCGGCCAGGGATGCAAGCTGCTTCGATCGGTCGGGGCGGGGGGCCTTGCGGACCTCGAACGGGTAAACCAAATTGTCGCCCAGGCTGCCCGGCAAAGGGCGAGGGCTTTGGAACACCAGGCCGACCGACCGGCGGACGTCGAGCACGGGCAGACTTCGGATTGAAACCTCGCCCACCCGGATTTCTCCCGAGTCGGGGTCATCGAGCCGGTTCAGGAGCCGGATCAAGGTGCTCTTGCCCGACCCCGAGGCGCCGAGGATGACGTGGCGGCGGCCAGGCTCGAAGCTGAGGTTGATCCCCCGGAGGATCTCCGAGCCGCCTCGATGGACTTTCACGCCTTCGAGCCGCAAAGCTTGTCCGCGAGGCCAGGCTGAGTGAGGCGGATCAAGCATGGTTTGTGGCACTTGAATCGCCAAGGCGGTTGGGCGACGATAATGGGTCGATGCCGGCCGAGTTTATCGTTTCGGACCGATCGCCGCGAGGGTGGGTGTTTGATGCCTCTGGATTGGCTGACCCGATTGGACCCGCTCCGGCGGATACGCTGCCCGTTCTGCTTCGAGAAGTTCGCCGCGTGCGAGATGCACCTCCGTTGCGACGACCCGTATTGCAAGACCGACTTCGGCCACATGATCCCCGACCCGATCCTGTCCAAGGCGCTCAACGGCCCGAGGGTCGCGGCGGGGGCCGGCGCGACGTTGCGCAGCCCCTGGTGGGTCGACCCGAGGCAGGATGCCCGACGGGGGGTCCGCCGCCACCTCGACTGGATGGTCTTGCCGGGCTCGCTCGACTGCCCCAACTGCGGCAAGGCGACCGACGTCCGGCTCTGCCCCCGATGCCACGGCCGGCTGCCCGAATCCGCCGTGACGCTCGGAGCCGGGCACATCGCCATCTTCGGCCCGCAGTCGGTCGGCAAGACGACTTATGTCACCGTCTTGATCCATGAGCTGGAACACCGCGTCGGGCCGGGGCGAGGGTTCACCCTGGACCCGCTCACCGACGACATCCGCGACCGCTACGACCGCGAATACCACGAGCTGACCTACGGCGGAGGAGGGGGGCAGTTCGGCGTCGGCGAGGGGTTCGACGCCGACGGGAGGCGGAGCCACTCGGCCACGCCGAGCCTGGAAACCAACCGGGGGGTGTTGCAACCCCTGGTCTACCGGGTCACGGCGAGGAAAGGGACCAAGGGGAAGCGGGTCGGCACGCTCCTGTCGTTCTTCGACACGGCGGGCGAAGACTGGGAGATGAACCTCGAACTGCTCAGGAGCGAGGCCCGCTATTTGGGGCAAGCCCGAGGGTTGTTGTTCCTCCTCGACCCGCTCCGAATTCGAGAGGTGGCGCTCGACCGCCGGATCAGGCTGACCGAGAAGGAAACCCGGGTCCCGCCCGCCGACTACCTCACCGACGCCCGCAAGCTGACCACGTTCTTCCCCAAGACCCCGGTGAAGACCCCCCTGGCGATCGTCCTCAACAAGCTCGACCGCTGGGGGGGCTTGACCGAGCCGGGGTCGATCCTCCACCGATTGGCGACCTCGGTCCCCGACGAGCGGGCCGACGCTTCGATGGATCAACTCGTCCACGACGAGGTCCAGTCCGCGCTCCGAAGGTGGGGGATGACCGGCTTCCTCGACTACATGGACCTGCACTTCCCCAACCACCGCTTCTTCGCCTGCTCGACCCTCGGCGACGCCGCTCCCGAGCATGACGACGCACCCCAACCGCTCCCAACCCCGATCCTGGTCGACCGCCCCGTCCTCTGGCTCCTCGAACGGCAAAACGTCATCGAGCCCGCCGCCCGAGGCTGACCGGGTTCAACTCCCCAGAGGGCGAGGGCGGTGGACGATCTGAATCCGGTTCTCGGCGGGGTCTCGGAAGAAGCAGGTCGTCATCGACTCGTTGTCCACGGCGGTGTCGGGTTCGAAGGTCAGCCCCTTCGCTTCCAGGTCGGCGCGGATGGCGGCGACGTCGTCGACCAGGATGGCGACGTGGCAGATGTACCGCTGGTCGCTGTTGCTGGTCCCCGAAGGTCGCCCGATGATCTCCAGGGCCATCCCGCCACCATCGCCCGATAGGAAGTAACCGGGGGGCGTCGCCTGATGGTTGTCGACCAGGACTTTGAAGCCGAACGCCTCGACATAGAAATCTTTGAGGGAGGTCGGGTCGCCGTCAGCATACAAGGCGACGTGTTCGATCTGGGGCATTGAGGGACAAGCTCCCGGAAGGTTGTGGAACCGTCAAATCGCGCCATTAAACCAAAATCCGGTTGACCCGGAGAGAACAATCGCCGACACTGATTTTGTACAAAAAGATCCCACCGCGATCCGAGACATCGCTCTTTCCGCCTCAGTTGGAGTGTTTCCGAATGGTTGTCATGACCACCAGCGAGGCGCGTAAGGATCTGGCCAAGGTTGTCCAACAAGTCCGCGAAGGGGAGAAAGTCATCATCAATCGGCATAACAAGCCGGTGGCGGCGATCATCGCGATCGGCGAGTTTCGACGATTTCGCGCTTGGGAAAAACAACGCTCTCAGGATGGCGCTGACTCGGTGGACCGCCTCGAAAAACTCAAAGCCGAGATTTCCGAAGTGTCCCAAGATATCGCCGATGCCGAAGCCGCCTTGTCCGAGGAAGGACGGATCTCCTTGGAAGACCTCATGGCCGAATTGGCTTGAATCATACCGATCCCAGAAATTCATTGCACATTTCAAATTGCAGATCGCAAATCGCAAAGCGATCAGAGTCAACCATTTGCGATTTGCGATCTGCATAGGAGTTACGCAGTTGGCTTTCTGGTAGGGTGCGTGAAACGCACCGAGGCCCGACGCCGGAGATCGGTGCGTTTCACGCACCCTACAAGATCGGCTCCGCCTCGGCCAACTGCGTAACTCCTAGGGCAATTGAATTTGGAGGAGATACGAAAATCCGGACGACGCTCCTCGATGAGAGAAGGCCGCCCGGTCTTCGGGGAGAGAATCACGATCGTTGATCGACCCGTCTCGGATTGATATCAGGCGGCGATGGCCCGACGGCGCGACCGGCGGATTCGGGCGGCGGCGGCGGCCCCGAGTCCGCCCAGCGCGAGCATCACGATGGAGGCGGGTTCGGGCACGGTGGTGCCGGCGGGGATGGGCAGGACGTCGCCGAGCGTGCTGCCGACCCGGATCTCGTCGAGGCTGAAGGCCCCGGTGGCGAAGATCGAGAGGCTGTTGATGCTGCCGAGGAAGCTGTCCTGCTTGACCACGGCCGGACCCATGCTGGTGGCGGTCGGGTTGACGTAGAGGGTGAACTTGTCGGGGCCCGAGGCGGCGAAGTCGGCCCGGACGACCAGGAAGTTGCTCGCGCCGATGGCGGCGGCGGTGGCCGAGGCGTGCGAGTTGTTGCCCCCTCGGTCTTCGATGGCGAAGTTGGACCCCGAGGGCTTGCCGATGAACAGGTCTTGGCTGAGGTTGGGGGTGGTGGTCGAGGCGTTGAGCGTCATCCCGAAGAACCCGCCCGAAGACCCTTCGTTCAAGGTCCCATCGGCCCTCATGAGCACGCTGATGTAGGCGGTGGTCCCGGCCTGGCCGATCGGGGTGGACAGGTCGCGGGTCAGGCCGCTGCCGAGGGTGTACTGCGCCAGGGCCGCGACGCGACCACCCTGCGAAGGTGCGGTGCCCCCTTCGAGCGATGAGCCTTGCACCACGTAGTTTTGCGAGCTGTCGGGTCCGAAGTTGCCGACATGCCAGGCGTCGGAAAACCCGGTCCCGCCATTCATTCCCGCCAGGGCTTGCCCGGCCTGGCCGCTGAACGAATCATAGGCCACCAAGTCGGCCTGGGCCGACCGGACCCCGCCGACGACGCCGATCGCGGTCGTCAACAACAGCCGAGCCGAAACACGGAAAGAAAAACGAGTCATCCCGATCATCTGCACAAGCCTCCGTGCGCGTCTCAAAGCAAGCGGAACCGACCTGGCGGGCGGCGTCGCCCGAGGTCCCCCGTCCTCGACACCATTCGAGGAGCGTGCGGGAACATACGCCAAGTCGGTGGGATCGGGCAACCCACGAACGGGAAAAATCCCGACGACCGTCAATCATTCCCGTGGGACCTGTTGCGAGAAAACATCATCGCCCGTCGATCATTCCAAAAATCGCGTCCCACTCGCCCTCGACCACCGGCTGGACGCTCAACCTCGACCCCTTCCTGAGCAACTCCATCCCGGCCAGGGCCTCGACCCGCCGGAGGTCCGACAACGTCAGCGCCGGCTCGATCGCTCGGACGGCCCGGATCGTCACCTGGAACCACGTCGGGGCATCGGGGCGGCTCTTCGGGTCATGGTGGTCCGCCGAGGGGTCGAACGCCGTCGGGTCGGGGTGCCCCGCTTCCACCACCTCGGCCACTCCCGCGATCGCCGGCGGGTTGGCGTTCGAGTGATAAAACAAGACGCCGTCGCCCACCTTGATCTGATCCCGAAGGAAGTTCCGGGCCTGGAAGTTCCTGACTCCATCCCAACCCGTCGAACTCTGGTGGCTCCGGCAAAGGTCGTCGAACGAAAAACATTCGGGTTCGGACTTGAACAGCCGGTAAGCCATGCCGCATGATCCTCGGATGGATATTCAAAATTTGGGACAAAACCCAAACTGGTGACGTCGATCATCGGCGTCTGCATGGTGGGCGTTGACCCGATCGGATTCGGTTCTATAAATTGCTTCGGTCGAGATCAACTTCCTCCTGAAAAGTTCCGCCCCCAAAGATGCATCTGGAATTCGTCGTCCTCGGGCCTCCCATCTCAAATCAATCTCCGGGCGTGAACCTTCAAAGTTGGCGGACGACGGTCCGTTCGGCGGCACTGGCCCGGTGGAACCAGCCGCCGCTCTCGGGCAACTTGAAGGGGATCATCATCAATTTTCACGGGGGAAGCAAACCGACGCTCGATGTCGATAACATGTCCAAGCCGATTTTTGATGTCCTCCAGGACATCGTCTACAATGATGACCGGCAGATTCGCCAAGCCGAGATCACCCACGTCAGGATCGGCTCTCCATTCGTTTTTGTCGGTGTGTCGCCGATCATCGTCACCTCGGTGCGAGCGGGGCAAGAGTTTGTCTATGTGAGACTGGAAGACGCGATTGACCCATTTCCCCTTCCTCGGTGAATCAAATCATGGACTTCGAACTCGAACTTGGGCGCTTGGCCGAACAATACAAAAAGCGAGGCTACGATGTGGTGGTTCGCCCCACCCCGGAACAGTTGCCGGACTTCGCCCGGGAGTTCACCGTTGAACTACTCGGTAAGCGAGGCGGAGAGGGGGTGCTTGTGGCGGCCAAGAAAAATCGTGATGAGTTGGCACTCGATCAGCGGTTGAGTGAAAATGTCGAGATGACGGCCCGGAAACCCGGCTGGCGATTCGACCTCGCCATCCTTGGAGAGAATCCACCGAGCACCCAAGAAATCCACGACGCTCGGGAGCTGCTGCCGGAAGAGATCGACAAGGTTTTTCAAGAGGCGACGAAGATGGTCGGCCTCGGCTTCTTCGATCCCGCCCTGGTCATCGCCTGGGGTGGTTTCGAAGCGGCGATGCGGCAAAGGCTTCGAGCGTTGGGAGAACGGGTCGGCTGGGGTTCGGACTCGAAGAGCATCATCCCGGAGCTTTATTCGAGCGGGGTCCTCGATCGCGAAGAGTTCCGCAAGGTGGAAACTTTGTCAGGCTTCCGAAACCAGATTGTTCACGGGTATGTCTCGTCGCTTGGGTCGGATGGGGGGTCGGTCCAATTTCTCTGTGACCTGGGACACCGCCTGATCGAAGAGTCAAGCGGCGCCGCCCTTTCGACTTGAATCTCAACCCGGCCGCTTCGATCAAACCTCGCTGGAGACGGTCGTCGCGACTCGACCGTTGACGCTCAAGGGCAGCGGCGAAGTCCCCGGCTCGACCCGGGACTTGGCCCGACCGGCGGCGAGATTGGACACGCAGACCAGCCCGAGCAAGGCCAGGCCGAACATCTGCCAGAAGACGTCGCGGAGGGTCTGGCCGAGGGCGGCTTGCACCAAGGCGAGCTGGTCGGGGGTCAGTCGGTCGTGGGTCTCGGGCCGGAGCGCGGCGACGATGTCGATGCTCCCGGCATGGCCGGCGGCGAGGCGTCGACCGAACTCGAAGGCCAACGTCGCCCCGAGGGCACCGACCCCGACGGCGCCGCCCAGGGTCCGGAAGTACTGGATGGCCCCGGTGGCGACCCCTCGGCGGTTCCAGTCGACCTCGTTCTGGACGTTGAGGATGCAGCTCAGGCTGGCCGGGCCGAAGCCGACCCCGGTGATCGCGAGCGAGACCTGGAAGATCCGGACCGACCACGCGGGGTACATCGCTCCGACGGCCAGGCCGACCATCCCCAGCGTGATCAAGGACATCCCGACCATCGCGGTGGTCCGGAACCCGAAGCGGATCACCACCTTGGCGGCGACCGCGACGCTGATCGCCCAGGCCAGGAACAGCGAGGTGATCACCGCGCCCGCCTCGGTCGCCTTGCCGCCGAGAACGCCTTGGACGTAGAGCGGAACATAGGTGTCGATGGCGAACATCAGGGCGCCGATCAGGAAGCTCCCGGCGATGGCGGCGGCGATCGTCCGTCGCAGGAAGAGGTCGGGGGGCAGGATCGGGTCCTTCGCGCGCCGCTCGACCGCGACGAAGGCGGCGAAGAGGGCGACGGCGACGATCAAGAAGGCCGAGGCCCGGAGCGTCGAGGTCGACGACCCGCCGAGGATCGCCAGGAGGAGCAACGTCGACCCCGCGGCCAAGAGCGACGCCCCCGGCCAGTCGATCGGTTGGGGATGGTCGCGCTTGACGGTCTCGTGGACGAACCGGACCAGGACCCAGGCCGCGACCACCGAGAAGGGCACGGTTACATAGAACACCCACCGCCACGAAAGCTGGTCGGTCAGGTAGCCGCCCAGGAGCGGCCCCGCCACGCTCGACACGCCCCAGACCGCCGAGAACAACCCCTGGATCTTGGCGCGCTCTTCGAGCGAGAACAGGTCGCCGAGCAGCGTCAAAACCATCGGCCCGACCGCGCCGGCCCCCAATCCCTGGATGACCCGCATCAGGATCAACTCGGGCATCGAGGTCGCCCGCCCCGAGAAGATCGACCCGATCGTGAACAAGGCCAGGCCGAACAGCAAGATCGGTTTCCTACCCCAGAGGTCGGCGAGCTTGCCGTAGACCGGGGTCGTCACCGTGGAGGCGAGTAGGTAGGCCGAGAACACCCAGGGGTAAATGTCCAGGCCGTTCAACTGGGCGATGATGCTCGGCATCGCGGTCGAGACCACGGTCTGTTCCAGGGCCACCACCGCCATCGCCAAAAGCAACGCGGTGGTCACCATCCGCCGCTCGCCCCGGCCGTGGGTCGGGATGGTCGGCGAGGTGGGAACGAGGGACTGTCGGGCCGATTCGGACCCTGGCATGCGCTTGCCTCGAAACAAAGGGATATCGAACGGGGCGGATACGTTCGACATTTTACCGAGGCCGCCAAGGGGCTTGATGGCCGGACGCCCCCTGACTTGCCTGGGATCGGTTACTTGGCCTCCTGGGCCTGGATGCCCTTGCGACCGGCGCCAAACCGGTTCTGGAGGCGGTCGATCCCACGGGTCTGGTTCTGGAGGTTCAAGTTCTTCAAATTTTGCTCCAGGGTTTCGCCGTTTTCCGTCTTGGCGGGCGGGGCGGGGCGGTCTGGAGCAAACGACTTGTTGAGAAAGGTAGATTGACGCTGCGTGACGCCGACGGGTTGCGTCCCCCGATAGAAGGCGTACCGGCCGGTCCCGACCCGTGCGACGGCGGTCACCTGGCCGTTGATCCCCTCGGCGACGGCGACGCCTCTCAGGTCGGTCCGGCCGTCGGTGAAACCTGGGTTGTTCGACCCGATCACCTTGACCTGGACCTTGGCCACGAAGTTTCCCGACTCGGCGTCGCGGACCACGACGCGGACCCGACCGGCGCCCGGGTCCTCGGTCACCTCCAGCTCGATCGGGCTGACCAGGACGATCCCCGAGGCGTACAGGTCGCCCCCCCGGACCATGACGAGGTACGCCCCCTCCTTCTCGATCGGGAGTTCCAAGGTCTTGGTGGCGTCGGCGAAGTTCAAACCGTCGAGCAGCTTGACCGTCGCCTCGTGCAAGGGGGTGATCCCCGCCAGGTCGATCCCGGCGATCCCGTCGAGGTTGCGGCGGGTGAGGTACAACCGCATCAGGTCGACCGGGTAGACCTTCAAATCAACCTCGGTGACGTTCCGGTAGGACAGGACGACGTTGCTCTCGGGCGGGGGCGGGCTGAGGTGCGACGCCTGGCCGAGCTTGGGCTTGGCGGTCGGTCGGATGATCGTCACCTCGGGGAGCTTGAGGGCTTTCCGGCCCAGCGCCAGGACGGCGGCGGCGGCGTCGCCGAAGCGGTCGGCCACCTGGTTGTAGAAGGCGATCGCCTCGGCGGGCCGGCGGCGGGCGTCGTGGATCTGGCCGAGGATGTAGAGCGCCTGCCACTTGTTCGGGCTGGGCCGGGCCACGCCGTTGGGGTCGGGGTAGGAGGCATTGACGATCTTCTCGGCGACCTCGATCGCCTTGTCGTACTGGCCAAGCTGGAACCGGCCCAGGGCGTCGGCGTACTGGAAGCTGTCGAGGAACGTGCTCTTGGGGTAGAGCGCGGCGAACCGGGGGGCGAGCATCGTGACGGCCTCGAAGTTTTCGAGTTCGAGTTCGTTCCCCAGCAGCGCCAGGCTCGCCTCGTCGGCCAGGGGAGTCTTCGGGCTGAGCGCCAGGGTCGTCTGGATCAAGCGGATCGACTGCAGGAGGAGTTCCGACCGGGTGACGTTCGCCTTGGCGAGCTTGCCCCGGAGCGAGGCGTCGGAGGTCGCCCGACCGGCGGCGTCGGTCAAGACCTGGCTGAGTCCGAATAGGTCGCCTTCGATCGGGCTCGAGCCGGGCGACTCGCGCCAGAGGTCGAGGAGGTAGGTGATCGCCTCCAAGGTTTGCCCGTTCTGGCGGAGGACCTCGCCCACCTGGGCGTCTTCGAGGTAGCTCGCTTCGGCCAGGGCCCGGAACACGAGGAAAGCTCGCTCGGGCTCGTTGATGTCGCGGTAGGCGCGACCGACGACGAGGACCTCGTCGAACGGGATGACGACCTCGGGGCCTTTTTCCTTGAGGACCTCGAAGTCGCGGACGACCTTGCGGGCGTCGTAGCCCTGGATGTGAGCCGAGAGCAAGATCCGCGCGGCGTCGCGGGCGACGTCGTCATTGGGGGTATATCCGCCGAACAACTCTTCGAGGGGGACGGCGGCCTCGGCCAACCGCCCGGCCTCGGCCAGGGCCGTGCCGCGAGCGAATAGCTCGTCGGGCGAGGCGCGGTAGGGGTCGGTACTCGGTTCGCCGAGGGGCAAGACCTTGAGCGACCCGACCGGCCCGAGGTGGACGACCCCCGGCTCGTAGGCGTTGCGGATCTTCGTCGGCAAGGCGCGGTACTGGCCGGGGAGGTAGCCCGCGACCTCGTAGCGGATCTGGGGCGGGCCGTTGTCGGGGCCGAAGGCGAACGTCAGGGTTCCGTCGCCCGAGGTATACGACCCCGCGTTGGTCCGGACCGAGCCTTCGACCAGTGTGGCGCCCGAGGGGAGGGTTTCCTCGACGATCAGGAAGTCGCGCTCCCAGATCGGCCCGGGTCGATAGGTCTCGGCGAAGTCAATCTCGACCTGGACTCGACCCCCTCGACCGACCTCGGTCGCCTTGTTGACGAACGTCGTCGGGTTGACCACCTTCGAGAACCCGGTAGGCAGCGCCTTGCCGTCAAGCTCGGGGGCGCCGGGGAGGTAGTCGCGCTTCGTGATGGCGAACGGCTTGCCGTCGGGCTTTTGCTCGTGGGCGAAGTCGCGGGCGAACCCGGTCAAGGTCGCGGCATAGCCGAAGGTCCCTCGGCCTTCGAGCTTGAAGCGGATCGCGTTGGGCGCCCCGACCTTCAAGATTTTCCGATCGACGGCGATGACCCGGCTCTCGGTCGGCCCTTGGACGTCGAGGCGGGCGACCTCGGAGTCGTTGACGGTCACGACCAGACGATAGCGATCGTCGGCCTCGCCCGCTTTGCCTTTAGACGCGGCGATGGCGGCGACGGCGGGGCCTTTGGCCTTGTGAGGGGTCCAGCCCAGGCCGCTCCGGTGCGCCAGGAGCCAGGCGACGGCGGGTTCCAACTCGGGGCTTCGAGGGCGGACCCGGGCGAAGGCGAGGGCGGCCAGGGCCGTGGTGTCGGCCCGCCCTCTGTTCCAAGGGCCTCCGTTCTTCCCGTCCCAGTAGGTTTGCGGCTTTTCCCCCGGCCCGACGGCTTCGGATTTGGCCCGCGCGGCGAGGAGGTCCAGGGCTTCGCCCGCCAGGCTTGGGCGATCGAGCAGGCCGAACGTCATCGCCAGGTACGCGAGGGGGACGTCGCCGAGGTTTTGCCGACCTCGGTTCAGGGTGTTGGCCTGCTCGAAGTTGGCGAGGCCCAGGACCGCCAAGGCGTGCAGCACGGTGGCTCGACCGCCGAGGTCGTTGCCCGTCCGGTTGAACTCGTTGGCGAGGTAGCCGCCCACCCGGTCGATGATGACGGAGTCGACGTTCACCCCGGCCTTCGACGCTTCCCGGAGCGACCAGGCCACCGCGCTCGACGCCAGCCGGTCGCTGTTGGCCCGGTTCTGCCCCGATTGAGGGGCGACCCAAGCCCAACCGCCGTCCTGGTTCTGGCCCGAAACCAGCTCGGAAACCAGGCCCAAAGCACGGTCGCGGACCCTGGGGGCTTCGCCGGGGTCGGCCGCCCGGACGTCGCGGAGGTAATTTAACGCCGACACGGCGGCGAGCAGGTCGGAGGCGCGGTCGGCGGTGGTCTCGATCGAGATCGGCGGGAAGAATCTCGGATCGCCCATGTCCTTCATGCCGAGCGTCGCACCGTCGTAGATCCCATAGCCTCGACCCAGGGCCAACTCGACGACCAGGCGGTCGAGCGTCGGGGCCAGTTGGATCTGCATCGCCACGTCGTCGTAAGCCCGACCGCCTGGCAGGCCGACGAACGCGGTGGCATCGCCGCTCGAAGACCCCGAGGCCGTCGCGGTCGCCTGGACGCCCCAAGGGTGGATCGGGACTTCGATCGCCAACTCGTCGGCCAGGTCGCCGACCCGGGCCGACGCGGTGAGCCTGATTGACTCGGCGTCGGGGATCACGATCGGGTCGAACAAGACCTCGGACACGCCGTCGCCGGTGATGGTGACGGTTTTCGGGTCGACCTGGTCCTGGTCGCCGGCATAGCTCGCCAAGCGGACCTGGACGACGCTCCCCGCCGCAAGTCCGACGTGGTGGACCCGGGCGACGAACCGGGGCTTGTCCCCCTCGGTCAACCGGCTCGGGGTCCGAAGCTCGACGTAGAAGTTCTTCCGGACCGCCACGTTCGTCGAGGTCTGCCCGACCAGAGTGTCGGACCCGGTCACCCCCTTGGCCATCAGGCGATATTCCGAGAGCGCCTCGGGCGCCTTGAACTTCACGGTCGCCTTGCCGTCGGCGCCGGTCACGACCGACGGGTTCCAGTAGGCGGTTTCGACGAAGGCTTCCCGAGGCGGAACCGGGGCCGCGAGGAGTCTTCGTTTTGATCGGTTACCGAGCGAATGATCGAGATAAGGGTCCACCAAGCTCTTGTCAACGTCATGCATCGATTCTCGGAAACCTTTCTCCTTCGACTTCGCCGCGGCCATCGGTTTGCCGTCGACGGCGATGGAAAATTGATCGAAATCGTCATCCATCGCGTCCGTCTTGGTCGCCTGAGCGCCCGGCTCGATTTGGGCCGCTTTGTCCATCGATTCCGGCGAGCCGGCCTGCGCGAGGACGGGGAACATCGCGTCCTTTGGATTGGGGTCGGCGAATGTCGCTCGGCGTCTGTCGGTCAACCGGCCCAGCTCGCCCTTGACCGCGTCTCGACCCGCTTCGTTGCGAGCCAAAGCGGCCTGGCGTTCGGCCTCGTCGACCACGGCGTCGGCGACGGGTTCGGTCCGGGGTTCGTCCTTGAAAGTGTTGGTCGACTCGGTCGTGAACGCCCCGAGCCGGGTCTGGTCGTAGAAGAACGGGCCGATCGGCGGGGTCTTGTCGCCGAACCGGGCGAGCAAGGTCCGGTCCACCAAGGCGAGGGCGACCTCGGCCTGGGCGGGCTGGCCCATCTGGTCGACGGCGGTGATCTCGACCTCGACCTCGGCCCCGGGGGCGACGGAGGTCGACTTGGGCTTGAGGGTCAGGCGGAGGTCGCGTTCGACTTTGATATCCAGCTTGGCCTCGTTGAAGGCTTGGTCGAGCATCCGGCTCGCCGTCAGGGTGAAGTTGGGGAACTGCGGACCTTCGACCGGCCAATCCACCGAGTTCTCCCCCTCCTTGATCGCCACCAGTTGATAGCGCAAGATCCGGTCGGCTTCCCAGGCGATCAAGGCCGTGCCCGGCTTGGCCCGGTTGATCAGCCGGACGGTGGCCGTCTCGCCGACGCGGTAGTCGGCCCGGTCGGCGAGGATGCGGAGCTTCTCGGCGTCGTCCTTGCCGGAGATCACGACCGAATAGTCGGCGACGATCGCATGACCGAACTGGTCGGTCCCCGCGACTCGGAGGGTGTAGTTGACCTTCTCCGAGTCTTCGACCCGGATCGCTGCCACGCCCTTGCCGGTGGCCTTGTCGGTGCGGAAAGTCTGCGAACTGACCTCACGCTCGATCGTCCGGCCTGATTGTTGGACCGGCTTGATCACCGACACCCGGAGGTCTTGCCCGGTCGGCCGGCCGAGGGCGTCGAAGGTCGTCGCGGTCAGGTTGAAGGTTTCGCCGTCGAGGTAGACGTTCCGGGGGGTCGTCAGGCCGATCGAGAACCCTTGGACCGCGACCCTGACGTTCGCCCGCGCGAAGACGTTGTCGACCGGAAGCTGGGCCACGATCGTCAATGCCTGGTCTTCGCCGTAGCCTTCGGTGGCGAACTCGATCGGGAACTTGCCGTCGGCGTCGGTGACGCCTCGGATCGTCCGGCCGTCGGGCAACCGGACGGCGATCGGTCGGCCCGAGGCGGGGGCGTCGTAGCCGTATCGGGCCTGGAGCGTGCCTTTGACCGCTTCGCCCCGGTAATAGACCGTCCGGGGGAGGTCGAACTCGAGCCCGAGCTTTTCGAGCTGGTACGCCTGGACCTCGAAGCTCCCCGAGAAGTCCGACCCGCCGGGCGTCGAGACCCGGATTCGGTACGAACCGACGGGGGCGCCGGGGTCGACCCGGATCGAGTCGCGGAACGTCCCGAACGCGCTCAAGGTCGTGTCCTTGCTCACGAGCGTCCGCCCCTGGCTGTCGAGCACTTCGAGCTTGTACACCGAGCCGCCGGGGTTGGCGTACTGGCCGTCCTTGGCCTCGCGGATCACGCCTCGGATCAAGACTTCCTGGCCGGGGCGATACGCGGGGCGGTCGGTGTCGATGTACGCCCGAGGGGACAGCCCGCGCGACACCTGATTGGGCACGCCCAGGCCCGAACCGGCGGCGTTCGCCCCGTCGAGGACGAGGTACTGGAGCGTCCCGCCTGGAGCGGCGTTGGCCTCGCGGGGCTCGCTCGACTTTTTGTTCCAGACCCCTTGAATGACGCCGTCGTCGCCGGTCGTGGCCTCGTACACGACGTTCGACCCGTCGGCGACGAGGACCCTGGCCCCCTTTCGCCCTTGGCCGGTCTTCATGTCTTGGGCGAAGACGAGGATCTGGTCGCGCGAGACCTTGACGATCGCGTCGAGGTCCGAACCCATCACCAAGGCCGAGGCTTGCAGCGTCTTCTCGTCGCTCACCTTGACGACATAGACGCCGGGGACGTCGACCTTGAGGTCGAACAGGGCCTCGACCGGCTTGTATTTGCCATAGTTCGGGACCGGGACGGTCCACTCGGCGTCGGGGGCGACCAGGCCGATGTCGAGCGCGCCGACTCCACTCAGCGCGTGCTTCTTGCGGAAATAAGCCTCGGGGTTGAGCTTGTAGGCCGAGAAGGTCAAGGTTTCCAGGTTCCGGGTCGAGACCTTGAGCCGCGCGGTTTCCCCCGACCGGAAAGTCCGGGGGGTGACGACCGTGAGCGCCTTCGACTCCATCACGGCCACCCTCTGATTCGCCTGCGCGACCCAAGGGTTGTTGCCGACGATCTTGCGGAACCGCTCGATCGCGGCGGCGGGGTCGCCTTTCTCGGTCTCGACCGTCGAGGCGGCGTTGAATTGGCCAAGTGCCCCGGTTTCGGTCCCGGGGAACCGGGCGGCGAGAACATCCCAGGCCGCGATCGCCTCGTCCCACTTCTTCTCCGAAGCGAACGCCCGACCGATGTTGAACAGCGCCAGCGGGACCCGGTCGTCGAGCGGGTTGGCCTCGGCGAACTTGAGGAACAGGGTGCGGGCCTCGGCGTACTTTTCGCGGTTGGCGGCATCTTGAGCCGCCCAGATGTTGGCGTCGAGGATCGCCCGCCGGGCGTCGCCCGACTCGGGGCCGTTGGGGTACTGGTTCAGGTACGACTCGTAAGCGAGCACCGCCTCGGCGAACTTGCCTTGCCCCAAGGTCGCTTTCGCCACCAGGAACGTCGCCCGCATCGCCAAGTCGGCCCGGTCGCGTCGGGCGTCGTCCGACTCGACCCGGTAGCCTTCCCCTTTCAGAAAAGCACCGAACGCCGCGATGGCCGGGTCGGCCCGCCCCTGGTTGAAGTACGCCTGGCCGATCTCGAACGCGGCGAGCGGTGCCTTCGGGTCGGCGGGCGTTTCCGCCAGGAACCGCCGCGAGGCCGACACGCCGAGGCCCAAGCTCAAGGGGTCTCGGGCGTCGGGGACCGAGTACGTCTTGGCGATCCCGTAAAGCGCCCGCCCCCGGAGGCTCTGCCGCTCCTTGTCCTTGGCGACATCGGGGATCTTGGCCAGGTCGAGCGCGAGGTCGGTCCAGGTCGACCGGGCCTCGACGTTCCGCCCCGTCGCCAGGAGGGTCTCGCCGAGGTGGAACCGGACCCGGTCTCGGTCTTCGCCCTGGGGGTACTCTTTGAGGTACGCCTTATAGTCGCCCACCGGGTTGGGGACGGGTCCGACGGGCTGCGGTCGGCCATTGCCGGGAGGTGCGCCGCCCTTCAACGCTTCTTGACCGGCTCGGCCCATCGCGAACAAGAGCGAGGCCCGAGCCTTGCCGCCCTTGGCGAGGTCGCGGCCTTTGGCGAGCAAGGCGTAGGCGGCGACCGGGTTGGATTTGGCCCCGGGGAAGTCGGGTTCGAGGAGGCGACGGGCGAAGTCTCGGTAGACTTCGGCCAGGCGGTCTTTCCGGTCGGGGTCCAGGAGCGTTTCGGCCTCGGTCCGAGCCAGGACCTCGGCGCGGTCGGGGTGGCCGGCCGCCAGCTCGAGCGCCGCGAGTTCCCCTCGGATCTTGTTGGCCCAGGCCCCTTTCGGCTCCGCCTCGATCGCCGCCAGCCAGCCGGTCCGGGCGTCGTCGGGGCGGTCGCCCAGGCGAAGCGCCTCGCCCCGGACCAGCCGGTAGAACGACCGGTCGGCCATCAAGGCTTTCGGGTCGGCGATCAAGCCGTCGAGCGCCTCGATGGCCTCGACATAGTCGCCGCCTTGGATCGAGGCGACGACCCCTCCCGGCAGGTTCGGAGCGATCGAAGCCACCGACCGCTTCGCCGATTCCACCCCCAAATCCGCCCCGGGCGCGAGGGCCGCCGACCATCCCGCGACGAACGTCAACCCCAAGGCGGCCAATCGCCGCCACCGTCTACCCTGATGGCTTGTTCCGGTTGTCACGCGAGGTTCCTTGCAGGTTGAGGGAGCGCAGGGGTACCGGGCCGGCGACTTTGGTCTTCGAGCCGGGATGATCCTGAAATCATCAGCGAAAGCGAAAGTGATCCTGGTCCGGGTTGGACGCCCATCGCCGGAAGATCGTTCCCTCCGACCTCCCGAGACCGACGGATCAAACCGAGGCCGATAATTCCTCGAAATCAAGAGCACCTTAAGGCTTCCCCGGCGCCGCGCCTAGAGGCCGGTCGCCTCCATCATTGCCTGCAAACAGGTTTTCGGGGACGATGGATCTGATCCGTGCTATCAAAGAGGATCAACGCCATGGGCATGGGCGACATTGTCGCCACCGCCATTGGTGCCGGTTCGTTCAACCCCCTCGTGGCGACCGTCAAAGCCATCGGTCTGCTTGAGCCGGGTAAGAGTTTCGTTTGGTCCAAGGCTCGATTCCCGCCCGCCGCCGCTTCCGTTCCGGGAGCGGCGGCGGGCGTCGCCATTTCGCCGATCACTTGGCGAGAGATGGCTCGGGTTCAACCCAGAGGATCAACCCGTTCGACGGACCGTCGGGTTTGACATAGGTCCCGGAATCGCTCCGGTTTTGATACGTCCTGTAGGTCAAGATGATCGGTCGCTCCGGGGGTGACTGCGAGCTGACCGCGGCCGCCCCACCGCCGCTGGAGGCTCCGTCCAACTTCCAGTCCGAGGTTTCGGTCATGGTCATCCGACCGGAATCGGCGGTCGCGGTCAACCGCCAGGTCTTGCCGATTTCCTCCTCCTTGAGGCCGACGACTTGCCTCCCCTCGGCGAGCGGGATCGTCTGGCTTGAGGCGACGATCTTGGGACCATCAACGCCTCGGGTGGCGATGCAAAGGCGGTATTTGGTCCCCTTGGGCAAATAGACCTCCCAACGTCGCCCGGCCATCCACAAATCTTCCATCTCGACCACGGCGGTTCGCGCCGGGTCGATGACCTCGAGTTCGCGGACCTCGGGTTTGAGAGAAGCGATTCTGGGTGCTAGGATCGCGATCCGCCGCCGGTCCGCCACGATCGACATCCCCATCGCCACCGCCGCCACCAAATAGATCGTTGTCCTTAATCCGACCTGCCATCGTATTCGAGCGGGCCGTCGCGGACCCGAACCTGAATCGCCGAGGGCTTGAGTTTCGTCCTGGCCGCTCAAGGTTTTCAGCTCCGAGGCTTGATCGTCAGTTCGTAAATCGTCGGAAGGTCTTGTTTCAATCGGTCGGAAAGTTTCGCTCGCGCCTCGGTCTCGATCTCGGGGGGAAGAATTAACCGGAGAAGCACCAATGGCTTGGACGGATCGGCGACGGCTAATTCCGAGGCGGCCGCCCGCTCGATGATGATTTGATCCCAGCGCCCTCGGATCAAATCCCCCAGCGCCCGCTCTCCAAAAACCGAAGTCGCGCTGGAATTGCCGTCGCTCTGTCGAATTTGGAACCCTTTCTCCTCGGTGTCGCGGAACTCGACCCGGAAGATTCGCTCTCCCGAAGAGGCCCATCCAGTCCAGTTCGAACCTCGCGTTCCGCTGACGATGTCCAAGAATTGAGTCGATGGCAAAAAGACCCGCCAGGCGAATTGGAGCGGTTCGCCGGTCTTGAGCGATCGAAGATGAATTTTCGACGGGTCGCCGACTTCCAGTTCACCCACTTTCCGGGCGTACCGGGCATAAGTCGCTTCCAACCTCGAGCGCTCCTGGCCCGTCCGCCAGGCCCAGACGCCGAGCGGGATGATCGCGACGATCAAGGCGAGGTCCACCCATCTCAGTCTGGCCATCCTTCGCCCCTTGATCCTCGACGATTCCTTGAAAAACGATCACCTTGACTCGAGCGCCGCGATTGTCCGAAATCGACTCGGGGCGGGCAAGCGTCTTTCGACTCGATCCGCTCCGCCGCGAATTCAAGGCTCGGGCGCGGCGGGCCGCTTCGCTTTCTCGAAGTAGTCGAGCCACTGGTCGGTCATCGAGGCGGCGATCGTGCCGACCTTCTTGAGTTCGGTCCGGTCCTGACCCCAATAGAAGCCGACCAAGCCGGCGGTGGAGTCGCGGGCGGCGTCGGCGAAGCGGGCGAAGTCGGCGATCGGGCATCGGAGCGGAAACGTCTCCTCGACGATCACCGGCTTGCCGCCGATTTGGAATCGTCCGAGCGTGTTCAAGGCGTCGGCGACCTTGCCCGCCTCGGGGTAGAGGTGGACGGCATTGAAGTCGAGCTCGGCGGCGACGGCCTCGGGGGTGATCCCGCTGAACAAGGCGCCCGGCCGGTCGAGGCTCCAGTCGACCAGGCCGACGGTGATCAAACGCCCGGGGTCGGCGCGTCGGATCGCGTCTCGAAGCGGGACCATCCAGAGCCGGGCGACCTCGGCCCGAGGCCGCCCCGCCGGGTCGAGGGTGATCTTCTGGACGTAAAACTTGCCGTCCAGCCCCGAGCCGGAGCCGAGCCAGTCGCCCGCCTCTTGGCGATCGCCGGGGACCACCGGCTCGTTCATCAAGTCGTAGCAGAACACGGCGGGACTCTTCGAGGCCCGCCCGGCGACCGCCGACCAGAACCGAGCCTGGGCTTGCCAACGATCGGCTTCGCCAAGCCCATCGTACCAGCCGGGGACGTCCGCCTTGCGGTAACAACCCAGGCCGGTCAGGTCGAGGTACAGGCCCAACCGCTCGGCCAGGGCGAGCAACCGACCGAGCTGGTCCAACTGCGCCGGGTCGACCCGGTCGGGCTCGGGCAAGAACCGGCCAAGCTGGAGATGGACCCGGACGACGTTGGCCCCCATCGCCTTCATCCGGGCGAAATCGGCCTCGACCTTGGCCCACTCGTCGCGCCAGTAATCCTCGATCAGCCGACCCCGAGCGTCCCGGTCGTAGTTGAAACCCCAGGCCCGGAACGCTCGACCCGAGGGGACCGCGACGAACGTCAAGGGCGAACCGCCCACCGCGATCCGTTCGAGCGGCGGTCCGTCGGCCTTGGCAGCCGAAACACCGATGGCCCAGGCGAGGATGATCCAGATGTTCGACGGGCGATTCCTCATGAAAAGACCCTCATGAATATCTCATCGGGGAAGGAGAATCTCGGGCTTTGGCCCTTGGGAAATCGGGATTGGTGGGCCGGTCGAGTGCTTTTCGACGCCGATGGTTTGCGGCACCGTCTTGTCGATCCTAGCCGGAATCGTGTTAAATTGAACCTGGTGTTCGTCGACGACTCCGGCCCGATGAACTGCTCGGCCCCCCTGTTTGGAGAAAAGGGGTCAGGTACCGTTTCTCCCTCCAGTTCGACATACCATAGATATATAAGAAACGGTACCCGACCCCTTTTTTGCCTTCAACCCCCCGAGTCGAGCGTGGCATCAACAACGAATGCCTTTTCCTCCGTCTCCAAGCTGTTCCCGGGACGAGGTCTGACGCGCGAATCCGCTTCGCGGCGCCGCCGATGCCGCACCTCGCTTCGTCCGAAGGTCGAAGGGTTGGAAGGGCGGATGGTGATGGCGGTTTCGTCGCTTGACCCAACATTCGGGCAGTTTGGCACGGTGCTCGGGCCGGTCGATACCGGGAACGGTCCGGCCTTGAGCAATGCGTCCGCCGTGGCGGTGCAACCTAATGGCGATCTCGTTGTGGTCGGGACCGTGGACCGACCGGCTGCCGGAGGGGCGACCAACTTCCCCACGCTCGCGGTGCGCCGCTACCTTCCCAACGGGACGCTCGACGCGACCTTCGGGACCAACGGTCAAGCCGACGTTTCCGCCCCGACCGGCTATGATTCGGTGCTCGGATCGTCCCACAACGTCGTCGTCGAGCCGAACGGCGACATCGTTTTCGCCGCGTCCTATTCGCAAAAGACTCAACCGGGTCAAGCCTTTCCCGGCGGAGATGTGCCTTATGAGTCCGTGGTCATCCGTTTGCTCGCCGATGGCCGGCTCGACACGAGTTTCGGGGCGAACGGCCAGGCGGCGACGGGGGTCAACGCCCGGCTCGACGCCGTGGCGGTGCAACCCGACGGCAAGATCGTCGCGGCGGGGACGGGCAGCGGGCCTTTGGTCGGCGACACAACTTACGAGGTTGTCAGGCTGACGACCTCGGGTACGCTCGACACCAACTTCAACACCACCGGCACGCTTCAGGTTCCGGTCCCCCAGAAGTCCGGTTCAGGCTCGCTCGACGCGGTCCAAGTCGCCCTTGATGGGAAGATTCTCTTCGCGGGCACCGATCGGTATGACTCCTCTGGCAGTCCCGTCTATTTGGTCGTCGTCGGGCGGGTCAACAGTGACGGGACCTTGGACAACTCCTACGGGTCCAACGGCCTGGCTTCCTTCTTCAAGAACAACGAAGCGTCGTTGAATGTCGCGGACATGGCCTTGAAGAGCGACGGGTCGGCGGTCCTTGTCGGGGATGTGTTGAGCACGGCCTTCGCGCTTTCGGTCAACCCGAACGGAACCGGGTCCGCTCCGACGCCCGTTATGACTCCGGGCGTCGCATCGCCGTCGCTCGTCGTGAGCTATCGGTCGGTCGTGGTTCAACCCGACGGCAAGATCGTCGTCGTCGGGTCGAGCGTGGACCCAAAGCTCGGCCCAATTCCTCCGTCGCGTGATACCTTCGGATTAGTCGACCGCTATCTTCCCACCGGGTCGTTCGACCCGACCTTCGGGGTCGATGGGAGGGTCGAGTTCTCAACGGTCCCCCCTTCGAGTTTCGCTTCAAGCCCGAACCTCTTCGTCACCCAGACCTTCAACAGTGTGGCGACGACCTCGCTCGGCAACATCGTCGCCGTCGGCACGGTGACGGATTTCACTTCGAACCCGAATGGAACCTTAACCACGACGGGAACTCAGGCCGTGCTCAGCCAGTTCCTCGGCGGCCCGGCGAAGCGGGCGACTCCGGGCGACTACACCGGCGACGGAAAGTCCGACATCGCCGCCGAGCTTGCCGCTTTCGGCGCATTCGCCTACCGCCCCTCGGGCGGGGGGGCCGACGTCATCCAACCGTTCGGACCCGCCGGGGTCGGCCAGGCCATCCCCGCCCCCGGCGACTACGATGGCGACGGCAAGACCGACATCGCCGCCTACCTGCCCGCCTACGGCGTGCTGGCCTATCGGCCCTCATCGGGAGGCCCCGACGTGATCGTGCCGTTCGGCATGGCGGGCGCGGGCAAGTCGATCCCCGCTCCCGGCGATTACGACGGCGACGGCAAGACCGACGTGGCCGTCTACCTCCCCTCGCTCGGCATCCTGGCATACCGGCCGTCGAGCGGCGGCCCCGACGTTTTGACGCAGTTCGGCATGGCGGGCGCGGGCAAGTCGATCCCGGCCCCCGGCGACTATGACGGCCTCGGCAAGACCGACATCGCGGTTTATCTGCCGAGCCTGGGTGTGCTGGCGTACCGGCCTTCCAACGGCGGCCCCGACGTCTTGACCCAATTCGGCCTGGCAGGCGCGGGCAAGTCGATCCCGGCGCCCGGCGACTACGACGGCCTGGGCAAGACCGATATTGCCGTGTATATGCCCAGTCTGGGCGATTTCGCCTATCGCCCGTCGAACGGTGGAGCCGACGTGTTGACGCCGTTTGGTCTGGCCGGGCCGGGCGCGTCGATCCCGGCGCCCGGCGACTATGACGGCGACAGCAAGACGGATATCGCGGTTTACATGCCGAGCCTGGCTCTATTCGCCTACCGTCCCTCGGGGGGCGGGGCCGACGTGGTCGAGTCGTTCGGCGCGTCGGGGATGGGCCAGACGGTCCCAGCGAGTTCGATCCCGGCCGCCCAGGGGCCGTTGCGGTTCGGTCCCTCCCCGTCGAGTCGGTCGGTCGCCGTCACCCTGCCGTTGGTCGAAAACCCCACGGAACTGAGCCTCGGGTCGATCGCCAAGAAACATCGAAAAGCCCGAGTCCATGTGGTTTGATCGGACCTCTCGGAATGTTGCGATGGAAAGCTCGACCGGCAGATCGAACCCGTTCCCCCGATTCGATAGCTGGTCGAATTTTTTATCTCGGTCCTTCCGGGAACCGATGTCGCTGATCTCAAGCAAGCCGATTCGCCGAAGCTGTGGTTTGGGAATAGAATTCTCGGCAGGCTGGGCTTGACGGTCGGCAAGACTCTCGGGGGAATCGTCTTGTCGACCTTTTGGTGGGATCATGTTAAATTGAACGTAGTGTTGGTCGATGACATGGCCCGACGAACCACCCGGCCGCCACTCTTGGGAGTCTTCCGCTTGATCTTGAAGTTGAAGCTCGACTTCGGCTCGATTCTGGCCGTGTTTTGCGCCTTCGGGATGGTTGGACCCGCTCCGGCTCGCGCGGCGGACGACAACGGCCTCGGCGCGGCTTCGGGGGTCGGGTTTTTCGAGGCGAAGATTCGTCCGGTCCTGGTCGAGCGGTGCTACAAGTGCCACTCGACCGGGACCAAGGCCCCCAAGGGGGGGCTTCGGCTCGACGCCTCGGCCTCGATCCGCCGGGGGGGGGACGCCGGCTCGATGCTCGGCGACGGCGAGCCGGGCCAGATCAAGGCCGACGAGAGCCTTTTGCTGAGTGCCTTGAGCCACGGTGGCGAGATCGCCGCGATGCCGCCCGACGCCAAGCTCCCCGAGCGGACCTTGGAAGACTTCCGCCGGTGGGTCGAACTCGGGGCGCCGATGCCCGACCACGCCCCGGCGGCGAGCGGCGCGGCGTCGAACCAGCCCAAGGCGAAGCCGGGGATCGACTTCGAGGCGGGTCGGCGGTTCTGGGCGTTCGTCGAGGCGGTCGAGCGGCCCATGCCTTCGGTCTCGAACCCGGGTTGGGCTCGAAACCGGGTCGACCCGTTCATCCTCCAGACCCTGGAAGCGCGGAAGCTGGAGCCTTCGCCGCCGGCCGATCGCCGGACCTTGATCCGCCGGCTGTCGTTCGACCTGACCGGGTTGCCGCCGACGGCCGACGAGGTGTCGAGCTTCGTCGGCGACCCGGCCCCCGACGCCTATGAACGGCTGGTCGACCGCCTGCTCGCCTCGCCGAGGTACGGCGAGCGCTGGGGCCGATATTGGCTCGACGTGGCGAGGTACGCCGAGGACAACCCGACCTCCGAGGCGACCAACAAGCCGCAGCGGAACCCGCACGCCTACCGCGATTGGGTGATCCAAGCCCTCAACCAGGACCTCCCCTACGACGAGTTCATCCGCCGCCAACTCGCCGCCGACCTCCAGCCCGGCCTCCCCTTGTCCGAAATCGCCGCGACCGGCTTCCTCGGCCTGGCCCCGGTCTATCACAAAGAGCCGAAGCTTTCCGCCGAGGTCATCGGCGCCATCGTCGCCGACGAGTGGGACGAGCGGCTCGACACCGTGACCCGAGGCGTCCTCGGCCTGACCGTCGCCTGCGCCCGATGCCACGACCACAAGTTCGACCCGATCGGGACCGCCGACTATTACGCCCTCGCCGGGGTCATGGCCAGCACCCAGCTCGTCGACCGCCCCTTGGTCGAGACCGACGACGAGACCGACGAGCGCCTCGCCGAAAGCCGTCGAATCCAGGTCGACCTCGAACTCCGGCTCTCCTATGCCAAGGAGCAAAAAGGCGTCGTCGAGAAGGCCAAAGGCGACGTCGAGAAGGCCAAGCGCTCCGTGAGCGAACTCGAAGCCAAGGTCAAGGAGATCAAGGAGCGGAAGCGGTTCGAAGGTCCCACCGCGCCCGGGGTCCGCGACGCCGGGCTGTGGGTCGACGGTTCGGACCCGTCCTGGACCGGGATGGACTACCGCCGAGGCGTCGGCCGCGACCTGCCGATCTTCTTGAGAGGAAGCCCGACCAACCCCGGCCCGATCACGCCGAGGCGGTTCCTCGCCGTGCTCTCCCCCGGCGAACCGAAGCCGTTCGAAGGGACCGGGAGCGGTCGGCTGGCCCTGGCCGACGCGATCGTCGGCCCGGCGAAGTCCTTGACGGCGCGGGTGATCGTCAACCGAGTCTGGGGCTGGCACTTCGGCAGGCCGATCGTGGCGACCCCGAGCAACTTCGGCAAGCTCGGCGAACCACCGACCCACCCCGAACTGCTCGACGACCTCGCCGCCCGGTTCATCGCCTCGGGCTGGTCGCTCAAGTGGCTGCACCGCGAGATCGTCCGGTCGAGCACCTACCGCCAGTCGAGCCAAGGCCCCGAGGCCGTCGCCGCCCGCGCCAAAGACCCCGAGAACCGCTGGCTCGCCCGCGTCGACCGCCGCCGCCTGGATGTTGAATCCTGGCGCGACGCTTTGCTCTGCGTCGACGGCTCGATCGACCTCGGGAGCGTCGGAGGCCGGTCGGGCGACCTCGACAAGCTCGACTTCCGCCGGAGGACCGTCTACGGCAAGGTCAGCCGCCAACGCCTGTCCGACGTCCTCAAGGCGTTCGACTTCCCCGATCCCAACCGCCACGGCGAAGCCCGAGACCAGACCACGACCCCGATCCAGCAACTCTACTTCCTCAACAGCCCGTTCCTCCTCGACCGCGCCGAGACGCTGACCAAACGCCTCCTCGCCGACTCGAACTCGTCCAGCCCCTCCGAACGGGTCCGAAACCTCTACCGAGCCGTCCTCCAGCGCGACCCGACCTGCCTCGAAGTCGACCGAGCCTCCAAACTCCTCGACCTCGACGGCGGTCCCGACCGCCCCGAATCCTGGTCGCTCCTGGCCCAATCCCTCCTCATCAGCAACGAATTCCTCTTCGTCGATTAAAATCAACTTGAGCCACGGATGGAACACGGATAAGAAAATTCTTTTCTACCTCTTATCCGTGTTTCATCCGTGTTCCATCCGTGGCTAGAACGCTTTTTTTCCTCAAAGGACCCTTGGCATGATCCCCCCGATCGACTCCTCTCGTCGCGGTTTCCTCCGGACCATGATGTCGGGCGTGGGGGGCCTGGGCTTGTCGAGCTTCTTGCATGCCGAGGGGTTGCTCGCCGCCGACCTGGCCCGGCCTCACTTCGCGCCCAAGGCCAAGCGGGTGATCTACCTGTTCATGGGGGGCGGGCCGTCGCACCTGGATATGTTCGACCCCAAGCCCGAGATCCTCAAGTACGCCGGGCAAAGGCCCGACGGCGTGGCGCTTCGGACCGAGCGCGTCACCGGCGGGTTGCTCGCCTCTCCGTTCGGGTTCGAACGGGCGGGCGAGAGCGGGATCGACGTCAGCGAGTTGTTGCCCAACATCAAGGGGCAAGTGGACAACCTCTGCATCCTCCGAGGGGTCCACGGGTCGAACCCCAACCACGGCCCGGCGACCAACTTCATGCTCTCGGGGCGGATCGACCAGGTCCACCCGGTCATGGGGAGCTGGGTTTCCTACGGCTTGGGCACGGTCAACCGCGACCTGCCCGGCTTCGTGTCGCTCGGCAACTACTTCAACGTGTCGAGGAACGGCTACCTCCCCGGCGAGCACCAAGGCACGCCGATCGACATCGACAAGCCCAACCCCGACGAGATGATCCGCCACCTCCGGAACACCAAGGTCGACCGCGCCAGGCAGACCCGCCAGCTCGAGTTCCTCCACGAGATGAACCAGGCGCACCAGGCCGACCGGGGGCACGACGCGATGCTCGAAGCCCAGATCAGGTCGATGGAGACCGCCTTCCGGATGCAGACCGCCGCCCCCGAGGTCTTCGACATCCGCAAGGAATCCGACGCGACCAAGGCCCTCTACGGCTCGGGGAAATTCGCCAACTCTTGCCTGTTGGCCCGGCGGTTGGTCGAGAACGGCGTCCGGTTCGTCCAGGTGGTCAACAGCGGTTGGGACCACCACGCCGACATCAGCAAGAACATCAAGAAAAAGTGCCAGGAGATCGACCAGCCGATCGCCGCCTTGATCGCCGACCTCAAGGCCCGAGGCTTGCTCGAAGACACCTTGGTGATCTGGGGCGGAGAATTTGGCCGGACCCCCGTCTCCGAGAACGGCGACGGCCGCGACCACAACCCGTTCGGCTTCACCATGTTCCTGGCCGGCGGGGGCGTCAAGTCCGGCCACATCCACGGCGGGACCGACGACTTCGGCTTCAAGGCTGTCGAAGGCCGGGTCGCCATCCACGACCTCCACGCCACGATCCTGCACCTCCTCGGGCTGGACCACGAGAAGCTGACCTACCGCTACTCGGGCCGAGACTTCCGCCTCACCGACGTCGCCGGGACGGTGGTCAAGGAGATCCTGGCCTGATCGCGGGATCGGCGGCCTCTCCCGACGGCCCACCTGTCGTGGCCGGGTCGGGCCGATTCTTCCGGTAAGCATCGAGCAAGGTCCGAAGCGTGGTTTGGGCCGGTTTGTCGAGGTCGTAACGATGCTCGCCCTTCGGGCCCACCACCTTGGCCTCGCCGCAGCCGAAGCAGAGCAGCGCGGCTCGCTCGGAGGTGCCTTCCCGCCACTCGACCAGATAGTCGGGATGGAACCCGCCGCATTTCTTTTCGCCGACGAACGAGCGATAGGTGGACGAGTCGCCCAGGGTCCGGGTCAGCTTGGCCAGGTCGTCGGGCTTGACCTCGAGCGGATCGCGATAGAACCAATACCCGACGCGCTCGACGATCGGCTTCGGCCCGGCCTTCTCGGCCTTGAAAGCCGCCGATTCGTTGATCGGGTGCGGCAACCCTTCGTGGATCACGACCCGAGACGCTTGGCTCGTCGGCAAGTCTTCGACCGCCGCGATGCTCCCGCAACCGGCCAAGTTCGCCGCTACCAGCAAGAGCGATACTCGACACATCTCGTTTTTCGCACGCATGGTTCGTCTCGCCCCATCGTCGCAGATGTTTGAGCAACACCGAATCCGTCGACCTCGCCGATCTCAAACGATCAGACTCCTCGATCGCCACGCTTTCACTTTTTTGACCAGCTGGATCAGCGTTCGGGGTATCCAGCCCAGCACCAAGCTGACGGCGAGAAGTTCCAGCCCCGTGAATATCGTGGCCAAAAAGCTGCCTGTTACCTCGGAAAAGCTACCGCTTCAGCAAAGACTGGCGGTTTCACGAGGCGGTGACGTACTTCACGATGTATTCCTACAACTTTTGCTGGGCGGTGCGAACGCTGGCGGTCCGGGACGAGCAAGGACACTGGCAGCCCCGCAGCCCGGCGCTGGCGGCGGGATTAACCGATCACGTCTGGTCGATGGCCGAATGGTTGGCTTTCCCGGTCGTGCAACGATGAGCGGCCACCACCGGAATTTATCACAGATCGCAAATTGCAGATTGCAAACGGAAATTCAACCAGGGTAATGCTTTGCAATTTGCAATCCCGCAATCTGCTATGCAGGGAATTTCCGGGAACCGTTTAAGTTCGCGTTGATGCGAATGCTTGAATCACCAGAGTGATTTTGAGCAAACCTTGGATTAATTTTCGCTGGGCGATCTATTGATTTTGGGAGTTAAATGATTTATTTTTGGACAACCAAAAAAAAGATCGACCTTTTGAAAATCACTCGCCGATCCACGGCGGTCCGGAAAGTGACCTGGATATGAACTCAAAATCACCGGATCGTCCCCAAGGCTTCACCTTGATCGAGTTGTTGGTGGTCATCGCGATCATCGCCGTGTTGATCGCGCTCTTGCTGCCGGCGGTGCAAGCCGCCCGGGAGGCGGCGCGTCGGACGCGGTGCATCAACAACCTCAAGCAGATCGGCCTGGGGGTGGCCAACTACGAGTCGGCCTTGGGCTGCCTGGTTTCGGGCTATATCAGCGCGAGCACCCCTTATGCCCTGCTCGGCGTCTCGGGCTACAACCCCGACCCGGCCTCGGGCGACAACGGGCCGGGCTGGGGCTGGCTGGCGCTTCTGCTGGCCCAGGTCGAGCAGGCTCCGCTGTCGAACGCGATCAACTTCAACCTCCCGACCTGGGTGCTCGACAACAGCACGGCGGCTTCCACCTCGCTCAACGTCTTCCTCTGCCCGTCGGCGAACAACCCCGACCTGGCTTGCCTCTTGGTTGATGCCAACCGCGCCCCTTTGCCGGTGGCGAACCCGCGGTTTTCCCGGGCGAACTACCAATACAACATGGGCTGGAACGACTCGGGGATTCCGCCAAGCGTCAGCCCCGACGACCCGATCCGCGGGAGCAACGGGCCGATCTACCGGAACAGCCACGTCCCTTACGCCGCCGTCCTCGACGGCCTCAGTAATACCGTCGTCGCGTGCGAGAAGACCCCGTTCCTCGCCGACTCCACCTGGGTCGGGATCATCCCGGGCGCCCGCCACTTCGCCGCCGGGGCCTTCGCCAGCGCCGGGACGGGGGGGCTTGGCGTCAACTACGACTACCCCTGCGCCTTGCTCGCCTCGCACAGCGGACCGTCGCTGTATGAAAGCCCCTCGGTGATCCACCCGCCCAACAGCCCCCTCGGCCACACCGACGAGTTCTACAGCCTCCACCCCGGGGGGGCCAACACCCTGATGGGCGACGGCTCGGTCCGGTTCATCAAGCAAACGATCAACCCCGCCACCTGGCAGGCCCTCTGCAGCCGAAGCGGGGGCGAAGTCATCAGCTCGGATTCGCTTTGAGATCCACCAAGACCAACCCACGATCGAAGCGGGTATCGCTCGATCCTGGAGATCGCCGACCAAGGTAGGGCTTGGGCGCCACGAGGTTGTTACAACAATTCGTGCCCTCCGGGAAGCCGGGTGCCTTGAAGCGCCTTGGAAAAAATCCGAGAGGTCGTTTCTTGAGCCGCAAATAGGCTGATCGCAATGGCTTAGGGTTTGCAAAAACATCTCGCGTCGAGGAATTTTCCGCGAAACCCGGTTAGCGATCCCGCGAGAAAACGATAGTGAACGATGCCGGAGCCGCCCTCTGGGATGTTCGACACCTTGGTTTTCTCCATTCATGGGATCGCCCGACATGGCCGCCACCGCCAAGCAGATTGCCGCCAACCGCGACAACGCCGGGAAGTCGACCGGGCCTCGGACCCTCGAAGGCAAGGCCCGGTCGCGGGCCAACGCGGTCAAGCATGGACTCACCGGCGAGGGGATCGCCCTGCCGACGGAGGATGCCGACGAGGTCCGGCGTCGGTTCTCGGGGCTTCACGCCGAGATGGGGGCCTCGGGCATGCTCGGCGACTTGCTCGCCCACCGCGTCGCCTTGTCGTCGGTCCGGCTCGACCGGTCGGCCCGACAGGAGGCCAAGTCGCTCTCCGAGAAGGTCCGCCGCGCCGGCGCCGACTTCGACGAGGCCAGGGCCGCCGAGGCCGACCACCTCCTCGGCTACATCGGCGTGGAGCCGATCACCCACCGCCGCATGCTCCTGAGGACCCC
>JAABUX010001342.1_pt1 | contig 37629 bp, 32 predicted proteins | sample 5561851 | NCBI WGS metagenome assembly JAABUX01 (sample SAMN10711883, study PRJNA513361) | rock metagenome | isolation source: Antarctica rocks | place: Antarctica: Victoria Land, Richard Nunatak red sandstone | collected 2016-01-03 | reverse complement strand
GAAGTGGTGCCCGATGGCGGCCCGAGCATGTCGGACCGTTCGTCGAACTCGCCGCCGTCTCCGACGGCCCGGAATGGGAAGACTACTGGAAAACCACAGCCAACCGCCCAAATTAAAAGTTACACCCACGGGACGTTCCCACACGATCGACTCCCAACAGAATCCAAGACGCAAGCCCGGATTCTCGCGGATGATCGCTACCCTTGACACCTTGGAACTTTAAATCGTGCGATGACCTGATGGATTGAGAAGGATCAAGAGGATAAAGCCGAAAATCGGTCGGCGAGCGCTGTTTTCATTCTTCTCAGTCCCCATCTCAAGTTTTTTCGTCTAGAAGATGGGGGAGATGATTCCTTCTCGTGGCGTCGCTCGTGGCGGTGCCCTTGAGTTGATATCATCGATGAGGCCGCGACTCGTTGGAGCTTGTTGAGCACTTGATCCCGACTTTTCCTGGGGCGAGGCGATGCCGATGTCTTCGATGAATGGCCACTTGCTGATCGCCGGCCCGCGAATGCTCGACTCGTTTTTCACCAAGGCCGTGGTCCTGCTGCTCGCCCATTCGGAAGAGGGGGCGGCGGGCCTGGTGATCAACCGGCCGACCGAGGCGACGGTCACCGACCTTTCGCGGTCGATCTTCCAAGGTTCGTTCTCCTGGGACAAGGCGATCTCGCTCGGAGGGCCGGTCTCGGGGCCTCTGGTCGTCCTGCACCGCGAAGAGGGGCTGGCGGATCACGAAGTCGTCAAGGGCGTTTATTCGACCGTCGAGGACGGCAAGGTTCGCCGAACCTTGAAGAGTCGGGTCGACCCGTCGTTGGTCGCGATCAACTACTCCGGCTGGGGCCCCGGACAACTCGAATCGGAACTGCGCGACGACTCGTGGGAAGTCCTCCTCGCGACTCCGGACCTCGTGTTCCCCTCGCAAGACCTGGACATCTGGAAAACGGCCTCGCAGCGGGTGCGATCGCAAAAACTCCACGCCTTGGTCAACCTCCGCGAAGTGCCCGACGACCCTCGCTGGAATTGATCGGCGCTTGATAGTCGAGGCCGACGACCTGACAAACTTGCCCTTCGATTTTGGGATCATCTCGATCGGTCGTTGTCTCCCCGGCAATGACCGAGGATTTCGAGGCGATCGGGTCGAGGACCAATGGAACCGGAACGGATCGGCGAACTGATCGACCGTCTCGGCCCGGGGCTTGGGCTGTTCGCCCGGCAGTGGTGCGACTCGCCCGAAGACGTCGTCCAAGACGCCTTCGTCGCCCTGGCGACCCTGGCCCAAGAACCCATCAGCCCGGAAAGCTGGTTGTTCCGCGCGGTCCGCAATGGGGCGATCAACGCCGGGATCGCCGCGCGGCGTCGGCGCCGGCGCGAATCGCTGGCGACGAGCCAGGCCCCTCGCTGGTTTACGCCCGATCGGGCGTCGAGCTGGATCGACCCGGAATCGGCCCAGGCCGCGCTCGGCGACTTGCCCGACGCCCAGCGCGAGGTCATCGTCGCGCACCTCTGGGGCGGCCTGACGTTCGAGCAGGTCGGCGAACTGGTGCAAACCTCGACGAGTTCGGCCCACCGGCTTTACCAGGCGGGCCTGATCAATTTACGAGACCGATTGGGGGTGCCATGCCGCTCGAAGACGCCTCGCCCGGACCCGACCTGAGCGACCTCGAACTCGCGCTCGGGTCCTTGGCACCGACGCCGCTCGCCGCTCGCGACCGCATCCTCTTCGAGGCCGGTCGGGCCTCGGGCATGGGCGGGTCGGCCCGCCGGCTTCGAGGGGTCTGGCCGAGTCTGGCCGCCGGGTTCGGCCTCATCGCCCTGGGCGAAGCCGCACTGTTGGCGCGGCGACCCACCCCCGAGGTGGTGGTCCGAACCGTCGTCGTCCGCGAACCGGCCCTTCCGCAACGCGAGGCGGCCCCGACCCGGGTCGTCGACGCCGAGCCGGTCGTTCCACTCCCCCCCGCCCCGAGCTTCGCGCCGATGACGGCGAGGGACCGGCTCAACGACCAGATCCTCAGATTCGGCCTGGACGGGTTGCCCGCTCCAACCCCGAACGCCGCCCCGGTCAACCGCCTTCCGCTCCTGTCCGGCCGCGACCTCCTCCGCCAAGAACTCCGCTCCGCCCTTTTTTCGGGAGATCATTCCTGATGCGATGGCTCATGGTCTTGCTCTGTTCCGGGTTCCACGGCGCGAACGAACCGGCCCCCGAACCCGCCGCCCCCCCGGCCGCTCCCGGCGCGACGACAATGATCCTCCAACCGGCGACGACGCCCCGCCCCGCCCTGAAATATCACCTCCTGCCCGAGCGTTACGGCCTGGTCTCCGGCAACGCCGCGCTCTTCTACCACCGGGCCAACGTGTTGCTGGTCGATCGGCGACGGTCCGAGCAACCGCAACCCGGTTCGACGACCGGCGAGCCGGCGGCGACGCTCGAAGAGCGGGTCAACGGTTGGCTCAACAAGCCGATCGCCGAGCTACCCCGCGACGAGGTCCGCGAGGCGTTGAATCGGTTCGCGACCGTCATCAAAGAGATCGAAACCGGGGCCAGGCGTGACCATTGCGACTGGGAACTCGCCCACCGCGAGGAGGGGATCAACCTCCTCCTCCCCGAGATCCAGAACATGCGGGCGTTGGCCCGCCTGATCGAGTTGCAAGCGAGGCTCGCCATCGCCGACGGCCGGCTCGACCGGGCGTTCGCCTCGATCCAGACCGGCCTGGTCCTCGGCCGCCACGTCGCCGACGCTCCGTTCCTGATTGCCACCCTGATCGGGAACCAGGTCGACTTGTCGATGATCCGCTGCCTCGAACTCCTGGTGGGGACCCCCGGGGCGCCGAGCTTGTTCTGGGCTTTGGCGGACCGGCCCCGACCGATGATCGACATCCGGTCCGCCTGCGAGACCGAGCGTCACCTCATCGAAGTCGAGTTCCCCGGGCTGCTCGAACTCGACCGAGGTGTCTGGGAACCGGATCAAGTTCAACGCTTCGTCGACGGCCTGCAAGCCAAGCTCCCCAGCCTCATCGGCGGGGAGAACATTCCCGGCCTGAATGTCCCGGTCCCGCCGGACGCCTCGCCGACGACCCGACGCCTCCTCGTGGCGGCGATGTGTGCCAAGATCGAGCCTGAAGCTCGCCGGTCCCTGATCCTCGGCGGGCGGCCCGAAGCCGAGGTCAGCGCCATGCCCGTGGTGCAAGTCGCGGCGCTTTACAGCTTCGAGAGGTTCAAGGAGCTGTCCGATGCGAACTTCAAATGGGTGAATGTGCCCTACGCCGTGGTGGCGGGACGAGACGGTTCGGAATTTCTCAGCCCGGAGGAGAAGCGGGCGAACCCGCTCCTGGCGCTGATGGCCACCTTCAACATCGACATCAAGGCACCCCGGCTAGCCGCCTTGCGGGTGGATCGCCGGCTCGACGCGCTCCAGGTCGTCGAAGCGATCCGGCTCGACGCTTCCCGGAACGATGGCCGTTTCCCGTCGAGCCTCGAAGCGATCAAAGACCTGCCCATCCCGCTCGACATCCTCACAGGCAAGCCGTTTCGCTACCAGGTCGAGGGGTCGTCGGCGACGCTCTCGGGGCCGCCCCCAGTCGGGATGGTCGGCAACCCCGCCAACATGATCGACCTGAAACTCGTCTCGCCCAAGCATTGATTGTCATTCGAGTGACAGCATCCAAAACCTTTGCTCCGAGGAGTTCCACGTCATGCTAGTGATTCGACCGTCGTGTTTGAGGTTCGCTTGGATCGCTGCCCTGATCGGCCTACTCGCGGCCAACGTCGAGGCGGGCGACCCATCGCCGATCCTGCAAGAAGACACCGTCGCCGTCGTCAAGGTGGACTTGACCCGGTTCGATGCCGCAAGCTTCTCCAGGCGGTTGTTCGGCCCGTCGAGCGACAGCCCGTACATGATCAGGTCCTCGAAGACCGCCGACGAGCTGGTCGCCGCCCTCAAGAAAGCGAGGGCGGCCGAATTGTTCTTGATGTTCGACTTCGCCGACTTGCCGGGTCAGCCGATCATCGCCGTCCCGATCGTCGACGGGGCCGATCCCGATGCGATCATCAAGGTCCTGGGGGGAGGTCCGTCCGTCCGAAAGATCGATCGAGGTAGTGAAGTGATCCGGGGCATGATTGTGGTCGGTCGGCCCGAGTCGCTGGCCCGGATTCGGAGCGCCTCGCCCGCCGCTCGGCCCGACCTGATCGCCGCCCTGGCCGAAGGGGGGCCAGACGCCCTGGTCCGGGTCGCGGTCAGCCCCGGCGCCGGGCTTCGGCGAGCGGTCGAAGAATCGTTGCCCACCCTCCCCGCCGATCTCGGCGGCGGACCAATCATCGCGCTCACCCGAGGGGCGAGTTGGCTGGCCCTGGTTCTCCCGAACGAAGCCAACTCCAAGCTTCGGGTGACGCTCCAGGCTAAAGACTCCGACTCCGCCCAAACCCTGGCGAAACTCATCAAGACGGCGAGCGAGTTGGCGGCCAAGGTCCTCGCCGCCGACCCAACCACGAGCGATCTTGTCCCAGCGCTCATTCAAATCGGTACCGAACCCAAGGGGGATCGGATCGTCGCCGAAGTCGACCCGGAGAAGGCCGTCGCCCTGATATCCATCCCGATCCGTCGAGCCGGAGTGGAAGCCCAGCACACCCAGTCGGTCAACAACCTCAAGCAGTTGGCCCTGGCGATGCACAACTACCACGCGACCAACGACACCTTCCCGCCCGCCTACCGGGTTGATCGGAACCACAAACCGCTCTTGAGCTGGCGGGTCTTGATCCTCCCGTTCCTCGAAGAGCTCGAGTTATACAATCAGTTTCACCTCGACGAACCCTGGGATAGCCCGAACAACAAACCCCTGATCGCCCGGATGCCCAAAATCTACGCCGCTCCCTCCGAACCCAGGGCGCTCATCGCCGAAGGGAAAACCATCTACCTGGCGCCTCGCGGCAAGCAGACAATCCTCTCCGACGAAACCGGGACGAAGATCAAGACGATCACGGACGGGATCTCGAATACGATCATGTTCCTCCAAGCCGACGACGCCGACGCGGTGGTCTGGACCAAGCCCGACGACCTAGAGATCGATCGAAAACCGTTGCTCCCGAACCGACGGATCATCGCCGCGTTCGGCGACGGCTCGGTCAAGACCTTGAGCAAGACCATCAAGCCCGAGATGCTGCTCAAACTTCTGACGAAAGATGGCGGCGAGGTCTTGAGTGCCGACGATTTCTGATCACGACGAATTCCATTGGACCGATGCGTAAGCCCGGCGAGGGATCGTCCGGGCGTTCGCTTGGCTTCGTTTCGTCAACGAGCTTTCCAGCGGCGGAGGCCACGCTTGATCCGCCCGGCGACGGTGTTGGTGGCAATCTCGGCGACCGGGGTCACGGTTTCCCAGTCGATGGCGGATCGGATCGACGCCTTGACGCCGCGAGGGGGGCGGATCGCGGTCGACTCGGGGCGATCGAACCGCAAGGCCCGCTTTTCGTAGACCAGGGCACTGCGAGGGAACCGGAGGCTCGGGCCTTGGATCGGGATTGTGGCGACGTGGTCCCCCCGGACGACCTCGACGGCCATCGGGTATTTGCGGTCGACCTCGTCGAACTGGATCGAGATCCGGTCGTCGCCGCCCACCCGGACCGACCACTTGCGGTCGGATCGCCATCGCCACCATCGGGCGAACTCGGTCAGCGTGGTCCGCCAGACCAGCGATTCCCCCACCACGGCGTCGGCCAGGGCCGAGACGATCCGAGGGTATCGCCCCAGGCGAGCCTCGGGGTGCCCGTAAACGAAAGCGGGCTCGCCGGCTTCGATCGCCCCCCGGACCGTCGCGACGAGGTGGTCGCTCACGTCCCTGGCCGTCCCCCCCGCCTCGAAAAAGGCCCCCTCGCAAAGCGGGTGGACCGGGACCTGGAGCACCCTGGAAAAGCGGTCGCCCAGCCAGGGGAAGAATGGGCGGTCGTCGTAGCCGAGCTGGAAGTCGGACGAGTAGCGATACCCCATCACCTCAAGGACCTGGTCCAACCCGACGTTCCATCGCCCGTGAGGCCCGGCGAACCCGACGGGTGCCGCGAACCCCGCTTGCACGAGCACGGCATGGGCCCGCTCGACGTTTCGCCGATTCGACGCGACGTCGCGGTAAACGTGGTGGAAGTGGCCGTGCGACTGGGCGTCGACGCGCCTCAGGTCGGCGAGGACGCCAGGCAACGCCCCATAAGCGGCCGTGCTGACGAAGTGGGTCGAGCAGTCGTCGATCGGCTTCCGGGCGATTGCGAATCGCGCATAGTCCTCGAGTTGATTCTCGTCGAGGTCGACCCTCAGGTTGAACGCCGACCGATAAGGGAACGGGAAGCTCGCCAGTCGAGCCCAGACCCCGCCCGAGGCGGCCACGTCGCGGCGGACCCGGTCGACGAGCCGGCGGCGGATCGCGGCCTTGTCGAATCGGGCCATCCGCTCGACCACCTGCAACCCCCGGACCGACCAGGCGGTCGGCATGGCCTCCGCGTCGACCAACGCTTCGAAGGGGTCGGGCAAGTCGACGCCTCGGTAACGATCGACGTCGATCGCTATTTGGTCCGGCGCGAGGTGTTCCGCGAGCAAGCCCGGCGAGGTCGACCGGCGATCGAAAAGGACGAACCGACCCCGGCGAAGCGGCGGGCTAGGCCGGCTGTTAAGCGGCGGGACCTCGACCGTCGGCACCCCTTCCTGGCCCAAGGCGAGGATCAGGCCGGGAGGGACGTCGCACAAGACCAGGGGCAATGCCGGGAACCGTGATTCGATCGATGGCATCAAGCGGCCCCTTGCTTAGATTCGGGATCGGAGGAGACCGCGACCGAGGCCGACCAGAGCGTCAACAATCGAGTCGCGGGGATCGCCCGGAAGACGAACCGGCGACTTTCGCGGGGGGTGAGCAAGAACTCCACCCTCGTCTTGGCGAACCCGGCGTGTTCGATCTCGGTCCGAAGCCACTTGGGAGCAAACCAGCGTTCGACGACCGGGCCGCCGCTCGGGTACATCCATCGGCCTCGTTTCTGGTCGACCCACTTGATCAAGACCGAGGGCAGCCACGGGCGGTTCGCGTCGAGTGCCAAAAGGTTCTTGTCGACGATCGCCAGGCGTCCGCCCGGTCGGAGGACCCGCCGGGCTTCTTCGAGGACCGGTCGGACGTCGCCCACATGCTCCAGGACCTCGACGGCGATCACCGCGTCGAACGCCCCGTCGGCGAACGGCAACCGCTTCGCCGAGGCTTTCGCCCGGTCGATCCCCTTGGCGTGGCCGAGCATCGCCGCCGACAGGTCGATCCCGACGACTTCGGCCCCGCCCCGGGCCAGGTGGACCGCGAACCGCCCCTTGCCGCAACCGAGGTCGAGGATGCGCAGCCCATCCACTGGTCCGACCGCCCGGACGACGCCCGAGAGCCGAGCGTCGTCGAAGGCCACGTCGGGCTTGAATCGACCCTCGGTCGCGTCGAACCGGGCGGCGACCTCCGCGTCGTGCCGGTGGTGGAAATCAGGGAGTGAAACGGTCGTCATGGGGTCGCTCCCGACCGGAGCAACTCGCGGTGCTTCCAGTGGCGGACGGCCACCGACAAGCCGGACAGGGCGCAGAAGGCCAGGCCCTCCAAGCCGTCGCGGAACCCTTGCTTGCCGAGGTAGAGCTTGGCGAACACCCAGGCCGGGCGGACCGTCACGTCGATCGGGCGAAACCGGACCCCGGCCCGGTGGAACTCCCGCGCTTCCAGCGTCGTATAGTGGTCGATCTTGCGGAGGAACGTCGCCATGTCGGGGATGGTCCGGTGGGTCAGGTGGCTCGAAAGCGTCTCGACCCGCCCCGAAAGCTCGACCGTTTCATGGACCGAGCCGACCCATCGCCCCAGGTCCCCGCGGAACAACCGGAGCGGGCGGTCGTGCTGCGTCCCCGAGAACCGGAACGAACGGCCAAGCACGACGCTCCGGATCGGAACCCGGAAACCGACGCATCCGCCAGGTTCCGTCGCGGTCGCCCGCCGCACCTCATCAGCCAGGTCGGGAGTCGCCCGCTCGTCGGCGTCGACCGCGAAGACCCAATCGCCCGTGGCCAAGCCCAGCGCGGCGTTTCTTTGGCCGGCGAAGTCGTCGAACGCCCGGACCACGACGCGAGTGGCGTGGAGTCGGGCGACGCCCTCGGTGGCGTCGGTCGAGGCGGCGTCGACAACGACGATCGTCTCGTCGGCCCAGCCCAAGCTCGCCAGGCATTCGGCCAGGTGGTGTCCCTCGTCCTTGGCGACGATCAAGGCGGAAACGGTCGGTCGATCACGCATGGCGAGCCACCTTCCGCGCCAGGCCGGCCATCGCCCGGATCGGGAAATAAGCCGCGTAAACCCCGAGCGCGACGTCGAGCCGCCCCAAGGCGGCGAGGATGATCCAGAGATGCCAGCGGATGTCGGCGTGACCCAGGGCGACCACGAGCCGTCGGGGCCAGCCTTGGTCGGAGAGGGTGGCCAACGAAGTGGCGGACGACGGTTGTACGTCAAGCGACTCGCCCGTATGCGAACCGACGACGTAAAGATACTTCCCCATTGCGTAGGTCATGCCGACCGCGAGCCATCGAGGGTCGGCGTCTCGGACGAAACACGACCAGGCGATGGCGAAGTGGAGCGTCATGTCGCCGAATTCGTCGAGGTTCGAGTCGAGCCAGCGGCCAAACTCGGTCGCCGTCCCCTGGAGTCGGGCGAGGTGGCCGTCGGCGGTGTCGAGGACCAATGCGAGTGCCAGGCCCGACGCGGCGAGGGTTCGACTCGCCCACGAATCGGGCGAAAGCCCCACGACGGCCGCCGACGCGGCGACCAACCCTCCCGAGGCGATCGTCACGAGATTGGGTCGGACGCGGGTCGGCTTGAGCCATCGGGCCAAAGCTCGCGCCGGCCCCAATGCCCAGAACCGCCCCAGGGGTTGGTAGGTCTGGCGACGGACCAGTTCTTCGGCGGCACCGTCAAGCCCCCTGGGCCGATCGAGCCGCCAGATCACGGCCGACTCGGGGTCTTCGCCTCGCTTCAAGGCCCGACGGAGCCGGGACGGGTCGTACAGCCGATCCGACCGGAGGACCGCCGAATGTTCGGGCGGAGGGCCGGTGACGAATCGAACTCGCCCCGATTCGACTCGGGAAACCACCGAACGCAAGGCGTCGTGCTCGTCGACCCGGGCATGGACCGCCACCGGTTCGCCACCATTGGCCTCGGCGAGGTCGAGGAGGTGTTCGAGCAGAGGGCGGCCCAGGACGCGCTCGCTCGCCAAGGGGCCGTTGGGACCTCGGGGCCGAGCGTCGATCACCAGGCTCCGAGCGGTTCGAGTCATCATGGTCCGACGCCTCCGTGCGTCCGGTCGATCAAGCTGCCGGGATCATCGAGGAGATTCCGAGGCTGGGTCGAATCCGAACCGTTCGAAGAACGACTCCTGGCGATCGACCCAATCGCCAAGCCCGACGGCCAGCCGCCTCCGACTCGCCGCCACTTCGCCGAGTTTTCCGATCGCGTCCGCGAGCGCCCCGAGGAAGCCGACCCGGCCCGACCCCAGCGCGAACGCCACCCGGACCGGGAGCCAGGCCAGGTGCCCGGCCAATCGCCGCCCTCCGAAGTTCTTCCAGGCGAAGATCAAGGTGTTTCGGGTCGCCAGCCGGTCGCAACCCGCTTTTCCGAACGCGGGACCGAACGACCCGAAACCCCGGTGATAGGCGACCGCTTCGGGGACGTAATATCCCCGCCAGCCCGCCATCCAGCCCCGGAAGCCGAGGTCGAGGTCCTCGATTCGGCCCGGGAAGAAGACCGGGTCGTAGCCCCCCAAGGCGAGGAACTTCGCCCGGTCGACCGCGAGGATGGGCCCGCTCGAAGCGGTGAGGTCGGCTTGATCGACCTTGGCTTCATGGCCGGGAACCCGGCAGAGACCTTGGACCATCCCGAACCGAGACCGGACCCGGGTCCGCATCCCCTCGTAGGTCAGGCCGTCGAACGTCCAGCAGCTCGGGGCCGAGAACAGGGCATCGGGGTGATCCCGGACCGAGGCGGCCAGCGGTCCCACGCAATCCGGGTCGAGCTTGACGTCGTTGTTCAGGAGCAAGATCACCGGCTCGTCGAGGCCCTCGACCACGACATTGAACGACGCCAAACCTCGGTTGGGCGCGGGGATGACGCCGACTTCGGGCCAGTGCTCGGCAAGGTAGGCCAGGGAACCGTCGGTCGACTCGTTGTCGACCACCGAAACCCGACAGAGCCAAGGCGACCGCCGCGCGGCGAGGACCACCGACGACAAGCACTCGGCCAGGAGGTCGAGGCCGTTGTGGTTGAGCACCAGGATATGCGAGTCGCCAGGCAAGGGGTCCATCCCTTCCGAGTCACGCCAATAAGCCGGAAAACCCGGGCGGGTTCCGGTCTCTCGGGGGGTGCCGATCGAGGCGTAAGCTACGAGGATCGGGCGAACTCGTCAACCCCGCCCATCCTTAGGGCGGGGGTGATGCCAGGATCGATCGGTCGATCAGAGCGTAGACCACCGGCCCCAGGACTGGAGGACGACGTCGACCGAGCGACCGGCGGAGAACGGCGAGTGGCCGACTTTGCCCGTCGAACCCAACCCGGTCGTCGTGGGGTAGGTCGGCTTGGGAGCGGTTTGGGCGACCGTCTTCGGAGCGTTCCGCACGGTGGTCCGGGTGTTCCCGGAGGGTGAGGTCGTGACGCCGAAGAAGCCCCACCAACCCCCTCGCGGGTGTCGAGGCGTGGGTGCCGGAGTCGGAGCCGGAGCCGGAGCCGGTGTCCCGGTCGGGGGCGTGGTCGGGGTGGGCGCGGCCCCGGTGTTCGGGTCGCCGGCCAAGGCGGCGACGAGGGGGACCGCGTTGGGGGTGCCCAGGCCGGTCGAGGTGTCGTAGCCGACGGTGGCGCGAGACCCGGTGGTGATGTCGTCGAACGACCCCGAAGGTGCGGCGTAGAGGTCGGCCAGGGTTTGCGTCGCCCCGTCGAGCGTCCCCTTGCCGACGGCGGCCCGGCCCTGGTCGGCGGCGGCGATCAACCCCGCCCAGACCGGGCTTGCGAGGCTGGTCCCGCCGACTTGAATCCAGCCCCCGCCGGCGATCGAGTAGACCGAGACCCCGGTGTTCGGGTCGGAGTCGAGCGACACGTCCGGCGACGTCCGGAGGCCGGTCGACTGGGCGGATTTCTGGTACGACGGCTCGGCTTCATAGCGGCTGATCCCGCCGCCGGAGCCCGCCCAAGCCGTCTCGCTGGCCCAGGCCCCCGAGGCGCCGACGACCAGCGAGGTCCCGCCGACGCCGACCACGTTGGGCGAAGACGCGGGCCACTCGGCCCCGGCGCCGCTGTCGCCGGCGGACGCGAGGTAGGTGATCCCGGTGTGGCCGGCGGGCGTCGTGAAGACGCTGTCGTAGCCGGTTTCCGAGCGGAACTCGGACGTCCCCCAGCTCATCGACACCACCGAAACGTTCGGGTTGATCTTGGCGGCGTTGATCGCGGTGATCAGGTCGTTCGTGCCCGGCGAGGCGGCCTCGACCACCAGGATCTTGGCGCCCGGGGCGGCCGCGTGCGCCCACTCAACGTCGAGCGCCTCTTCCGAGGACCAGCCGGCGTCCACGTTCGATCCGGCGAGGTTGTCCACCGACAACTGCGCCGGCGCCAGGCCATACTTGGCGTCGAAAGTCGCCAGTTCGGTGGCGATGTTCGGGTCGTGGTAGACGTCGATGACCGCGATCGTCTGACCGGCGCCGGTCCCGGCGACCGCCGTGCCGTTCGAGCTCAACCTGACCGAGTTCAAGCCATAAGCCGAGTCGAGTTGGGCGGGAGTGAGCGCCGACAAAACCAGTCGGCCTTCCAAAGACTCGAGGTTCGGACGAGTTGCGAGGCGGCTTCGCCTGATCATAAGAATTCGACTCCAGGTCGCATTTTCAAGAGGTGTATCGAAAACCGTCGTGATCCCGGCATGGACGCTCGCATGCGGCGACGATCGATGCCAATCGATGCGACGGCGCGGTCGCCGAACCGGGCTGATCTAAAAATCGAGGTGATAAGACCAGGGAGTCGCTCCGCGGGAAGGGGCGAGCGACGATGACGACGCGGGGGGCGTCCGACTGGCGAAGGCTTTGGGGGAAGCTTCGCGGAACCGATCAACAATGATATCCTAGCTCTCGGGAAAGTATCTGGGGAAGATCCCCGACCAAAATTTCAGAACAGGCGCTCCTTAGTCGCGGGGAAACAACATGGTTGTTGGACCCGGGGCGTTCAAGCCAAGAGGCCGCCGCGACCGGAGGGACGCGGCGGCCTCCGTTTGATCCAATGGAGTCGGCGACCGAGCGATCAGCCGGTGTAGTTCGCGCCTCGGATCGTTTCGAGGAGCTTCTTGGTGGCCTTGATCCCGTCGGCTTCGGACATCCTCTCCCCCTCATATTCCACGCCGACATGGCCCTTGTAGCCTGCGTCGGTGACGATCTTGAGGATTCGAGCGTAATCGAGCTTGGTTTCCAACCCTTCGGGGTTGAAGTCGTAGCTCTTGGCCGACACGCCTCGGGCGTAGGGCATCATCCGGGCGATGGCGTCGTAGATGTCGATCGTGTAGCCGCCGTTGGCCTTCGACTTGGGGAAGTTGCCGAAGTCGGGCAAGGTGCCGAACATCGGGTTGTTCACCCGCTTCATCAGCGCGACCAGCGCGTTGGGATCGCTCGACGGCCCGCCGTGGTTTTCGCAGATGATGCCGATGTTCTTCGAGACGCCATATTCGGTCAGGCTCGAACAGGCGTCGGCCACGGCACCCACGTCGGTGGGGCTGTAGTTGTTGCCGGTGTTGACCCGGATCGCGTGGCAACCCAGGGCGGCGGCGGCGTCGACCCAAGCTTTGTGCTGGACGACGGCCTTGGACCGCTCGGCGGTATCGGCCGCGCTCAGGTCGCCTTCGCCGTCGATCATGATCAGGACGCAGGTCACGCCGAAATCGGCGGCGCGTCGCTTGAGGTCTTGGAGATAGGCGTCGTTGCGGACTTCGCTCTTGAAGAACTGGTTGACGAACTCGACGGCCTCGAAGCCGAACCGTTCGCGGGCGATCCGGGGGAAGTCGAGGTTGGTCAACTCCTTGGCCCGAAGCGCCTTGTGGAGCGACCATTCGGCCAGGGAGAGCTTGAAGTCGCCGATCTTGCCGGCGGCGGGCTTGCCCGACTCCGCGCCCAGAGCGAAACCGGGTCGAAGGCCGACCGCGGCGGCGCATGCCCCGGCGACGGCGCCTTGGAGAAACTGTCGACGACCGAACCTGGATGAGATCATGGCTTGAAGGCTCCGGGATTGGTGAAGAGGGGTCGGTCGGATTATCTCACGAAACCGGCGAATGGCCGAAGCGAAAAAGTCCGAAAAGTTCTCAGATCAAGCGTAAGACACGCCCTTGCGGTCCAAGGCGTCCTGGAGGGCGCGGGCGGCGTCGCCGAAGCGGTCGGGTCCGGTGAAGCCGTGCGACTTCCCGGCGACGATCAGGTGCGGCTCCAGGGTGCAAAAGCCGTCGAAGCCGTCGGACACCGCCTCGGCGATGATCCGGGGGATCTGCCCCTGACCTTCGCCGGCGGGGACCATGCTCTTGGTCTTGGCGTCGTAGTCTTTGACGTGGATGTGCGCCGTCCGGCTTCGGAGCAGGTCCCAGGCTTCGTTGATCTCCTGGCCGACCTCGAGGTAATTGGCCGGGTCGAAGGCATGGGCGAGCGCGGGGGAATCGACAGACTCCAGGATATCAAGGACCCGAATCGCGGTGTCGCCGTAGATCCCCTTCTCGTTTTCGAGGTAGAGCTCGACCCCTCGACCGGCGGCGATCCGGGCCAACTCGCCCATCCTCGCCAAGACCTCGTCGCGGTGGGTCGCGGGGTCGTCGCCGGTCGGGATGTAGAACGAGAAGACCCGGATGCGAGGGGCCTCGTGGAACTCGGCGATCTCGATGGCTTTTTGGAACCGGGCGAGGTGGGGTTCGAACGGGTCGGTCGCCTGGATCTTGCCGACCGGCGAACCGATCGCGCTCAAGGCGAACCCCCGGCCTCGCAGGAGGGTCCGAAACGACTCGTGCTGGGCTTCGGAGAGGTCGAGGACGTTGGTCCCGAAGATCGAACGGAACTCGATGTGGCGGATGCCCAAGCTGTCCAAGACGTCGACCTGCTCGACCGGGTCGGCGGAGATTTCGTCGGCGAACGCGCTGAGGAGGATCATGGCGGAGGTTTCCGAAAGGAGGCGGATCGCGACCGGACGAAACATCGTACCCTCGACGAAATCCCGAGGGGAGGCATGGCCGACCTGCCGCCGAGCGATTAGGATGCTACGTTACTGGTGATTCAGGGTTATTAATGCCCGGTCACCAACCCTTCCCCGTCGGTCCAACCCGCGAGTCGATGATCATGGTCTCGCTCCTGTTGACGTTCGCGGTCTATTACCTGGTCTTGTTCGTGGTTTGCTTCCTCGTGGTGAGCCAGGGGCAAGACGCGCTCTACGACGAGCCGACGCCCGGCTTCGAGTGGAAGGTCGCGTTCGGTTCGTTGCTCCTCGCGCTGCTCTTGACCTGGACCCGGTCGACGTTCGCCACGATGTTCACCGACGACATCGGCAAGACCGCGCTCCAGGCGATCGCCTGGTTCGCCGTGTTCGTCCTGATCTTCCGGTTCCACCCCTGGCACGGGGCCGGGATCGGCCTGGCGACGATGCTGATCGTCACCGGCCTGGCCTCGTTGGCGGTCGAAAGCATGTTCGCGCCGAAGTCGACCCAGCGCTTCGAGGCCCAGCAGGTGGCCAAGCCGATCCGACGCCCCGCCTACGCGGCACCGCAACCCGGTAAGGATGCCTTCCCGGCCCCTGCGACGAAGTGATCGGATCAGTTGAGTTGGGTCATCGACCCGAGCAAGAACCGCGAGAGCTTCTCGGCAGCCTCGGTGGCGTGATTTCGCAAAGCGAGCAGGTCTTTGACGCTGCCCGGTCGTTTCCAGATCGCCCCGAGCGCCGCGCCGAGCCTCAACCCGCCGGATCGACCGAGGATCGCCAGGACTTCGGGCGGGAGGTCGGTCCCGGCCTCGTCGCTGATGACGCGGACGGACAGGAACCGGACGCCTCGCTCGGCGCAGAGGGCGGCGACGGACGAGGTTTCCATGTCGACGAGGTCGGCGGCATACTTCCGGCGCAGCTCCCCCTTTTCCCGGGCGGATCGGACGATCTCGTCGACCGTCAGCAACCGACCTGAGTGTAACCCCTGGGCTTCGGAGGAAGATGGAACAGTCAGGTCGATGGCGTAGCGCCTGCCTTCGAAGTTGACGACCTCGGAGGGTAAGACCAGGTCGTTTCGCTTCAATCTTGGGTCGAGTCCCCCGGCGAATCCCGCCGACACGAGCCACCGGGGGCGGTGGCCGTCGAGCAAGACCTCGGCCCCTCGCTGCGCCCTCGCCCGCCCCGCCCCGGCGAGGACCACCGCCACGACCCGACCGGCATGCTCGCCTTCGACCACCGAGAACTTCGCCCCGCTGTATTTTCGGACGTTCGTCAGCCTCGCCAAAAGCGGGGCGACCTCGATCCCCAGGGCCGCCACCACCCCGATGTCGGCCGACACCGGAGGGGGCGCGGGTTTGGCGGGTGGCGGGTCGGGGCGAGGCGAAGAACTCATCGGCGCACGCTCAGTCTCAAATCAAACGAACTGCCACTTGATCATCTTCAAAGTATCGCCGAGCTTGCCGTTGACCCCGAGCGCGGCGGACGCCTCGAACCCCGAGTGGACCATGCAGTTCTCGCACCGGGGGTCCTTGCCGGGGCCGTATCGGGTCCAGTCGGTCTTGTTGAGCAGGTCGTCGAACGACTTGTGGTGGATGTCCGTGATCAGGTAGCACGGCCCCTTCCAACCTTTGATGTTCCGGGTCGGGTTGCCCCAGGCGGTGCAAGTCATCTCGCGCTCGCCCTGGAGGAATTCGAGGAACACCGGCGAGGTCGAGAATTTGTACTTGCGGAACATCGCCTCGGCGGCCTTGAACTTGACCCGGATGTCGTCGCGGGTCAAGAACATTTCCTTGGTTTTCACGGCGGAATAGCCGTATCCCGGCGAGATCATGAACCCGTCGACGCCCAGCTCGGTCAGGTAGGCGAACATGGCGTCAAGCTCGGCCATGCTGGTCTCGTTGAAGACCGTGGTGTTGGTGCAGACCATGTGGCCGGCGGCCTTGGCGGCCTTGATCCCGTCGATCGCCTGGTCGTAAACCCCGTTGCGCTCGACGGCGAGGTCGTGCGACTCGCGCAAGCCGTCGAGGTGGACGTTGAAGAAGAACCGATTCGACGGCTTGAAGTCGGCGATCTTCTTGCGGATGAACATCCCATTCGTGCAGAGGTAGACGACCTTCTTGCGTTCGAGGATCTTGGCCGTCAACTCGGCGATCCCGGGGTAGATCATCGGCTCGCCGCCGCAGATCGAGACGACGGGGGCGCCGCATTCGTCGACGGCGTCCAAGCATTCCTGGATCGACAGCTTCTGCTTGATCGTCGACTCGTATTCGCGGATTCGGCCACAGCCGGTGCAGGTCAGGTTGCAGGCGTGGAGCGGTTCGAGCATCAAGACCATCGGAAAGCGCTCGGCCTTGGCGAGCTTCTTCTTGGCGACGTAACCGGCGATCCGGCTGGTCATTTCGAGCGGGAACCGCAGCATCCGGAATCTCCTGGAGTTCGACTCGCGCCATCCTTGACGCGGCCGTTGGGATTTCGATCAGGTTGACTAAGAGATCGCCGCCCGGTAACGCGACAGGGCCATCGCCGAGAACGAGGTCGGGTAGAGGTGGTAGCGGAGGTAGAACACGCTCGGGAAGCCGGTCCCGGTGAACGTGTCATCGTACCAGGTCCCGTCGGCCTTTTGCGTCTCGACGAGGTAACGAATGCCTCGACGGACCGCGTCGCCGTTCGCCCGGCCCGCCGAGACCAGGGCCAGGACGGCCCAGGCGGTTTGCGACGGCGTCGGGTCGCCTTGGCCCTTGGTGCTCGGGTCGTCGTAGGAGTGGCACGACTCGCCCCAGGCGCCGTCGGTTTGCTGGACCCGTTCGATCCAGTCGGCCGCGCGGACCAAGGCGGGGTGGTCCATCGGGAAGTCGATGGCCTTCAAACCTTGCAAGACCTGCCAGGTCCCGTAGATGTAGTTGACGCCCCAGCGGCCGTACCAGCACCCTTCAGGCTCCTGGGTCCTCCAGAGGTAATCAAGCCCCCGGTCGACGCTCGGGTGGGTCCGGTCGTGGCCCAGGGTCCCGAGCAACTCGATGACCCTCGCCGTGATATCCGCGCAGCTCGGGTCGAGCATGGCGTTGTGGTCGGCGAACGGGACTTTGGTCAACACCTGGTTGTTGATGTCCTTGTCGTAGGCCGCCCAGCCGCCGTCGGTGTTTTGCAAGGCCAGGAGCCAGGCGACCCCGCGCCTGGTGCAAGCCACGACCTCGGGGTCGGTCCGCAGGCTGGTGCTTTGCAAGGCGAGGAGGACCATCGCCGAGTCGTCGATGTCGGGGTAACGCTCGTTCTGATACTGGAAATGCCAGCCGCTCGGCTCGATTTTGAGCCCTCGGGCATTCCAATCTCCCTCGACTCTGACCTCTTTGTCCACGAGCCATCGGGCGGCCTGGAGCAGCGCCGGGTGATCGTCGGAGACCCCGGTGTTCGCCAGGGCGATGGTGGTGATGGCGGTATCCCAGACCGGCGAGAGCGACGGCTGGACCCAGGCCCGGCCTTCTTCCTCGATCACCAACCCTTCGAGCTGGCGGTGGGCCCAGGTGAGGATCGCCGAGTCCTTCGAGTATCCCAGGCAGCCGAACGCGACGATCGAGTAGATCATCGGCGGGCTGATCGCTCCCAGGCCGTCGGAGTTCTCGCAGTGGTCCAAGATCCAGCGGTGCGCTCGCCTGATCGCGGGGGCTCGCCAGCTTGCCGGGGCGACCCGGTCCATCCACTTCATGCCTCGGTCGCAAGCGAGGAAGAAGCCCCCCCAGGACAACCTCGGGTATTTTTTCTTCGGCGGGGCGGCCTCGACCGGCAAGAAAAGCTCGGCGATTCCCTCATCATCCCGGAGTTCCCGGACCGGCTTGAATCGCGAGATGATCATCAGCGGGACGATGATCGTCCGGGTCCAGCTCGACATCGACGCCATGCTGAACCGAACCTTGGGCGGGACGAACAGCAGCTCGGGCGGGACGTAAGGGACGTCGTCGTAGGGGATTTGACCGAGGAGTGCGAGGTAGAACCGGGTGAAACTGTTGCAGGCTTGCGCCCCGCCCAGCTTGTGGACCACCGCCCTGGCCCGGACCATCACCGGGTCGTCGACCGGCCGACCGAGCATCTTGAGGACGAAGTACGACTTCACCGTCGCGCTGACTTGCGAGGGGCCGCCGGGGTAGGTCGACCAACCCCCTTCCGGGTTCTGCTCTTCGAGGATCACGCGAACCATCTTGAGGCAGAGCGGGTCGCGGACTCGCCCGAGGTAGGCCATCAACAAGATGTATTCGGATTCGAGGATCGAGTCGCCTTCCAGCTCCCCCACCCAGAACCCATCGGGGTCCTGCGCCCCGATCAGGTAATCTTGGGTGGTCTTGGAAGCTCGATCTTCCGGCCGAGTAGCTGAAGTGCCCGAGATCGATGGGCGAGCGGCCCGAGTCGCGGCGGCGACGCCCGAACTTCGACGAGCGACGGCACCTTCCGTTGGGACGGTCATGCGATCCTGGCCCCTCTCCTTGGGTCTCGGGTCCGAGTCGTGCACCGACCCTCGCTCGAAGATTGTTCCGATCACGGCACTTGGGTCGATCCACGGCGATCGTCGATCGAGACCAGACGCGGGGCCATCCTAGAAGCACCGGGCGGGTCGATCAAGAGCAAACCCGGCTCGGTTGGACGACTTACGCCGCCCCATGACCGAGATAAGAGCCGAAGTCTCGCCCGACTTGCCCGACCGGCAAACTCGATCGAACATCAACCAGGGATGCATGGGCTGACGAAACGAAGCCACTGGTCTCAATCGAAGATCAAAAGACGCCGCATGGACCCATGTTTAACGCAGAGCGTGATGAACCTTGCTGCCCAGGTCCGAACGACCAAATTCATGTCGAGGCCTTTTCGCGAGATCATGAAGAACCCATCGGTGCCTCCGAATGACTGGATCGCTGAAAACGGGGACATTTTACTTGCTCGTAGAGATGTCGAATCTCTAAAAAGTAGAACGTCCCCTTTTCCTCCGGTTATAGCAGAGCTATTTTCGTTTCTTCGAGATTAAACCGGTGAGTGGAAGATTAATGCGGATCGACTTTTGAGCGGAAAATGAATTTGCACCATTTCCCGCCTTCAAAGCAAAGGGAGGATATGAGTTTCTCCGTCTGGATCGTAGACCTCGACAAATATACAGTCTGGGTCCATCCTTACGGGCCAATCGATAGGAACGGCAACCACCCACCCAGTGCGGTTTTTGCCAAAACTCAAATTACGCACCTCGCGGCATGCCCGTAGAGGCTTGTTCCCGATCTTCGTCCCGCCAGATTCGAGGGCCTCGATTGCTAGCTTGATTGCTTCTTGCTCGGTCATTGGACCACCTCTTGGTCGTGGTATTGCGTCAGCTTATCTACTGTTGTTGAAGTTTCTTCGAAGCCTTGATATGTATTTGACGGCGTGTTGCAATTCCGCCTCGCTGAACAGCGTCCTGTTTGCACGGATTTGGGAGAAAACATACCGCTCGCGCCTAAACGTTCCCAAGGCATCATAAGCTGTCGCACCAATGTCGGCCCACTGCTTGGCGTGCGCTGCTTCATGAAACGCCTCGTACGATGTTGCACCTTTGCGAAGTAAGACCGTCCCCGTTCCGTAATCAAATCCACCTCTTACATGTGGACCTGCCTGATTGAGAATTGAGTCAGCATTCCGCTCCAGTTTGACCCCAATGTCAGCAAGTTCGTCACGAAGATTGGTCAATTCGCCGCGAGTGAGCCGGCTCGAGTTGAGGAACCCCGTTCGACCGCTGACGGGTAGTCCGTCAACTAAGTCCAACGCCGCACCTGGAGCACGGGCTGGTATCTTGGCCGGAATCACAGCTGAAGTCAACTTACCTGCGGCTCCTACACCCACGGTGGCCAGTTGTACCGTACCGGTGATCCCCTTGAACACCCGCTCGGCGGTCGTCTGCTCGTGGCCGTCCACTGCGTCGTGTTGCGAAAAAGCGTCCGATACCTGCGTCACGCCTACCAGCGAAGCCACCGTCGTTCCCGCCGTCGTATACACCCGGCTGGCGAAGCCGTCCCCCTCGGTGTTGGCCCACACCGTCTTGGGAACGTAGGTCGCCCGGTCCCACAGGTTGCCAAAAAAGCCACCCACCGCCGCCAACGCGGGCGAGTCCCAACCGCCCGGAGGCGTCCCCGAGTGCGTCGAGGACGAGCGATCCCCCGCCCCGGCACCCGCCGGTTGGATGCCCGAAACTGAAGCACTCGAAGTAGGTGCAAACTGTGGGGTCGCCGATCCCGTATTATCATTGATCGGATCGTCGTAGTTGTCCGAGTCGTCCTCGCTGTAGGCGGTCGTCGCATCTGAGTCGCTCAGGTCGAATGTGTCCGAGCCGCTGGCGGTGCTGGTCGTCGATCCGTCGGGGTTGGCAGTCGTCGTAACCGTCTCGTCGAGCGTCTCGGCGTCCGAGCCGCTCAGGGTCAGAGACAAGTTGTCGGCGGGGCCACTACTCGGCGTGACCACCGACGAGGCGGCACCGCCGAACGAGTCGGAACCCGTGACATGACCGGTCGCAGTATCACCGCCACTAGTGCCTGATGGGCCAACCGTCACGCTCCCCGTGTCGGTGTACGAATAAGTATCGCCATCGGTGCCTTGCAAGGAGTATGAGTCGCTCGCGGAGCCACCGCCGGTCGGACTGATCCGCACAAGGCTCACAAAATATAAACTGGCTTCCGGTCCGCCGCCAGCGTTCGGTATGCTGTCGCTGCCCGAGTCGGTCAGGGACAATTGATCTTGTCCACTGTCGCTCGACGAGTAGGATTCACCACCCGTCACGTTGCCCGAGGTGTCGACCGCCGTATTGCCCATGACGCCATCATTATAGTTCTCTGTCGAGCTTTCCTTGAGGACGACGTTGTTGCTTTCGGTCCCGCCATTGATCGGAGTTGTGGCGACGCCTGATCCGCTGTCGGTGACCGAGTCACTGCCACCATCTCCGGCGGAGAAGGACATGGAGCCGGAGCCATCAGCGGTATCAGCACCGCTATAGTTAGATGTCCATTGATCCGACTCAAACTCGTCCAACGTCGAGGTACCGCCCGCGTCGGGTCCACTCTGATCGTTTGACGAGTTATCAATACCGTTGCTCGTGACATTGTATTTGTCCGAGCCATCAGAATTGTCAGTTTCGGTACCATGCTCCTCGACATCAGACGAATCCGCCTGCTTGAAACCATCGCCGGAAGCACTGCCAGTGTCAGAGTCGTTGGCGACATCGCTGATGCTATCATCGTATGTCACGCTGCCGATGGCGATGGCAACCCTGCCGGGGCTAATGGTGACGCTCCATGATCCTTGAGCCGAGTCGTAACCTGTCTCAGTATCATTGGTGCCGGAGTTGTCCGAGACCGGCCCTGAATCGCCGCCGGCTTCCTGGAGCGTTACGGCATCGGAATCGGTGTCGTTGGCCGAGCCGCCGGTGGTCATGCCACCCTGACCGTCGGATGAATTGGAAGCGGTTTCATCGATCGTCCAAATTTCTTTGTCGCCGTAGGTCCCGTCGAAGTTGTCGGACGAGCCGTCGCCGTTCGAGTCGGTCCCCCGATCCTCGTCGTTCGCTTTTCCCTGCCCGCTAGCCGTGAGCGTTGCCGAAGTCGACCCGCTGCTGACGCCCGCCGACAGGGCGGTGGTGGTCGTCACGCTCAGGTTGTATTGATCCGACGAGCTTTCGCCGTCGTTGAAATTGTCGGTCCCGCCCGACGAACCCGAGGTGAACGAGTCGCCGCCGCTGGCGCCGTCGCTAGCGGAGTCGGTCCCCGTGTCGGTGTCGGTCGTGGTGCTGTACTTGCTGTAGTTGCCCGAGTCGTCGTAACCGTCGTTGGCGTTGACGTTGTGCGTCCAAGTGTCCGAGTCCGAACTGCCGGCGTTGAACGTGTCGGAGCCGGTGGCCGACCCTGAGAGCGCCTCGGTGCCGTTGTCGCTGGTCGCGAAGCTCTCCGAGCCTTGGTCGTTCTCGGTGGTCTGCGACGTGACGCCCCCCTGGCCGTCATAGTTCCGGGCGTATTGGAGATCGGTGGTCTGGCTCGCCTGTTGAGTGTCGTCGAAGCTGTCGCTGCCCGACACCCCGGCGGCGGCCACTGCGCCGGTGGACTTGTCCTCGAAGTCGAACGTATCGCTGGTCGTTTCGTGGTCGGTGTAGGAGCCCCGACCATCGGGTGGGTTGATATCCGTACTTGTCGCGGTCGACTGATAGGATTCATCCTCGGTGACGTCGCCGCCGGAGTCGTGGAGGGTGTAGGTCTCGGTGGCCACGCGGTCCGTTCGACCGACCCCCAAGTGGAGCGACGTCACGATGAGCAAGGTTTTTCGGTCGTCCCAGGTGTAGTTACCGCCATAGCCGTCGGTTCCCGTGACGATCGTCTCGCTCCACTCATACCACTGGTAGGTCCACTCGGGGCCGGTGTTGGAGCCGGTGGCCTTTCCATCGCCGGTGGTCGTGGTCGACCCGACGGTGACGCCGCCGGAGGAACCGGCCCCGGCGCCACCCAATTGGGCGAGTCCGCCGCGAACGACGGAAGGTACGACCGCTCACGGTGCGATGCCTTGCCCAGTCCCCGTGTCCGGCCGGATCGAGGCGTGCGGCGCGGGTCTCGCGGTCGGGGGGGTCACGGCGGTGGCCATCAGTCGCGACGACATCAAGCCAGAGACGGCGGGCGGAGTCGTCATCGAGGCGTTGATTCGGTCAACCGGCCCGACGGCGGATGCCGCGACCGGCATTGGCCCGCCTCTCGACACGCCCCGGGGCAGCGGACCGACGAAATCGGGCGGGTAGTCATGGGCTGCGGAATGTGTCGAGAGTGAGGGACTCACACCGGTCATGACGGGAGCGGTACTCGAACTCGGCATGGAAGGGAGTTTGGTCGAAGCGCTCGGGACGCGAGCCGAGGCCCCGATGGCGCGACTGGCGGCGATCGTCGCGGAGGATGACCCGCCACGCGAACCGGCGAGTGTCGCGGGCAACGATCCGCTCAATCCATTCCGGATTCCCAAGCCCGGCGACGCCTTGACCGCCGAAGCCGATGGTACGTCGACCGACCGCTTCGAACCGGCGAAGTGAGACGGCTCGATCAGGCTCGCCGCCGCGATCGTCTTGGGATCGAACGCGAGCAATCGCCGCGCTTCCAAGGTGCCAACCTCGGGGAGAAATCGACGACGGCGCAAACGGGGGGCTTTGCGAGCCATGTGCTAATCTCTTGGTGTAATCAACCGGTCATGGTTGCGAGCCGACGACTTTGTTGGGATGAGCAAACTCGGTCGAGTCGCGATGTCTCCGGACTGGTCTTAGCCGATTCGGTGAAAGTCATGTCTCGAATTGCAAATCCTTCGTGGAAGTGTTCCGACAATAAAACCGATCGATAGCGGAAAAGCAAGCGGCCCAAGGAATTTGTTTAAGAATAAATTTGTCGATTCGAATAGAAGAGCGATCGGTAAGAAAGCAAGTCGGTGCATGGCACCGACTTCGCTAAAACAGGGTGAGCGGGTCAAGGGGTCGCCACCGGCAGGTCGGAATGGACCTGGAAGCCTCGGAGGATCGGCATCGACCGGAGGATGGCGTCGAATCGGTCGCGGTCCTCGGGCCGGGCGAGGGTGCCCCGGAGGTCGAGCGCATCGGCCTGGATTCGGACGCGGTCGACGTGGGCGATGTCGCCGACCTGGCGGCGGATCTGGGCTTCGAGGTAAGGCTCCACGTCGTCGGGCCGACCCTTGTCGATCAGGGGGTTGCCGTTCGAGCCGTCGGGCACGGTGAATTCGAGCCGGTCGTCGATCGAGCGGATGCCCGGCGTCTGCTGGACCGAGCGATAGGCCATCATCGCCTCGTAGACCGACGGGACCTTGCCCGAAAGCTGGGCGACCCCGTCGCGGACCTTGACCCGGACGGTCGACCCGAGCAGCGCGGCGCGGTCGGCCAGCGCCCTGGACGCCCGGTCGGTCAGCGAGGCGTCGGTATTGGCCTCGCCGGCCGGAGGGGAAGCGACCCCCCGGTTGTTGGGGGGTTGCGTCGGGGTCGAGGTGATCGCCTGGGGGTTGCTCGGCGGGTTGGTCCCCTTCGCCTCGACCGGGATGGGCGGCGGCGGGGTCGTTTCGGCCGGGGCGGCCATCTTGCTCAACGACGGTTTGATCGTGAGCAGGTTGACCACCTGGCTGACGCCCGAGGTCTGCGCGACTCGCTGGCCGATCGCGATCTTCTCGGCCATGCTGGGGACCCCTCCCCTGAGCGTCGCCACCCCCGCGCCGTCGATCGCCATGTCGATCGTCCCGTCGGGGATCGGGCCGATGTCGCTGTCCGAGGAGTTCGAAGGGTTGAGGTTCGACCCGGCGACGTTTTGAGCCTCGCCGTCGCCGGTTGGCGACGCCGCGACGCCTTGCCCTTGGATGACTCCCGGGACCGAGTTGTTGACCATCCCCGGGCCGCCGCCCACCGCTCCATTGTTGGCGTTGCCGGTCCCGTTGAACCCCGCGTTCGACTGGACCCGCTGCGCGTTCAAAGCTCCCCACCAAGGGGGATAGACCACGGCGGGCGGATCGAAGCCGTAAAACGGATCATCGTAGCGGCCAAAGATCGGCGGAGGGATCAAAGACGGGAAGCCGCCATAGCTCCCGGCGCTCGGGAAGCCCAAAACCGGCGGGATGTTCGGACCAAATCCGCCATACCCACCGCCACCGGATCCGCCCATCCCGCCACCGTAAGCACCCACCCCATTGCCATATCCGGTCAGCCCGCCGCCGGATCCGCCCATCCCACCGCCGCCGGATCCGCCCGCGCCGATCCCGGCGTTGCCGAAGCTGGGGGGACCGCCGAAGCCGACGCCACCCGTCAAGGTCGGGCCGGGACCGGGGACCGGTCCAAACCCTCCTCCTCGTCCGGCATTCAAACCCGTGTCGATCACGATCGCGTCCTCGACGGGCACGCCGAGGTCGATCGCCATCCGGATCGCGACGTCATGGACGATCTTCGCCCGCACTCGACCCCTCAGGACGATCTTGGAACCCCTGGGCTCCGTCGAGAACAGATAAGGGGCGGTGGCCGGGTTCGACCGCAAAGCCTGGAGCAGGGTGATCTCGATCGGCCTCGGCGGCCGGACTTCGGTCGTTTGGCTCGAACCGGTCGGCGACGAGTTCTGACTCCAGGCCGAGGAAGCCCCGACGCCCGACCAACCCACCAGGGCCAAGCCCACAATCCCGAGCCGATTCATGGTGCCACCTTTCCGGCGGCCGGTCGCCGCGAAGCTCCGCGAAGCTCTTAGAGGTGCCGCGACCAAGGCCCGCGGCCATCTGCCAACTCGCGTTTCCTCCCCAAGATCCCCGAGACAAGTCTACGCCCGCTCTCGCCCTGGGGACAAGCGACCGGGCCGAAACGTGACCACGGCTCACGACCCGTTTCGTCGTCGAATCGAGCATTCATCGAAAAAACGTTTGACATGAGGAATCGAAACCACACAAATTGACATGGAATTGGCACGTGATCTTGGCGGCGCCACATCCGAAAGATGGCCTTTTCCGATTCGATCCGAACGTTTATAACCGCTCGCGATTGATCGAAAGCCGTCAAGGATGATACGTGCTCGATGGACAGGCCTAGACTTTCGGCCAACAAGAGGAGTTTGTTTCATGTTGCTTCGCCCTCGTGTTTTGCTCGTCGCGTTGTTTGCCGCCTTGACCGTCGCGGCCGGCTCGCAGGCCAAGGCCTCGATGACCCTGGAGTTCGCCATCACCCCGATGGTCTCTCCCATGAGCGGTTCGCTATCCCAGGATGCCAGCGGAATCCTCACCGGGACCAACCTCGCCGTCACTTCGGTCACCTCGGTCGAGACGTCGCAAGTGGTCTCGGTCTCGAAGCTGCTTGACTTCCAGACCGGTGGGGCCACCGGCGCGAACTTCTTCATCCTCGACGGCCCCGTCGGGGCGCAGGCCGGGAGCACCCCGACCGCGTTCACCTCGCCCGCCGGAGTGACCAGCCTCACCGCCTTGTCGACGGGCGGCTACCTGTTCACCATGCAGATCGGCAACGGCTATGTGTCCAACGACCTGGCGTCGCAGTTCGGGATCTCGGGCGGATTCGGCTGGACCGGTGTCTTGTCGTTGACGATCGCCGCGTTCGACCCGACGCTGGCGAGCAGCCAGGTGTCGTCCGGGACCCTCACCCTGACCAGCCCGAGCATCTCCCCCTCGGTCGTCCCCGAGCCGTCCTCGATCGTCCTGGCAGGCATGGGCCTCGTGCTCGCCGCCACCCGGTTCCGCTCGGTCGCCTCCCGCTCGAAGAAGTAAACCCGGCAAAACTTGACAGCTCAAGGGGTTCGAGCCGAATTCGGCTCGAACCCGACCGATCATCCGACCCTTTCGCCTCGACCGAACCATGTTCGGACCGGGGCGAAGGGTTTCCTCCTGCGCCGGTGATTTGATCGGGATTCAAGCGGCCTCGGGTCAATCCCGCCGCTTCGACCACCGCTTGGGGCCCAACTCGCGGAAGCCTCGCCCTCGAAGCCACCAAGTGGATGAGAAGGTGATCGCGAAAGAGAGCAACAACGGACCCCGGATGGACCAGTTCCAGCTCGCCATGACAAAGCCTTGTCGAGTTGAGGAAATCCTGATCGGCACGCCTGCGTCAAATCCGCTCGGAGTGTCGACCCGCCGGCAATTCCATGGCAAAGAAAAAGGGCCCACCGCGATCGACTCGGGTGAACCCCTCCGGTTGATGGCGAATTGGAGCGAGGCGGTCAGCGGTCGGGAGTCGAGATCACGGCAAGTTCAGCCGAAGAGCGAGGGATGACCTTCGATTTCTCGATGGTCAAAGCGTCGAGTTCGCGGCCCGAGCGGTCGAACGATCGGTAGTGGAGGCGTCGGCCGGCGACCTCGACGTCGATCGTCTGATAGGTCGCGGCGTGGGTCATCCCTTTGGCGGTGTAGTCGTGCGGGTCCTGGCCGTAGAACTTCTCGCCCGAGACCGCGACGACGTAGGTGGTCCCCTCCGAGTCGGCTTCGACCGGATGACCTCCCTTCATCGGCTTCGTCCGGAGATAGGCGTGGTCGTGCCCGGTCAGGACGAGGTCGACGTGGTGCTTGTCGAAGACCGGACCCCAGGCCCGACCGAGTTGGGGATTCTCTCGGGACGGGTGCGAGGCATAAACCGGGTGGTGGAACGCGACGAACTTCCACGTCGCCTTCGTCGCCCCGAGCGCCCGGTCGAGCCAGGCCGCCTGGCTTTGGGCCGCCTCGGCGTTGTAGATCGCCAGGTTCGAGTCGAGCACCGCGACGAAGGCGTCGGCGTACTCGAAGCGGTAGACTAGGTTCGGGTCGATCCCTCCCGGCCCGTTCTTGGGGAGGTCGAAGGTCTTCCGGTAGATCTCCGGGCCTTTGTCGAGGTATTCGTGATTGCCGACCGCCGGCATGAACGGGATCGCGTCGAAGACGCCGACGGCCCGGAGGAAGAAGTGATCCCAGTTCGACCGCTCGTTCCCCCGGTCGACCAGGTCGCCGGCCAGGACCAGGAAGCCCGCCTCGGGCCGGGCCTTGACCGCCGAGTGGGCCAGGTCCCCCCACCGTTCGAGTTCGCATTGGGCGTCGCCGAGGTACAGGAAGCTGTAGTCTCTCGGAGACTTCGGGGCGGTCCGGGTCGAGTACCAGCCGCTCCAGCCCTCGTCGGTCCCGTCCCCCACGGAGTAGGCGTATCGGGTGTCGGGTTCGAGTCCGGTCGCGGTCACCCGGTGGCGGAGGATCGTCGGATCGTTGAGCAACCCGTCGGACTCGACCGATTGAGTATCGCCCTGAAAGACGACGGGCTTGGCCGTGGATTGCAAATCGGCCTCGGGGACGAGCCGGGCGGCGGACCGGGCGACCGAGGGATCGGTCCGCCAACTGATCGAGAAGGTGTTGGTCGGGTCGAGTCCAAACGAAGCCACCACTTGATCGGGCCGGGGACCGGACGGTTGTCGGGTCTTCCAGGCTCGACCGAATGGCAGGAGCGCCCCGTCGGCGCGGTCGGCCTGCCGGGTCAGGATCATCGAGGCCGACCGGAGGCGATCGGGCAAGTCGCGGATCGGGCGGTCGACGTCCTCGAACGGGCTGGTGTCGGGTCCGGCGGGTTTGATCTTCAGCGAGTCGGGCCCGATCGCCGTAATCCGAACCGGACCGTTCGAAGGCTCGACGGCCCGGACGAACGCCGCGTAATGGACTTGGGAAGAGCGGTCGAGCGCATTGACACCCAGTCCGACCACGCCCGTCGGGAACTCGCGGGCATGGAGGATGAATCGGGTCCCGTCGAAATCCTCGACCTGACCCGTTGGCTTGAACCGTTGGTCGGCCAGCCAGAACGGCGGGTCGGACGACTCGGGGGTGGCCACCTCGACGACCACGGGGCGGTCGACCTTGAAGCGGATCGAGTTCCGGCCGAGGGCCGACCGCTCAACGGCGGTCAGTTCCCGGACGACCCGACTCGACTTCGCGGCGATCGACGTCAGGTCGCCCGGCTTCTTCGACCGGCCGAGGCGCTGCTTGAGGGCGTCGAGCGTGACCCGCGCCGGGGGCAAGCCTTCGACGTCGACCTCGGCCCGAGGCCCGTCGCAGCCGGACGCCACCACCAGGCCGATCGCGACCACCGGGCCGAACCAGCTTCGAGTCGATCCGAGCATGAGGAGGAACTCCGTTCCCTCTGACAATCCCGCCCGCGAATCCGCCCAAGGATTTCCACCCCCGGTTCATACCCCATCGGGCGAGATCGTCCAAGCGGAGTCGATCACTGCGACCAGGCGGTCGGGGTCCGGTCCCATCGGTGGGCGGCGAGGCGTTGATACAGATCGGGGTCAAGCCCCCGGCCGTCGCCGGCGGCGATGTTCGCCTCGACGTTGCGCCGCTTTCGCATCCCGGGGATGACGGTGGCCACCCTCGGGTCGGCCAAGATCCAGCGGAGGGCGAGTTCCGGCATCGTCATCCCGGGAGGGATCGAGGGCCGAAGCGCCTCGGCTCGGTCGACGCTGTTGTTCAGGTTCTCGGGGACGAAGTAGGTCCCCCGCCAGTCGCCTTCGGGCCAGGTCGACTCCTTGGTCAAGGTCCCGGTGAGCGTCCCCTCGTCGAACGGAACCCGAGCGATCACCGCGACCTGATTTTCCTCGCAAAACGGCAACAACTCGTCCTGGGGCGATTGGTCGAAGATGTTGTAGATGACCTGGATCGCGTCGATCAGGCCGGTCTTGGCCGCCTCGATCCCGTTGGTCGGCTCCCAACGATTCACGCTGATCCCGACCGCCTGGACCAACCCCTCGGCCTTCAAGTCCTCGACCGCCCGCTGCCAGCGCTCGTCGTTCGCCCAGGCATCCTCCCAGACGTGGAACTGGAGGAGGTCGATCTTGGGGAGGCCGAGGTTCGCGAGGCTCTTCTCGGCGTATTCGCGGATGTGGTCGGGCGGGAAGCAGTCGTCGAGCGAGAAACCCCGACGAGACGGCCAGGTCATGTTCTTGGGCGGGATCTTGGTGGCGACGTAGAGCCGTTTGTCGGGATGTTCGAGGACCACTCGACCCAAAATCGCCTCGCTCCGCCCCGCACCGTAGCCCCAGGCGGTGTCGAAGAAGTTGCACCCCAGCTCGATCGACCGATGCAAGGCGTCGAGCGACTCGGAGTCTTCCGACCCCGACCAGCCCGCCAAGCCCCACATCCCGTAGCCGACCTCGCTCACGCTCCACCCCGTCCGCCCGAACGTCCGATGCCGCATCATCATCCCCTAGATCAAACCAATCCGCTTGACCGACCCAACTCCGCTCAATTCTTAACTACCAGAACCGATCCAATCACGCGACCGCCCACTTGCCCTGGACCTCTCTCACGACCAAACCGTAGGGGCTGATCAAGTGGTCTCGACGTACCGCCACAACGCCCAGACGTGGCAGTCGGCGTGGGGTTCGTCGGGGTGGAGCATTCGGAGATCGTCGCGCACCTGATACGCCCGCTCCCGAGAAGCGAGGAGACCCGTTCTCGGAGAAAGTTCTTCGATCGAGAAGACATCGGGGAAGCCGCCGCAATTGAGCAAGGCGCTGGCGTAGCACATCCGATCGAACAAATCGAACCCAGCGAACTCGAAATCTAGTAGCTGAAAGCCGGCGAAATCCTCAGCGGAAGGCTCGCGGAGCGCGGCAAGGACCATCCTCCGTGGGTAAGTCCTTGATCCTCCAAGGATGAGGTCCAGGTCGGTGTATAAGTCGCCGGTCGTGAAGTTGTCCGAGACCGCGTGTTCCCAGGCCGGATGAGTTTCGAGATGGATTAGGGGCGGGCAAAGCATCCCATCCAAGGTGACGACCCGCGCGAGGTCAGCGCGGCCGAGCCATCGGAGATAATTGGTCCAGCGATCACCATCGTCGGCGTCAAAAGATTCGCGGCAGGTGAAAAACATTGTCCAGCCCTGTGGGCTTGAATATCAACCCCAATTGATCGATGGGTCATGGGGCGGCTTTTTCCCGGATCAACCGCCCCTCGGCGTCGACCCGGTAATAGGTTGCCTTGGCGCCGGTGAGCTTGGTCAACCCCGATGCCTCGTTGGCCGCCAGGTCTTTGACCTCGGCTTCGAACCCTTTGGCTCGGTCGAACGCCTCGGTCAGGATCTTGATCCGCTCATCCTTGTTCTCAGCGGCTTCGAGCCTGGCCTCGGTCAGTTGCCTCGACCAGTACTGGATCTGCTCGGCGACCTCGAGCGGCGCGGGCGTCCCGCGCTCGCCGGGGGGGGCGATCAAGAACTCGCGGCACATCGCCAGGATCTCGGTCGCCGCCTTCACCTTGGCTTGGGCGGATTCACGGATGGCCGCCGCGACCTCTTGCCGAGGCTGAGGCAGTGTGGGACTAGCCGGCGCCAACGCCGATCCCACCAGCAATCCACCCAACCAAATCCCCCACCGCGACATTCGATGGTTGCGCATCAGTCCAGCCCTCCGCCCGAGGTCAATCCCGCGATTCGGCGAGCAAGTCGGTCTCAATGGCCCGCTCGCCCACCTCGAAGCTATCCCCACCCGCCCCCGCTGTCAAACTCCTGGGCGTGGTGGTGCAGAGTGCAAGTAGCGATTCGTGATCGGCCATCAAAGCCTTTGCCCGAACGCCGGAATCGTCAAACCAACCCGATCCCGCATAACCTGCTCGAACGCGGCGAGCATCAGCCGGCCGAGCGAATGACTTTCCGACAGGCCGACGCTAGGACGGGATGTCGGGTCGCCTGGCGGCGGAGCCAGAGGGCGATCCTCAAGGCGGCGGGTCCGAAATCCTCGCCGGAGTCGAACCGGTCGGTCATGGCCGCGAGGACTTGGGCGTGACGATGCCGCACGAAGTCGTCGTCCTGGCTTAGAGGCGCTCGCAGCGCCTCGACGAGGTGCCCATCCTCGACCCGCGCGTAGAACCGATTCATCCTCGATCGGTGGGCCAGGAGGTAGTCGGCGTCCAGGAGCAGGTGCTCCCAGCGTTCCGGCCAGGCATCTTCGACGACGACGATCTTCGGCCGCCAGCGGGTCCAGTCGCCCCCCGCCAACACCTCATGCTCGAAACCTTCGGCGTCGACCTTGAGGAAGTCGATCGAACCGAGGGCGTGCTCGTCGCAGACCCGAGCCAGGGTGGTCACGGGGATCAGGTGTTCCCGAAGTTCCATCCGCCGGTCGCGGTAGGAAGCGGCCAACCCGGCGGAGAAAGTCGACCAGCCCGGCAACTCGGGCGACTCGTAAAACGTCAACTGACCTTCCCGGTCGGAAAGACCGAGGTTGAGGTTGATGTCTCGGGGGCGGGCGTCGCGGAGCCGCCCGAACAGGCCGGAGATCGGCTCGACGTTCACGCCGCGCCAGCCCCGGTCGTAGAAATGCTTCGTCACCGAGTCGCTGACCGGGTCGTTGGCGCCAACGTCGATGTAACAACCGACCCGGTCATCCGGGAAGGCGCGTCGGAGCAGGACGTCTTCCCCGTCCTGCGCGTAGGACACCATCGTCATCCGCGAAATCCTCCGAGCCGAGGCTACCTGAACCGGTCGCCCGGCCCAGGTCTTTCACATATGCTGGACCGTTCGGTCAACGAGTAATCGGACACGAAGGAGACATCGGCCGTGCGACCGTCAAGTCTTGATACCCCAACCGCCCGTAAGCGGGATTTTTGGTAAGCCATGGTCCACGGACCGCCGCGACATTGGCGGACGAGCGACGCCAAGCCGCGCGCTTGATCCGGGCGTAAATCGGGATCATCGGGCGAATTACGTTCGGGTCCGATTGGAACCGAGGCCGAGTGGCGCCTACATTGATTCGGACTCGTCGTGATCCGAGCGGAGATCAGATCCGACACTCGCCGGGGTCGAGCCGTTCGCGGTGCAAGACCAAGTCAAGTAATTCCAGAAGAGGGGCGCATGACGACGACTCGGGCGGTGGTGATCGGCGGCGGCCTGGGCGGACTTGCCTCGGCGTTGGAACTTAAGCGGCGAGGCTACGAGGTGGTCGTCATCGAGCGGCACGCCGAGCTGGGCGGCAAGGCGAGCGAGCGCTCCGAAGGGGGATTTCGATGGGACGAGGGGCCGAGCATCCTCGTCATGCCTTGGGTGTATCGGAGCTTGTTCGAGGCCAGCGACCTCGACCCCGACCATTACCTGCCGCTCAAGCGGCTCGACCCGGCGTTCCGGATCGTCCTCCGCGACGGTCGACCGCTCGACATCCCGGCCGACCCGCTCGGGCTTCGCGACGCCTTCGCCGAGATCAACCCCAAGGACGGCCCCGCGCTCGACAAGTTCCTCGACAAGATGGACCGGTTCGCCAAGCTGATCCAGCATGCGTATTGCGACCGGATCTTGGAGAACTGGGGGCAGGTGATGTTCTCCCCCTTGATGCTCTCGGCCGCGATGATCTCGCCGGGCAAGGGGTATGCGCAAGAGATCGATGAGCAATTCGAGTCGCCCGCGATCCGCGAGCTGCTCTACGGCTTCCCCACCTACTCGGGGTTCGACCCCCAGCACGCCCCCGCTAGCCTGACCATCATCCCCTGGACGATCATCCGCGAAGGGGTCTGGTATCCCGAGAACGGAGGGATCGCCGCCATCCCCCGCGCCATCGCGCAGGCTTGCCGCGACGCCGGGGTCGAGATCTGGACCGGCGTCGAGGTCGAGGCGATCGAACTCGACGGCTCGGGCAAGGTGTCGGGCGTGGCGACCACGTCCGGGCCGATCCCGGCCAAGATCGTCGTTTCGAACGCCGACTACGTCCACACGTTTCGGATGCTCCGGGGCGGCAAGGGATTCTCCCAAGAGGCCGAAGCGCTCCGGGCCGGCGACGCCGAGCCGTCGACCTCGTTCTTCTCGATCCAGATGGCTTGCGACCGGACTTGGGACAACCTGTCGCACCATGTCTTGGTCCTGACCGAAGGGTCGAACCGGGTCTACGACGAGCTGTTCGTCAACGGCCAATACACGACCGACCCGCCCATCTACGTCAACGCCACCTGCATGACCGACCCGAATGACGCCCCGGCCGGCCAGTCGAACCCGTTCATCGTCGTGGGTGCCCCCGCGCTCAAGCCGGGCGCGACCGACGCCGACCGCGACTTCGAATTCGAAGCGAAATACGCCGACCAGTTGATCGCCCGGCTCGAACAGGCGGGATATCCGGGACTCGCCGGTTCGACCGTGTCGCGACTGATCACCGCCCCGAGCGACTGGAAGAATCGGTTCATCGCCTTCCTCGGCTCGATTTATGGGCTGGGGAACAAGCACAACGTGCTGGGCGGGAGCTTCCGCCCGCTCAACTTCCAGAAAGATTTGCCGGGCCTGTACTTCGTCGGAGGCGGAGTCCAGCCCGGGGCGGGGATGCCGATGGTGGTCCAGAGCGGCAAGATCGCCGCCGAGCGGATCGCCCGCGACTTCCCGATCAAAGCCTCGTCCCGACCGAAAACGGCCTCGGCGGCACGTTCATGATTGTCGTCTCTCTGTTGATCTTGGGGGCATTGGCGGCCACCGCCTGGTCGGCGCTCGCGGTCCGCCTCATCCTCATGTCGCGTGGGCCTTGGTTCCGGTTCCTCGACGCGGCCCCGACCGGGGCGGTCGTCCCCGGGTCGCCGACGGTCGAGGCGATCGTCCCGGCGAGGAACGAAGAGGCCCACGTCGCGGCGACCGTCGAGTCGCTCAGGCGCCAGGACTACCCGAACCTGAGCATCACCCTGGTCGACGACGAGTCGACCGACTCGACCCTGGCGATCGTCCGCAAGCTCGCGGAGGATTCGCCCGAGGGGGCCGCCCCGCTCCACGTCGTCGAGGGGACGACCCGCCCCTCGGGCTGGGTGGGCAAGACCTGGGCGGTCCACCAGGCCGCCCTCCTAACCCGGGGCGAGTGGCTTTGGTTTGTCGACGCCGACATGGGGCTGGACCCCCGAGCCTTGTCGACGGCCTTGCTCGAAGCCGATCGGACCAATGCCGACCTGGTTTCGTTCATGCCGGGCGTTCGATGCGAGACGTTTTGGCAGACGACGGTGGGGATGTCCCTGCTCCACATCCTGGCGCACTTGTTTCCCCTCGACCGCGTCAACGACCCCGACCGCGCCGAGGCGCTTGCGGCGGGCGGCTTTCTCCTCATTCGCCGATCCATTTATGAGCAAGCGGGGGGGCACGAAGCGGTCCGCCACGCGATCGTCGAGGACATCGCGTTGTCGAGGAGGGTCAAGGCGATGGGCGGTCGCTTGGCGGTCCGGCTGGCCCCTCGACTCGCCTGGACGCACATGTATGGTTCATTCCGCGACATCTGGGTTGGACTTCGGAAGAACGCTTATGCCGGGATGGACTATCAACCCCACAAGTTTGTCGTCGGGGCGATGGTGGCCTTGGTGCTCGCCTGGGCGCCCGGGGCGGCGATCTTGGTCGGGGTCCTCCGAGGTTCGACCGCCCTCATCGGCGTCGGGGTCTGGGGACTGCTGGCACAGGTCGCGGCGACGATCCCCAACCTCGTCTTCGTCGGCGAGGGATTCCTCTATGCGTTGGCCCTCCCGATCGGGATCACCGCCTATGTCGCCATCGCCACGGCGAGCGCCTGGCACTACCACCGGGGCCGAGTCCTCTGGAAAGGGCGATCGATCGACGCCTCGATTGTCGTCGGATCTGTAGGCCCCCCGATCCCTTGAAATCAAACCGGCAAATCGGCGGGACAACCTCGGGCGAAACGTCGCTAGATAAGAACGCTCGAACTGACACGCTCGCGTGCCGGTCAGAGCACCGGCTCGGCGCGTGAGAGGGCGCGTCGAGCCGTTTTTTTGCCATTCCCCCGAGTTTGCTCGAAATCGAAGACTTTCGCTTGACTTGGCCCCAATTCCTTCACCATGATGAGCATGGGTTTGGGGCGGTGTCGATTGACTTCACGCGAGAATGACACCTTTGAGCCTGTTCCGTCGCTGGTTCGCCTGGGGTTTCCTGATCGCCACGATCGTGGCGCAGGGTCCGCACGACCATTGTCAGCCCGCGAACAATTTCCTGGAAGCCTCTGGGGCATGCGACGATCCGCATAGCCACTGGGCGGGGCATGAGGCGCCCGACCAGGACTCCGGCCCCGATTTCTGCCCGATCTGTCAGCATCGCCTCCAACACCTGATCGTCGCCCCGACACTTCGGGCGCTGGTGCAATCGAGTTCTCCCGCCCCCGTGGAAGCCGGCCTGGTCGCCGTCGAGACCGGCCCCCCGCTGCGGAGTCGCTGCCGCGCCCCGCCGAGTGTTTGATCGACCGGAACCGTCGATTCGAAGGTCACGAAAGATGGCGAAGGTCGCCGTCCCAGTCGTTCGGTCGACGAGATGCAAATCGTTCCCGATCTCATCGAGAGTCAGGACTTCGGCCGAGCGCCGATCGCCCCGCTCGACAACACTCGTGTTCTTTTTTCCAAATCTTGATCGACGCGATGATTCGTCGGGACCGAATCGGCCGCCCCGGATCTGTCATTCTTTGAAAAAGAGAACAGACCTGGTGGCCTCGGTGCATCCCGCCGGTCGTCGAGTCCGCAGCCTCGGAGCTTCCATGCGCACCGCTTTCCCTCGACGGGACAAGTTGGCAGGTTTCACGCTGATCGAGCTTCTGGTCGTGATCGCCATCATCGCCGTCCTGATCGCCTTGCTTTTGCCCGCGGTTCAAGCCGCCCGGGAGGCCGCCCGCCGCTCGCAATGCGTCAACAACATGAAGCAGATCGGCCTGGCCCTCCACAATTACGCCCAGGCCCAGAATGTCTTCCCGCCCGGATATGTCAGTTCGATCCTCTCGACGGTGACGGACGCCTGCAACCAGGACGCCGAGAACACGCCCGGCCAGAGCGTCGACCGGGGGTCGGGGTGGGCCTGGGGGAGCATGATCTTGCCGCAGTTGGAGCAACCCGCGATCTTCAACTCGATCAACTTCAACCTGTCCGTCGCCTACCACGACAACGACACATGCAGCCTGGCCGCGCTGAACGTCTTCCTCTGCCCGTCCGATCCCGGCCCTTCGACGATCCCGGTCTTCGCCGACCCGCCCGACCCCGCCCAGCCGGGAACTTACTCGGCGTCTAAAATCATCGACACCCTTTCGCGAGGCAACTACGTCGGGATGTACGGCCTTGGTGAAGTCTGCGCCCAATCGGGCTCGATCGACTCGCCGAACAACAATGGCGCCGGCCCTCTGGGGCAACACCTCGGGATGTTCTACCGGAACAGCCGGGTGTCGTTCGCTGATGTGACCGATGGGACGAGCAACACGATCGCCGTCGGCGAGCGGAGCCACAACCTGAGCTACGTCACCTGGACCGCCCGATCGATCGACGGTTGGCTCGGCAAAAGCTCTCCGATTGATGGAGGGACGGACGTGTTCAACCCGTCGCCCGAAGAATGCTGGACCCAGATCCTCGGCCCCGCCGGGCTGGAGGATGGCCCCCGGACCATCAACAACCCCGAGGCCCACGTCGAGGATTACTGGAGCCGCCACCCCGGCGGTGCCAACATGCTCTTCGCCGACGGCTCGGTCCACTTCCTCAAGTCGACCATCGGCACGACCCCCTGGCGGGCCTTGGCCACCCGAGCGCTTGGCGAGGTGATCTCGGCCGACCAGTATTGACCCGATCGATTCCCATCGCCGGCCTCTCGCCCCCCGCGCACATCCCGAAGTGCCGGTGCCGTCTTCCCCGACGGCACCGGCACTTTTTCATCCCAAATCATGCTCCGTATGCCCGGCGACCGCCTAAGAAACTATCTCGAAACCGCTCTTGATTAGCAGTTGGCGTCGGGCTTTAATGGATGAAACCTCACCCATGAGACTCACCCATGACGACCCAAGCCAGACCTAAGAAACTATCCCAAAACCGGTTCATTGAGCAGATGTGACAGCCTTCGATACCAATAGGTGCAGCAAGCCAACTGGATCAATCCTAGGTAGTTCACGTCGTGGAAGTCATAGCGGATGAGAATGC
>JAABUX010001341.1_pt1 | contig 37643 bp, 37 predicted proteins | sample 5561851 | NCBI WGS metagenome assembly JAABUX01 (sample SAMN10711883, study PRJNA513361) | rock metagenome | isolation source: Antarctica rocks | place: Antarctica: Victoria Land, Richard Nunatak red sandstone | collected 2016-01-03 | reverse complement strand
TCGGGTTGTGATGGCAGGTGGGGAGATGGCGCGGGCGGCTTGAGACGCTGCGCAAGCTTTACTGCTTATGCTTGATCCGTTGGCAACATAAGCTTGGCGTCATGCACAACCTCACCGTGGCATTCCGCCTGGCAGGCCTCTCGGCTTTTATAACGATTGTTGACGGGCAACTTGATCGGTCTGATGCCCCACCTTGCGCGACGAAGCCGCGATTGTTTGTCGATCAGAGTTGGCGTGTGTTCTTTGACGCCAACTCGCCAGACCTGTCTCAGCACGCCCAGACCAGTCTTGGAGGGTTGGTCAACCGGTGGAAGCGCGATGGAGGCAATCTCGTCGAGGTGCAAAGCCACACGGACGCGGACAAAGTGAAGACATCGAGACCGTCACTTTCGCAGCACTAGGCCGAAGCCGTGAAGCTCAACCTGGCCGCTAGTGGGGTCAGCGCAGGTCACATCACAACCCAGCTCCTTGGCGTAACCGACTCCCTGCTCACGAATGACCAAACTGAGCCGCAGAACCAATTAGTTCAGCCATTCCCCCCGCCCTCACAAATCGGACAGGGATCATGAGGGGGATGCGAACTGGTCGAGTTGCCGGATTTGAGTCCGCGACAATCGCTTCACGACAGGTTGCCTCGCCCACGCTGGCGCAGCGCTTTGCAATGCGGCGTTGACCGCATCGCAAGTCGGTCACCGCCCGGATCATAGGGCGGAAAAGCAGCACCTTCCATCCGGCCGCAAGCGCGCCCTGCCAGTTGGCGGAAGGCGCTCCGCTTTTCCGCCCTACTCCGTCAGCGCGCCAACCGCATCCGCCGCCGTGCAACGGCACCGCCCAGCACCCCATTCCACCCCTGCCGGTCTCGCCAAGCAATCAGCATGATTGCGGAAAGCCCGCCATGCACCGCCATGGCGCCATAAGCGACATCCTGCATGTTCCAGATCAGCCCTGGCCCAACCGCCATCACCGCCGTCGCAACGACATAGGCTGCCATCGTCCCCCGTCCCATCGGCGCCCCCATCCGCCACGCCACCAGCGCCACCGCTCCCAACGCCATCGCCGCTTTCACCCCGGCCATGAACCGCATCAGCAGCACCAAGTCCGACCCGGCCCCGCCATCACCCCCGCCCATGAACCCCAGCACCCCCGCCAGCCCCGCCGCCCCCACCAGCGCCAGCCGCCCCGCATTCAACCCCGCATCAGCCCGCGTCCCAATCGTCGTGCTCATCGCCCTATCCCCTTCCCGCATGCCAGTCCTGCCCGGCGCCAGCTTCCTTGCAAATCCCGCCAACCCCGTTATACCCCGCCGCTTCCCTGCCGAGGTGGTGGCATCCGCCCCGGCTGTGCCCGCTTATGGGCGTCAACATCCGAAGGGGCCATCCATGCCGCTATATGAATGCGTGCTGATCGCACGCAACGACGTCACGCAACAGCAGGTCGAGACCGTCGCCGACACCATCACGGAGCAGCTTGCAACCGATGGCGGCGAAGTCAAGAAGCGCGAGTACTGGGGCCTGCGCAGCCTGGCCTACCGGGTGAAGAAGAATCGCAAGGGCCACTACATGCTGCTCGGCATGGACGCCAAGCCTGCCTTCATCACCGAGATGGAGCGCCTGCTGCGCCTGAACGAGGACGTGCTGCGCTTCATGACCCTCCGCGTGGAGGAGATCACCGAGGAACCCAGCGCCATCCTGTCCCGCAAGTCCGACGACCGCGAGCGCGGCTTCCGCGGCCCGAAGCCCGCCGGACGCTTCGAGAGCGGGCGTAAGCGCGGCTTCGACGACCGCGAGGAATATCGTGCCCGTCCCGAGGGCGACAACGGCTTCCGTGCCCCCGAGCCCGGTGAGGAGTAAGCACCATGTCCGACCGTAACGACCGTGGATCAGACCGGGGCGGCGACCGCGGCGGCGCCGATGGCGACGACCGCCGCGGCGGTGGCGCTGCCGCCGGCGCCCGCCGTCCCTTCTACCGCCGCCGCAAGAGCTGCCCGTTCAGCGGACCCAACGCGCCGAAGATCGACTACAAGGACGTGCGCCTGCTGTCCCGCTTCCTCAGCGAGCGCGGCAAGATCGTGCCCAGCCGCATTACCGCAGTCTCCGCTAAGAAGCAGCGCGATCTGGCCAACGCCATCAAGCGCGCCCGCTTCCTGGCGCTGCTGCCCTACGTCGTCGCATAAGGAGCCGGGATCATGGCAGTCGTTGAGCTGATCCTGCTGCAGCGGGTCGATAAGCTGGGCCAGATGGGCGATGTGGTGAAGGTGAAGCCGGGCTACGCCCGCAACTTCCTGCTGCCGCAGAAGAAGGCGTTGCGCGCCAACAAGGCCAGCCTGGCGCAGTTCGAGGGCCAGCGCGCCCAGTTGGAGGCGCAGAACATCAAGCGCCGCGAGGAGGCCGAACGGCTGTCCGAGCGGATGGCCGGGCTGACGGTCGTCGTCCTGCGCCAGGCCGGCGAGAGTGGCAGCCTGTACGGGTCGGTCAGCAGCCGTGACATCGCCGATGCGTGCGGCGCGGCCGGGCTGACGGTGAACCGCGCGCAGGTGGTGCTGAGCGAGCCGATTAAGTCGCTGGGCCTGGTGGGCGTCAAGCTGGTGCTGCACCCCGAGGTGACGCTGCCGATCACCGTCAACGTCGCCCGCAGCGTCGAGGAGGCCGAGAAGCAGGCTCGCGGCGAGCAGGTCGGCCTGGCCGGCGAGGAAGACGTGGAGCCGGAGGAGGAGCTGGAGTTCGGCGCCGCCCTGGCCGAAGCCGGCGGCGACCGCGACCGCGACCGGCAGTAGTCTCCCCGCCTGCTCCTTTTCCCGAAGGGAGAGGGAGCAGGCAGGGCCATTACGCTATAGGCGATCGCCCTGCCCAAAGCGGCACAGAAAGCAGAACGCCGGTCCTCCCATAATAGGGAGTGGCCGGCGTCGCCATTTCAGGGCTACCTCCCACCCAGCGATCCCAGTGAGGTGCGATGCGGTATGCTTTGGACGGCCTGATCCGGCGTTTCCTCGTCGTCGGCAGCCTGCAGGTCCGCTACCCCGATGGCTGCATCTCCGTCCACGCCGGCGCCCCTGGCCCGGCCATCGCCTTCACCGTCACCGACTGGTCCGCCATCCGCCGCATGGTGCTCAACCCCGGCCTGGCGTTCGGCGAAGGCTACATGGACGGCACCATCCAGCCATCCGGCTGCACCATCTACGACGCGCTGGACCTGCTGTTCACCAACCTGGCCGCCGGCGGGCGCCAACCCGTCATGGCCCTGCACGGCATCCTAGCCACCGCGCTGAAGCGTTGGGCGCAGTTCAATCCGGCCCGCCGCGCCCAACGCAACGCCGCGCACCACTACGACCTGAACGGCCGGCTGTATGCCCTGCTGCTGGACGCCGACCGCCAGTACTCCTGCGCCTACTTCCCCCAGGGCAACGAAACCCTGGACGAGGCCCAAGCCGCCAAAAAACACCTGATCGCGCGCAAGCTGCTGCTGCAGCCGGGGATGCGCGTGCTGGACATCGGCTGCGGCTGGGGTGGCATGGCGCTGACCCTGGCCCGCGACTACGGCGTGGAGGTCACCGGCATCACCCTGTCTCAAGAACAGCTTGCCACCGCCCGCGCCCGCGCTGCCGAGGCCGGGCTGGCCGACCGGGTGCGGTTCGAGCTGCAGGACTACCGCACCCTAGCCGGCGCCTGGGACCGCGTGGTCTCGGTCGGCATGTTCGAGCATGTCGGCGTCAACCACTACCGCGCCTTCTTCGACGTGCTGCGCCGGGTGCTGGCGCCGGATGGCGTGGCGCTGCTGCACAGCATCGGCCGCAGCCACGGCCCCGCCACGACGAACGCCTGGCTCGCCAGGTACATCTTCCCCGGTGGCTACTCCCCCGCCCTGAGCGAGGTGCTGCCCGCCGTCGAGCGCTCCGGCCTGACCGTGACCGATATCGAGGTGCTGCGCCTGCACTACGCCGAGACCCTGCGCCACTGGCGGCGCAACCTGGCGACTCGGCACGACGCTATCGCCGCCCTGTACGACGACCGGTTCTGCCGCATGTTCGAGTTCTACCTGGCCGGCGCCGAGCTGGCGTTCCGCCGCAACGGCCACATGGTCTGGCAAATGCAGCTCTCGCAGCAGGTAGACGCCGTGCCGCTGACCCGCGACTACCTCGGCGCGGCTGGCCCGGCAGTGGCGCGGATGCCACACGCCGTTTTGTCCCCCTGATCCACAGCTATCCACAGGCCGCCACGGCGCCATCGCCCTGCCCCTGCCAGGCAGGATGGTCTATGCTTCGAATCCTATGAACGAGATAAATTCCCCCCTGCTTGGCCTGTCGCAGCGCCAGCCGCCGTCGAACCAGCAGGCGGAGCAGGCGCTGCTGGGCGCGCTGCTAGCCAACAACAAGGCCTATGAGCGGGTCAGCGAGTTCCTGTCGCCAGAGCACTTCGTCGATCCCGTGCACGGCCGCATCTACCAGGCCATCGTGCGCCGGGTGGAGGCCGGGCAGCTCGCCGACGCCGTGACCCTGCGGGCGGAGTTCGAGCACTCGGGCCTGCTGGACGAGGTCGGCGGCACCTCGTATTTCGCGACGCTGCTGATGTCGATGGTGGGCATCATCAACGCCGGGGAGTACGGCCGTGCCGTGCACGACGCCTGGCTGCGTCGGCAGTTGATCGACATCGGCGAGGTCGTGGTCAACAACGCCTTCGGGCTGGAGGCCGAGCTGGACGGCCGCCAACAGATCGAGCTGGCCGAGAGCGAGCTGTTCCGCCTGGCGACCCAGGGCGGCAACGACGGCGGCTTCGTGACGTTCGAGCGGGCACTGACCGACGCCATCCTGGGCGCCGAGCGCGCGTTCCGCCGGGCCGGCCACGTCAGCGGATTGAGCACCGGCCTGCGCGACCTGGACAAGAAGACGGGCGGCCTGCACCCCTCGGACCTGATGATCCTCGCCGGCCGCCCCGGCATGGGCAAGACGGCGCTGGCCACCAAGATCGCCTTTGGCGCCGCGCACGCCCTGGTGCGGGAGGCGAAGTCGGCCGACCCAAACGCGCTGCCCAAGGGATCGGTCGCGGTGTTCTCGCTGGAGATGAGCGCCGAGCAGTTGGCGACTCGCCTGCTGGCGGAGGAGGCGCGGGTGTCGGGCGACCGCATCCGCCGCGGCGAGATCGGCCAGCGCGACTTCGACCGCTTCGTGCAGGTCAGCCGCGAGATCGCCGGCCTGCCGCTGCACATCGACGACACCCCGGCCATCACCTTGTCGGCGCTGCGCACCCGGTGCCGGCGGCTGAAGCGCACCAAGGGCCTGAGCCTGGTGGTGATCGACTACCTGCAACTGATGCGCCCCAGCGTCGGCACCAAGCCGGAGAGCCGGGTGCTGGAGATCAGCCAGATCACCCAGGGCCTGAAGGCCATCGCCAAGGAGCTTGCGGTGCCGGTGCTGGCGCTGTCGCAGTTGTCCCGCGCGGTGGAGAGCCGGGAGGACAAGCGGCCGCAGCTTTCGGACCTGCGCGAGAGCGGCACCATCGAGCAGGATGCCGACATGGTGCTGTTCGTGTATCGGGACGAGTACTACCTGCAGCAACGCGCACCGAAGCAGATGGCATTCGACAGCGAGGACAAGTTCCAGTCGGCGCTGGACAAGTGGCAGCGCGACATGGAACTGGTGCACAACAAGGCCGAGATCCTGATCGAGAAGCAGCGCCACGGCCCCACCGGCAAGATCGACGTGCTGTTCGAGGGCGAGTTCACCCGGTTCGCCGACCTGGACGTGATCCACGCAGGCGACGACTGAAGCGGCGTGCCGTCCCAGGAACAGGGCAACCGCCCATCGCGCAACGTCCCCCCCGCTGCTTCCCCCCCATCTCCCTCCGGGCTTGGGCCGCGAAGCGGATCAAGGCCGGGGTGAGGGGACCCGGGAGTGCCAAACTTCCCCATTCGAGGACGGAACCGGTCCCTAAACAGGCAGGATTCGGCCTTCCAAGGATAAAACAGACGGTGTTGATGGCACATCAGAAATAAGTGCATGCGAATACGCTCAAAGCTAAGGGCACGGCCACGAGCCGTGGAAAAGGCCCGCTTTGCGCCTCTCCTTGGCCCGGCTTGCACGGCCGCCCCGGCTTGCACGGCCGCATTGAGCGATGGAGCTGGGTCAGGCGTCACCGCATCACCAGCACCTTGGCGGTGGAACCAGGAACCAGCCTATCTTCGCCGCCAACCTTTCCGAACAGGCGGCGCCACCTCACCCCGCCGCCTCCCCTGTCTCACCACCCCCTGGTCAGGGAGCGCCGAGCAGGTGCCGCTTCAGGTCCTCCGACGGCGGCGCATCGCCGATGAACCCGCCCAGCAGGCGCAGCGCCAGGTCGGGGTTGGTGAACTCGCCGACCTGCCGGTTGTTGAACAGCGCCCGCACGCCCTTGGGCGACAGCACATAGGTCAGCGTGTCCCCGACCGCCGCCGCAGGCGTCACGGCGATCAGGCGATCGAAGTCGGCCGCATCGGCCGGCGCGCACCCGCCCTGGCCGCAGTTGCGCTGCTCGCCTTCGCGGTAGCGCTTCTCGATGTCGGACTTCGACGCCGCGTGCAGGAACTGCAGCACGATCACCTTCGGCCCCGGCGAGGCCATGATCGCACACGCGTCGCCGCTGCGCTGGGCCAAATACAGCCCAGCGGCATAGACCTTGACGTTGAACACCGTCAGCGTCCGGATGCCCAGGCCGTTCAGCACCAGCGTCTGCCCGGCCAGCGGGTAGGTGTCGGGCAACGTCGCACCCCCAGCCGTGGCGGCCCAGCCCGGCTGCGCGCAGCCGACGCCCAACGACCAAGCTAGGCCCAGGACCGCCACCCGCGCCACGACCACCCGCCGCATCCCGATCCTGCGCTTCATGGGACCCCCCCGCTTCATGAGAACACGCCATGGCACAGCCGCCTGCCCGCCGCGCCAGCACTTGGCGACCACCTGGGCAGACCGGCCGCACACGGAGCCGCACACGGGGGCAGTTGTGTGAAGACGCGCCTACCCTTGGCAAGCCCTATCTTGGACGCGGCACATCCGAGCAGGCGCGGTCCCTAGGCGGTCGCCGTGCCCGTATGGGATGTGGATTGACCGCCCCCCGCCTCGGTCCCTAGCGTGGTGCAGCGCAGCACAGGACGCACAATGCAGCCCGCCCCGCCGCCGACGCCCCCGCTTAAGACAAACGAGCAGAAGCCCGTCCCGCGCGCCATCGTCCTCACGTCCCATCCGCGCAACGCCCCCGGCGCGCGGCCCGTGGCATGGGGCGCCGGAGACGCCAAGGCACGCGGCCCCGTGGTGGCGACGCTGCACTCCCAACCCGGGCGCAACGCCATCGGCACCCATGCCGGCGCCTACTCGCTTTACCGGGCGCTGGCGGTGGCAGCCGGGCAGCTTGACGCCGCGCACCGGCCGGACCTGCGCAACACCCGGCCGGCGGTGCCCATCGGACCGTTCCCGCAGTGGGCCGGGGACGCCATCGTGTCGCTCGACCCCTGGGGGCACATGCCGGCCGAGGCGTTCGCCGGCGACATCGCGGCCGGGCTGGACATCCGCCCCAGCATCGCCGTCACCCGCGCGCACATCGACATGCCGGAAGTCGCTGACGCCGTGCGGGCCGGCCGCCTGCAACCGGACGGCGACGTGCTGCTGGACAACGGCGGCGACCGCGTCACCGCCCGCGTCACCAAGGTCGCCATCGAGCCGGTCTGGCACCTGCCCGGCGTCGCCCGCCGCTTCGGCATCCCGCTGCCCGACCTGCGCCGCGCGCTGTTCGAGCATACCGGCGGCATGTTCCCGGAACTGGTGACGCGCCCTGACCTGGACGTGTTCCTGCCCCCCATCGGCGGCACGACCGTGTACTTGTTCGGCGACCCCGCGCGGCTGGGCCGGAAGGAGACCCGCATCGCCTGCCGCATCCACGACGAGTGCAACGGCTCCGACGTGTTCGGCTCCGACATCTGCACCTGCCGGCCCTATCTGGCGCAGGGGGTCGAGGCGTGCATCGCCATGGCGCAGGCCGGCGGCGTCGGTGTCGTCGTGTACAACCGCAAGGAAGGCCGTGCGCTGGGCGAGGTGACGAAGTTCCTGGTCTATAACGCCCGCAAGCGCCAGGAGGGCGGCGACCGGGCGGAGGCCTACTTCGAGCGCACCGAGTGCGTGGCCGGCGTGCAGGACATGCGATGCCAGGAGCTGATGCCGGATGTGCTGCACTGGCTGGGGATCACCCGGATCGACCGGTTAATCTCCATGAGCAACCTGAAATACGCCCCCATCGTCGGCAGCGGCATCGAGGTGGTGGAGCGCGTGCCGATCCCCGACTGGCTCATCCCTGCCGACGCCAGCGTGGAGATGGATGCCAAGAAGGCCGCCGGCTACTTCACCGCCGCCGTGCCGGACGCGGCGGAGCTGCATGAGGCCAAGGGCCGCGTGCTTGACGCCTGACGCCGCGGCTGCGGCCTGGCTGTGCAGCGCCGCCGCTGTGCGGGAACGGTGCGGCGCGATGCTAAATACGGCGCTGCAGGACGGGCTGCCGCATTTTCGCGTGGACCCCGCGCAACTGCCGGCCTGCGCGGATTACGTCGCCGGAGTGATCCGGCGGAACTACCCCACCCTCGACATCCCGCACCATGCCCGCTGGCGGCATTTCTCCGCGGGCGGGGTGGACCGTTGGGGCGCGCTGCGGGCCACGCTGGGCGACCTGGACACGGCGGAACTGGCGCGCACACGCATCGATCTCTGCGTGGTCAGCGTGCTGCTGGATGCGGGCGCCGGGCCGGGCTGGACGTATCGGGAGCCAGGGGCTGGGTTGGAGGCAGGGGCTGGGCTGGTGCTGGCGCGGTCGGAGGGGCTGGCGGTGGCGAGCTTCGACGCGTTCCGCGCCGGGATGTTCTCTGCGAAGGGACTGCCGCAGGTGGACGCCGCTGGCCTGGCAGGGATCGGCGCCGCAGCGCTGGGGCGGGCCTTCCAGGTGTCGGATGATAATCCTCTCGCCGGGCTGGAAGGACGGGCGGCGTTGCTGCGGCGGCTTGGGGCCGCGCTGCTGGCCCGGCCGGACCTGTTCGGGCAGGGGCGGCCCGGCGGCCTGTTCGATGCCTTGGCCGGCCAGGGGGAGGTCGCGGCGGCGACGGTGCTGGCGGCGCTGCTGGACGGCTTCGGCCCGGCCTGGCCGTCCCGCATCGTGCTGGCGGGCCGGCCGCTGGGCGACGTGTGGCGCCATCCGGCGGCGCCCGGCGACGGCCTGGTGCCGTTCCACAAGTTGTCGCAGTGGCTGGCCTACTCGTTGATAGAAGTGTTCGAGGACGCCGGGGTGGCCGTCATCGGCATCAGCGCGCTGACGGGACTGCCGGAGTACCGCAACGGCGGGCTGCTGCTGGACACGGGAGTGCTGCGTCTGCGCGACCCGGCGCTGGCGGACGCCCTGCTGACCGTGGACCACCCGGCGGTCGTCGAGTGGCGTGCGCTGACGGTGGCGCTGCTGGACCGGCTTGCGCCGCTGATCCGGTCGCGCCTGGGCCGGGACGAGGCCACGCTGCCGCTGTCGCGCATCCTGGAGGGCGGCACCTGGGCCGCCGGCCGCGCCATCGCCGCCGAGCGCCGCCCCGGCGGCGGCCCGCCGCTGCGGGTGGCCAGCGACGGGACCGTGTTCTGAGCAGCGGGTCGGTCCCTTGGGGCAGCAGCTAGCCATGTCCCATCCCAACGTCACCGTCATCACCCACCCGCTGGTGCAGCACAAGCTGTCCCTGCTGCGCCGCAAGGCCACTGCCACGGCCGATTTCCGGCAGATCACACGTGAGATCAGCCTGCTCATGGCCTACGAGGTCACGCGGGACCTGCCCCTGGAGGACGTCGCCATCGAGACGCCGCTTGAGGCGATGGAGGCGCCGTATCTCTCGGGCAAGAAGATCTGCTTCGTGCCGATCATGCGCGCCGGCACCGGCATCTTGGATGGCATGCTGGACCTGGTCCCCTCTGCCCGCGTCGGCCACATCGGCTTGTACCGGGACCCGGCGACGCTGGTGCCCGTCGAGTACTACCTCAAGCTGCCGGACGACCTGCCGGACCGGATGGTGGTGCTGGTGGACCCGATGCTCGCCACCGGGCATTCCGCCGCCGCGGCGCTCACCCGGCTGCGTCAGGCTGGCGCGGCGCAGTTGCGCTTCGTCTGCCTGCTGGCCGCCCCGGAAGGGCTGGCCGTGCTGGCGCATGAGCACCCGGACGTGCCGGTGTTCACTGCCGCCATCGACCGTGAGCTGGACGAGCACGGCTACATCCGCCCGGGCCTGGGCGACGCCGGGGACCGGCTGTATGGAACGAAGTAGCGGCCCATGCGGGTGGGCCATGCGGGCAGGACAGGCCGGCGCTGAGCGGCCGGTGCAGCCGCGGGGGCGATGCTGCCCCGCGCAACCCACGCCAAACCGGGCACAGGAGGCATCATGGCCACAGGGCACCCCCATCGCCGCACAGTGCTGCAGGGCGGCACGGCTTGCGTGGCCGCGGCGGCGCTCGGGCCGCACCCGGCCCCGGCGCAGACCCGCAGCCCAGGAAACCCGCCCAGCATCCTCTTCATCCTGGCCGACGACCTCGGCTATGCCGACCTGTCCTGCTATGGCCGTCCGGACATCCGCACGCCGAACATCGACGCTATCGCCGCGCGGGGTGTGCGCTTCCTGCAAGCCTATGCCAACTCGGCTGTCTGCTCGGCCACCCGCACGGCGCTGATCACCGGCCGCTACCAGTACCGGCTGCCCGTTGGCCTGGAGGAGCCGGTGATGGCCAACCGCGAGGTGGGCCTCGACCCGGCGCACCCGACGTTGCCGTCCCTGCTCAAGGCGGCCGGCTACCGGACGGCGCTGGTCGGCAAATGGCACCTGGGCAAGCTGCCGCGCTTCGGGCCGCTGCGCAGCGGCTATGACTGGTTCTACGGCTTCCGCGGCGGGGCGGTCGATTACTACACCCATGCCGGGACCGACCACCTGGACGACCTGTGGGACGGCGACGTGGCCGTGCACGAGGCCGGCTACATGACGGAGCTGCTGGGCGACCGCGCGGTGCGGCTGGTCGATGAGCTGGCCGGGGCGGGCGGGCCTTTCCTGCTCAGCCTGCACTTCAACGCGCCGCACTGGCCCTGGGAGGCGCCGGGCGACCAGGCGGAGTCCGAGCGCCTGCGCGGCGCCGACCTGCGCGACTTCGACGGCGGGGCGCAGGACACCTATCGCCGCATGGTGGAGGCGATGGACGCCCAGGTCGGCCGCGTGGTGCGAGCGCTCGACGGGCATGGCCTCGGCGACGACACGATCATCATCTTCACCAGCGATAACGGCGGCGAGCGGTTCGCCGACACCTGGCCGTTCACCGGCCGCAAGACTGAACTGCTGGAGGGCGGGCTGCGCGTCCCTGCCCTGCTGTCCTGGCCGGCACGGATCACCCGGCGCGGCGCCGTCGATCAGGTGATGGTCAGCATGGACTGGCTGCCGACCCTGCTGGCTGCCGCCGGAACCGCGCCTGACCCGGCCTACCCGCCGGACGGGATCGACGTGCTCCCCATGCTGGTGGAGGGGGCGGCCCCGGTCCCACGCACCCTGTTCTGGCGCTACAAGGCGAACGCACAGCGGGCTGCCCGGGATGGCGACCTCAAATACCTGAAAATCCGGGACAACACGTTCCTGTTCAACGTGGTGGACGATCCCCTGGAGCGGGCGAACCTGCGGGACCGGCAACGGGACGCCTACGACGCGATCAGCGCCAAGTGGCTGGCCTGGAACGCGGCGATGCTGCGGGAGATCGACGACAGCTTCACCGAAAGCTACACGGGCAAGCAGTTGGCGGACCATTATGGGGTCGAGCAGGTGCCGCGGACGGCGGATAACCCCTGAAGCCCAGCCCACGCAGAGGCAACCACACACAGGTTGGCTGGGCTCCCTTTCCCTCCGAGAGAGGGTTGGGGTGAGGGAGGCCGCAAGCTCCGAATTTGGCCTATCTGGGAGCGGGTGTTGTCCTCAGGCGGGCAAGTCAGGCCCTTGCCGCTTCCCTCACCCCGACCCTCTCCCGGAGGGAGAGGGAGAAGGCAGCAGAGTTCTGCGTTTCTCAGTGCCTGATTGGTGGCGAGCCTAATCTATGGCGTCGCCGACTGCATGGATCGGTGCGCCGATCGGCTTGCCAATCACCGGAACCACCTCGATCACGTCGCCAGCCGCGCGGAACGGCAGCGCTACCAATCCGCAGCCGCCGAGCGCTAGGGTTGCCGCAAGGAACAGGATTACCCGCATGTCGGACCTCCTCCGAAGTGTGTCGCAACGATAACGTTGGACCCGTCCAGCCGGTTGCTGCAACAGCGATCCGCGCGACTGGACCATCGGCGAGTGGACCGCACGGCGCGGCCCTCAGAAAACCCGCTCCGCCCGCACCTCCTGCGCGAAGGCCAGCAACCCCACCGCGAGTGACCCGAACGCGATGTAGCGCGGGCCCACCGTGGCGCCGCGCCGGTGCAGCGCGTGCAGTTGCAGGAGGATGACCGCCAGTTTCACCATCCCCAACACCCGGTGGAACCGGATGTCCGACAGGTCCCGCCCGGTCAGCGCAGCGCCGCCTCCCGCAACAGGAAGCCCGGCGCGGCGGTCCAGTCGGGTTCGCTCACGCGCCGCAACGTGCCGGGCCAGCTTGGCTTCGTCCAACCGGGGGCTTAGCGTTTGCCGAAACCTGGGGACGCACCATGGCCGAGGCCTTCATCTGCGACTACGCGCGCACGCCCATTGGCCGCTACGGCGGGGCGCTCAAAGACGTGCGGGCGGACGACCTGGCCGCCCATCCCCTGCGCGTGCTGCGGGAGCGCAATGCCGGCGTGGACTGGGATCAGCTCGACGACTGCACCATGGGCTGCGCCAACCAGGCCGGGGAGGACAACCGCAACGTCGCCCGCATGGCGGTGCTGCTCGCCGGCCTGCCGGTCAGCGTGCCCGGCAGCACCGTGAACCGCCTGTGCGGCAGTGGCCTGGACGCCGTGGGCACCGCCGCCCGCGCCCTCCGCAGCGGCGAGGCCGAGCTGATGCTGGCCGGCGGGGTGGAGAGCATGACCCGCGCGCCGTTCGTGATGCCCAAGGCCGCCGAGGCCTTCGCCCGCCAGGCGGAGATCTACGACACCACCATCGGCTGGCGCTTCGTCAACGGCCTGATGCGGACGATGTACGGCACGGACTCGATGCCCGAGACGGCGGAGAACGTGGCCGAGCAGTTCCAGGTGACCCGCGCCGACCAGGACGCGTTCGCCCTGCGCAGCCAGCAGAAGGCCGCCGCGGCGCAGGCCAACGGGTTCTTCGCCCGCGAGATCGCCCCCGTGACGGTCAAGGGCCGCAAGGGCGACACCGTGGTGGACCGCGACGAGCACCCGCGCGAGACCACCCTGGACGCCTTGGCGAAGCTGAAGACGCCGTTCCGCAACCCTGGGACCGTGACGGCCGGCAACGCATCGGGCGTGAACGACGGGGCCGCCGCCCTGCTGCTGGCGACCGAGGACGCCGCCCGCCGCCACGGCCTGACCCCGCGCGCCCGCGTGGTGGCGATGGCGGTCGCCGGGGTGGAGCCGCGCGTCATGGGCATCGGCCCGGCGCCTGCGGTGCAGAAGCTGATGGACCGCACCGGGCTGCGCCTGGCCGACGTGGACGTGATCGAGTTGAACGAGGCATTCGCGTCGCAGGGCCTGGCGGTGCTGCGGCAGTTGGGCGTGGCCGACGATGATCCCAGGGTGAACCCGCACGGTGGCGCCATCGCGCTGGGGCACCCGCTGGGGGCGTCGGGCGCTCGGCTGGCTGGCACGGCGGCGAATGCACTGCAGGCCGGCGGCGGACGGCGCGCGGTAGTGACGATGTGCATCGGCGTCGGCCAGGGCATCGCGGCGCTGATCGAACGGGTGTGACGGCAGCCGTCCCGCTCGCAGAACAGGGGGCAGCAAGGGGTGTTCCCAAACGATGGGCAGTGGCCCTGCCTATCCAGCGGCGCCAGGGTTCTCCGGCCAGTCGTGCCGGGGGTAACGCCCCCGCATGTCCTTGCGCGCGTCGGCCCAGGCACCGCGCCAGAACCCCGCCAGGTCGGCCGTGATAGCGACCGGGCGCCCGGCCGGGGACAGCAGCGCCAGTTGCAGCGGCACCCGCCCGCCGGCGAGCAGCGGCGACGCGGCCAGGCCGTAGAACGCCTGCGCCCGGGCCGACGCCAAGGGGACCGGCTGCGTGTAATCGACGGCTGTGCGCCCGCCGGGCAGCGGCAGATGGGTGGGCAGGTCGCGGTCCAGACGCGCTGCCCGCTCCCACCCCAGCATCCCTCGCAGGATGGCGTGCAGGTCCAACGCCGCCACGTCCGCCAGGCGGGACACGCCGTGCAGGTGCGGGGCGAGCCAGTCCGCCACCCCGGCAGCCAGGGCGGCGTCCGACAGGTCCGCCGCCTCGGCGTCGATCCCACGCAGCAGGGCGGCGCGCGCCTGCAACTGGCGGGCGGCGTCGGTCCAGGGCAGGGCGTCCATGCGCCGCCCCACGGCGTCGGCCAGGACACGGGCGGTCTCGGCGGGGTCGGCGGGGACGTTGCGGTCCTCCAGCACCAGGGCGCCCAGCCGACGGCGGCGGCGGGACAGCACGGTGCCGGTGACGGGGTCGAAGCCGCTCTCGACGGTTTCGGTGACCTGCCGTGCGACGCTGGGCGGCAGGTGGGCCGGGTCGAGCTGTGCTGCCAGCCGGATGCGCGCCGACGCCTTTAGGTCCAGGCTGGCGACGGCCAGCAGGGCGGCGTTGGCCAGCGGGTCGGTCCGCAGCAGCTTGGCGCCGCCGCCGCCGGACAGGCGGAACGACCCCGGCTCGCCCCGGCGCTGCGCGATGCGGTCGGGAAAGGCGGCGGCGAGCAGCAGGCCCGGGTCGCCCGACGCCACCGCGCCCACCCGCAGCCGGCGCTGGTAGGCTGCGGCCTGGCGGCGGATGCGGCTGACCGCCCCGCGGTCCACGTCGCCGCCTGCTAGGGCACCGGCCAGGGCGTCCAGCCGGAGCTGCACGTCGGCCGGGGCATCCCTGCCGCGCAGGGGGTCGCGTTCCTCCAGCAGCGCCGCAAGCTCCGCCGCGCGGGCCGCCTGTTCCGGACCCTCGGCGGACAGCATCATCGCAGCCAGGCGCGGATGGGCGCCCAGCGCCGCCATGCGGTTGCCGTGTGGGGTGATGCGGCCGTCCGCGTCAATGGCGCCCAGGCCGCGCAGCAGCTCGGCAGCTGCAGCCAGCGCCCCAACGGGCGGCGGGTCGGGAAAGGGCAGATCAACGGGCGGCGTGCCCCAGGCGGCGCAGTCCAGCAGCAGGCCGGACAGCTCGGCCTCCAGGATGTCCGGACGGTCGTAGGGCGCCAGGCCACGGTGCAGCGCCGGGGTCCATAGCCGGATGGCGACGCCCGGTGCCTCCCGGCCCGCGCGTCCGCTGCGTTGGTCGGCGGCGGCGCGGCTGACGCGCAGGGTGGCCAGGCGGGTCAGCCCGGTCGCCTGGTCCAGCCGCGGGGAGCGCCGCCAGCCGCCATCGACGACGATGCGGACGCCGGGCACGGTCAAGGAGGTCTCGGCGATGCTGGTGGCCAGCACGACGCGGCGTCCCTCCGCGGGGCGCAGGGCGCGGTCCTGGTCGGCGGGCGGCAGGTCGCCGTGCAGCGGCAGCACGAGGGCGCCGCAATCCGCCAAGGCAGCCTCGGCCCGGCGGATTTCGCCCATGCCGGGCAGGAAGGCCAGGATGTCGCCCTCGTGGGCCGCCAGGGCAGCGCGGACGGCGCGGGCCAGGGCCTCCGGCAGGTCGCGCACGTCGGCGATGTCGCGGGCGGCGTGCTGCACCTCGACGGGGAACATGCGGCCGGCGCTCTCGATCACCGGGGCGTCGAGCAGGGCGGACAGGCGGGCGCCGTCCAGGGTGGCGGACATCGCCAGCAGGCGCAGTTCCGGGCGCAGCACCCGCTGCAGGTCCAGGCACAGCGCCAGGGCGAGGTCGGCCTCCAGGGCGCGCTCGTGCACCTCGTCCAGCAATACGGCGGCGACGCCGTCCAGGGTGGGGTCGCCGTGCAGGCGGCGGACCAGCAACCCCTCGGTCACGACCTCGATGCGGGTGCGGTCGGATACGGCGGTGTCCAGGCGGGTGCGGTAGCCGACGCGCTCGCCGACCGGTTCCCCGAGCAGGTGGGCCATGCGGGCCGCGGCGGCGCGGGCGGCGAGGCGGCGGGGTTCCAGCACCAGGATGCGCCCGTCGCCGCGCCAGGGGGCGTCCAGCAGGGCCAGCGGCACGAGGGTGGTCTTGCCGGCGCCGGGCGGGGCGACCAGCACGGCATTGCCGCCGCGGTCCAACGCTGCCAGCAAGGCGGGCAAGGCTTCGGCTACGGGGAGGTCGGGGAGCATGGGGGAAAGGGGGTAACCTGGCCGGAGCCGGATGCCCAGGGGCAGCAGGGCAGCCACCTATGGCATGAGGGCGCCGCTTGCTGCTCCCTGGCCCGGCCGGTTCCGGCGGCGCCGGACGCACCGCAGGCAGGGATGGACAACCCGGCCCGATGACCCATTTTCCGCTTGTGAAGACATTTCTGACAGTCCTGGTCGTGCTTGCAATGCTTGGCACCGTCGGCGTGCTGTTCGCCGGGCTGTTCGGCCTGGTGAGCGGCAACCAGGATGGTGCGCGCTCGAACAAGCTCATGCGCTACCGCGTCCTGCTGCAAGGTGTGGCGCTGCTGCTGTTCGTGGTGCTGCTGAGCCTGCTCAAGAATTAGCCCCCGGTTTGACTTCGCGCGGGGCCGACCCATAAGGTCCGGCAGCGTGATCCAGCGGCGTCATAGCATGGTTGCGGCGCAGCCTGTGGCGCTGCTGTCCCTGTCGTGTCCACTATAGATGTTGAAACTGCAACCGTGACGGACATCCCATGAAGCTCCTGGTCCCCGTGAAGCGGGTCGTTGACTACAACGTGAAGGTCCGCGTGAAGGCGGATGGCTCCGGCGTCGAGACCGCCGGCGTCAAGATGTCCATGAACCCGTTCGACGAGATCGCCGTCGAGGAAGCCGTGCGCTTGAAGGAAAAGGGCATCGCGACCGAGATCGTCGCCGTCAGCATGGGCGTCCCGCAATGCCAGGAGACGATCCGTACCGCCCTCGCGATGGGCGCCGACCGCGGCATTCTGGTCGAGACTGATGTCGAGCTGCAGCCGCTCGCCGTTGCCAAGCTGCTCAAGGCCCTGGCTGCCAAGGAACAGCCCGGCCTCATTATCATGGGCAAGCAGGCCATCGACGACGACATGAACGCGACCGGCCAGATGCTCGCGGCCCTGCTCGGGTGGCCGCAGGGAACGTTTGCCAGCCGCATCAGCATCGAAGGCGAGAAGCTGACCGTCACCCGCGAGATCGACGGCGGGCTGGAGACGCTGGAGCTGGACCTGCCCTGCATCGTCACCACCGACCTGCGGCTGAACGAGCCGCGCTATGCGTCGCTGCCCAACATCATGAAGGCGCGCAAGAAGCCGATCGAGACCCTCAAGCCCGCCGACCTCGGCGTGGACCCGGCGCCGCGCCTGCGGATGGTGAAGGTGATGGAGCCGCCGAAGCGCATCGCCGGGCAGAAGGTCAAGTCGGTGGCCGAACTCGTGCAGAAACTGCGAACCGAAGCAAAGGTGATCTAGCATGGCATCGCTTGTTCTTCTGGACTGGGACGACCACGGCATCAAGCAGCCCTCCCGCAGTGCCGTCGCGGCGGCGTCCAAGCTGGGCGAGGTGCACGTGCTTGTGGTGGGCGAAGGCGTGCAGTCCGCCGCCCAGGCCGCGGCGAAGCTGCCCGGCGTGACCAAGGTGCATGTGGCGGAGAGCCCGGTTTACGCCCATGCGCTGGCGGAACCGCTGGCGGCGCTGCTGGTGTCGATGGCCGGCCACCACCACCACATCATGGCGGCCAGCACGGCGACGGGCAAGAACGTGATGCCGCGCGTCGCCGCCCTGCTGGACGTGCAGCCGATCAGCGACGTGGCGGGGATCGTGGACGCGGACACCTTCATCCGCCCGATCTATGCGGGCAACGCGATGGCGACGGTGGTGTCGTCCGACAGCAAGAAGGTCATGACTATCCGCGCCGCCAGCTTCGACCCTGTAGCGACCGAAGGCGGGTCGGCAACCCTTGAAAACGTGTCCACCTCGGATGCTGCCGTCACGTCGCGTTTCGTGTCGGCCGAGCTGAGCAAGTCCGAGCGGCCGGAGCTGACGGCGGCGAAGATCGTCGTGTCCGGCGGGCGCGGGATGCAGAACGGCGAGAACTTCAAGCTGCTGCTGCCGCTGGCGGACAAGCTGGGCGCGGCGGTGGGCGCATCGCGGGCGGCGGTGGATGCGGGGTATGTGCCCAACGACTACCAGGTGGGGCAGACCGGCAAAATCGTGGCGCCGGACCTGTATGTCGCCATCGGCATCTCGGGCGCCATCCAGCACCTGGCGGGCATGAAGGATAGCAAGATCATCGTCGCCATCAACAAGGACGAGGATGCGCCGATCTTCCAGGTGGCGGATTACGGCTTCGTCGGCGACCTGTTCACCGCGCTGCCGGAGCTTGAGACGGAACTGGCACGCGCATCTTGACCGTTGACGTCCGTCCCGCGCCAGGCATCGCGAGCCTGGGCGTGGCGGCGCCGGCCGTGCAGGCGGTGGGCGTGATCGGCGCCGGGCAGATGGGCAGCGGCATCGCGCATGTCTGCGCTCTGGCCGGGCTGCCGGTAGTACTGCTGGACATGAAGGCGGACGCGCTGGGCAAGGCGGTGGCCAATATCGGCCGCAACCTGGACCGGCAGCTCGCCAAGATGGCGATTTCGGCCGAGCAGAAGGCCGACGCGCTGGCCCACATCACGACCAGCACCGACTATGCCGCCTTCGCCGACACCGACCTGGTGATCGAGGCCGCGACGGAGAAGGAGGAGGTCAAGCTCGCCATCTACCGCGCGCTGACGCCGCACCTGAAGCCGTCGTGCATGCTGGCCAGCAACACCAGCAGCATCAGCATCACCCGGCTTGGCGCCAGCACGGACCGGCCGGGCAAGTTCATCGGCATGCACTTCATGAACCCGGTGCCAGTGATGAAGCTGGTCGAGGTGATCCGCGGCATCGCCACCGACGAGCCGACGTTTCAGGCGGTGCAGGCCTTGTCGACGCGGCTGGACAAGACGACAGCGGTGTCGGAGGACTTTCCGGCGTTCATCGTGAACCGCATTCTGGTGCCGATGATCAACGAGGCCGTCTATGCCTTGTATGAGGGCGTCGGCAGCGTGAGCGGCATCGACACCGCGCTGCGGCTGGGCGCCAACCACAAGATGGGGCCGCTGGAGCTGGCGGACTTCATCGGGCTGGATACCTGCCTGAGCATCATGCAGGTGCTGTATGAGGGCCTGTCGGACAGCAAGTATCGTCCCTGCCCGTTGCTGGTGAAGTATGTCGAGGCCGGGTGGTACGGCCGGAAGACCGGGCGCGGCTTTTACGACTATACCGTGACGCCGCCGCGTCCGACCCGGTAAAGTCATCGCCCTGGCTTAGCTTGGCCGTCTCTCCCGGAGGGAGAGGGGGAAGGAAGCGGGTGAAGGGAATCGAACCCTCGTATGCAGCTTGGGAAGCTGCCGTTCTACCATTGAACTACACCCGCAGCATTGCCCTTATATGGTTTGGCCGTTGACCGCGCAACGCCCCTGTCGGTATCCTCCGTCTCCCTCGTGATTTGTCCGGCCGGATTGCGGCGAGGTTAAACAAGCGCGCTAAAGAGGCCTGCGGCATCTGGCACATCCAGGTCCCGCCGGCATCGTCGGCCCTGCACTTGGAGGCCCCATGCCCATTCCCCCGCTCCGCCTCGCCAGCCGGCTCGTCCATGGCGGCACCACCCGCACCCCCTACGGCGAGACGTCCGAGGCATTGTTCCTCACCTCCGGCTTCGTCTATGACAGCGCCGAGCAGGCCGAGGACACTTTCACCGGCGCCGCCACGCACTACCAGTATACCCGTTTCGGCAACCCGACCGTCACCATGCTGGAGGACCGCCTGGCTGCCATCGAGGGCGCGGAGGCCTGCCGCGCCACCGCCACCGGCATGGCGGCCGTCCATGCGGCCATGCTGAGCCACCTTAAGGCCGGCGACCGCGTCGTGGCGTCCCGGGCGCTGTTCGGCTCCTGCCACTGGATCGTCTCCACCTTGCTGCCGCGCTACGGCATTCACTCCGAGTTCGTGGACGGCACCGACCTCGACGCCTGGCGTACAGCGCTGTCCCGCCCGGCGACGATGGTGCTGGTGGAAAGCCCGTCCAACCCGATGCTGGAGGTGCTGGACCTGCGCGCCATCGCCACCCTGGCGCACGCAGCCGGAGCCCTGGTGGTGGTCGATAACGTATTCGCCACGCCGGTGCTGCAGAAGCCGATCGAGTTGGGCGCCGACATCGTCGTCTATTCCTGCACCAAGCACATCGATGGCCAGGGCCGCGTGCTGGGTGGCGCCGTGCTGGGCCGCAAGGCTTGGGTCGAGGACACGCTGCAGCCTTTCATCCGCAACACCGGGCCGAGCCTGTCGCCGTTCAACGCCTGGCTGCTGCTGAAAGGGCTGGAGACGCTGCACCTGCGCGTGGACGCCGCGAGCCGAGGCGCCGCCGCCGTGGCCGACAGCCTGGCCGCGCACCCGGCGGTGTCCCGCGTGTGGTATCCCAGCCGCACCGACCACCCGCAGCACGCCCTGGCCATGTCGCAGATGAGCGCCGGCGGCACGCTGGTCACGTTCGAGCTGGCCGGCGGCAAGGCGGCTGCATTCCGCATGATGAACGCGCTGCGCCTGGTGGCGGTGTCCAACAACCTCGGCGACTCGAAGTCCCTGGTCACCCACCCCGCCACCACCACGCACATGCGGATCGGCGTTGACGAACGGGCGCGGCTGGGCATCGGTGACGGCGCGGTCCGGCTCTCGGTCGGGCTGGAGGACGCCTTGGACTTGACCGACGACCTCAACCAGGCGCTGGACGCTGCCATGGGCGCCCAGCCCGGCCTGCGCCAAGCGCCCGATCTGCGCCAGGCGGCGGAGTAGCCATGACCGACTACACCGCAACGACGCGCGGCGTCGAGGTCACCGTCGAGGCTTTTTACCTGGACGAGCAATCGGACCCAGAGGAGGGCAGTTGGGTCTGGGCCTACCGCGTTCGAATCGCCAACCGGGGCAAGCAGACGGTTCAGTTGCTGCGCCGCACGTGGCAGATTACCGACGCGCTCGGCCGGGTGAAGCGGATTGAGGGTCCCGGCGTAATCGGCAAGCAGCCGGTCCTGAAGCCGGGACAGGCGTTCGAGTACACCTCCGGCACCCCACTGCCGACAGACTCCGGATTTATGGCAGGGACCTACCATATGACCGTGACAGGGACCGGCGAGATGTTTGACGCCGAAGTACCGATGTTCAGCCTGGACAGCCCAGACCCGCCGCGGACCGGCCGCAGCGTTCATTGACACTTCGTAAATAGCTTTCATTTCCAAACAATGCATCACACTAAGTTGACGCTATGCTAGACTACGTTGTGACGAGGCCGGTCACCACGCATTGAGGAACAAAACTTGAACGAAATCATGTCGGTCCAGAAGGTCAGACCCGCCCCTGGCGACCCGCGTCCGACCATGGCCGAGGCCGAGGCTGCCGTTCGCGTTCTCCTGCGCTGGGCCGGCGACGACCCGAACCGCGAGGGCCTGATCGACACTCCCCGCCGCGTCGCCAAATCCTACAAGGAGCTGTTCGGCGGTTATGCCACCGACCCCGTCCAACTGCTGGAGCGCACGTTCGAGGAGGTCGAGGGCTACGACGAGATCGTGCTGCTGCGTGACATCCGGCTCGAAAGCTACTGCGAGCACCACATGGTCCCGATCATCGGGGTGTGCCATGTCGCCTACCTGCCGCGCAGCCGCGTGGTCGGGATCAGCAAGCTGGCGCGCGTGGTGGACGCCTACTCCAAGAGATTGCAGATCCAGGAGAAGCTGACCGTCCAGATCGCCGCCACCATCAACGACGTGCTGCAGCCGCGTGGCGTCGGCGTGGTGATCGAGGCCGGGCACCAGTGCATGACCACCCGCGGCGTCCACAAGCCCGGCGTCAGCATGGTCACCAGCCGGATGCTCGGCGTGTTCCGCGACGAGCCTGAGACCCGGCGGGAGCTGATGGCGCTGATCGGCCCGCGGTCGAGCCGGAACTACGAGACTTAAAGCAGCCCCGACTTACAACGGTACGGTCGGGGTTGCTGGCGGCCTGGGCCGGCCGGCCGCGATCAGCTTGCGGATCGTCTCGACCGAGGCGGAGGCGGACCAGTCCACCGCTCCCTCGACCCGGCCCCGCTCCTGCCCGTCCCGGTTGATCAGCAGCGTGGTCGGGATGCCGCGTGCGCCGATGGCTCTGGGCACCTCGCCACGCGGGTCCAGCAGCACGGCAAGGGTATGGATACCGCGCTCACGGTAGAAACGGTCCACCACGGGCGCTCCGCCGCGGTCCGACGACAGGGCCAGGACGGTGACGCCGCTGTCCGACAGCTTGCGCGCCAGTTCGTCCAGCGCCGCCATCTCGGCCACGCAGGGAGCGCACCAGGTGGCCCACATGTTCAGCACCACGCCGCCGCCGGCATAGTCGGCCAGGCTCCGCACCGTGCCGTCGGCCAGGGTAAAGCGCAGCTCCGGCAGGGGCGCCGGATCGATGGGCACGAGCTTGTCCAGGCCGGACAGCCCCTCGGCCTGCGCGGGTTTGCGCGCCAGGGCCGCCGCCGGTAGGGTCAGGGCCGCCGTCAGCAGGGTGCGGCGCGTCGTTGGAGTCATTGTGCGTCCTTGAGCAGCTCGTCAGAACCTGGCCCCATCCCAGTCATCGGGGAACACCAGGCCCGCAACGCCGACACCCGGAACGTGGGAGCCAACGCGCAATGGGGCGGCCGTTTCGCCCGCGGTCCCTCGGTGGTGATGCAGGAGATAAATGCCTCGATCGGCTTCGACCGCAAGATGTGGCGGCAGGACATCCGCGGCAGCCTGGCCCACGCCGCCATGCTGGCCCGCGCCGGGGTGATCGGCGCGGAGGACGAGCAGGCGATCCGCACCGGCCTGTCCGGCATCGCCGCCGAGATCGAGGCGGGGCGGTTCCCCTTCGTGGACGAGCTTGAGGACATCCACATGAACATCGAGGCGCGGCTGATCGACCGCGTGGGCGAGGCCGGCAAGCGCCTGCACACCGCGCGCAGCCGCAACGACCAGGTGGCGACCGATTTCCGGTTGTGGGTGCGGGATGCCGTCGACGGGCTGGACGCGCAGGTAGCCGACCTGATGCGGGCGCTGGCGGACCGTGCGGCGGAGTTCGCGGGGGCGCCGATGCCGGGCTTCACGCATTTGCAGACGGCGCAGCCCGTCACCTTCGGCCACCACCTGCTGGCGTATGTCGAGATGCTGGCGCGTGACCGTGGACGCCTGGCCGATTGCCGGCGGCGGCTGAACGAGTGCCCGCTGGGGTCCGCGGCGCTGGCGGGCACCAGCTTTCCGATCGACCGCAGCCATACCGCGGCGGCGTTGGGCTTCGACCGGCCGACCGCCAATTCGCTGGATGCGGTGTCGGACCGTGATTTCGCGTTGGAGTTCCTCGGTGCTGCCGCGATCTGCGGCGTCCACCTCAGCCGGCTGGCGGAGGAGTTCGTGATCTGGTGCAGCGCGCCGTTCGGCTTCGTGCGGCTATCGGATGCTTTCACGACCGGCAGCAGCATCATGCCGCAGAAGCGCAACCCGGACGCGGCGGAGCTGACGCGGGCCAAGACCGGGCGCATCACCGGCGCACTGGTGGCGCTGCTGACCGTGATGAAGGGCCTACCGCTGGCCTACGCCAAGGACATGCAGGAGGATAAGGAACCGGTGTTCGACGCCGCCGACGCCCTCGCGCTGTCGCTCGCCGCCACCGCCGGCATGGTGCGGGACATGACGCCCGACCTGGCCCGGCTGCGCGCGATGGCCGGGTCGGGTTTCTCGACCGCGACCGACCTGGCGGACTGGCTGGTGCGGGTGCTGCGCCTGCCGTTCCGCAGCGCGCACCACGTCACGGGCCGGCTGGTGGCGCGGGCGGAGGCGCGCGGCGTCGATCTGGCAGGGCTGACGCTGGAGGAGATGCGGGCGGAGGAGCCAGGCATCACCGCCGACGTGTTCGGCGTGCTGACGGTGGACGCCTCGGTCGCCAGCCGCACCAGCTACGGCGGCACCGCCCCGGCCAACGTGGCGGCGCAGGCAGCCCGGTGGCAGCAGGCGCTGGGATGAGGGTTGCGGTCCTGGTGGCCCTGGTGCTGCTGGCGGCGTGCGGCAAGAAGGGTGCGCCATCCCCGCCCGGGCCGGCGGACGAGGTCAAGTATCCCCGGACCTACCCGTCGCGTTAGGCATCGTCCTTGCGTCGGGTGGCGCTGGATCAAAGCCGTCTGTGTCCCTATTACAAGCCATGTCCGCATACCTCGCCCTGCCCGACGACGCCGACCCTTCCACCGCCGAACTGGTCGCTGCCCGCCCGCACCTTGGCCTGCACGCCATAGACGGCCTGCTAGTGGAGGGCGTGCCTTTGAACGCCATCGCCGACGCCGTGGGGTCGCCGACCTGGGTGCTGTCTGCCGGCTGCCTGCGCGGCCGGTTGCGGGCCTTGCAGGACGCCATGGCCGGACTGCCGATGCAGGTCCACTACGCCGTGAAGGCCAACGACCACCTGGCCGTGCTGCGGTTGATGGCGCAGGGCGGCGCCGGCGCGGACGTGGTCAGCGGCGGCGAGCTGCAGCGTGCCCTGCTGGCGGACATCCCGGTCGCGGACATCGTGTTCTCCGGCGTTGGCAAGTCAGCGGCGGAGCTTCGCCTGGCTCTCGCGGCCGGGGTCGGCCAGATCAACGCCGAGAGCGCGGAGGAGCTGGCGATGCTGTCCGCCCTTGCCTCGGGCATGGGCCAGACCGCCCGGGTGGCGCTGCGGATCAACCCGGACGTGGACGCCGGCACCCACGCCAAGATCACCACGGGCCGCGCCGGCAACAAGTTCGGCATCGCATACGACGAGGCCGCGGCGCTGTACGCCCATGCCGCCACCCTGCCCGGCATCGAGCCGGTCGGCATCGCGCTGCACATCGGCAGCCAAATTCTGTCCATGGCGCCCTACCGCGCCGCCTACGCACGCACCGCCGACCTGGTGCGGACACTGCGAGCCGCCGGGCAGCGCGTGCAGGTGGTGGACTGCGGCGGCGGCCTGGGCATCCCCTACCGCAACGAAGCCCCCGCCAGCCCGGCGGCCCTGGCCGGCGCGATCCGGGCCACGCTGGGCGGGCTGGACGTGCGGCTGGCGATGGAGCCGGGCCGCTGGCTGACGGGACCGGCCGGCGTGCTGCTGACCTCCGTCGTGCTGTCCAAGACCACCGCCGGCCGGCGCTTCGTCGTGCTGGACGCGGCGATGAACGACCTGACCCGCCCCGCGATGTATGACGCCTGGCACGGCATCGTTCCCATCTCCGCCGTGGACGCGGTGCGCCCCGTGTCGCCGGCGGACATCGTCGGCCCTGTCTGCGAGACCGGGGACACTTTCGCCCGGGGCCGCGCCCTGCCCGTCCTGGCCGTGAATGCGCGCTTGGCGATCCTGGACACGGGAGCATATGGTTCGGTCATGAGCAGCACCTACAACGCGCGGCCCCTCGCGGCCGAGGTGATGGTTGACGGCAGCCGCTGGTCGGTGATCCGCACGCGCCAACCCGTCGAGGCGCTTTGGGCGGCGGAGAGCATCCCGGATTGGCTCGGGTGATTCCTCCCCCGCCCGGCCCGGTTCCGCCCCCTTTGCAAGGTGCCCCCCTGCAAAATCCTGGTTTGCGGGGATTGGCCCGCAAGCGGCAGGTGGCGCGGCTGGTGCTTTGGTGGGAGCAGGGGTGGCCGGCGGTGTGGCCGGCGCTGGGTGTCTTTGGCCTTTACGCAGTCCTGGCCCTGCTCGATGTGCCGGCGACGCTGCCGCCCTGGCCGCGGCTGCTGCTGCTGCTTGCCGCGGCGGCCGGCGTGCTGGCGCTGCTGTGGCGCGGTTGGCGGGGGATGCGCCGCCCGACTGCGGAGGGCGCAGACCGGCGGCTGGAGCGCGACACGGGCCTGCGCCACCGTCCGCTCGCCGCTCTCGCGGACCAGCCAGCCGTGGCCACGGCGGAGGGTGCGGCGCTGTGGCAGGCGCACCTCGCCCGGCTGTCGATGCAGGTGGCCCGGCTGCGCGTGGCCCCGCCCCGTCCCGGACTGCCGGGGCGGGACACGCGGGCGCTGCGCGGCGGGCTGGCCGTGGCGCTGCTTGCCGGACTGGTGATCGCCGGGCCGGACGCGGCCAGCCGGCTGCTGCGCGGGGTCGCACCCGAGTTGCCGGAGGAGCCGCCCGCCCCCGCGCCCGTCACCCAGGCCTGGATCACGCCGCCGGCCTACACCGGGCTGCCGCCGGTCTTCCTCCATGCCGGCTCGGTCGCGGTCCCGGTCCCGACCGGCTCCCACCTGACCGTCAGCGTGACCGGGGGCAGCGGAGAGCCTGTGCTGGCGCTGGATGGCGACACGACGGCGTTCCGCGCCCTGGACGCCGGCAGTTGGCAGGCGGAGCGGGACCTGACCTCCGGCGGTACCCTGTCCGTCCAACGCCGGGGCGGCACCCAGTCCTGGACGTTGACCTTGATCCCGGACCTGCCGCCCACGGCCCTGTTCACCGACGTGCCCGGCCCGGCCGTGTCCGGCAGCCGCCCCACCCAGCAGACCCGCCTGCCGTGGGGAGCCACGGACGACTACGGCCTCGCAGGCGTGCAGGTGGAGCTGCGGTTGCGTGAGCGTCCGGAGGCGCCGCCCCTTGTGGTACGCCTGCCGCTGTCCGGATCGCCCAAGGCAGCGCAGGGCACCGCCGTGCAGGACCTGTCGGCGCATCCCTGGGCTGGCCTTGCCGTGCAGGGCCAGGTGGTGGCGCGCGACAAGCCAGGCCAGACTGGGCGCAGCGCCGCCGCCGGGTTCACGCTGCCGGAGCGCGCGTTCGAGAACCCGGTGGCCCGCGCCGTGCTGGACGTGCGCCGGCAGCTCAGCCTGACGCCGGGTGAGCGGGAGCCGGCGCGCATGACCCTGGACGCGCTGGCCGACGTGCCGGAGGCGTTCAACGGCGACCCGGCGGTGCTGCTGAACCTGCGCGCCATCGCCAGCCTGCTGCGCCGCGGCAAGGGCGCGGACGTGATCGACGAGGCGCAGGCGCGCATGTGGCAGTTGGCGCTGGCGTTGGAGGAAGGGCTGGTGGACCGCACCGCCAAGGCGCTGGAGGCTGCTCGCCAGGCCCTGCGCGACGCCGCCGAGGCTAAGCCGGAGACGCCCACGGAGCAGGCCGAGCTGATGAAGCGCATGGAGGAGCTGCGCGAGGCGATCCAGCGTCACATGGAGGCCCTGGCCGAGCAGGCGCGGCGCGAAGGGGCGGATGCGCCGCCCGACCTTGGCCCCTCCATGACGCCGCGTGACTTGGACCGCATGGCGCAGCGGATGGAGCAGGCGGCCAAGGAGGGCCGCATGGACGACGCCAAGCAGCAGATGGCCGAGCTGGAGAAGCTATTGCAGCAGCTGCAGAACGCCCGCCCGGAGCACGGCCAGTCGCGCGACAAGCAGAACGCCGAGCGCCGGGAGCGCGGCCAGCAGCAGGTCGGCGCGGTGCAGGACATCGTTGGGCGCGAGGGCGGGCTGCTGGACCGCGCGCAGGGCCGCCCCGGCGGCGAGGCCCGTCGCACGCCCACCCCGGCGGACGCGACGGCACGGCAGGGCGACGGGCGCTCGCAGAAGGCCTTACGCCGGGCTTTGGGGGAGCTGATGCAGCGGTTCGGCGACCTGACCGGTCAGGTGCCGCCGCCGTTGGGCGAGGCGGACACCGCCATGCGCGACGCGGCCCAGGCGCTGACGGACGGCCAGGACCAGGCCGCAGGCGACGCGGAGCAGCGCGCGATCGAGGCGCTGCAGAAGGGCGCCAACGAGATGTCGCAGCAACTGGCCACGCGCTTCGGCACCGGCGAGCAGTCCGGCGACGGCCAGCAGGGCGAGGGGGAGAACGAGGGTGAGGGTGAGGGCGACGGCCAGGGCAAGCCCGGCGGCGGCAAGAACCGTGGCAAGTATGGCCAGCGTGACGGCCAGGGCGACCCCTCGCAGCCCAGTGACGGCACCGGCAGCGACCGCCGGCGGTCCGCTCGGCGCGATCCGCTGGGCCGCCTGGCGCCGCACGGGCTGGCCGGCGATCCCGGCAATGATGTCCAGGTGCCAGACGCCATGGAGGAGGCTCGCAGCCGGGCGATCCAGGACGAGCTGCGCCGCCGCGGCGCGGACCGCACCCGGCCGCAGCCGGAGCTGGACTACATCGACCGGCTGCTGAAGTCCTACTGACCAGTCGGGCCCGACGCCAGACCCAGCGCGGCATACAGCCGCTCGCTGGGCGGCCAGGCGCGCATCACGTCGGTGCGCCACCTGACGCCGCTCCAGCCCAGTGCTGCAAGCAGCGCCAAGCTGATGGCCCAGCCGGCCAGCGCGGCGGTGTCCAGCCGGGGGCCGGTCTTCGCGGCCAGGGGGGGGAATGACACGGGCACCTCTGCCGGAGGCGCGTCCAGTAGGTCCTCGTCCGGGTCCTCGTCAGGCATCTGGAAAAGCGGCGCCTCGGCCGCCAATGGCATCCAATCCGTGCCGCAACGTGCGCAACGAACCGTGCGCCCTGGCGCCAGCCGGGCCTCCGGCACGTCGTAGGCGGCAGTGCAGGCAGGACAGACGATCCGCATGGATGCGTGTTAGCGCGCCATGTCGTTGCCGAACAGGTCGGGAGCACCAGCAGGCGGCTTCCCCGGGGTGGCGCCGCCATGGCACAAGGAGAGCCGAAGCTGGGAGGCGTTGCCGCCGGATGGTGCAACTGGACGGGGTCGGATTGGATTACGGCGGGACCAACGTGCTGCGCGGCCTGTCGTTCGGCATCGCGGAGGGCGGGTTCCGCTGGCTGCTCGGGCCCTCGGGCGCCGGCAAGACCAGCCTGCTGCGCCTGCTGCACCTGCAGGCCCGCCCCAGCGAGGGACGCCTACAGCTCATGGGGCAGGACATCGGCGCCGCCGGGCGCAGCCACTTGCCACTGCTGCGGCGCAGGATCGGCATGGTGTTCCAGGACTTCCGGCTGATGCCGCATCTGTCGGCCTTTGACAACGTCGCCCTGCCGCTGCGCCTGGCCGGCCGTCCGGAGGGGCAGGTGCGGGTCGATACGCTGGAACTGCTGGGATGGGTCGGCCTGTCGCGGCGGCTGCTAGCGCGCCCGGCGCAGCTTTCGGGTGGCGAGCAGCAGCGGGTCGCCATCGCCCGCGCCGTCGTCGCCCGCCCCCTGCTGCTGCTGGCCGACGAGCCGACCGGCAACCTGGACGACGAGCAGGCCGGCCGCCTGATGCAGTTGCTGCACGAGATGAACCGGCTGGGCACCACCGTCATCGTCGCCACCCATAACGATACCCTCGTTGCGCGCCACCCCGCGCACACGCTGCGCCTGGAGGGCGGCCAGCTTGTCCGTGACGACTAACCGTCTGCCAGCGCACAGCGCGCCAGGATGATCCTGGGCCGCCCGCCGGAGGAACCAGGGCTGCGTCCCGCAGGGCGAGGACTGCGTCCGGCAGGGCGAGGGCTGCGTCCCGCAGGGTCCGACGACCTCGGGCTGCGCCGCGCCCTGTCTGACTGGCTGCTGCCGTCGCTGGTGGCCGCGATGACGTTCCTGGCTGCGTTGGCGCTGGCCGGCGCCATCTCCGCCGCCGTGCTGGTCCAGCATTGGCAGGAGGGCGCGTCGGCCACCTTGACCGTACAGGTCCCGCAACCCGACGACCCCGCGGCGGACGGCCCCGCAAGCCGGTCCGAGCGGGCGCTTGAGACTCTGCGCGGGCTGGACGGCGTCGGCGCCGCGCGGGTGCTGCCGGAGGACGAGCTGGCCGATCTGCTGCGGCCCTGGCTCGGCGCCGGGGCGGGCCGCATCGCGCTGCCGCTGCCCGCGGTGATTGAGGTCCGGCTGACCCGGCCGCCGCCGCCGGACCTGGCCGACCGGCTGGAGGCAGAAGCGCCGGGCACGCTGGTCGAGACGCAGGAGGCCTGGGTCGGGCGCCTGGCCGTGCTGGCGCGCAGCCTGCAGGCCTGCGCCGGCCTGGCGCTGGGCGTCGTCGGCTTCGTCGCTGTCGCCGTGGTCGCGGTCGCCACCCGGGCCGGGCTGTCGGCGCGGCGGGACGCCATCGAGATCGTGCACGGCCTGGGCGCCACGCACGGCTACATCGCCAGCCGCTTTGCCGCGCGCGCGACCTTCCTGGCGGCCGTGGGCGGCGCCATCGGTGCGGCGGCGGCCATGCCGGTCCTGGTGGGTCTGGCCAACCTCGTCTGGCCGTTCACCGGCCAGGATGCGCCGCCAGACGTGGCCAGCGCCCTGCCGCTCGCGCTCTGGCTGACGCTCCCGGTCCTGCCGTTGGCGGCGGCCGGCATCGGCTGGGCAACGGCGCAGGGCACGGTGCGGCGCTGGCTGCGGCGCCTGCCTTGACCGCGGGACGGGCCGCGCGCCGCATCCGCCAGGCGGCGCAGGCCGGCAGCGCCGTGCTGCTGGTGGTTGCGGCGGCCTGGGGCCTGGGGTTCGCCTGGTTCGACCACTCGGCCCATCAGCCGGCCGAGCCGCCGCCGGTGTCGGACGGGATCGTCGTGCTGACCGGCGGCGCCGACCGGATCGAGACCGCGCTGCGCCTGCTGGCGGACGGGCGCGCCCCGCTGCTGCTGGTGTCCGGCGTGGCGCACGGGGCCGACCTGGCCGAGTTGACCCGGCGCATCCAACTCGATCCGGCACAGGTCGCGGGGCAGGTCACCCTGGGCCGGACTGCGGCAACGACGGTTGGCAACGCGGCGGAAACCGCGCAGTGGGCACAGGCGCTTGGGCTGCACCGGCTGATCATCGTCACGGCGGGCTACCATATGCCGCGCGCCCTGCTGGAGATGCGCCGCATGTTGCCCGACGCCGCGCTGCATGCCGTGCCGGTGCAGTCACCTGCCCTGCGCGGCAGCATCGACCCCGCCGTCGCGCGGATGCTGGCCAACGAGTATGACAAGCTGATCGCAGTCCGCCTGGGCCTGGCGCGGCTGTTCCAAGCAGAGGGGCCGTCGTGATCCTGTTGCGCTCGATGCTGTACAACATCTGGTTCGTCGCGGTGACGATCGTCGTCGCCGGGCTGGGCGCCCCGTTGCGCTGGGTGTGGCGGCGTCATGCGCTGCGGCTGGCCCAGGTGTGGGCCGGGCTGCTGCTGGACGGGGCGGCGGTGATCTGCGGCATCCGCGTCGTGATCATCGGCGGGGAGCACCTGCCGCGTGAGGGGGCGGCGTTGATCGCATCGCAGCACCAGTCGGCGTATGACACGCTGATCTGGCTGCGGCTGGTGCCACGGGTGGCCTACGTGTTCAAGGCGGAGCTGGCGCGGGTGCCGCTGTTCGGCCCGCTGCTGGTCCCGGCAGGGCAGATCCCGGTGGACCGCGGCGGCGTGAACTCTATACGGACGCTGCTGCGCGGCGCCGACGCGGCCAAGGCGGACGGGCGGCAGATCGTGATGTTCCCGGAAGGCACGCGGGTGGCGCATGGGCAGGAGGTGGAGTTGCGGCCCGGCATCGCCCTTGTCGCCAAGCGGACGGGCCTGCCGGTCATCCCCGTGGCGACCGATTCCGGGCTGCGGTGGAGCCGGCGGGCCTTCCGCAAACAGCCCGGCCCGGTCCACATCGCCTTCGCGCCGCCGATCCCGCCGGGCCTGCCGCAGGCCGAATTGATCGCTGCGTTGCGTGCGGGCTGGCGCACGGCTGAGGCAGCCCTGGCTGTGGACAACTCTGTGCATGAGGTTAGTTCGGCCATGGCGGCAGACCCCAGTCTGACAGCCTAAGCCGTGGATATGCAACGCTTACATGTCAGTTTATCGAATCAGTTGCGTTATGTGCCAGCCGCCTGCGCCCCTCGCCGAACTCCTAAGATATTGTAAATGCTAATTTTTCTGATGTAAGACACATCGAACCGATCATGGGCGGCCCCAGGTGGCCCGAGGCTCGGCATCACCCGCAAAGGTTGCAGGACGGCTGTGGATAGAATGGGGTTGAACGGCGGTCGGAATCGCATGGAACCCGATTCCAAGCTCCAGGCCAAGAGGCCCAAGCGCGGCAGGATCCTGTTGCGGCTTGCGTTTATTGCTGCCTTGACGGCCCTCGTCATCCATGGGCTAGCGTGGGCCTACGTCACGGATCGTTTGCGGACCGAGTACCTCGCCAGGCTGGACGGGCTACGGCTGCAGGGGTGGCGCATCACGTCCGAACAGCCCCGGCTTGCCGGCTGGCCCATGGCCGCGGCGCTGCAATTGGGACCACTGGCGATCGACGGCACGCCGGCCGGGGTGCCGCTGGCCTGGTCGGCGGAGGCAGTGGAACTCCAGCTCCGTATCCGGCATCCCGCGACCTTGCGGCTCGTGCCGGCCGGGTTGCAACGCATCCGCCTCGGGCAGGTGCCGGAGTTCACCCTCACAGCAGCGGCGATGGAGGTGCAGGAGGATGGCGACCTGCAGGTGACCGGGCAGGACCTGGTGTTAGCGCTGTCCGGCGGAGACGTGCGAGTCGGCACGATACAGGCGCGTGCCGCCGGCTTGACCATCCAGGCGGCCTTGACGGCGGTGCAGTTGCCCGATCCACGCCTGCAGCCCATGGACCGCGCAACCTTGGATGCCGTCCTGACGCAGCCCATACCGGCCGCCGCCGACCCCGTCCGGCAAGCCGCACGATGGCGGGACGAGGGCGGCACCGTCGAGGTCCGGGCCTTCCATGCCCAGGCTGGCGAGCTTGCCATCCAAGCTTCCGGGATGGCCCGGTTGGACGGCAGGCTGCAACCGGCCCTGGAAGGCACGGCGATCCTGCGCGGCTACCGCCCAACGCTCGACGCACTGGTGGAGGCCGGAGCCATGCCAGCCTCCGCCGCCCTGGCCGCCAACGCGGTCCTGGGCCTGCTGAGCAGCCGCGGCGGTCAGGCGGGCGCTGCCGTGCCAGTCCGGCTTGCGGATGGCGTGCTGTCGCTAGCGGGTTTCCCACTGGCGCGGCTGCCGGCGGTCGAGTGGCCGTTGCCGGGCCGCTGACATGATGGAAGTGGCACGTCAGCGGGTGCGGCGTGGCGGTGGTGGTCGGCTATGCCCTGCTGGTGGCCCTGCTGGCGCGGCGGTTCTGGCGCGGATTGCAGCGCGGCGACCAGCTTGCTCCGTTCCTGTGCTCGCCCGGCGTGTTCGGGCTGTGCTTTATCGGGCTAGCAATCAGCACCTTCCCGCTGATGGCGGCGCCCTCGGTCACCATTTGGCAGGCCGCGGTGCGGCACGACAGCCAAGCGTTCCTGCTGGTCGGCGTGTTGGTGCTGATCCCGACGATCCTGGCCTGCACCGGGTATGCCCACTACGTGTTCCGCGGCGAGGTGCAGCGTTGGGTCGGATACCAATAATGCGGCGCTGGCTGTGGTTCGCCGGCTTGTGGGCTTGCGACGTGGTCAGCGTCGTATCGGTGGCGACGCTGCTGCGCTGGATGCCGCTGGGCCGGTCTAGCCCAACGTCAGTTCATCCCCTTGCCCGATTGCGTCCGCGTCCGCTTCGGCAGGCGCACCGGGGTGACCGGGTCGGCTGCCGCGGCTGGCGAGATCATGATGTCCGGGATGGGCAGGTCCAGATGCAGCGGAGCCGGATCGGCCAGCACGTTCACGGCCACCTGAACCGGCGCCTCTGCATGTGTTGGCGCAGGCATTGGCACTGCAGGCGTCAGCGCTGGCGTAGGCTCGTCAGCGTGCGGCGCGTCCGGGGCGGGAACCTGCGTCGCTGGAGAGGAGCTTACGTCTGCCCGGGCCATGGCAAGCTCTGCGCGCAGGGTCTCGACCTCGTGCCGCAAGCGGTCAAGCTCGGCGGCGTCCGCACTTGGTGCTTCCGCAGCGGGCGTTTCCGTGGCGGGCGCTGGCGGAAGCGGCTCCCCGCCGCGGTGGAACGGGTTGAACAGGCTCATCGCCCGCTCGATCATCGCCATGTTCTGCCGGCTTAGTTCCTCCACTCCTGCGGGCAGGAACGGGCTGATCGTCTGCTGCATGGCCTGGCGGAGATGCTGCTGCTGCCGGGCGAAGCTGGACATCGCGGTTTCGAGGTAGCGCGGCACCACGGCCTGCAGGCTGCCGCCGTAGAAACCGATCAACTGGCGCAGGAACGGGGTGGGCAGCATGGAGGTGCCCTTGCTCTCCTCCTCGACGATGATCTGCGTCAGCACGCCGCGGGTGATGTCCTCCCCGGACTTCGCGTCGTACACCACGAAGTCGCGGCCTGCGCGGATCATGTCGGCCAAGTTGTCGAGCGTGATGTAGCTGGAGGTTTCGGTGTTATACAGCCGGCGGTTGGCGTATTTCTTGACCACCACGGGCGGCTGGGCCGGCTGGGGGGACGATGCGCTCGAAGGTGCATCAGGTGCGGCATAGGGGACGTCGGCCATAGGTGTCCTCGAGGTCACAGTGTCAAGTTTATATCATGCATTTGCAGCCTGCGCGACCTTTCAATACCGAAATATGCTGCAAAGCAACACGACGCGATCAGGAGCCAGCCATGACGCAGCAGCCTGGGACGCAGCAGCCTGGGATGACCCTTGCCGCCCAGACAAGGCTTGCCGGGGACTGGGCCACTATCCTGCAAAGCGAGCAGGCCGCCCTGGCCGTGGACCGCGAGGTGCAGGAGGCCATGCTGCGGATGGCCGCTGGCCTGGCGCAGCAGGCGGCCACTCTACATGGGCGGCTGGCTGATGACGCGGCTGGACCTGCCGGGACCGATGCTGCGCCGTGGCCCCCGGCCGCTGATGATGCACCTGCTGCCATCGCCGACCGCCACGATACCGACCGCCCCGACGCCGACCGTCACGACGCTACCTCCGACGACGCCCGGGGCCTGGCCGGGCTGGGCTGATCCGGCGCTGGTCCACGGCATAGCCGCCTACCGCCGTCACCCCTGGCGGCGCAGCCTGCCCGATCCGGCGGTGCTGTGGCAGGAGGCCGACACGCGGGTGCTGGACTACGGCGCCGGCGACCCCTGCGCCCGCCCGGTGCTGTTCGTCCCCAGCCTGGTCAACCGCGCCTACGTGCTGGACCTGCTGCCCGACCGCTCCCTGCTCCGCTGGCTGGCGGCGCACGGGCTGCGGCCCCTGCTGCTGGATTGGGGCTGGCCCGGCGTGGAAGACCGCGACCTCACCCTGACTGGCCTGATCACCGGCCGCCTGGAGCATGCGTTGGCGGCGGTTGGCCGGCCCGTGGTCCTGGCCGGCTACTGCATGGGCGGCCTGCTGACCCTCGCTGCCGCCCTGCGCCGGCCGGACCTGGTGGAGGCGCTGGCCCTGCTGGCGACACCCTGGGACTTCCATGCCGCCCACGCCGAAGAGGCCCGCCGTCTAGGCGCGATGCTGCCGCTGTTCGAGCCGATGCTCGCCGCCACCGGCAGCCTGCCCGTCGATGCGTTGCAGGCGCTGTTCGCCGCACCGGACCCGGGCGCCATCGCCGCCAAGTTCCGCGCCTTCGGCCGCATGGACCAGGACAGCACCGCCGCCCGGGACTTCGTGGCCCTGGAGGACTGGCTGAATGACGGGGTGCCCCTGGCCGCACCGGTCGCGCGGGAAACGCTCGGCGGGTGGTATGGCGCCAACACCCCGGGCCGCGGCGTGTGGCAGGTGGACGGCACCCCAATGGAGCCCGGCCGCCTGGCGATGCCCGCCTTCATTGCGGTGCCTGACCGCGACCGTATCGTGCCGCCGGGCTCCGCCCTGTCCCTGGCCCGGCTGATCCCTGGCGCAGTGCTGCACCAGCCCCGCGCCGGGCACATCGGCATGGTCGCTGGACCCCGCGCGGAAGCAGAGCTGTGGCGGCCCCTGCTGGGCTGGTTGCAGGGCTTGCAACCGATTATGTAAGGGTCCGCCACACGGAGGATCATAAAAATGGAAGACGTCGTCATCGTATCGGCCACCCGCACCGCAGTCGGCAGCTTCAACGGCGGGTTCGCCGCCACCCCGGCTCATGTCCTCGGCACCGCATCCATCAAGGCCGCCATGGAGCGCATCGGCCTTGACCCCGCCGATGTGGACGAGGTGATCCTTGGCCAGGTGCTGACCGCCGCGCAGGGTCAGAACCCCGCCCGCCAGGCCGCCCGCAGCGCCGGGATCCCCGACAGCAAGACCGCGTTCGGCATCAACCAGGTGTGCGGCAGCGGTTTGCGCACCGTGGCGCTGGCCGCGCAGCAGGTCCTGACCGGCGAGAGCGCCATCGTCATCGCCGGCGGGCAGGAGAGCATGAGCCAGTCCGCCCACGCCGCGCACCTGCGTGCCGGCACCAAGATGGGCGAGCTGGGCCTGATCGACACCATGCTGAAGGACGGGCTGTGGGACGCCTTCCACGGCTACCACATGGGCACCACGGCGGAGAACGTCGCCACCAAGTACCAGATCACCCGCACCGAGCAGGACGAGTTCGCCGTCGGCAGCCAGCATAAGGCCAGCGCCGCGCAGAAGGCCGGGCGCTTCAAGGACGAGATCGTTCCCGTGACCATCAAGGGCCGCAAGGGCGACGTGGTGGTGTCCGACGACGAGTACATCCGCCACGACAGCACGCCCGAGGGCATGGCCAAGCTGCGCCCGGCGTTCTCGAAGGAGGGCACCGTCACCGCCGGCAACGCCAGCGGCATCAACGACGGTGCGGCGACCCTGGTGGTGATGTCCGGTGCCGAGGCCGCCCGCCGCGGCCTGACGCCGCTGGCCCGCATCGCCAGCTTCGCCACGGCCGGCGTCGATCCCGCAGTGATGGGCACCGGCCCGATCCCCAGCAGCCGCAAGGCCCTGCAGCGCGCTGGCTGGTCGACGAACGACCTGGACCTGATCGAGGCCAACGAGGCGTTCGCCGCGCAGGCCTGCGCGGTGAACAAGGACATGGGCTGGGACACCGGCAAGGTGAACGTGAACGGCGGCGCCATCGCCATCGGCCACCCCATTGGCGCCAGCGGCGCGCGCATCCTGGTGACGCTGCTGCACGAGATGGGGCGGCGCGACGCCAAGAAGGGTCTGGCCACGCTGTGCATCGGCGGCGGCATGGGCGTCGCCATGTGCCTGGAGCGATAGTCGTCTGACGCGGTAGCCAGGCCCTAGCAACCTCCTAGCAAAGCGGCTTCTATAGGGCCGCTTTGCTAGGGAGGACATAACAAGGATGGCAAGAGTAGCACTGGTTACCGGTGGCACGCGCGGCATCGGCGCGGCCATCAGCACGCACTTGAAGGCGGCAGGACGGACGGTGATGGCGAGCTACGCCGGCAACGACGCTGCCGCCGAGGCCTTCACCAAGGAAACCGGCATCCCGCACATCAAGTTCGATGCCGGCGACTATGCGGCGTGCGAGACGGCGGTGAAGCAGATCCACGGCGAGCACGGCCCCATCGAAATCCTGGTCAACAACGCCGGGATCACCCGCGACACGACCATGAGCAAGATGACCCGCGACATGTGGGACGCGGTGATGGATACCAACCTCGGGTCCTGCTTCAACCTGTGCAAGCTGACGTTCGACCACATGCGGCAGGCGAAGTTCGGCCGGGTGGTGAACA
>JAABUX010001340.1_pt1 | contig 37650 bp, 29 predicted proteins | sample 5561851 | NCBI WGS metagenome assembly JAABUX01 (sample SAMN10711883, study PRJNA513361) | rock metagenome | isolation source: Antarctica rocks | place: Antarctica: Victoria Land, Richard Nunatak red sandstone | collected 2016-01-03 | reverse complement strand
TGGACTGGCTGCACCTGGGCGCTGACGCTCCCGCCTCGCTGCTGACCGGTTCGGGACCTACGCGCCTCATCGGTATCTCCCCGGACAGTCCGTCGGGACGCCTGCCCGGCGTCAACGGCCTCAAGGCCGACATCGTCGTGGCCGAGGGCGCAGGTAGCGGTCCGTTCACCATCGACACGCTGCTGGCGGTCCGCACCATCCAGGGCGCGACGCGCGGCCCCCTGGTGGTCGGCAACGGCCTCGGCCTGACCCCTGACGCCATCGCCGTGCTGCACGACCATGGCGTCGAAGGTCTCCTGGTCGCGGACGACCCCGACGCCGCCCGCGCCTTCATCGCCGCGGTGGAGAAGCTCTAACGGGGAGTGGTTAGTGGCTAGTGGTTAGTGACTAGTCTTTCTAGTCACTAACCACTAGCCACTAGCCACTTCGTACGGCTAGTAGCTACGTCCGCAGCCCCACCCACACCTCGCCATCGGCAAAGGCCTCTTTTTTCCAGATGGGTACCGTCGCCTTGAGCGTGTCGATGGCGTAGCGGCAGGCGTCAAAGGACTCGCCGCGATGGGGTGAGCCTACGGCCACGACCACACTGGTCTCGCCAATCTCCACGCGGCCGATGCGGTGGACCATCGCCACGTCGGTCAGGCCCCAGCGGCGCTCAATCTCGGCGCCAATCTCGCGCATCTGCCGCTCGGCCATCTCGGGATAGGCCTCGTACTCCAGGTAGCGCACGTCGCGGCCGCCATCGGAGTTGTCGCGCACCACGCCGTGGAATACCACGACGCCGCCGTTATAGTCCTTAAAGACGGCGCGCTCCACGCCCGCGACATCGATCGGCTCGCTGGTAATCTTATACATGTTTCCTATAGCCTCTTGCCCATGGCAACTCTCACCCCCAACCCCTCTCCCGTGCGCGGGAGAGGGAAGAACGGCCCTCACCACTGCCCGCGAGAGAGGAGAGGGAAGAACGGCCCTCACCCCCAACCCCTCTCCCGTGCGCGGGAGAGGGGAGAACGGCCCTCACCCCCGACCCCTGACCGTGAGAGAGGAGCAGCGGCGATACGCGGGTGTATTAGCCCTATGCTGCCACCGCTCATCGGGGGCAAGAAGGCGACCTCGTCGCCCTCCTGCACGGGCGTCTCAGGGTCGGCGTAGGCGCCGTTCACGGCGAAGCGCGTCACCGACCGCAGCGGTTCCAGGTCCGGCCGCTCGGCCATGACGCTGTCCCAAACCGTGGCAACCGTCGCCTCCGGTCCCACCGTGATCCGCGGCGACGATTGCCCCAACCGCTCACGGAACACCGCGAACAACCGTACCGTTACCGTCACGCTTACGCTCATGTCTCCAGTATGCCCGATCAGCAGAACAGATTCTACAACTGGCCCTGGTAGGGGATTCTATGCGGAGCGTGTCATGCCCGCTTGTCGGCCGCTCAACGCGGTAGCCACGACGCGGGCGGCGCGCCTGGCCCTCCCGTGAGTCGTTCCACCAGGGCCAGCAGGTCGCTCAGGTCGAAGGGCTTGATCAGGACGGCATCGCCCCGCGCCTCCAGCGCCCCTCGCCGAGCGGCGAGGCTCGGCGCGTCCGCCGCACTGACAATGACTGGCGTCGCGTGGAGCGCGCTATCCCCGCGTATCCGTTCCAGCAACTCCCACCCCGTCGTCGGGCTCTCCGTGCTGATATCCAGGATGATCAAGGCCGGCGCGAACCGCCGCATTCGCGGATAATCCACTGTCTCCGCCTGGACGGTCCGCGCCTCGTAGCCCTCCTCGGTCAGCAGCGCCTGGAGTAGCGTCAAAACATCCACGTCGTCGTCGATCACCGCGATGCGCGCGGCCATACAGTCCTCCCCTACTCGCCCGATGGTGGCCGGGCCACTTATATCGACACCCGAGCCCGCGTTTCGGTCACATCGCACGGGGACGGAATCGTCCAAAGGCAAGGGGATGCGATGATGCGACAGGGCAGAACCCGTTCTACGGCTGTGCTTCCCATTCGGCGCGCGTGACGCCGGCTTGTCTGAGGAGCCGTGAGAGCAGTCCTTGACCGATGGCGCCGTGGTGTGGGTTGGGCAGCGTCAAACGCCTTGTACCTGGCGCCATATACTCATGAGCGCCACCTGGATACGGGCCGCTAAAGCCGAGATTGCGCAGCGTTGCAATCAATAAGGTCGCGTCGGCTGACCGGGCCAAACGCAGGCATGACGCGACGTGGGCAACGTCGATCGTCTGGCCGTCGATCTCTGGCAGCGGATGGTGTACGGACAGGCCAAGTGCGACCCAACCTTCCAAGGCTTCCTGCAACGCGGCAGGCAGCGCCTCCTCGATTGCCGTGCTGGCCCACACTCCTGGTAGCTCAGGGATGTGCGCGTAGTAGACGCCATCGTCCGGGAGCCATTCGTAGACAGCGTGTTTCACCGCGGCCGATGTACTTCGTTAACAATCTTGTTTCCTCCCATGGCGACATCGAACGGGGTCGATACGTAACACCATTGTAGTAGTTTCCGCGCGAGCGGACGAGCCATGCGGAGCGGCGAGTCCTCATACCTGGACAAACTCCAGGCGCGCCCCGTGCGCGCCGGTGGGGTCGGGGCGCGCCGCGAGCAGGATACCCTCGGGCTCCTCGACACGCACGCCGACGCCCTGACCGCGCATAGTGTCGACGGCGTCTTGCAGGTTGTCGACGGCGATGCCGATGCTGTAGAGCCCCTCGCCCCGCGTCCGTAGGTCCCGCGCGAGCGGTCCGTCCCCCGGCAGCGGCGCCGCCAGCACGAGCGCGCCCCGCGGCAACGGTAGGCGCGCGGCGCGGGCGCGCAGCATCGGGTCCTCGCCCTCGTCGTCCGGTTCCAGCCCGAAGGCCAGCTTGTAGGCGCGCAGGCCGGTCGCCAGGTCGCGCACGGCGATGGTGAGGTGGGAGAGGGAGCGCGCCCCGACGGCGTGCGCATGCAAGCCGCCTGGCCGAGCGATGCGCTCCAGGCGCTCGCGGCCGGCGCTGTCGTGCTCGATCAGGAACGGCAAGCGCCAGGCATCGGCGCCCAGCCGGGCGTCGTCGCGCGGCCGCGCGGTGCGCCAGCCACGCGCCACGCCCGGCGCCGTCTCCAGGCGTCCCTCGCTGGGACCGTCTACCGTGAGCCCGCGCTCGCGCATGGCCGCGACGTCGGCCTCGATGTCGTCGCTGCCCAGCGCGAAGCCGATGCAGCCGGGCGCGCGCCGGAGCATCACGCCGACCGGTGAGAGCGGCGAGACCTCGGCGTCGGGGACGCGCGCCAGCAACTCGATGTACTCGGGGTCGAGCACGATCAGGCGATTGTGCGTGCCCATGCCGGGATGGACGCCGCCGGCGCCGACGGCAAAACCCAGCTTGCCAGCGTAGTCGCGGGCCGCCGTGTCAAGGTTGGCGACGCCGATGATAGCGTGATCCACGTAGCGCAACATGTTAATCTGTCCTCATCTTGATCTTAGGTCCGCTTGCGCGCGGGCGTCGGCTCTATGTCATAATAAAGATCATTGATGAGTCTGTGACCGATCCCGCATGTCAGGTGTTACTACCTGCTTTTTTCGTTAGCGCGCAAAAGGTGTGGGACGGCTGGGAGAGCGGGTAAGATGCCCGCTCTCCCAGTACTTCCGCGCGCCAACCTTTTTCCTGACCCCTGTTGATTCCAGGATAGCTGTTCCGCTGAAGGATATGCCGATGCGTATGCAAGCGGTCTATTACAGAGATGAGGGTTGTTATGGAAGACCAAGAACATAGTATTAGCCCTATTGGCACATCGGCAGCGGTTGCCAGTATGCGACGGGCTGCCCGCAGCGCCGATTATCGTGCTCAGCAAGAGGCTCGGTCGGAGTATCGTGAGATTGCCTGGCTGCTTATCAAGTACTGTACCGATCACGGCGTCACCCAGCAGGAGTTAGCAGACCGCGTTGGTACCAGCTACTCGCGGATTTCGCGCATCGAGAGCGGTCGTCACAAAACAAGTCTCGATACATTGCGGCGCATTGCGCACGCGCTCGATCTCAAGCTACTGATCGGCTTCGAAAGCGCGTCGAGCAAGGGACAGTCGGAGCGCAACCCGGTTGCAATTTGAGTCGTGATGTCCTCGCTGAGCCGCGTAGATGCGGCGTACTCGCTACGCGGCAGTACATCTGACTGCCCTGTGCTACACTATGATATGCAAGAATCGAGGAGTAAGTTAAGTAAGAAGGAGAAGCGATGACGACCACCACAACCACAACCAGCGTCCGTCTCCCCGATAGTTTGCTGGGCCGCTTCGACAGGTTAGCCGAGGCGACCGAGCGTACTCGTTCCTACCATGTCGTCAAGGCGCTGGAGGCCTATGTGGCCGAACAAGAATATCTTGTCACCTTGTTCGCCGAGGCGGAGGCGGAGGCAGACGCCGATCCCATCGCGATCGCGAACGCCGATGCTATCGCCGACGCCGTCGCCTCGGGTTTGTTGCGCCGCGAGAGCATGGATGGGCCGGACCCGGTGAGCCATGAGGAGTACGAAGCGGCGCAACAGCAGAGCGTCGTGTGGACGTAGTCTGGAAGGCGCGGGCCCTGAAGGACCGAGAAGAGATACATGTTCACCTTGCGGGCGTCAGCCTCTCACATGCTCATGCCACGATCGAGGCGATCCAGCGCGCGGTTAATCACCTGGAGCAATACCCCCGCCTGGGCAGGCACGTTTCTGACAAGCCTGGCAACCGCCTGCTGGTGGTCCCTCGCACCAATTATGCGGTCGCCTATCGTCTCGTGGCTCGCGGGCCACGTCCGCGCGTCGAGGTCATGCGCATCGTGGATCAGCGCCGGCAGCGCCGTTAGTAATGACATGACAAGAGGCGCCGTTGCAACCCGCCCGCTCTGCCCGACGCCAGCGTCCGCTTCCCCGCCGCGCCGGTGCGCTTCCGCGGTGTTGACGCCTTCCCCGCGCGCCTACGCCGTCATCGATGGGTTTGGAGCGGGGCGGCGAGGTAGTCGGCGATGACCAGCGTGGCGGCGCCAATGAGCTTGGCCTCGGCCCCGAGCGCGGCGCGGACGACGCGCACGCGGGCGCGCCCGGTCTCCAGAACCGAGCCCTGCTCGGCCGCCAGTAACCGGTCGAACAACGTTCCGCCTCCCGTGACATCCTCCGCCGCGCTGTCTTCCGCTGCGGCATCGGCTATCCCCGCGTCGGCGGTCCCTGCGCTGCCTATCTCCGCGTTGACGACGGTCGCGCGGGGAGGGGTAATGGACGGGAGGGCGTGGACACTGCCGCTCGCGCGCAGCACCGAGCCGCTGAGGACGACCAACTCGGGGTCCCAGTTGTCGACGGCGTTGGCCACGGCCAGTCCCAGGTAGGTCGCGGCGCGGGCCAACAGGTCGCGCGCCAGGGCGTCGCCCGCCGAGGCCGCGGCCACGATAGCGTCGAGCGTCAGGCGCTCGTCGGGGACGGTAGAGAGGCGCGAGGCTCGGCCAGCCGCCAGCGCGTCGCGGGACCGCGCGACCAAACCGCCGGCCGAGGCGAAGGTCTCCAGGCAGCCTCGATTGCCGCATCCGCAGAGCGGACCGCCCGGTTCGATGGTGTTGTGCCCGAGCTCGCCGGCCGCGCCGTGGACCCCGCGGTAGAGGACGCCGTCGAGGATCGCCGCGCCGCCCACGCCGTACCCCGCGTCGAGGAAGATCGCCGTCCCGACGTCGCGCGCCGCGCCATAGTGGTGCTCGGCCAGCGCCAGCGCGCGCACCTCGTTGTCGACCCGCACCGCGCGGCCCAGCCGCTGCTCCATCAGAGATCGCACCGGCACGTCGCGCCAGCCCAGGTTGGGCGAGAACAGGTTGACGCCGTCGGGCCACTGCACCATCCCCGGCACGGCCATGCCGACCCCCAGCACCCGCGCGGGCGCCGCGTCGCGCAAGGCCCTGCGCGCCAGGCGCGCCGCCACCTCGAGCCCCATGGCCGGGTCGGCGCCCGGCGGCATGGCGGCGCGGTGAATCCGGCGCGGCGTTCCGCCAAGGTCGACCAGGGCGGCCGCTACCTCACGCACGTCGACGGCGATGCCCAGGGCCAGGCGCGCCTCCGGGTTGAAAGCCAGGCGCACCGGACGGCGTCCCACGCTGCCCGTCACGGATGTGGCCTCCTCGCGCACCAGTCCTTCGCGCAGCAGGCGCTCCACGATGCCGCTGACGGCGGCGGGGCTGAGGCCCGTTTGGCGCACGATCGCGGCCCGCGAGGCGGATGGGTCGGCGCGCACCAGGTTAAGGACCATGGCGCGGTTGGCCTGCCGCATCAGCCGCCCGTCGACTTTGCGGACCGCGAGGTGAGTGTTCATAATGCGCTATAATCCCGTCAAGCCCTCATCTGTCGCTATGTCGTCCTGATGCGCGCCAGTCATCCGACGCGCGCCAGATCGGCCCGTTACTGTAGTCTAATGGATGAGGTAGCTGCCGGAGTCCCGCTGGCTTTATCATGGCATGACAGGCAATTGATGGGTACAAAGTAGTAGACATGGACTTGACCGCACGCCTTGCCGCGGGTCCAGCCTCTCGCCTCGCCCCCTTGTGGCGTCGCGTGAGCCTGCGCACCAAGATCTACCTCGGCTATATCGCCCTGATCACCGCCCCACTGGTCGTCGTCGCGCTGGCGGCCTATCACACCTCGACCGTCACCATCGAGGGCAACGCGCGGAGCTTCTCCGCGCGGCTTACCGCTCAGACGCGCGACAACCTCGACGCCTACGCCCAACAACTCGACCGCCTGACCTACTGGCCCTTCCTGGCGCGCGACATCCAGACGGTCCTGCGCTCCTACGGGTCCGGCCCGCCTCGGCCGCCGGCCTTCCGCGATGTCGTGACTATGGACGGCGAGTTGGCCATCCTTGGGCACGGCCGCACCGATGTCGCCGCGGTCTACATCGCGACGGGCAACGGGACACTCTTCGATTGGACCGCGGCCGGCGAGGCGCGGCCGCACCTCGCCCCAACCGCCGCGCGCTGGTACCGCGCGGCGCTCGCCGCCGACCCCCACACGGTGTTCTTGCCCACTCAGGGCCAGTCGATGATCAGCGTGGCGTCGGGCCAGGTCTTTTCCCTGGTGCGCGCGTTGCGCGCGCCGGGGACCGGCCGCTTGATCGGCGCCGTGCGCGTCGATGTCGACGCCGCGGCGCTGGCCAGCGTGGTGCAACAAATCAGTCTGGGGACGCAGGGACGCCTCCTGGTGGTGACGCCCACGGGCGACGTGGTCTATCCGCTCGACCCCACGCCGGACGTGCGACGCCAGGCGCTAGAGATCGCCGACCAGCGCGGCGGCAACCGCTCCGGACCCTTGCGGTTCGACCTGGCCGGCCAGCAGTTACTCGCCACCTACGATACGTCCTCTAACACGGGCTGGATCGTGGCTGGGGTCGTGCCCACCGCGCAATTGCTCTCCGGGGTCGCCCCCTTGCGCGCGTTTATCCTGACCGTGGCCGCCCTGAGCATCCTCGCCGGCGCCCTCTGCGCCACGCTCATCGTCGGGCGGCTGACGGGGCCGTTGCGCCGGCTGCGCGACGCCATGCGGGGCGTGGAGGCGCGCGGCGACCTCGATACGCGCCTGGAGGTGCGGTCCGAGGACGAGGTAGGCCAGCTCACGCAGAGCTTCAACACGATGCTGGACGAGCTGCGCCGGTTGGTCGACGACGTGTTGCGGGCGCAGATCCACGAGCGCGAGGCCGAGCTACACGCTCTGCAAAACCAGATCAACCCCCATTTCCTCTACAACACGCTGGAGTCGATCAATATGCTGGCCCTGACGCACGGCGACCGCGACATCTCGCGCATGGTCACCTCGCTCGGCCGCCTGCTGCGCATGACCATCTCAACCACCGGTGTACTGATCCCGCTGCGCGATGAGTTAACTTATGTCAACCACTACCTGACCGTGCAGCGGATGCGCTACGGCGACCGCATCGCCATGGACGTGGAGGTCGATGATGCCCTGCTAGACTACCTGCTGCCGAAGCTGACGCTGCAGCCCCTGGTGGAAAACGCGCTCTACCATGGGTTGGAGCCGCGGCGAGGCCAGGGGCGCATCGCCGTGCGCGGCCGGCCGGACGGACCCGACCTGCTGCTAACGGTCGAGGACGACGGGGTGGGCATCACCGCCGGAGCCCTGGCCGCGCTCCACGCGACGCTGGAGCACGCGCCGCCACGCGCCAGCGGCCACCGCTCCATCGGGCTGGCCAACGTGCACCAACGACTCAAGCTCTACTGCGGTCCCGCCTACGGTCTCGCCGTCGAGAGCGCGCCGGACCGCGGGACGCGCGTGACGGTCCGCGTCCCGCGGACCCTGCCGGGACAGCAACCGGCGGAACAGGGCGACCGAGGACAGAAGGGAGACCGAAGACAGAGCGACACCGCGGACGTGGACGCGCCGGATCGTCCGCTCCTGAGCGCCCGACCATGACGCCTCCACAACAGGCGCCTACAAGGGACTAACGACTAACGACTAACGACTAACAACGTAGCGAGAGGGAATACGACGATGTATCGCTTGCTGATCGCCGATGACGAAGAGTTGGTCCGCCGGGGCCTTGGCGCGCTGCTGGCGCGCGAGGCGCCTGCCGCCGTCGTCGTGGGCAGCGCCTGTGACGGAGTGGACGCGCTTGAGCTGGCCCAACGAACGGCGCCCGATATCGTGATCACGGACATCAAAATGCCCGGCTTGAGCGGCCTTGACCTGATTGAGCGCCTGCATGACGCCCTGCCCGACGCGCACTACATCATCCTGAGCGGATACGACGAGTTCGCCTATGCCCGTCGGGCCATTGCGCTCGGGGTCGAGGAGTATTTGCTCAAGCCCGTCGACCCCGACGAGGTGTTGGCGTTACTTGCCCGCGTCCAGGAGCGCATCGACGCCGAGCGCCGCGAGCGGCAGGTACGCTCCACGGCGCTGCGTATCGCCGCTGAGCAGAGCGTGCGGCGGTTGCTCGGCGGGTTGGACCTGCCGGACACGGAGATACAATCGTTCGTGCCGTCACTCCACGCCGGGGCAGCCTGGGGGTTATTCCTGGTGCAACCTCCGCGCATGCCCGCGGGCGGGCAGGAGCGGCTGGTCGAACCGGACCATGCCCGCGTCGCCGTGGTCTGCCGCCACGCGTTGCCCGAATCCATCGTGGTCGAGGACGCCCACGGGTACGTCTGCGTTCTTGTCCGGCTGGAGAGCGCCGCTACCGCGCCCGCCGCCGCTATCGCCGGCCAGCTCTACCAGGCGTTGGACACTGCAGGGATGCCGACCGCCGTGATCGCGGCGCGACCCCGCGCCGGGATGGCCACGATCGGCGCGGGCTACGGCGAGGCGCTGGACGTGGCCGAGTATCACCAGCCGTACCTTGCCGAGGGACCGGTCTTCTGCTGGGAGATCCTGCCGACGGGCGCGCGCGCGGACCGCTGGCCCGTCCTGCCCGTGGCGCACCGCGACGCTTTGCTCGACGCGATCGCGCACGGTGTCGAGGCGGACGCGGTGCGCGCGGTGCGCGCGTTCATGGCCTATGTGCGAGAGCATTTGACCCTTGGCGCGCTACGCGCCCTGTGGCTCGAGCTTGTGGTCCTCGTCATCCACCACGCGCAGGGGTTCGGCGTGCGCGCCGACGCGCTGCTCGATGCGGGGCACAACCGCCGCCTCTTGGCGACGGGGACGGTCGACGCCGCGCGCCTGGAGGACGAGTTGGTGGCGCTGGCCACGCGCGCCGCGCGCGAGGCGCGTCTGCTCCAACAGAGCGGCGCCCCGCGCGGCGCCATCGCCGAACTGCGGTCGTACATCGAAGACCATCCGGCGGCGGATCTCAGCATCAACACGCTGGCGCGCCGCGTGCATCTCAACGCCAAGTACCTTGGCGAGGTCTTCAAAGCAGCGACGGGAGAGCCGCTCGGCGAGTTCGTCATCCGCGTGCGCATGCGCCATGCGTGCGAGTTGCTGGCGCACAGTTCGCTCAAGGTCTACGCCGTGGCCGAGCAGGTCGGATACGGCAGCCCCAAGCACTTTGCGACCATGTTCCGCTCGCTGATCGGCGCGTCGCCCGCCGAGTACCGCGCCCAACGCCGCGAGGAGCCCTCACCCCTGGAGCCCTCACCCCCAGCCCCTCTCCCGTGCGCGGGAGAGGGGAGTAGATACGAGGCACTCTCGCTCCAGGAATCCTCCCTACCCCTCCTCCCCGCGAGCGGGACGGCGCCCCTTCTTCCTGCCGTGGAAGGAGGATCGGAGGTGAGGACTAGCGCGCTCACGTGGCCGCCTTTGTCTCCCACCCCCCTTGGGGGAGAGGAGTTGGGGGTGAGGGGGTGAAGGACGCGAGCGCGCTCGTCACGCGGCGCCGTCTGATCGAGGCGGGCGCCGTGGCCGTCCCGGCGGTCGCGGCGGCCGCCGCGGCCGTCGAGTTGGCCTCCCGGCGCGATGCGACGCGCGCGCCGGTCGCCGCTCCGGCGCGCTCCGACCGACCGACGCGCCTCTCGTTTTGGGGCGGCTGGAGCGGGCCGGATGGGCTGGTGATGCAGCGGCTGGTGCATGCCTTCAACGCCGCGTCGGGCGATGTGCGGGTGACGCTGACGCTGTACAATTGGGATATCATCTTCGACCGCTGGCGAACCGAGTTCGACGGCGGCCTGCCGCCCGACATCATCGGCTTCCACGCCGTCGAGGTCGCCGAGTATGCCGCGCGCGGCATGCTGTACGAGGTCTCGCGCCAGGCGGAGCGCCACGGGCTGCGGGCGGACGACTATTTCCCGCCGACCTGGCGGCTCTGTCGCGGCGATGGCGGCCTCTATGCGATCCCGCTCGACATCCATCCCCTCGGTCTCTACATCAACGCGCGCGCCGCCCGCCGGGCCGGCCTGGACCCGCGGCGGCCTCCCCGCACGGGCGCCGAACTGCTTGCCTGGGCGGTGCGGCTGACCGACGCGACGCGCGGGACGTGGGGCTACGCCGCGCCCGCTGGCGACGTCGAGGCGTTCCGCCAGTGGTACAGCCTGCTCTATCAGTATGGGGGGCGCTTTCTGGACGATGCGCGGACGCACTGCCTTGCCAACAGCCCCGCCGGCGCGCAAGCCTACCGCTTCCTGACCGATGCCATCGACCACCACCACGTGGCCATGCCGTCGGAAGGGTCGGTCGATGCCGACTTCCTGGCCGAGCGGGTGATGATGTATGCGCAGGGTCCCTGGTATATCCGGGGCATGCAGCAGGCCGGCATCCCTTTCGTGACCGCACCGCTGCCCCTGGTCGGCGACCGACCGGCCGTCTGGGCCAACTCGCACGTGCTGGGCGTGGTCAACACACAGGACGCGGGGCGCGCCGAAGCGGCCATGCGCTTCATCGCCTGGCTCGACCGCCACGCGCTGGATTGGGCCGAGGCGGGTCAGGTCCCGGCGCGCAACACGGCTCGCGCTCGCCTCGCGCGGACCTCGATCTGGCCCTATCTACGTCCTTTTGCCGCGCAAGTTCGCTCCATCGTCTACGAGCCGGACGTCACGATGCACACGAGCCTCTTCGCCGAGAATCGTCCCACGCCCGTGATCAGCGCCACGCGCGCCGTGCTGAGCGGCCAGGAAACCCCCGCGGCGGCCGTGCGCGTCATGAGCGAGCAGGTTGACCAGATCGTCGCCTCCCCGGTCAGCGTGACCAGCTGATAGGGGTCCTGGCACAAACGGGCTACCCCGAACGAGTATGGCCCACTCGGGTACTGACTCTGGCCTCCACCTTCGCTTATCGTAGGCGTGTAGTTGTCGCTACGGAATCGCATAGCGCCTCCGCCGTGCAACATGTAACGTGATACGAAAGGATGCTGTCTCATGCCTTTGTTCGCCACGCGCCACCGACGCCGAGCTCTGCTTGGCGCGGGCGCTCTGACCGCCGGGCTCCTCGCCGGAGGACCACTCGCCGCCAACCACGCTCACGCCGCGCTCGGCTGCCGCTCGGACCCAATCGTGGTCCTCTCTAACGGCGTCGTCCTCGACCTGAGCGCGACGATCGACACCGATGTCTCCGACATTAAGGAAATCAAGTACAAGCTGCACGGCCCGAAGGGCGTCAGGGTCGTCGCTGCCATCTCCACGGACGGTGTGGTCCAGTACAAGGAAGGATTCGAGTTCCACGACGACAGCCACGTCGACGATCACAACCCTAGCAGCGCCGTACCCTATACCGTGGAGGTCAAGGTCCACACGCAAAGCGGCCACCACACGGTGTGGGCCACCGTCGCGGGCGGCTACGCGTCACAGATAGGGATCACGCCTGCCATGGTCGGCCTTTCCGCGTTCGCGTTCAACCCGACCGCGCCACAGGGCGACGGGGAGCAGGACGCGCCAAAGCCGCCGCACGACGACCAGAATCAGGCCGCGTTGCCGGCCACGGTCACCGCCGCGCTGGCCTCCTGGGCAAGCAGCGCCCCCTGGGCCACGTCCGTGTCTTCGTCGCCGATGCAGGAAGATAAGGGCCTGGTGACGTCCGTCTCCCTGTAGCAGCAGGCATTGTAGCCAGGCGTTCATCCACGCTCACGCCCCGCGGACGCGGCATCCTTCCGGATGCCGCGTCCGCGGGGCGTCTAGGCGTATCACCGACAGGCAAGGTAGAGTCGCGGCATGCAAACGCTACGCCCCATCATCGCTCGGATGCTGCCCCAACCACTGGTCGCGGCAGGGACGGTCATCCTTGCCGTTCTTGCCCTCCTCGCCGCCTGGCGCCCCGCTATCACCGGCAACGGACAGGGCATCGACGCGTCCACCCTCCTGCTTGCCCTTGCCCTGGCTGGCGCGGTCGTCGCCGCCTATCAGTATCCCATCCACGTGCGCCACCAGACCAAGGTTGCCCTGGTCACCATCGCCTACTATCTCCTGGCTGTCCTCGTGCCTCCACCGCTGGCCGCCCTTGCCGCGGGGCTGGCGGCGCTGACCAGCGAGGCGCTGCGTCGGCGGGTCAGCGGGGCCTACCCCAGCGATATCGCCAGCGAGGTCGGGCGTCGCATCCTCATCGTCCTGATTGGCGCTCTACTAGCCCATGCGGATGGCGCGGCCATCCCCTCACCGCTCGCGTTCCTTGGCACGGCCGCGGTCCTGTTCATCCTCGACGCACTGACCCTGCCCCTCGTGGTCGCGCCCTTCTCGGGTGAGCCGCCGAGGCTGGCGCTGGTGGCCGTGGCGCGGGAGACGGCGCTGGCGGAGGCGGTGCAGTACATCGTCGCCATCGTCGGCGCGGTCGCGGCCACGCGCTACCTGTGGACGTTAGCCCTCCTCGTCGTGCCCTGCGCGCTGGTCTACGCGGCCTTCAAGGTCATGAAGGAGATGCACGACGGCACGCGGCAGCTCCTGGAGAACATGGCCGACGCCGTCGACCTGCGCGACCCGTATACGGGTGGCCACAGCCGGCGAGTGACGGAGTATAGCGCGGCCATCCTGCGTGAGCTCGGGTTGAACGGCCCCGAGGTCGACTTGATCGTGACGGCCGCGCGCGTGCACGACATCGGCAAGATCGGCGTCCCCGACGCGGTCTTGAACAAGCCGGGCCGGCTCACGCCCGAGGAGCGAGCGGTGATGGAAGAGCATTCCGTGATGGGGGCCGCCCTGCTCAAGCGGCACGGCACCTTCACGCGCGGCGTGGCGATCGTGCGCCACCACCACGAGAGCTGGGACGGGACCGGGTATCCCGATCGGCTCAAAGAGACGGAGATACCCTTCGGGGCGCGCGTCATTGCCGTGGCGGACAGTTACGACGCGATGACCAGCGATCGGCCGTATCGCAAGGGGATGCCCAACGGAAAAGCAGCGGCCATCTTGCGCGAGGGGCGGGCCCAACAGTGGGACGCGGCAGTGGTCGATGCCTTCCTACGCGCCATCGCCGACGAGCCGGAGCAGCCGGTTGCGCCCGTCCTCCAACCGGCGCCGGAGACCGCGCCCGTTGCCGGTGGGCCTCCGCTGGTCGCACGACGGGCGTGAGCGCCGGCGCTCACCGCCGCTTTTATACTACAACGTGAGATTGGCCTGCTGACCCAAGTCGCATGGCAAACAACGGACACTGAAGTGTCTCTCCACGCGGCGCCCCAACGACTTTAGTCGTCGTCCTTTGCCATGCGACTTGGGTCAAAGGCTGGTCTTAACGTTGTAGTTTTTAGTTGGCGCGCAAAAGTCCTGGGACTTCCGCGCGTCAGCCGCTTTTATCGCATCGCCAACGAGGGTCCGCGGTCGCGGGGCGATGCCAAGCCCTATGCGGCAGGCCGCGTCATCGTCTATTGCGTCGCTGCGACGCGGCCGATACTTCTCTTACAGAAAGTAGTACATAGCCTGGGGAGACGATAGATGATGGACACGGCAAGCGTCGTCGACGCCACTGCCCAGGCACACGAGGAGCGGATGCCCCAACGAAATGAGCCTGAGCAATACCTGCGCGCCGTGGTCTCCAATGCGCCTATTACCCTGTTTGTGACCGACGGGGAAGGCACGCTCACGCGGTCCGTCGGCCGGGGTGCGGCGGCGCTTGGACTTGGCGACGGCGCCTCTCTCGGCCGCTCGGTCTTCGATCTCTACCGGGATGTGCCGGAGATCGTCGAGCACACGCGCCTGGCTCTGGCCGGGCAGCCTTGCCGCACGACAGCACGGCTCGCGGGAGGGGTGTTTGAGATAGGCTACCTTCCTACCTATGACGGAGAGGGCAGGCCAGGCGGCTGCATCGGCGTGGCCACCGATGTCACAACGCGCGTGCGGGCGGAGGATGGGCTGGCCCTGCAGTATGCCGTCGCGACCCTGCTGAGCGAAGCGGCCACGCTGGCCGAATCCGTGCCGACCCTGCTGCAGGTCATCTGCTGGAGCCAGGGCTGGGAGGCCGGCATATTTTGGCTGGCGGACGAGGCGGCCGGGCTGCTCAGGCCGTACGACCTCTGGCATGCGCCGTCGATCACGTCCCTCGACATCGCGGAGCTCGATGCGCTCCCGCTCTCGGGAGCGATGTGGCCGAGAAAGGGATGGTCCCAGGAGCGATCGGCAGCGGGGGCCGACCTCGCCACCCTGTCCGAGGCCGCCCCCCACTATGCGCGGCTACGGGCGCGGGGACTGCGCGGAGCGGTCGGCTGTCCTGTCGTGGTACAGGGGACGACCTACGCCCTGATGGAGTTCTTTAGCCGTGATCCCGTTGCCGCGGACAACGCCCTGGCGCGCGCGATGACCACCATCGGGCAGCAGGTCGGCCAGTTCGTGGGACGCGCGCGGGCGGTCGAGACGGCGCGCTACCAGGCGCTCCACGACGGATTGACCGGACTGCCGAACCGGACCCTGTTCTACGACCGTTTAGACGCCGCACTGGAGGCGGCCCGTACGACGGAGACATCCGTGGCCCTGCTGATCGTCGATCTGGACGGATTCGGACAAATCAACGACGCGCTGGGGTATCAACGCGCCGACACGCTGCTCCAGGAAATCGCGTTGCGACTGCGGCGGGTGCTGCGTCGCTCGGATACGGTGGCACGGCTGGGCGGTGACAGGTTCGCCGTGATCCTCCCGGCGACGACGGCGGCCGGGGCGACACGGTCGCTCCACAAGGTCCTCGCCGCGTTGAGCGTCCCGTGCGTGCTCGATGTCCGGTCGGTCGTCGTGGGAGGAAGCGTCGGCGTGGCCGTCTATCCCGACCATGGCTCGGACACGACGACGCTGCTCCGGCATGCTGACCGCACGATGGGCGAAGCCAAAGGGTATCGCGGCGCCCACGCCGTCCACGACCCCGCATCCGCGCCCCCAGCGCCTCCAGCGCCCCCAGCGCCCCTAGCGCCCCTAGCGCCCCTAGCGCCCCTAGCGCCCCCGGTGTCCGACCTGCTCGACGAGGCCGAGGCCGCACGGTCGCTGGGGGGTGGCAAAGAGGCTGACGAGGCGCCTCCCCCAACCGTCCTGCAGTTCTATCGCACGCGGCCGCGCCGCACGCCGCCGTCCTCGCGCTAGCCGCGCTAACCGTGATGCTCACGCTCACGTTCTCTTTTTATCGCCTTGACGACGTACGAAACGGGGATGCGCAGGGATTCACGGACGGATGGGGGCGGTAGCGCGTGCTCGGCCTCGGCGCTGAGCCAGGGTTCTTCCAGGTCGCGCAACTCGAGGCCCGCCCGTTTGCACGCGGCGATATAGTCGCGCAAGGGGCGGTGGAAATAGATGCAACCGGGGTCGGACAAGGGACGGACGTCTGCTGTACTCTAATACAAGACGCTGAGAGTAGACCATGGGATAGACAAGGAGAGGCCATGACGACGCCCCCTACGGGACAGGCGGGACAGGCGGGACAGGCGGGACAGACGGGACAGCAACCAGCACAGGGTCAGGGTCAGGACGCCGAGCAGCAGCGTCTGGCCGAGGATAGCGCGCGCACGCGCAACTGGAAGCGCTGGGGTCCGTACCTCTCGGAGCGGCAATGGGCCACCGTGCGCGAGGACTACTCGGCCGGCGGCGATTGCTGGGACTATTTCCCCCACGACCACGCGCGCTCGCGCGCCTACCGCTGGGGAGAGGACGGCCTGCTGGGCATCTGCGACCGCGAGGGACGCCTCTGCTTCGCCCTGACCCTCTGGAACGGGCGCGATCCCATCCTCAAAGAGCGCCTGTTCGGCCTGGGCGGCCCCGAGGGCAACCACGGCGAGGACGTCAAGGAGTGCTACTTTTTCCTTGACTCGACCCCAACCCACTCGTATATGAAGGCCCTCTATAAATATCCCCAGGCCGTTTTCCCGTACCAGTGGCTGGTCGAGGAGAACCGGCGGCGCACGCGCGACGATCCCGAGTTCGAGCTGATCGATACCGGCGTCTTCGACGACAACCGCTACTTCGACGTGACCGCCGAATACGCCAAGAATACTCCCGACGATATCCTGATCCGCCTCAGCGCGACCAACCACGGCCCCGAGGTGGCCGAGCTGCACCTGCTGCCCACGCTGTGGTTTCCCAATACCTGGAGTTGGGGCCGCGATGGCGAGGGCTACTGGCATAAGGGCAGCATCGAGCGCGCCGGCAATAGTCAAGGCTATAGCACGCTCGCGGTCGCGCACGAGAGCCTTGGCCAATGGTCCCTGGCCTGCGCGCCCGGCCCCGACGGCCAGGCGCCGCCGATGTTGTTCACCGAGAACGAGACCAACACGCAACGGCTCTTCGGCGCGCCGAACAAGGGTCGCTACGTCAAGGATGCTTTCAACGGCTACCTCATCGGCGGCGACGAGGACGCCGTCAATCCGTCCGGGACGGGGACCAAGGCCGCGCCGCACTACCACCTCACCATTGCGCCCGGCGCCACTGCCGTGCTGCGCTTGCGCCTGTACGCCGCCGACGAGGCGCCGGCCGAGCCCTTCGGCGACCCGTTTGAGGGGGTCTTTGCCCGGCGCATCGCCGAGAGCGCCGCGTTCTACGCTGGGCGCATCCCGGCCGACCTGGGGCCGGAGCGGGCCCTGGTGGCCCGCCAGGCCTACGCCGGCCTGCTGTGGAGCAAGCAGTTCTACCACTACGGCGTTGCCGACTGGCTCGACGGCGACCCCGCGCAGCCGCCCCCACCGCCTGGGCGGGAGAACGGGCGCAATAGCGACTGGCGGCAGCTCTACAACCGTGACGTGGTCTCCATGCCCGACACCTGGGAGTATCCCTGGTACGCAGCCTGGGACCTCTCGTTTCATATGCTGCCGTTCTGTGAGCTTGACCCCGACTTCGCCAAGGAGCAGTTGGTGCTGTTCCTGCGCGAGTGGTACATGCACCCCAACGGGCAACTCCCGGCCTACGAGTTCGCCTTCTCCGACGTCAATCCGCCCGTCCATGCCTGGGCCTGCTGGCGCGTCTACAAGATCGCCGCGGGGGGGGGAGCACGCGACCGCTTGTTCCTGGCGCGCGCGTTCCAGAAGCTGCTGCTTAACTTCACCTGGTGGGTCAACCGCAAGGACGTGGAGGGCAAGAACGTCTTCGCCGGCGGCTTCCTGGGCCTGGACAACATAGGAGTCTTCGACCGCTCCAAGCCGCTGCCCACCGGCGGCTCGCTGGAGCAGGCCGACGGCACCGCCTGGATGGCCTTCTACTGCGCCAGCATGCTGTCCATGGCTATCGAGCTGGCGCGCGAGGACCGCGCCTACGAGGACCTGGCCTCCAAGTTCTTCGAGCACTTCGTGGCCATCGCCGACGCCATGAACACGCTCGGCGGCAGCGGCCTGTGGGACGAGGAGGACGGCTTCTACTACGACCAATTACTGATCGACGGCCACAGCATCCCGCTGCGCGTGCGTTCGGCCGTGGGCCTGATCCCGCTGCTCGCCGTGGACACCATCGACGAGGAGATGATCGACGCGCTGCCCGGCTTCACCCGGCGCATGGAGTGGTTCCTGCGCAACCGCTCCGACCTGGGGCCGCAGATATCCTACATGGAGACCAGCGGCGCCACCGGCCACACGCGCCGCCTGCTGGCCATCCCCTCGCGCGAGCGCCTGCTGCGCGTGCTGCGCTACATGCTCGACGAGGACGAGTTCCTGTCGCCCTACGGCATCCGCTCGGTCTCACGCGTCCACCAGGACCATCCCTATGTCTTCGAGGCCGAGGGCGTGCAGTATCGCGTGGACTATGAGCCCGGCGAGTCGCGCACCGGCCTGTTCGGCGGCAACTCCAACTGGCGCGGCCCGGTCTGGTTCCCCATCAACTATCTGCTGATCGAGTCGTTGGAACGCTACGACCACTTCTACGGCGACACGCTCAAGGTGGAGTGTCCCACGGGCTCGGGCCGCCTGATGACGCTAGCCGAGGTAGCCGCGGAGTTGCAGCGGCGCCTATCCACCCTGTTCCTGCCCGACGCCGACGGTAACGCGCCCTGGCAGGGCGGCGACCGCCGCTACGCCACGGACCCCAACTGGCGCGACCTGCTGTTCTTCCACGAGTATTTCCACGGCGACAGCGGCAAGGGTCTCGGCGCGTGCCACCAGACCGGCTGGACCGCCCTGGTGACGCGCTGCCTCGATCCGCACGAGCGCACCGGGGAGGGCAACCAGAACTAGCGCACGGCCTGTGAATTCTATCCCGCGACTGCCCGGCCAGACCGGCAGACCCGCGGCTAGGGTCTGGGGGGTTGGTCCGCATGTGTCGCATGGCAAACCACGCCGACTGCGGTCGGTTGGAACGCGGACCGCATCAAACGATATCTCCTGATTCTGCACCAATGCTGTCACTGAGGTGTTATGCTGAGGGGCATGTGGGAGATCGAAGTTACCGATGAGTTCATCGCGTGGTACGACGGACTGGACCAGGGGCAGGTCGAGGCCGTGGGTGGCGCCATGGAGAGGTTACAGGAGTATGGGCCAACCCTGACACGCCCTCTGGCCGACACGCTCAAGGGGTCTCGGCACGCTAACATGAAGGAGTTGAGGCCGCCCGGCGGCCACCTACGCATCCTGTTTGCCTTCGACCCGCGCCGCATGGCCATCTTGCTGATCGGTGGAGATAAGACTGGGCGGTGGCGGGAATGGTATCGGGAGGCCATTCCTCTAGCCGATAACCTGTATGACGAACACCTGGAGACACTAAAGAAAGAGGAACAGTTATGAGTGGGCATCGAAAGTGGTCCGAGATTCGGCGCGACCGCACGCCAGAGTCGCGCGCGCGCGTGGAGGAGCATGCGCGGGCGACGGACGTGGTGCTGAAGCTGGCAGAGATGCGGGCGGAGCGGGGTGTCACCGACGAAGAATTGTCCCATGCCCTGGAGGTATCGCAGGAGCGTCTCTCCCAGATCGAGCACAGGACCGACGTGTACCTGTCCACCGTCGAGAGTTACGTGTGGGCTCTTGGCGGTGAGTTGCGCCTCTGCGCGGTATTCCCGGATGGACAGGAGATACCTCTAGACGCGTCTTCAGTTCCCGCTAGTGTGGCGGCAGGGTGACGAGCCGGAGTGCGATAGGCAACCAGATCGTCGCGCGCCACCGCCCCTGTTAACTGGCAAGCGGGTGCACCTTAACATTGTGGACTCCGACCTGCGACTGCGGTCGCATGGCAGCAGACGGACACTGCGGTGTCAGAACGGGGCCGGGGACCTCGTCGCGGTGGACGACGCCCGACCGCAGTCGGCCCGTGCTTTGCCATGCGACCGCAGTCGCAGGCCCGGTCCGTCCCCATTCCACAAAAACGAGATGCACCCCTGGCAAGCGGCTGTACTTGCTCTAGTGTAACGTAAGTGTTACGCTTGCGGGAGATAGGGGGATGCAAGATGACGACGTTAGACACCAGCTATCACAAGAGCCGCCTCGCTGAGCGTATGCAAGACCCCGAGTTTCGGCGCGAGTATGAGGCTGCTCGGAAGCAGATTGACCAGGTTGATGCCGTCGTGCGGGCGCTTGACCAGCTACGCGTCGAAGCCGGCCTGCCAAAGGCAGAGTTGGCTCGTCGCATTGGCAAAAACCCGGCAGCGGTGAGGAGGCTCTTCAGTTCAACGGCCAATCCGGAACTGGAAACCGTCGCTGCCCTCGCCGTTGCCCTCGACGCCGAAATCCAGATTGTCCCTAACAAAGCGTCAAACGACGCACCACGGCGTGTATCGCGTGACGTTGCTTGCGAAGGTTAATCGAGGTTGGCTTGGGACATCGTCTACTGTGCGCCTGCTGACAACTCAGCGTCAGCCTCCACTTTTCTTGACGCTTGTCCTCGAAAAGTGGAGGCTAACATGCTGGCTGTCCTGGATGCTGTCGCCGAGGCCCCTCCTCAGTTCTCTGGAGGCGGCAAGTGGGAAGCCATGCGCGGTACGATGGGTGGCTATTACGAAGTCAGATCAACGGGGCCAAACCGTGAACAGTTCCGCCTGTTCTGCATCCTTGAGGCAGTAAATCCCCATCCTGTGCTGGCAAGCATCGCTTACCGACGTTCTAGCGCGTGTACTGGATAGTGTCGCCGAGGATCTCGTCGATGCGCGTCAGCACGTCGTCGGTCAGCTTGACGTCGGCAGCTTTGGCGTTCTCCTCGACCTGTTGCGGGCGCGAGGCCCCGATGATGGCCGAGCTGACGTTGGGCTGGCGCAGCGTCCAGGCCAGCGCCATGGTGGCCAGTGAATAGCCCGCTTCCTGGGCCACGCCCTGCAACTGCTGAACCTTCTCCAATACGTCGTCTTTCATCACCTGCCCCATGAACATGTTGGACTCGGGGTCGGCCGCGCGCGTGCCCGCCTCGGGCTGCTGTCCCGGCTTGTATTTGCCCGTCAGCACACCCTGCGCCAGGGGCGAGAAGACGACCTGGCCGATGCCTTCGCGCTCGCACAGGGGGATGACGTCGCGCTCGATGTAGCGCTGGAACATGTTGTAGACGGGCTGGTTGGAGGCCAGACGATGCAGGTTGCGCTTATCGGCGATGGCCGCGGCGTCGTCGAGTTGCGTGGCCGACCACTCGGAGACACCTGCGTACAGGATCTTGCCCTGCGACACAAGGTCGTCGAGGGCGCGCAACGTCTCCTCGAGCGGCGTCTCGGGATCGTAGCGGTGGCACTGATACAGGTCGACGTAGTCGACGCCGAGGCGCTTGAGGCTGGCCTCGCACTGCTCCATGATGTGCTTGCGCGAGAGGCCGCGGTCGTTGGGACCCTCGCCCATGGGGAAGAAAACCTTGGTGGCCAGCACGTACGAGGCGCGCGGGAAGTCCTTGAGCGCGCGGCCCACCACGGTCTCGGCCTCGCCGCGCCGGTAGCCATTGGCCGTGTCGAAGAAGTTGATGCCGAGGTCGTAGGCTTTGTGGATACACGCGATGGCGGCGTTGTCCTCGACCGACCCACCGTAGGTCAGCCAACTGCCCAGACTGATCGCGCTCACCCGCACGCCCGCGCCGCCGAGATGTCGATATTCCATAGTTGTTAGTCCTTAGTCGTTAGTCCTTAGTTGTTAGCCAGGACGTGGCCCATGGCTATCAACTCACCCTTCAAGGGTACACGACATGGCGCGGACGTACCTGACCCGCGACAGTCGCACGGCAAGAAGGGCCTGCGACATTATCGCGTCCTCAAACGACTTTAGTCGTCGTGGTTTGCCATGCGACTTGGGTCAGCAGGCCCTTCAACTCGCCAGGATCTCGCCCCTTTTCCAGAGCGCGGCGCCCAGCCAGAGGACGAGGGCCGCGAGGGCCGCGACGCCGAGCGCGGCGCCGAAGACGGCGATGGGCGGCAGCGCGCCGATGGCGACGGCGAAGAGGGCCGTGGCCACGCTGACTGGCAGCGAGACGAAGGTGACGGTCGAGGAGGCGCCGGTGACGGTGTGCGAGCGCGAGGAGATCAGCAGCGCGGCGCCGTTGACCAGTAAAGAAAGCGCGAACAGGAAAACGGCGGCGGCCGCCACCATGTCCAGGGGCAGCCACGCCGCGGCTTCGGGCGCGGACACGCCCACCGCGGTCACGTAGACGGTATACGACGCGATGACCGTGATTAGTCCCGGCGCCAACGAGGCGAACAGCTTGCCCACGATGATGGCGCCCAGCGGCGCCGGCGTGGCCAGCAAGGCCGGCAGTGAGCGCCGCTCGCGCTCGGCGGCAAAGGCGATGGCGGCGAACTGCGCGCTGAACAGGATGGGAAAAATGCCCAGCCAGACCAGCAGGCTCTGCACCAGACCGCGCAGGCCGGTGACGTGCAGCGAGGCGTGCACGCGCCCGATAGAGCCAAGGCCGACGACCGAACTGAGCCGCGTGACCACGCCGACAAAGCCCGCGCCAGCCGCGAGCGGGATGATGATGCCGAAGCCGATGGCGAAGATCAGCATGCGCCGTTGGTGCAAGATGCTGTTGGCCTCGCGCCAGGCGATGGTCCAGGTCGCGTTCAGACCGTTTGCAAGTGTGTTCATCGTGTACTGTCCTCCGCCCGTTCGGCCTCTTCAATCGTCTCCAGATAGACCTCGCCGAGGCTACGGGGCCGCGGGGCCAGGCTGACTACAGCGGCCCCGCGCGCGACCAGCGCCGCCACGACGGCGGCGTTGGTCCGGCGCGGCTGGTCGGTCGCGTAGGCGATGATATGCTCGTCCGCCTCCTGGCTGACCAGCTCAACGCGCCGCAGGCCGTCGAACGAGCGCAGAGCGGCCAGATGGCCGTCGGGCGGGCCGGCCAGGGTCAGCGCGAAGGGCTCGCTGCCGTCGGGAAGCCGGCGCAGTTCGGCCGGCGTGCCCTGGCGGCGCAAGCGGCCGCGCGCTACGATGGCCACGCGGTCGCAGATCGCCTCGGCCTCGGGCAGGTTGTGCGTGGAGATGAGCACCGCGTCGCCGGCGCGCTTGCGCTCCAGGATGTACTGCTGGACCGCGCGAGCCGAGAGAGGGTCAAGCGCCGAGGTCGGCTCGTCGAGCAGCAGCACGGGCGGCCGGTGCAGCAGCGCGCGGGTCAGCGAGACCTTCTGGCGCATGCCTTTGGACAGCGTCTCCAGCCTGGCGCGCCGTTTGGGCATCAGGCCGAAGCGCTCCAGCAGCTCGAGCAGGTGGGGACGGATGGCCGCCGCGCGCAACCCATAGAGACGGGCGAAAAAGAGCAGATAGTCCTCGACGGTCATCTCCTGGTAGAAGCCCGGCTCGTCGAGCATGATGCCGACGCGGGCGCGCACCTGGTTGGGGTCGCGCCGCACGTCGTAGCCGGCCACGCGGGCCTGTCCCGTGGAGGGGGAGAGCAGCGCGGCCAGTATCTGCAGCGTGGTCGTCTTGCCAGCTCCATTGGGACCCAACAGCGCCAGTACCTCGCCCGGCGCGACCTGCAACGAGACATCGTCGATAGCCGTGAGCGGTCCAAAGCGCCGCCCGATCCCCTCGCACCGCACGAGGGGCTCCGTGTCATTCGCCGTCGCCATAATGCTTGGTCCCACCGTCGCATCAGGCGTGGCCGTCGTGTTCAACCCCACCGCTCATCCTTTCATAGTCTGGGCTGGCCCTACCATCAGGCGCCGTCCGGTGATGGTAGGTTCAACCCCGTCAACTCAGGATAGCAGCGATGCCGCCCCGTGCCTCTAGCCAGATCGGGCTATACTCGTCCGGTGAGTCCTTGCCAAAGCCATGACCTACTGGGAGCGCGGGCAGCTCACCCGCTTCGTTCGGTCAGCACGCTGGCGTACTGGGAGCGCGGGCGGCTCGCCCGCTTCAGCGCGCTGGCGTACTGGGAGCGCGGGCGACTCGCCCGCTTCGTTCGGCTTCCCCGCCGTCGGGGATACCGACCCGCGTGGCCGCGATGGAAGCGGGCGGGCCGCCCGCGCTCCCAGTAGAACATCGTATCCGCCCGCGACGTGCTGACTCTAGCGGCGGGGGGAGTGGGGCGGCAGGACGACGATGTATACGTGTCGCGCGGCTGACCTCGTGCGAGTATGAGCGGTCACGGAGACCAGGCCCAGCGTGGGCCTCGCGCTCTTGTAGGTCACGTAGAAGTACGTCACGTAGACCCCCTGAGCATTGGCGACGCCGCTATGGGTGACCGCGTAGCCGCGGCTAGCCCGTCGCTGTGGCTGACCCGCGTGGCTGTTGTGGGCGGACCGTCCGGATACGTGGCGGGCGCGGGACGACGCAGGGTGGCCGGCTCCAGGCTTGACGACCACGTGACTCGCGGGCTGGCCGGTCGCCGCCGGTACCTGGAACGTCACCGACACGGTCGCGCCGGGCCGCGTGTGGACACGCACGCTCAAGAAGTGATCGCTGACCACGATGCGCGGATGCACCCGCACGGTGAGAGTAAGGGGTGGCCGAGCGGTCGCCGTCGCGCTGGGTATGACGATGGTAGGATAGGGCGTCGCCGAGGGCGGCGCGGTCGTGGCCGTGCTGGCCGCGGTCGAGGCGCTGGTCGCGCTGGCCGTGGTCGTCGCGGTCGCGTTTGACGTTGCCGTCGCACTTGGCGCGGTGGTGGTCGTGGTCGTGGCCGTGCTTGTCGGCGACGCCGTCGCGGCGCCCGTACTCGTTGGCGGCGGCGCCGTCGCGGTTGTCGTCACGGTCGCGGTTGTCGTCATGGTCGCGGTTGTCGTCACGGTCGCGGTTGTCGTCATGGTCGTGGATGCTGAGACCGTGGCGGTTGCCGTCGCGGAGGAAGCTGCCGTACGCGTTGCGGTCGCGGACGGCGCGGTGGTCGGCGTGGAGGTAGCCGGGACCGGGCTGGAGGTCGCGGTCCTGGAGGGAACGCCTGTGCTTGTCGCGGTCGCCGATGGCGCCGTGGTACCCGTCGCGGTCGGCGAGGGGGTAGTCGTTGGCGTCGATGTGGCCACGGGGTTGGTCGCGGTCGCGGACGGCGCGGTGGTCGGCGTCGCAGTCGCGGTCGTGGATGGCGCGGGCGTTGCCGTCGACGTGGCCGCGACATTGGTCGCGGTGGAGGTGGCTGGAGCCACGGTGGCGGTCGCGGTGGAGGTGGCGGGCAGGGTGTAGGCGGTCAGCTTCCCGTTGTTGTCCGTTGTGTACAGCACGCCGTTGGCCACGATGGGGCTCTGCCAGTGGACGCTGTTGATACTCGTGTCCGCCCACAGCTGATTGCCGGTTGTCGGATCGAGCGCCCGCAGGCCACCGCCCCCGACGTAATAGAGCACGTTGTTGGCGATGATCGGCGAGGTACCGCCGCTCGTGTTCTGCCACATCGTGGACAGACCCGGTTGCCCGCCGCTGCCCAGCGTCACCTTCAGCGCCGAGATGCCTTGATCATTGGCCACGAAGGTCCACGCGCTCCCGTCGGCGGGATTGGTCCACACGGCGGGCTGGGTCAGCACCTCGCCGCCCTGCGGCACGGCGGTGATGGCGATTTCACCGCCCGTGTTGCCCGTCCCCCCGCTCAAGGTGTCGAGGTTGAGCAGGCGCAACTTGGCGTCCTTGTCGCTTTGCAGCCCGAGATGCGACACGCTGCTGCCCGCCGGCGGCGGCAGGATGACCGGCGCCGTGCTGCCCAGGTCCGCGTCATTCGCCTTGAGCGTCGCGAAGTCGGTTGGCGTGTAGGTCAGCAGCGGGTTGCCGTTGCCCTGGCCCGTACCGTCGGGGTTGAGCGCGAAGAGGGTATCGCCCCAGGTATAGTGGGTGGGGTCAAAAGTCCCGTTGCCGGTCGACATATAGGTGCGGTTCGTCTGCGCGTCGTAGGTCACGCCCGCGCGCGCCCAGATGGCCGACTGGTGCGCCGAGCAGTCGTTGCCTGACTGGGTGGTCAGGTGCGTGGTCAGGTTGCTGCAGTCGGCGTTGAACACGGTCTGCGAAGCTGTGTTGAGGTTGATCGAGGTCACGTGGCCCTGGTAGTCGCCGCTGTCGCCGGGATAGCCGCCGTGAGTGACGTAGAGGTAGGGGACTGTGTTCGTTCCGCTGCCCGTCGTGGCCACGGTCAGGTCGGAGGAGCCCTTCTCGGTGTAGCCCTTGAGCGTGGCCGTCTCGGGCCAGCCGCCCGTCATGACCTCGGTCCCGTCGCCGACGGCGTACTTGTGCGCCTTGCCGTCGAGGCCGTAGTTGTAGACGTACTGACGGTTGGGATCGACCGCCGGCTCGGAGGTGGTGTAGCAGTCGCTGGAGCCATTGTTGATCTTGCAGCCGTTGGGGCCGTACTGGTGGCTCCAGAGCTGCGCGCCGGTATGCGCGTCGCGCGCCAGGATCTGACCGTCCTTGGTGGTCAGGAAGAGTAGGTCCTGCGTCCCGTTGGCCGTGGCGACGCCGCTGAGGTAGGCCGGCGGCCCGTCGGCCACGGCGGGGAGCGAGACCTGGAATAGCCGCGTCAGCGTATGGACGTTGGCCGGCGTGATCAGCGTCTCTGCGGTGTTGTTGCCGCTATGCTGGGCGTTGCCGTCGAACTGCGGCCAGTCGTAGCCGGACGCCCTGGCCGTGAGAGGCTGCGACACCAATAGTCCGCCGGCGGTCAGCACGACGGCGGCGACGGTTGCAATGGCGGCGAGACGTTTGCCGAGGCGTACGTCAGTCTTACGCGTGTTTGGATCCATCAAGTACATGCCTTTCCACGAGCGCCACCGGGCGCATGACGGGTTCATGGCGGGTTAATGGGACGCATCACGTAGGTAGAAGTGACCATCTGACGATCATCTCCCCACGACAACGCCGCAATTTCCGGTCCAGAGCGGCGCCGCCTTTCGCAGTATAGCCACCGGCTCAGCCTCAATGGTATAGGACATAATGTATAGCACATCCGGTTTTGCGCCGTTTGGTCCCGTGGCCGGCCTACAAGCTGTCACCCCAGGCCAGATCGCGCGCCTGGTGGTATCGCTCGCGTTCTTTGCGCGTCACGACCGTTTTCTCCAGACCCATTGGCGCGCAGAGCTCCAGGATGACGTGGCCGGGCCGCGTTTGCGGGTGGCGCAGGACCCGTCCGGCAATGGCGCTGTGCGTCCCCGGCGGACGGGCCAGGGCGACGTAGGAGTATTTCTCGTCCTCGTAGCCGATGGATACGCCCTTGGCCTGCATGTGCGCGCGGCTGCGGGTGACGCGGCGGGAAAAGTGACACCAGTCGCCGTCCGCCATGGGACAGGCGCGGTCATGGGGACACGGCGCGACGACCGTGCCGCCGGCCGCGATGACGCGCGACCGCGCCTCGCGCACCACGGCAAACCCGGCCGGCGTGCCTGGTTCGACGATCAGCAGCACCGCGTCGTCCGCCGCGCTACCGTTGCGACCATCGGCCGCGCGGGCGCCGGTCGCGGCCCAAAGCCTATCCACCACGTCGTCGCGTTGCTCGGACGGTATCTCACCCAACGTGTACGACGAGACGACGAGATCGTACGAGGCGGGTACGCTCTCCTGCCCCCAGGCGCCGGTCAGATCGGCGCGGCGCCAACGGGCGTCCCGTAGCGCGGGCGAGGAGGACTGAGCGGCCAGGCGCCGGCCAAGCCTGATCATTCGCTCGTCGCGCTCCAACAGCGTCAGACTTTCCAGCGCGGGCCACACCTCGGCGGCAGCCCAGGCGGCGGCGCCCGGACCGGCCCCAGCGTCGAGCAAGGTGCGCGGCGTCCAGCCCGGCCGCCGCTGGCGCACGTACTGGAGGGCCGCGCCAGCGGTGGCGAGCGTCGCGGGCAGGCGGTAGGCGGCGTAGGCGGCAACCTCATCCTCGGAACGCAGCATCGGACCAGCGACCCCGCCTGAGCGGCCGTCGCGGTAGCGCCGCGAGAGGGCGGCGGTCGCGGCGGCGAGGTCGCGCCCCGGCACGGCCGCCAGCACATCAGCCAGCGCAAGGCGGAGATCGTTGGGTAGGTCCATAATGTTGGCTAGCCGAAGGCCTCCCGCAGCGCGGCCATGCCGGCCGGACGGCGGGTCATGTCCGCAGGCTTCATGGCCTTGAAGAAGGCGTCGTCGTACTCGCGCACGCGCACCACCACGGGCATGGGCACGGCGTGGCCCAGGATGAGGGCCTGCTTCTTGGTGTCGAGGCTGGCCAGTACGCCGCGCAACTGGTCGCCCCCCGCCACGCCGCTGAAGACGGCGCGGATGTCGCTCTCTTCGGTCAGCAGCGCGGTCAGGCGCGTGCCCAACTGGCTGGCCACCTCGGGGTCGATGCCGGAGGGACGCTGGTCGACCACCAGCAACGTCACGTTATACTTACGCATCTCGCGCGCGATGGCGCCGAAGCTGGTGTTGCGCGCCGCCTGGGGGCTGAGGAACTTGTGCGCCTCCTCGATGCACAGCACCAGGCGCCGCGGCTGGTCGGCGGGATTCTTGGTTAGCAGGTAGTGCTCGGTGCGTTCCACCCAGGCGGCGTAGATGCGCCGCGTGATGATGTTGGCCACCAGCATGTAGACGAGCGGATTGCGGTAGCGGCCGAACTCAAGGACCACGTGCTCACCGCGCTCCAGCCAGCCCATGATCTCGTCGATGCCGCCCTTGCCCGGCGCCAGGTGGTCCTGGATGAAGTCATAGCCGCGCAGGCGCGAGAGCTTGCGGTAGAGCGCGGCGATGCTGGACTCGTTGGCCGCGCCCATCGCCGCCATGTTCTTGAGCGATTCGGGCTCCGTCTCCAGCAGCGTACGCAACCAGGACTCGCCGAACTGGCGCTGCAGGATGTAGCAGGAGTCGATCATGGCGTTGGAGAGGCTCAACTCGTCCTGCAACAGGGCGATGTCCTCGATCTCGATGCCATTGAGGCCGATGTCCAGGTAGCCGTCGACCTGCACGCCGCGGGCGCGCGCCGAGGCGCGGTCCAGGCCATAGACGTGGACGCGTGTGCCGAAGAGGCGGCGCAGACCCGGCAGAACCGTGCCCTGGGGGCCGCCCTCCTCGCTTGCCGTCTCCCAGCCGTACTCGGAGTGCATGTCGAAGACGAGCGCCGAGGCCACGTCGGAGGAGATGACCCCGCTCAGCAGCAGGCGGGTCAGGAACGACTTGCCGGTGCCCGATTTGCCAAAGACGCCGTTGCTGCGCTCGACCAGCCGTTCCAGGTTGATGCAGACGGGGGTATCCATGTTGAGGGGCATGCCCACGGCGAAGCGCGTCCCGCCCTCGCGCCCGAACACGCCGGCCACGTCGGCCTCCACCGCGTCGAAGACGGGCGAGAAGTGGACCGGGATGGTGCGCACGGGCTGCAGCTCGGGGACGACCGGCCCGACGATCGTGCCATCGGCGGCGTCAGGCGCAACAAGCGGCATCATCAGCATCGGCGTGACCTCGACCTGACCGAAGGTGCTGATGCCGTCGAGCGCCTCGCCGGCGAGGCGGTTGCCTACGGGCGGATCGAGCAGCACGCGCGCGTTGGTGGCGCCAAGCTCCATGTCGGTCACCAGACAGAAGAAGCGGTTGCGTTTGCCCTCGATGACCACGAAGCGGCCCACCCGCATGTCCTCGACGCTGCAGCCGGGCTCCAGCTTGAGCTGCAGCCCCTCGCTCAGCGACCCGCGCGTAATCAACCCCAGCGGCGCCGCCGGCTCCGCGGACACGGGATCGTGCGCGGGCTGGAAGGGCTCCAGCCCACGTGGTTGCAACGGGTTGATGGAATCACTCATGGTCGAGCAGTTCCAGGATAGCCATGACGCGATCGTGCTCCGTCCCCAGCAAGCGGGCCACGGCGCGGGCCGCCGTCACGAGGAAGGCGCGGTCGCGGCCCAGCGCCTCGTAGGCATGGGTAATAGTCGCGGCGACAAAGTCGTCGGGATTGGGCACGGCGGCGCGCAGCAGCAGACGCAGGTAGGTCAGGGAGCCGTTGAAGCGCGCCACCTCGGCGGCCGTGGCCACGTGGACCAGCGCGTGCAGGCGCGGCGGCGTCGGCGGGACGCGCTGCTGGGGACCCTCACCGGGGGGACCCTCACCCCCGGCCCCTCTCCCGTGCGCGGGAGAGGGGAGGCCATCCCGGCCGGCTGTAGGAGAGAGGAGCCCGTCCCGGCCGGCTGTAGGAGAGAGGAGCCCGTCCCGGCCGGCTGACGAAGGCCGCGTCAGCAGTCCTCCCGATGCGCGCTCCCCCTCTCCCGCGCGCGGGAGAGGGGGTTGGGGGGTGAGGGCTTCGTAGCCGATCAGCAGGGCCTGGAAGGTGGTGCGCAGGACCTGCTGGAGTTGCGGCTGGCGGCGGTAGATGTCGTCCTCGTCGTCCTCGAAGCGACCCCAGGCCACGGCGTGGCGTCCCGGCTCGATCGAGCCCGTCTCGACCCCGTAGCAGAGGGCGTAGTAGCAGTCGATGGCCGGACCCATGCGCTCGCTCCTGGCCGCCAGGACGGAGGAGCGCGGCCCGGCAACGCGCAACAGCGCGCCGAACGGCGGCGCGTCGTTGAGCGCGTAGCTCTCAGCCGTAAAGCCGGTGGTGGAGACGGCAATGATCTCGCCGACCCTGGTCGCGTCCCTGGCCCCCACGCTCCCGGACGGCGCCATACCCATGCCTGCGCCGACATCCGCGTCCAGGCTCAAGTCCAGCGCGGCGTCCGCGTCCCTATCTATCTCTATGATGTCTACGTCCATGTCTAGGTTCATGCTCATACGGCGCGCCTGTTCTTGCTGAGCCGCTTTTGGCTGACCTCGGCCGGCCGCCCTTCGCCATTCAACGCCTCACCGACCAGGCGCAAGAAGGCGTCGCGGTCGCTACCGCGGATCACCGCCTGTTCGTGCGCCTCGGCCAGGGCGGGGGGATAGCCCCAGCCGCGCCGGCAGCCATCGTGGACCACGGCGTGTACCAGGTCAAGCGTGGCCGCGTCGGCGCCCACCCAGGCCGGCATCTCCAGGCGCACGAGCTCCGCGCCCGCGTTGAGGTAGATGAATTCGATGCCCGCCTCGGGACCATCTCCGTAGTGGCGCAATACCGGTGAACGGCTGGCAAAGCGCGCCGAACGATCGCCAGGACGCAGGTGGTCCAAGAGCACGCGGTCGGGCAGCGACTCCAACAGGTCGCGTACGCAGTGGAAACCCTCACCCCCCGCCCCTCTCCCGTGCGCGGGAGAGGGGGGCAGGTACGACGCGCAGGCATGCGCGTACTCCCCCTCATCTCTTGAGGGCGAGGGGGTTGGGGAGTGAGGGGCAGCGTCCTGATCTTCGTCGTCCCACAGAGGGAGGGCAAGCTGGGGAACAGAGGCTATCCTGCTCCCCTCTCCCGCGGCAGGGATAAAGGTCGTCCTGCTCCCCTCTCCCGCGGCAGGGAGAGGGGTGGGGGGTGAGGGCTGCTGGGGATCGGGGCAGGCGGCGAGGCGCAGCAGGTTCGTTACCTCGCGGCCATTGGGGCGGCTGACGAGGCTGCACAGGGGGATGCCCAGTTGGCGGAAGCGGTCGAGCCCGGCGGCGTACTCGGCGATAGCCTCGGCCACGTACTCCTCTTCGGCGGCGCGGCCGCTGAGTTGCCAGAGCAGCAGTGTTCCGTCCATCACGACGACCACTGGGACACCGTCACCGACGAGGGCGCGGGCGAGGTCGAGCGCGCGCTGCTGCTCGGCCAGGGTGCGCTTGAGGTCGACCAGCGCGCCCTGCACGGGTATGCGAGAGCCCTCGCTACTATCGAGGTAGAGGTCCTCGTCACGGTAGTACAGCGAGGCGCTGGCGGAGAGCTCCGCGTGGGGATGGGCGCCGTAGCGGATGACAGCGGCGCCGACGTTGATGAGGTAGCACTGCGCCAATCCATGGCGGTCCAGGTCGATGCTGCTGCCGTCGGTGGCCACGATCGTGAGATCCGGGGGCAGGGCCGGCGCAGGGCGCGCCGTGAGCAGGTCTTCCAGCGGCTCGGCAACCAGCCAGGGCTGCTCACGCCGCACCAGCTCGCGCAGCTCGTCCAGACGGTCGTGCCACGCATCCAACAGCGTACGGGCCAGATCGCGACGTCGCTCCAATGTCTGCCAGCGCGCGCCGACCTCGTGAGCCATAGCGGTCACGTGCGGGGCTATCTGCGAGAGGTTTAAGGTCATGCTCACCACCCTAGCACGGCCGCGTGGCGGCGGCACGGCCTTATCCACACGAGTTGCCAGTTGCCAGTTATCAGTTGCCAGTAGGTACGAGCACGACGATGGCGGAGGCTGATACTGGAGCGATGCTTACTGGCTACTGGCAACTGGCAACTGGCAACTGGCAACTGGCAACTGGCAACTGGCAACTCACAACAGGCCTTTGAGCCGCAGCACGCCCAGGGCGATCAGGAACACGCCCACGACGAGGTTCATGTACGCGGAGAACGTGCCCCCCGTACGGCGCACGCGCGGCAAGACACCCGCCAGTTGTAGCCCGCCTATGATGATGGCCCCGACCCCAAAGAGGATCACGACAATACCCGTCAGCACTGTTGCCCCATTCCTCCCGCCCCGCCCCGCCTCCTGCCCGCCGCTCACCATGTTACAAGCGCCGTCTATGTGCGGTAGGCCCACGATGAACGTGCTCAACTGTACCGCCAGGTATACGCGCTGTAGTCCCGCAGCCACGTCTCGTCGACCGCGTCGAAGGCGTGGTCGTCCGGGCCATCCCACCGTAGTATGCCCATTGCGCCGGAGGACAGCAGCCCCCCGCGCACCGTCGTGTCCCAGTGCAGGTCCGCCATCTTGCACGACATCGTCGTACCGTTTGTGTCGAGACGCCGCGTAAACGGCTGCGCGGTGTGCCCGTAGAAATGGTACCACGGCCGGTACGCGTCGAGGACCAGGCGGATTTCCTCCATACCGTAGCCGGGCGTCACCGCGTCGCGCGCCGCGTCGTGCGTCAGCAGGACATCGAATGAGGTCTTGCCCAGGCCTAACAGGCGCTCGGTCTCGTGTGCCTGGATGTACTTTGCCTGGTCGGGCTGCTGCTCGCCCGTTGGAGGCCCGACGCGCCCGATGCCCAGGATGGACACGGCGTTCGTCCCTACCGAGACAGTGTACGGCATACCACTGCGCAAGCAGAGGATGCGCCTGTACGCGTCGACGGGGAACGCCGGACCTGTCGCGACTTGCTCCAGCTCATCCAGCCAGGCGTGGTCCTCGTGGTTGCCGCGCACGAAGACCAATGGGCAGGTCGTCTCGTCGAGGGCGGCGGCGATCTCGGGCCGATAGTCCGCGAAATCGTCGAGGAAGCCCAGCTCGGTCGGGTCATGCTCGGCGTGCTTGAGCGTCGCGCGGTCGAGGCGCACGAGGTCGGGGAACGCGCCAAGGTCGCCCGCCTGCAGGATAAGGTCGATGCGCTGGCCGGTCTCGCGCTGCCAGCGCGCGCACAGCTTGAAGGCGAGCAGGATGCGGCCGTGTACGTCGGCGAAGACGGCGATGTTCAAGGTGCGCTTCCTCTTGCGCTTATGGGTCGCATGTTCTATTATCTAGAGTATGTGGTAGGACGGATGACCTAGAGCGAGGTGCCCGCATGTTCATGCTACGTTTCATCATCCTGGCCATGGTGGCCGCCGCCATCGTCGTCGGATTCTACAGTGGGAGCGTCTCCCTGGCTCTGGCCGCACTCTGCGGCGCCTGCGGCGTCACCACGCTGCTCGACGCCCCCTCACCGATGAGGTAAGAGTCGAGGGCCACGATTGGGCGCGGCAGGGGCTGGTATGCGTGGCGCCTCCGAAGACTGGACTGCCTTTGGGATAGCTGACAGCCAGGCGGCGAGTCGTTGTGTCGCCTGGCTCGTCGTGGCCAGCCTGATCGCGTGGGATCGCGGCAGGTGTCATTAGCCACACGCACGGGGCGCGGGCTTACCCGCGAAGCGGTCGGCGATCCAGGCCGTCACGTCGGGCGTCGCGGCCGGACCGGCGCCCAGGTGATCGACACTGGGGTAGGTGCGATACTGCACTGTCTCGCCCGCAGCGCACAGACCTTTCACGACAGTGGCCTGAACGTTGGGCCGCACCAGCATATCCTCGGCCCCCTGGCCAATGAAGATCGGCGCGCGGATCGGCATGTGCCCGGCCGTATTGGTCTCCAGCACGCCCTTCCAGGGCTCGGTCTCCCAGGGAGGCTTGCTCAAGTAGACAAGCTTAAGGATGCGGGCGTGCAGCACCGCTGGGAGCGCCTGCGTCATGTTCTGGATGCAGTACGTGGCCGCGTTGCGCACCAGCGGGCGGGCCAACGGGCTCACAATCTGGTCGAGGCTGAGGGCAGGATACACCTGTGCCCAAGAGTCGATCGCAAACGCCGAGAGCACGTTGCCAAAGTCCTTGCCGATGCTGCGCTGGAAGAGCGGGAGCAGCGCGGCGGCCGGCGCTGCCGCCGCGACCCCCGCGAGCGTCAGGTCGGGCGCATAAGAGGAGGCGTACTGGCCGGTGAACAGGGCAGCATGCCCGCCCTGAGAGGCTCCCCACACGACGAAGGTGGTCCCCGCCGCGGCCCGCGGCAAGTTGTGGGCGGCGCGCACGCTGTCAAGCACCGCGATGGCCTCGTCCTTACCGACCAGGTAGGGATGGGGGCCGGGCGTGCCCAGCCCCTGATAGTCGGTCGCCACGACGGCGTCGCCCGCCGCGAGGAACGCGGGCAACCCATCAATGGCGGACGCGCCAGCGTCTGCCAGGATCGAGGGGGCGCAGCGGGCGGCGACCCCAACAGTGCCGTGTGCCCACGCGACTACCTTGCGCCCGTCGCGGGGCGGGGGCGTGGTCGGCACGATCACCACGCCACTGATAGCAGCAGGCTTGCCGGTGTAACCCGTCGAGAGGTACAGGATTTTCCAGCCCTGCGTCCCTGCCGGCAGGTGGTCAAGCGGCTCGGAGCGGATGATCGTGCCCGGCGCGCCAGTGGGCAGGGGCGACGGGGCACTATAAAACGAGCCGGGATGGGGCGGCTGCGCCTGGTGGAGCACGACGATGACGATCGCGACAGCCACCGCTAGCAGCGCCGCCAGTGCGGCCAGGGCCACGCCGAGCGCGCGACCCCGGCGACGTCGGCCGGGTCCGGCCGCGACCGAGCCCGATCGAATCCGCGCGGGGCGCCCGGTACCCCGCGCTGGCGGGTCTGGACTGTCTGCCATGGCCGTGGTTATCCTTCCCTACTGCCTGTGCGTCGAGGATAGCAGCAAGTCCAGGTCCAGCTCCGGATACACCGGGTAGCGGTCGAGCAGCGCCGCGACGCGACCCCTTGCCCGCTCCGCGACGGCGGGATCGAGCACGTACTTGGCCTTGCTCGGCGACCCGCTCTTGGTCTGAGCCGGTTGTGTATGCGCCAGCACCAGCCGGATCACGCGCGCGATCTCGCGCATCTCATCGGCGCCCATGCCCAGGGTGGTGATGGCGGGCGTGCCCAGGCGCAGACCGCTGGTGTACCAGGGGCCGTTGACGTCGAAGGGCAGGGCGTTGCGGTTAAGCGTGATCGCGCATTCGCGCACGGCGGACTCGGCCTGCCGACCGGTCAGCCCGAATGTGGCCGCCACGTCGATCAGCAGCAGGTGGTTGTCGGTACCCCCCGTCACCACCTCCATGCCCTCAGCCATGCAGGCCTCGGCCAGGATTGCGGAGTTCTCGACGATGCGGTGGGCATAGGCGCGGAACGAGGGCGCCGAGGCCTCGCGCAGGGCGACCGCCTTGGCCGCGATGACGTGGGGCAGCGGCCCGCCCAGGATGGCCGGGCAGCCCTTGTCCACGTAGTCGGCGAACTCGGCCTTGCACAGCACCAGGCCGCCGCGCGGGCCGCGCAACGTCTTGTGGGTGGTGGTGGTGACCACGTGCGCGTGCGCCACAGGGTCGTCGTCGCCCGCGAACACCTTGCCCGCCACCAGGCCGGCGAAGTGCGCCATGTCCACCATGAAGACGGCCCCCACCTCGTCGGCCAGTTCGCGCATCTTCGCGAAGTTGATGCGGCGCGGGTAGGCGCTGTAGCCGGCCAGCAGGATGAGGGGACGGACCTCGCGCACCTGCTCGCGCAGCCGGTCGAGGTCGATCAGCTTGGTGACGGGGTCGACGGTGTAGGAGTAGACGTCGAAGAGCTGGCTGGAGACGTTGTGCCGGTAGCCGTGGGTGAGGTGGCCTCCCGAGTAGTAGTCGAGCGCCAGCAGGCGCTGGTTGTGCATGGCCTCGCGCACCGTGGCCCACTGCTCGCGCGAAAGCTTGGAGGGGTCCTCCTGTTCCAGCCCGGTCAGGATCGGCGTTTCCACGCGCGCCGCCAGGATGGCCAGGAAGGCCACCAGGTTGGCGTCGGCGCCGGAGTGCGGCTGCACGTAGGCGTGCTCGGCGCCGAAGAGGTCGCGGGCGAGTCCCGCCGCCTCGGCCTCCACGGCGTCGACGTTGTCGCAGCCGGCGTAGAAGCGGTGGTAGGGATAGCCCTCGGCATACTTATCGGTGAAGAGGGTACCCTGGGCGAACTGCGTGGCCAACGAGCTGTAGTTCTCGCTTGCGATCAGCTTCAGGTTGCGGCGCTGGTCGCGCAACTCGGCCACGACGGCGTTGGCCACCGTGGGCGCGACCGTGCGGATATGGTCGAGCGAGGCGTAGACGGCCGCGGCGGCCGAGTCGATGGGCTGCCCGTCGGTGAGGCGGGACAGATAGGTGGTCAGCAGCGTCGTGGTCGGCGCGAGCGTGGTCATGGTCATGATGCGGGGTCTCCTTCGCGACGCCAAGAGGCCCGGATGCTCATCGCATCCAATACCTGGCGGGGCGTCGAGGCACTAAAAAGGCGCCGACGATGGTCGCATCGGCGCCTCAGCCCAGGCGAACGGCTGATGGTTGGGCAAGGCCGCTCCAGGCTTTCCCGTGGTTATGCCCACGCTGTTCGCCAGTGACCCGGAGCGGTCGGTCTAGTGCGAGGGTAGCACCCATCTGAGTATGCCGTCAAGCGGCATGGTATCCTGGGAGCGTGATTGCTCCTTCGGGGGCCACATGATGCCGAAGGCGTCGCTACCGTGGGGCACACGGGAATCTACGCTTGGGGAGATTGTGTCAGACATCAGACCCTCTGGGGGACGATGCAACGGTCGCTGAACCAAGAATCCTCCGGCTGAGTCGGGGGAGTGTCAAGATAGCAACTACAACGTCACGGGTTACAACGGAGTCATTAGTACTACAACGTTAGGACCGGCCTGCGACTAAAGTCGCATGGCACACAACGGACACTAAAGTGTCTCAACAGGTCGCCCCACACGACGTCAGTCGTCGTTCTTTGCCATGCGACTTTAGTCGCAGGTCAATGTCACGTTGTAATATTAGGGCGTCGCTTGATACGTTTTGCATGGACGAAGTCCAGCCAAAGGTTCGGTTGGAACGATTGTGAGCACGATAGTGAGTAAATCTCTCGATACGATGAGCCATACCAGCGATACACTGCGCCTTACGCGATCTCTGGAGGAGGTAGCACAACTCACCGAGTTGCCCGCGAACTGGGATTGCCATCAAAGCCGCCCTATCCAAGAAGGCGCAGCACGTGCGGCACGCAAGCTGTTGACCGTGG
>JAABUX010001339.1_pt1 | contig 37672 bp, 27 predicted proteins | sample 5561851 | NCBI WGS metagenome assembly JAABUX01 (sample SAMN10711883, study PRJNA513361) | rock metagenome | isolation source: Antarctica rocks | place: Antarctica: Victoria Land, Richard Nunatak red sandstone | collected 2016-01-03 | reverse complement strand
AGACGAAGGTCGTCTTCTTACGGTGGGTTATTCTGGGTTGGCGTTTTCGCTAAGTGGTTGCGGGGGTAGGATTTGAACCTACGACCTTTGGGTTATGAGCCCAACGAGCTACCGGACTGCTCCACCCCGCTTTTTGATACTAACAACCTCATCCTCCGGGGTCAACCGACCCGGCCCCGCAATTAAGGCGCGCTGATCATCGGCAACACAAGATGGGACGGATGCTCGGCCGACCGAAAGATCCGCTGCATTGCCGCATGGTAATCCGCCGGCTGCGCTTTCATGATGTTTGGCACAAACGTCTGCGGATTCCGGTCATACAGTGGAAACCAGCTGCTCTGCACCTCCACCAGCACGCGATGCCCCGGCAGGAACGCATGATCCACGCCGTGAAGGCTCCAGGTGTACTCCCGCGGCGTGTGCGCCGAAATGGGCTCCGCATTCTCGAAGCTCTTGCGGTAGCGTCCACGAAAAATCTCCTCCGCCACCATCAGCTGATACCCGGCCATCTTGCCCAGCTTGGGGTCGCTCGGGTATTCATCGATCAGTTTCACGACCCAGTCGGCGTCCGTGCCGGTCGTCGCGGCCCACAGATCGGCCTGTACATCACCGGTCACGGTGAACCCTCGCTCAAGCGGAGCCGTCCGCCAGGTAAGCTGGTCGGCCCGTCCCGTCACAGGCCGCTGATCCTCTGCCAGCCACTCGTACCAGTGCGAGCCCTTCGGCGCATACGTCGCCTCGATAGGCCGCGCGCTGTACGGAATTGGATGTGCCGGGTCGGCCGTATACTCGCTGGCTCCTTCCACATCCGCTGCCACCGGCTTTGCGAACGAAAGCATCTGCCCCGCGCCTAGGTAAAGCGCGCGCCGCTCCACGCCGTCCACCGGCGGCCATGCAGTGTAATGCATCCATCGATTCGTGCCCGTCTGGAATGACGTCGTATTCGCCAAATCAAGCGGCGCGTCCTTCAGATAGTGCGCAAAAAATGGCGCCTCCACATCCCGCTGAAACTCCGAGCCGGTCGGCTCGCCCCAGTCCAGCGCGCCGAGCGAAGCGGCGTCCAGGCGCCACTCGCCATGGTTCCACGGCCCCAGCACCAGCCGCACCTCACCGTCCTTGTCCCCGGCATGCAGCCTCGCGTACTCCTCCTGTGGCCCCCACATATCCTCCTGGTCCCAGTAGCCGCCCACCTCCAGCGTCGGCACCGCCGGCACGTTCAGGTACGGCTCCACCGCGCGCGCCCGCCAGTAGCTGTCATAGGCCGGATGCGCTAGAAACGCCCGCCACGTCGGCAGCTTCGGGGCGCCGGAAGCAGCAATCGCATTCCCGAACGAGCCCGCTTTAAGAAAAAAATCGTACGCGTCCTGCCCGACCGGCATGTTACCCCAAGCATTCTCCTTGCCGCTCTCCATGCCCAGACCGTAATCGTAGCCGTACGTCTGGCGAAACGCGCCATTGTGGAAGAAGTCGTCCCCCAGCCAGACATCAGTCATCGGCGCCTGAGGCGAAATCGCCTTTACGGCCGGATGTGGGTCGATACCCGCCTCCATCGTCAAAAATCCAGGGTACGACACGCCAAACACGCCTACGCGCCCATTGTTGCCGGCCACATGCCCCAGCAGCCACGCAACCGTGTCGTAGGCATCCGTGCTTTCATCCACGTCGTGCGGGTACAGCTTCGCGTCGTGGTGCGCCGCCATGGGCCGCATCATCACGAACGTGCCGCCCGAGCCGTAGCGCCCACGAATGTCTTCTTCCACAAAAACATAGCCGCTTTTCGCAAGCTCCGGAACGCTCTTCGGGAAGTCCGCCGCCGTCGCCCCCTCCACCCCGTAGGGCGTCCGGCTCATCAGGAACGGCAATGGCCCCACCCCATGCACAGGCCGCAAAATAGCCGCGTGCAGTTTCACACCATCGCGCATCGGGATCATCACGTCCTGCCGCGTATACTCCGGCACCGCGGCTGATTGTGTGAAGCCCGGAATGGCGCTGACCAGGAGCAGCGAGAGCATAGGGAGGGAGCAGAGCGAATTCGCGAACATGCAGCTACTTTAGCGCAGTAGTTGCCGTTCCCATTGCAGCTGAAGCACTGACATTCCAATCCCATACGGCGCACTGGGCACAAACAAATGTCTGTAGCATGTGCTTCAGTACTGCTACCTGTCACCCTTCCTCTAATGGTGTCAGCCTGGACCTGTGGGAGATAGCTCATGCGTAACAAGCGTCCGCTTTTTTTGACGATGGCGATCCTGGTATTTGGGGTATCCCTAGCGAAGCTTGCCATACGAGGAAATGGCAATATCACCTCAAACGCAGTCATTCCTTTTCTCATGGTGGCTGTGATCGCGGAGCAGATTACCCCCAGGTACAGTACAAACCCAGGCGCAAGCGCTCTGCTAAGAGCCTTCAGGGTAGGAGGTTTTGTAATTGCACTAGTGCTCCTGATTGTCAGCGGGGTCAGGGAGAGCTACCCGAAGTGAACAGCAAGCGGCCGTTCATGACCCTTCACGGGTGCTCTCGAATCGCTAAACCTAAGATCTCTCAAACACAGCACTCTGGACCCAAACGTGCCAGCCCACCTGCAAAGTAAATCCTCGTCGAGAGTGCTTTGGTGAGCGCACCTAATTAATCCGCTCATGCTGGTAGCCCGCCTCAACCAGCGCCGCTCGCAACTCGGCAATATGCGCGGCCCCGCGCGTTTCCAGCGTCACATCGATCGCAGTGTACCCCAGGTTCACCCCGTAGTACGCCCGGTCATACGAGGTCTCCACAATATTCGCGCGAGCCTCCGCCAGAATGCGGGTCATGCCGTTCAGCGCGCCAGGCCGGTCAATCAGGTGAATCCGCAACCGTGTGCGCCGGCCATCCTTCACCAAGCCGCGCTCGATCATCATCGCCAGCAGGCTCACGTCAATATTGCCGCCGCACACCAGCACCGCCGTGCGCACCGGCTGTTCGATCAGGCTTGGGGGGCGACTCAGCGAAGTTCGGCCCTGCAGCAGCGCCGCCAGCGCCACCGCGCCCGCACCTTCCGCCAGCGTCTTCTCACTTTCCAGCAGCACCAGGATCGCCTGCGCGATCTCCTCCTCATCCACCGTCACGATCTCGTCCACATACCTCGCCACCAGCGGATACGTAAGCGCCCCCGCGCGCCGCACCGCGATCCCGTCCGCCACCGTAGCCGCCGCGGGCAGTGTCACCGGCCCGCCATTCTCGCGCGCCCGCAGCATCGACGGCAGCCGCTCCGTCTGCACCCCCACGACGCGAATCGAAGGCTTCGATTCCTTCAGCGCACAGGCAATCCCGCTGATCAATCCCCCGCCGCCGATCGGAACCACCACGGCCTCGAGGTCCTCGACCTGCTCCAGAAGTTCAAGCCCAATGCTCCCCTGCCCCGCAATCACTGCCGCATCATCGAACGGGTGCAGAAACGTCCAGCCGCCCTCCGCGCTCAACCGTGTCGCTTCAGCAAAGGCCTCGTCATAATTCGCCCCATGCAGAATCACCTCCGCCCCGTAGCCGCTCGTTTTGGCGACCTTATTCAGCGGCGTCGTCTCCGGCATCACAATCCGTGCACGTATCCCGTGCGCTGACGCATGGTATGCAACAGCCTGCGCATGATTGCCCGCGCTCGCCGCGATCACTCCGCAGGCCTTCTCCTCGGGCCGCAGCGTCAGAATTTTATTCAGCGCCCCCCGCTCCTTGAACGCCCCGGTTCGCTGCAAATTGTCGAGCTTGAGAAAAACAGTCTGCCCAGTCAGTGCCGAAAGCTCGGCCGAATGCGGAGCCGGCGTGTAGGCGATACTGTCGCGAATCCGCCCGTACGCCGCCCTTACATCTTCCAGTGTGACAGCAAGCGAAAGGGCCGGCTCTGAACCGGGTGCAGCGGCGGGCGAAGACATGCTTCCAGTCTCGCCCAGTCTGCCGTTCTCTGCAAAACAAGTACGTGCAACGCAGGCAGCGCTGTCTTGCTAGCTCACCGCCTGTACCACTGCATGCGGCTCGCCAGGCGCGATTCGATACCCGCGCCAGCCGTAATAGATGATGAACAGATAGCAAAACATCGGCAGCGCCAGCGAGTGGTGAATGCCGAATCTGTCCGCCAAAGCTCCCATCATTACCGGGAACACCGCCGCGCCGACAATGGCTTGGATGAGCAACCCCGACCCGCGTCCAGTAAGCGGACCCAATTCAGCGACCGCTAGGGTAAAAATGGTGGGGAACATTATGGAATTGAAAAGCCCGACGCCAAGAATCGTGACCACGGCGAAGTGACCGGACCCAAGCAACGAGCACAGCACCAGCAATCCCGCACCAATCCCGCTCCACGCAAGCAGCTTGTTGGCCGCCACACGTTGCATGACCGCCGAGCCGATAAACCGCCCCACCATCATACTGGCCCAAAAAAGAGAAACCAGCTTTGCCCCTTGTTCTAAGGGCAGGTTGCCAATTGCGGGGTCAGCCAGGTATTTGGCCAGGAAGCTGCCAACGCTGACCTCTGCGCCGCAATAGATGAAAATGGCAATCGCTCCGAGGTAAAGATGAGGGTGATTCCACACGCTGTCTTGCTTGATATCTAAGCTCGCCGGGCGAAAGTCGCGCGTCACCTCCAAGCGTGGAAATCGGTAGAACGCAATCGCGAGTGCGAGAACGACGACTGCCCCGGCGATGACGAGATAGGGAGACTTGATGCTGGCGGCCTGATGGATGCGGCTGGCCGTGAGGGCTGCTCCCTGAAGCGGGGCGCCGCTTGTTGAGGCCGCGGTTACGCCGAGGATAAACACGCCGCCGACATAAGGCGCCACGGTATCTCCAAGGGTGTTGAAGGCCTGTGTCAGATTCAAGCGGCTCGATGCTGTTTCCGGGGGTCCCAGAATTGTGACGTACGGGTTCGCCGCGACCTGGAGTGTGGTAACACCGGCTGCCAGCACCACCTCCGCGACAAGAAAAAGCCAATAGGTCGCAATGGTCGCGGCCGGCACGAACAAGAGCGCGCCAACACCCATCGTGAGCAGGCCGATAACCATGGTGCGTTGATAGCCGACCCACTCGATGAGTTTGCCGGCCGGCTGCGCAAAGATGAAGTACGATCCGAAAAAGGCAAGCTGTATCAGCGCTGCCTGCAAGTAGCTCAGGCCGAAGATGCCCTGGAGATGCGGAATGACCGCATCATTCATGACGGTGCAGAAGCCCCACACAAAAAACAGCGTCGTCACCATCGCCATCGCGCTGTAATTGGTTGTACCCGTGGCATTGGCGCTGATCTTGCTGGTATTGCCTACGCTTGTAATCGCCATACGTGTCGTTTATCCCTCTCGCGGCGCCAGTTCCGTCCAAGCTGCCGCAAGCTGCTTCCTGCAGACTATGGCCGCACCGCGCCCCAATTGCCTTGGTTCACTGCCCGGGCAAGTGCTGCCGCGGCAAAGCGGGAGACCGACCTGATGCTACATGATATCGGCATAGTTTCGTTTTCCTTCAATGCACAACACGGTACCTTTGGGGTACACACAAGGCCCACTGCCCTTCCGGCTTAGGAGACAGTATCGCCTCGGCGCCTCCGCAGCCCCGTCCCGCCATCTGTGGCCCGCAAACTTGAAACTTTTACCCCGCCGTTCCGTCACTAGAGGTAGAGTGCGCCGCCGCTCCATGCCAAAATAGACGGAACAGGGAGGAAATCCGCGATGCCCCGCCCCACGCTCCTGAGCTCGCTTTTTCTGACAGCGCTGTCACTTCCCTCACTCTCGCTTTATGCCCAAAGCAGCACCGCCCCGCCCGCGGCCACCCCCCATGCCGCAAACATTCTCGGCACCGTTACCGCCGTTGGCAACGACACCGTTAGGATTCACGGACAGGGCGCGAATACAGCCGATCTATCCGTAACCATCACCCCGCAAACAAGACTCCTGAAAACCGCCCCCGGCGAAACCAGCCTGAGAAACGCAAGCCCCATGCAGCTCGGCGACCTGGCTGTCGGCGACCGCGTCCTGGTACGCCCGGCAAGCAACGGCGATGCCCAGCACCCCACGGCGGCCATCCTTGTCGCCATGAAGCAGGGTGACATCGCGCAGAAACACGAGCAGGAATCCACCGACTGGCAACAGCGCGGGGTCGCCGGCATCGTGCAGTCAGCCGATCCGGCCACCGGTATCGTCACCCTGCGAGCCCAGGGCGGCGCCCCTCCTCTCGCTGTTCACGTCACCGGAGCAACCGCCGTTCGGCGCTATGCCCCCGACTCCACATCCTTTGCCGACACCCATAAAGCGGCCCTTTCCGACATCCACCCCGGCGACCAATTACGCGCCCGTGGCGATAAAGACGCGACCGGCTCGGCCCTCACAGCCGAAGAAATCGTCACGGGTTCCTTCCAGAACATCGCCGGAACCGTCCTCGCGACCGACGCTGCGGCGAACACGATCTCTCTTACCGATCTGCAAACGAAAAAACCGCTCACGCTTCATCTCGAAGCGACCGCCCAGCTACGCAAACTGCCGCCGGAGATTGCCGCGCGTCTTGCCCATCGCGCCGGCACACCCACTTCGGGCAGCCCCGCACAAAACGCGACTGCGCATGAGCATGCTCCAGAAGGAGCATTGAGCGGAGCGCCTGCCGGCGGTGAAGCAAGACTCCGGGGCGGAACTGCAGCGATGCTGGAACGCTCCCCCTCCATCACCCTCGCCGATCTGAAAAAAGGCGACGCCGTTATGATCGTCGCCAGCGGCCCCGGCGCAATCCAGCCCACCGCCATCACGGTAATCGCCGGTGTAGAACCCTTGCTGCAGGCCTCACCAGAGGCAAGCGCCGGTCTCTTTTCGGCATCCTGGAATCTTGGCAGCAGCGGCGGCGAAGGAGGAGGAGCAGAACCGCAACGCTAGTTCCCCAGTCATCAATCTCTTACAGAATCGATCTCTGACAGAAAGATGTCATCCTGAACTCCTTAAATGGAAGGTGTCATCCTGAGCGAAGCGGGGGCGTTTGCGCCAAAGGATCTGCTTTCCTCGCGTGGACCGCACCAGCCGGATACACCAGCCGGATACACCAGCCGGATAAATAGATAGCCAATCATCAACGCCCAACCACACTGCCCTTTTGCACCACCCACTCGACTCTACGCGCCCCACTGGAGCCCCGTGAAACAAACGCACCGCGCCCTCTACACACTCTCCTTCCTGCTCGCCCTCGCGCCTGCCGCCGCCCTCCCGGCCCAGACCTCCCCACCCGTTGCCCGTCCCACCGCTCAGGCAAGCCCTGGCACTCTCCACGGCACCGTAGGCGACGTTTCAGGAGCCGTCATCCCTGGCGCCACCGTCAGCCTCACCGACGCCCAGGGCCACACCGTCGCCAGCGCCACCTCCACCGGCGACGGCAGCTACTCGATCGCGGCCGTACCCCCCGGCACCTACGTCGTTTTCGTCAACGCGCCCGGCTTCGGCCCCCTCAGCACCCCCGCCGTCACCATCGCCCCCGGCGCCAATAAACTCCTCAACGCCAAACTCGTCATCCAGGTCCAGCAGCAAAACGTGCAAGTCAACGCCGGCGCCCCGACAGTCTCGGTCGACCCGGACGCCAACGCCAACAGCGTCACCATCTCCGGCAAAGACCTCGACGCCCTCTCCGACGACCCCGACGAGCTCTCGAACGAACTCACCGCCCTCGCCGGCCCCGCTGCCGGCCCCTCAGGCGGCCAGGTCTACATCGACGGCTTCACCGGCGGCGAGCTCCCGCCCAAATCCGCCATCCGCGAAATCCGCGTCAATCAGAACCCCTACGCCGCCCAGTTCGACAAAATCGGTTTCGGCCGCGTCGAGGTCTTCACCAAACCCGGCACCGACAAGTTCCACGGCCAGTTCTATGCCCAGGGCAACGCCCGCCAGCTCAACACCGGCAACCCCTTCGACAAGAACCAGCTCCCCGCCTACAACAGCTACCAGTTCGAAGGCACCCTCAGCGGCCCCCTCGGCAAACAGGCTTCGTTCTTCGTTAGCGCCCAGCACCGCAACATCCAGGACGACTCCATCGTCAGCGCCTACCGCCTGCTCGGTGAAGTGAACGGCGACTTCGCCGCAGGCAACTTTGGCAACACCGCCGACTACACCAGCAACAGCGTTTATTTCAACGACGCCCTCAACACCCCCCAAAGCCGCACCAACATCAGCCCCCGCGTCGACATCCAGCTCACCGAGAAAAACTCCCTCCGCATTCGCTACGAGTTCGAGCGCAACGTCCAGAGCAACCAGGGCGTCGGCCAGTTCTCCCTGAGCTCCCAGGCCTACAACAGCACCTCCAGCGAAAACCAGATCCAGTTCGGCGACACGGAAGTTTTCGGCCCCCGCGTCATCGTCGAAACCAACGCCCGCGCCATCTACGGCCGGTCTACCCAGAGCCCCACCAACACGACCCCGCAGGTACAGGTACAAGGCAACCAGACATTCGGCGGCCAGACCGAGCAGTTCATCAGCGACCACACCGACCGCTACGAACTCTCCAACCTCACCGAGCTCGCCCTCAAAACCCACTCCATCTCGCTCGGCGGCCGCCTCCGCGCCACCCGCGAAGCCAACTCCGCCAACTCCAGCTTCAACGGCCTGTTCACCTTCGGCGCCCGCTCCTGCCCGTCTGCGGGCTGCCCCGTCGGCGGCGCCGCCAACCCCTGCCAGGCCAGGGGCGCCTCGGGCACCAATTGCACTCCGATCACCGCAGCCCAAAGCTACGCCGCCACCCTGCTCGGCCAGAACACCGGCCAGACTTTCCAGCAAATCCAGCAAGCGGGCGGCGGCCCCTCCCAGCTCGTCTTCGTCACCGGCAACCCCAAAGCCGCCGTCAACCTCATCGACGGCGCTTTCTTCTACCAGGATGACTGGAAGTACAAGCCCAACCTCACCCTCTCCTACGGCCTCCGCTGGGAAACCCAGAACAATATCCACGACCACAGCGACTGGGCCCCCCGCCTCGCCCTCGCCTACGGCCTCACCCGCCACGGCAAGCCCACCAAGGACGTCCTCCGCGCCGGCTTCGGCTACTTCTACGACCGCTTCGGCGTCGCTTCAGTCCTCCAAGCCGCGCGCGTCAACGGCATCGTCCAGCGCGAGGTCGTACTCCAGAACCCAACCTGCTATCTCCCCAACGGCCTCCCCAACAGCGCCACCGTGGAAGCCGAATGCGCCGCCAACTCGAGCGGCGCCACCTCGTCGGGCAACAGCAGCCGCTCCCCGGCGATCTATCAAATCAACCCCAACCTCCGCGCCCCCGCCAATATCCAGGAGTCCATCGGGCTCGACCACCAGCTCACCAAAAGCGCGACCCTGTCCGTCACCTACATCCACTCCCACGGCGCGCACGCCCTCAACACCATCAACGCCAACGCCCCCTACATGCCCACCTACAACCCCGCCCTCGGCAACATCTACCAGTACTTCTCCGAAGCGGTCTACAACCAGAACCAGTTCTTCATCAACGGTCACGTGCAGATCAGCCGCTCCCTCTCCGCCAATGGCTTCTACGGCCTCTCCTATGCCAGCTCCGACACCAACGGCGTCAGCAGCAACCCCTCCAACTCCCTCAATCTCAAGCAGGACTACGGCCGCGCCGGCTTCGACACCCGCAACCGCCTCTTCCTCATCGGCACCTACTCGGCGCCACACGACTACCGCATCTCCCCGTTCATCGTGGCCCAGTCCGGCACCCCGTTCAACATCACCCTCTCCCAGGACGAGAACGGCGATTCCTTCTTCAACGACCGCCCCTCGTTTGCAGCCGCAGGCGCCACCGGCACCAACATCGCCGCAAACCGCTACGGCACCTTCAACACAGCCCCCGCCGCCAACGCCGCGCCCATCCCGATCTTCTACGGCAACGGCCCTTCCCTGTTCACGCTCAACCTGCGCCTGAGCAAAACCTGGGGCTTCGGGCAGCGGCTACATAAAGAAGGTGACAACCAGGGGGGCGGCCCAGGCGGCCCAGGCGGCGGCAGGCCCGGAGGCGGCCGTGGCGGTCCCGGAGGCGGCCCTTTCGGAGGCAGCGGCAACACTGGCCGCCGCTACAACTTCACCCTTAACGCCCAGGCACTCAACCTGCTCAATATCATCAACTACGCCCCACCCACCGGCACCATCGACTCCCCCAACTTCGGCCAGTCCAATGCCCTTGCCGGCCACATCTTCTCCTCCCCCAACGGCTCCGCCGCGCGGCGCATCTTTCTGCAGGCAACCTTCGCGTTCTAAAGGGGAGAACCCGGTTTGCTGTCACGTACAAAAAGGTGCCGTCAATGCAAGTGCTGGGACCAGTAAAACGGACCGCCATTCGAAGTGATGGCACCAGCAAACACGATGGCACCAGCAAACGTTCTCACCCCCAAAACGGTGTCACTCAAAAACATTCCGCTCCAAAGAACGGTCATCCTGAACGTAGTGGCAGCGCTTGCGCCAAAGGATCTGCTTTGACCCTTCCCTATACTCCACCTATTCCTCACTTCAACCGAATCCCACCCGCCTCTCCAGCACGTGCGCGTCGTCAAACGCTGACAATTGACCCTGCATGCGCGTGCTCGTAGTCTGGAACTGCGAAATCGTTCTGCTGATCCACTCGGCACAGAGGGAACCATGGCGATCGAAACTGCATCGGGATTAGTGAAGGGCTTGCGCGAGGCAGTGGGGGACGTGCTGGCACCCGACATACGCGAGATCAAAGCGGATGTGCGCACCATTCGGGAGCGTCTGGACGCGATTGACAAAGGCTTCGACCGCCCCAAAGACCAGTTGAGCACCTGCCGCGACGTGCAAATGCTCAAAGAGCAGATGGCCGAATTACCCGCGCGGCAGCAGCCATCAGCCTGACCCGCAAAAACGAATCGTATCCTGTCGGCTGCTTATCAAAACATGTATCTCCGGCGGGCTTTCATTTACCGCCATCTTCGATTTGTCTGAGGACCCATGCCCGAACCCACCACACCCGCCCCCAAGGAAACCAAAGCCCAGCGCACCGAGCGCCTCAAGCTCGACAAAAATCCCTGGGAGGTCTTCGACGAGGTCCGCCGGTTCGCCCGCGAAGGCCGTTCCAGCGTCCTCCCGGAGTGGGCCTCCATCTACTTCAAATGGTGGGGCGTCTACACCCAGGGCGACGGCGCCGGCGTCACCGGCGGCAAAGCCGGCGAGGGCCTCGCCACCGACTACTTCATGCTGCGCATCGGCGCCCCCGCCGGCCAGCTCACCTCCGCCCAGCTCCGTACGGTCGCCAAGCTCACGGAGCTCCACGCCCGCAACATCGCCGACATCACCGTCCGCCAGAATATCCAGCTCCACTGGCTCACCATCCAGTCCCTCCCCGAAGTCATCGACGCCCTCAACGCAGCCGGCCTCTCCCCCAAAGGCGCGTGCGGTGACGTCGTCCGCAACGTCACCGGCTGCCCGCTGGCCGGCATCGACGGCCACGAACTCTTCGACGCTTCCCCCCTCGCTGTCCAGATCGCGCAGGAACTCATCGGCAACTCCGCCTTCTACAATCTCCCCCGCAAATTCAAAATCTCCGTCACCGGCTGCCCCATTTGGTGCTCCTACCCTGAAATCAACGACATCGGCCTGACCGCCACCCTGCGCCCTTCAGAAAACAGCCCAGAAAACGGACACGAGGAAGGCTTCACCATCCGCGTAGGCGGCGGCCTCTCCAGCGACCCCCACCTCGCCGTCAAACTCGACGCCTGGATCCCCAAGGACCAGGCCTTCGCCGTCACCCGCGTCATCACCGAAATCTTCCGCGACCAGCAGGGATTACGCGAAAGCCGCGACCGCGCCCGCATGAAGCACCTCTTCCTCAAGGAAGGCTGGACCGCCGAGACGTTTCTAGCCGAAGTGGAACGCCGTCTAGACTACAAACTCGACCCCGCCGCCCCTGAAACAGTCCCCGACGACGTCCTGCGCGACCACGTCGGCATCCACCCCCAGAAACAACCCGGCCTCAGCTACGTCGGCGCCTCGGTCCTGCGCGGCCGCCTCACCGGCGGCCAGCTCCACGCCGCCGCCGACCTCGCCGAACGCTACGGCTCCGGCCACCTCCGCACCACCGTCGGCCAGAACTTCCTCTTCATCGACATCCCCACCCCCCGCGCTGGCGAGCTTGCCCAAGAACTCGCCAAACACGGCATTAAAGTCGAAGGCTCGCAGTTCTGGCGCGGCGCCGTCGCCTGCACCGGTACGGAATTTTGCAAGCTCGCCATCACCGAAACCAAAGGCTTCACTCGCTGGCTCGTCGATGAGCTCGAAGAGCGCATCCCCGCCTTCGACCAGCAACTCCGCCTCCACGTCACCGGTTGCCCCAACAGCTGCGGCCAGCACTGGATCGCCGACATCGGCATCGAAGGGAAAAAAATCAAGCACGAAGGCAAACTCGTCGACGCCTACTATTTCTGCCTCGGCGGCTCCGTCGGCCAGTTTGCCGCCACCGCCCGCCCCGTCGGCTACCGCATCCCCGCCACCGAAGTCCCCGAAGCCATCGAGCGCCTGCTCAAAACCTACCAGGGCAAGCGCCTAGGCGAAGGCGAAACCCTCCGCGCCTATTTCGCCCGCCACTCGAATGACGAACTCCGCGCCCAGTTAGCCGGCGAACTCGTCTCCCCCGTCGAGCGCGACACAAGCGCCGGCCCCGCCCCGGCAACAGATATGTGAGGTGTCTATGGGGACTTATGACCAACTGAGTCCCCAACTTCCGCGCAACGTACATAGACCTGCAACTTACACAAGCTCGCAGCACAAAAATGGTGCCATCCTGAGCGTGGCCAAGAACCTGCTTCTCCGCACCCGCTCAACCGCTAGGCAATCCGCAAGCTGCTTCTAACTCAGCGATAAGTCACTTATGGAAGTACCGATGAGACCAACGCCAGCAGCACAAAAAATGGGTCATCCTGAGCGTAGCGAAGGACCTCCTTCTCCAACACTGCCCGCACCCGGTCAACCGCCAGGCAATACGCAAGCCGCTTCTAATTCAGGAATAAGTCACTTACGACAGTACCGATGAGAAAAACTCCATGAGCCTGCTCCCTATCTTCCTCAAACTCGACCGCCGCCCCTGCCTCGTCGTAGGCGCCGGCGAGGTCGCGACCGGCAAGATTGAAAGCCTCGTCGCCAGCGATGCACAAGTCACCGTAGTCGCCCCTTGGTCGCGCCCCGAAATCATGCGCCTAGCCGAACGCGGCGCCATCACCTGGCACCGGCGCGAGTTCCTCGATAGCGATATCCTGAACGAAGCCTCTGACGAACAAAACAAACAATTTTTAGTCGTCGCCGGCACCAATCACACCGCCGTCAACCAGCACGTGTACCGCCTCTGCCTCGCCGCCGGCATCCTCTGCAACGCCGTCGACGACATCCCCCACTGCGACTTCTACTACGGCTCCGTCGTCAGCCGCGGCGACCTGCAAATCGCCATCTCCACCGCCGGCGAAAGCCCCTCCGTAGCCCAACGCCTCCGCCACGAAATCGACGCCCAACTCCCCCACGACCTCGGCCCCTGGCTCCACTCCCTCGGCTACCTGCGCCGCGAAGTCCTCGCTGCCCACCCGGCTAGCGAAGACCGCAAGCTGCTACTGCAAACCCTCGGCACCCGCCAGGTCTGTGAATCCGCATACTGCCCATCCCGTCAGCTCGCGCTCCCTGCTGCTAAACCAGTCGCAAAGCCTGAACCGGCTTTTTCGACCGAGCCCAGACCGCGAACTGTCACGCCCGACACGAGCGTCAGCACCGTTATGCTGGTAGGCGCTGGGCCCGGCGACCCGGACCTGCTGACCGTCAAAGCAGCCCGCCTCATCGCCGGCACCAACCTGCTTCTGCACGACGACCTCGTCCCCGAACCCGTCCTCGCCCTTGCCGCTGCCTCAGCCGAAATAGTCAACGTAGGTAAGCGATGCGGCCGAGCCAGCGTCACGCAGGCGCAAATTCATCAGCTTATGATCAAAGGCGCGCGCGCAGGCCGCAACGTAGTCCGCCTCAAAAGCGGCGATCCGCTCGTCTTCGGTCGCGCCGGCGAGGAAATGGATGCCCTCCGCGCAGCCCACATCCCCTTCGAGGTAGTTCCGGGCGTCACCGCCGCCTCCGCCGCCGCCGCCGCTATCCCCTGCCCCTTAACAGACCGCCGCGCCGCCTCCAGCATCCTGCTCAGCACCGCCCACCACGCGGCTGAAGAGAATACGCACGAGAACGCCACCGTACACAACAACCCGGAACCCACCCGCATCGTCTACATGCCCGGCCGCGACCTCACGGAAATCGCCCGCCAGTGGCGCGAAGCCGGCCTCCCCGGTGACTACCCCTGCATTCTCGTCTCCCGCGCCGGCCAGCCCGACCAGCAAGTCACCCGCACCACCCTCAACCTGCTCCACGTCACCAGCCCCGGCCCCGCACCTACCCTACTCATGGGCGGCGAAGTCTTCGCGCAACACCCAGGAAACAAAGCTTCACCACGAGCAGACTTGTTATCCGATACACAACTCCTGTCAAGTACACGAACGGTGTCATCCTGAGCGCAGCGGTAGCATTTGGCCAGAGGATTTGCATTTGACCCACCCGACACCATCGTTGTTACCGCTACCCCCTTTACACTTCCCTGCTTTACTCCATGCACAAAAGAGGCCGCTTACGCGGCCTCTTTTGTGCATCGCTCAGTGCCTTACCCCACAGACAACACAGCTACCCCAACCCCTGAAATCGAAAGCCGCCCCTCCTCCACCGCAACCCCCGAATCCGACCCAAGCAGCAGCGTCACCCCATCATCCAGCGAAGCCGAGTACCCCGCCTCATCCAGCGTGAAAATCACCACAACCCCACCCCGCTGCATCGTAAACCACCGGTCCTCCTCATCGAAGTCCACATCCACCTGCTCCAGCACCCCATCCGTCAGCTCCCGCCGCGACTTCCGCAGCGCGATCAGCTTCCGGTACCACTCCAGCATGTTCGCATGCGGCCCCTCGCGCATCTCATCCCACTTCAACTTCGAGGCCTCCACCGTCCCTTCATGCTGCGGGTCAGGAATATCCTCCGGGTTCCACCCAAACGCCTCGAACTCCCGCTTGCGTCCCTCGGAAACAAGCCTGCCCAGTTCTTTGTCCTCATGATCCGTAAAGTACTGGAACGGCGTGCTAGCCGCCCATTCTTCCCCCTGAAAAATCATCGGTAAAAACGGCGCCAGCAGCGTCAGCGCCGCCGCAATCTTCGCGCGCGGCATATCCGTCAGGTGCACCAGCCGCTCCCCTTTCGCCCGATTCCCCACCTGGTCATGGTTCTGCGAGTACCCCAGAAAGTGCCAGCCGGGCAGGTTATGCACCGGCCGCCCATGCACCCGGTCGCGAAACTCCGAAAACTCCCCGTCATACACAAACACCTGCGACAACGCCTTGCCCAGATCCGCGAAATCCCCAAAATCCGCATAGTAGCCGCTTGTATCGCCGGTAAGCAGCGCCACCAACGCATGGTGAAAATCATCGCTCCACTGCGCATCAAACCCATACCCATGCGCTTCCGTTGACCGCACCAGCCGCGGATCATTCAGGTCGCTCTCCGCAATCATCACGTACGGCCGCCCCGTTTCCGCCTGCAAGGCATGCACCTCCGTATTGATCTGCTCCATAAAATTGATCGCCGAGCGATCGATATACGCGTGCACCGCGTCCAGCCGCAACCCATCCATGTGGTAATCCCGCAGCCACATCAGCACGTTATCGCAAAAGAAGCGCCGCACCTCAAACGAACCCGCGTCTTCGAAGTTGACCGCATCCCCCCACGGCGTCTTGTGCGCCGACGTAAGATACGGCCCAAACTTGCCCAGGTAATTCCCCGCCGGTCCAAAGTGGTTATAGACAACATCCATCACCACCGCCAGGTCTTTGCCGTGCGCCGCGTCCACAAACCGCTTCAGCCCGTCCGGCCCCCCGTACGCCCCGTGCGGCGCAAACAGGTCCACCCCGTCATACCCCCACCCGTTCTTCCCCGGGAACTCCGCAAACGGCAGCAGCTCAATATGCGTTACCCCCAACTCACGCAGGTAATCCAGCTTGCCAATCGCCGCATCGCACGTCCCCTCCGGCGTAAACGTGCCAATGTGCAATTCATAAATGATCGCGCTCTGAAAAGCCTTCGCATGAAAGCCCGCATCACTCCACGCAAACGCCCCGTGATCCACGACCCGCGAAGGCCCGTTCACCCCCTTCGGCTGATACGCCGACCGCGGATCGGGCAGCTCCTGCTCCTCCCCATCCAGCAGAAAAACATAATCCGTCCCCGCGCCGGCATCCTCCACCTGCGCGCTCCACCAGCCGCCATCGCCCATGGCCATCGCGTGCTTCTCGCCGTTCGTCTTTACTTCCGCCTTATCGGCCGCTGGCGCCCAAACTTTAAACGTGTGCATACTGTGCGTACACTCCCTGATTTACCTGCTGTGATTTACCGACTGTGATTTACCGACTGCGATGTACTACTGAGAGGACGAAGGCTGACTTGGCTCGCCTGCCTGCTCGCTGCCTTCGCCGGAAACGGTATTCGATGGGTGCGGATCGAGCTCCGGCGTACTCCCCGCCACCTCCTGCTCAGCCGCGGGCCTGGCTGCCCGGGTCCGCCGCTCGTGCCTGGCCCGCAACTGCTGCTCCCCGCCCTCCACATCGAAAATCGCATTCACCATCGCAATATGCGAGAACGCCTGCGGAAAGTTCCCCACCTGCCGCCCCTTCCCCGTGTCGTACTCCTCCGACAACAAACCCAGGTCGTTTCGCAACGACAACAAACGTTCCAGCAGCTTCCGCGCATCCGCCTCGCGCCCAATCATCTTCAGGCAGCTCACCATCCAGAACGAACACGCCAGAAACGCGCCCTCCCCCTCCGGCAAACCATCCGCTGACTTCCCCGTGTCATAGCGCAGCAGCAATCCATCCCGCATCAGCTTCGCTTCAATCGCCTCGATCGTCCCCTTCACCCGCGGATCGGTAGGGGGCAAAAATCCCACCTGCGGCATCAGCAGCAGCGACGAGTCCAACGCATCCCCGCCATACACCTGCGTAAACGCTCCAATCTTTTTGTTGAACCCCTTCTTACACACCTCGGCATGCACCTCGTCCCGCACCGCGCGCCACTCATCCAGCGGCACATCGCTGCCTGTGTGCTCGGCAATGGCAATCGCCCGGTCCAGCGCCACCCACACCATCATCTTCGAGTAAGTAAAATGCTGCGGCCCGCTGCGCGTCTCCCAGATACCCTGGTCCGGTTCTTTCCATACCTTCAGTAAGTGGCCAATCAATAACCCCTGTAAGTGCAGATCAACCTTGCGCGGCCCTTTAACACTGGCCAGCGCATGAAAAAAAGCATCCATCACCTCGCCATAGATATCCAGCTGTAACTGTTCCGCCGCCGCATTGCCAATGCGCACCGGTTTCGAGTTCTCATAACCGCTCAGCCACGTCGCCTCCCACTCCAGCAGGTTGCGCTCACCCGCGATGCCGTACATGATCTGCACCTGCTCCGGGCTACCCGCAATGGCCCGCAGCAGCCAGTCCTGCCACGCTTCGGCTTCCTTATAGAAGCCGCCATTCATCAGCGCCAGCAAAGTAAACGTCGAGTCCCGCAGCCAGCAGAACCGGTAATCCCAGTTACGCGGCCCACCCAGCGCCTCCGGCAGCGAAGTAGTTACCGCAGCAACTACTCCGCCGGTCGGCCGATACGTCAATGCCTTCAAAGTAATCAGCGACCGCTGCACCGCCTCCGTATAGCGCCCGACCGACGTACACTTCGATGCCCACTCCGCCCAGTAGCGCTTCGCCTCTTCCAGCTCAACATCCGGGTCGATCTCCGCAGGTTCAGGTTCGGCCGAGTGCGCATACGAGAGCGTCAACCACACATGCTCCCCTTCGCTTACCGTAAAGTCGCTCACGGTTCTCTCGTCCTTCCCGTGCGTCTGCAGGTTCGTCCGCAGCACCATCATGTGCGGACCCGCAATCGCGCGCACAGCCCGCGCCTCGCTTGTCACCCACGGAATGGAACGCCCATAGTCAAACCGAATGCATAACTCGGTATGCATGGCCGCTTCGCCCTGCACGCACTCCACCTTGCGCGCTATGTGTGAGTGGTCCCCGCGCGACGGCATGAAGTCCGTAACACACACGATATCCTCCCCGCGCGTCCACTTTGTCTCCAGCACCAGGGTCTGCGGCAGATAGCGCCACGTCGCCTCCCACGCTTCTTCGTCCGGGGCAGGCGCCGCGGGCGCAATCAACCAGCGCCCATTCCCTTCATCCCCCAGCAGCGCCGCAAAACACGCGTCCGACGCAAAGTTAGGCCAGCACAACCAATCGATCGACCCGTCCTTGCCCACCAGCGCCGCCGTTTCGCAGTCGCCGATCACCCCATAATCCTCTATCCGCTGCGCCATTGATGACTCCGCTCCCCCGAGAACCGCCCTCAAACGGTGAGATGCACCGGCATCGAAAAACAGGCGCGCACAAACAACACAGGCCCACTTTGAAAGTGGGCCTAGTCTACAAACAGCAGAAGCAGAGTTGCTTCCACGTACAAGAATTCAAATACAAGAAGAGGCGTACATAAAGAAGAGGTGTCATCCTGAACGTAGTGGTAGCGCTTGCGCCAAATGATCTGCTTTTGACCTACCCCGCACTTCCACCAACCTTCCCTACTCCCACTCAATGGTCCCCGGCGGCTTTGAAGTCACGTCATACACCACCCGATTGATCCCCCGCACCTCATTCACAATCCGGTTCGAAATCCGCCCCAGCACCGCGTACGGCAGCTGCACCCAGTCCGCCGTCATCCCGTCCTCCGAGTGCACCGCCCGAATCGCACACGTATACGCATATGTCCGCTGATCTCCCATCACCCCCACACTCTTTACCGGCAGCAGCACGGCAAACGCCTGCCATATCTCCCGATACAGCCCCGCCGCCTTGATCTCGTCCACCACGATCGCATCCGCCTCCTGCAAAATCGCCACCCGCTCCGGCGTCACCTCACCCAGGATCCGCACCGCCAACCCAGGCCCCGGAAACGGCTGCCGCCCTAGAATGTCCTCCGGCATTCCCAGGTCCCGCCCAATCCGCCGCACCTCATCCTTGAACAAATCCCGCAGCGGCTCGATCAGCTTCAGCCTCATCCCCTCCGGCAGCCCACCTACATTGTGGTGGCTCTTGATCGTATGCGAAGGCCCATGCACGGAAGCCGACTCGATCACGTCCGGATAAAGCGTCCCCTGCACCAGGAAGTCAATTCCGGAGTGCCCCGACCCCTCCCCCGTCCCGCCGGAGCCCTCCGCAATCCGCGCCGCTTCCTCATCAAACACTTCGATAAACTCGCGCCCGATCGCCTTGCGCTTCGCCTCCGGATCGCTCACCCCGGCCAGCCTGGCCAGAAAGCGCTCGCTCGCGTCCACCGCGACCAGATTCAGCCCCAGCGTGTGCAGGTTCTCCTGCACCTTCCTGAACTCGTCCTTACGCAACACGCCATTGTTCACAAACACACAAGTAAGCCGATCCCCAATCGCCCGAGCCACCAGCACCGCCGCCACCGACGAATCCACACCGCCCGAAATCGCGCAGATCGCATGCCCCTCGCCAACCCGCGCCCGGATCGTCGCCGTCGTCTCCTCGATAAAGTGCCGCGGTGTCCAGTCCGCCGTCGCCCCGCATATCCGCAGCACAAACGACCGCAGCAGCTCCGCCCCCCCCGTTGTATGCTGCACCTCCGGATGGAACTGCACTGCCCAGATCCGCTCCGTCGGGTTCGCAATCCCAGCCAGCGCATTCGCGGTCTTCGCCGTCACATGGAAGCCCGGCGGCAACTCCAGCGCCTCATCCCCATGCGACATCCACACCCGCATCGTCGCCGGCAGCCCCGCAAACAAAGGGTTTTCCAAATCGATCAGCGATACCTCGGCATCCCCGTACTCCCGCCGCGCCGCGGGCCGCACCGTGCCCCCCAGGTGATGCACAATAAACTGCAACCCGTAACAGATACCCAGAACCGGCAGCCCCATCCGCAGCACAGCGGGATCGGCCTTCGGCGCATGGGCGTCATACACCGACGAAGGCCCTCCCGAAAGAATGATCCCGCGCGGCTCCAGCGTCTGAATTTCCGCGAGCGAAGCCGTACACGGCAGCACCGCCGAAAACACATTCAATTCGCGAATCCTGCGCGCAATCAGCTGCGTATACTGCGAGCCGAAATCAAGGATGACGATGGAAGAGGAAACGCTTGCCGTGGTATCCACGTCCTCAGTCTAAAGCCTCATCCGCGTAGGAAACGCCTGCACCGGCAACGCGTCTATCGAACCAGCCGGACCGGATCAGCCCGCAGCACCCGCACTACCCGCAGCAGCGTGAACAGTATCCCGAGCCGCGCGGCATCGGCCGCCACCAGCGGCAGCAGTGACAGCACCGACCACCACACCACCATCGGCCAGCCCTTCTCGAACGGGGTCGGAAAGAAAGTACACACGACCAGGATCAGAAACAGCACCAGCCGCGCCCGCCGCGCCGCCTTCCGAAAACCCTTCGCCTGCCGTACGGTGGACCCGCCATACCAGCGCCACGCCTGCCCATACGCCTGCCCAAACGGTAGCGGCTCCAGCAGCCCAAGCGCCATCGACAACACCAGACACCGGGCCAATCGCGGCCAAACTGAAAGCAGCACACCCGTCCCCGCCGCGACCAGCGCGCCATACAGCAGCAGGTTCGGCGTCTCGCCCCCCAGCGCCACGGCCGAGGCAAACCGCATCAGCCCCACCCAAAGCCCCAGCACGGCAAATAACAAACAAAGCCGCAATCCCTCGCAGGTAGCCAGCAGAAACGGCCGACGCAGCAACCGGGCGTCATACCGCGCCAGCACAGCCCCACGCCCCAGCGCAAACGCCAGCACCCAGCAAAACACCATCAGCGGCGCCAGCCCCCAGGCAGCCCGCTCCACCGGCGGCCGAAGGATCCCAACCGCGGTCCCAACCATGGCCAAAAACTGCGAAGGCTGCTGCAACACGCTATCCGCCGAGATCGCCAAAATCCCGCTCACCCGCAAAGCCGGTAACGACGACGCCCAGATACGCGACGCATCCCAGGCCGCCAGCCCCAGCAGGCACCCCCCGCAACCCCAGCGCCAAAGCAGCTCCCACACCAGCAGCCCCGGCCGCTGCCGCAGCTCGGAAAACAACCTCACCTCTCCGGCGATCGACGAAGGGGAAGTGCTCATCCGCAATCTCCCTCCCTTCCGTCCCTACCCGGCACAAACGCCCGTGAGTATCACGATCCCCTCACTGGAATATCATCCTGAGCTCCCCCACAGGGGTCATCCTGAGCGAAGCAAGCCAAGGACCTGCTTCCCCACGCATTCACTACGCAACCAACTGGGTGCCCCACAACTCGCATTTGAAATGGGGGTTCCACTCCAGTGTCCTATTTCTAAAGTTTGCACAATGAACCGGTGCGGTCCTGGAAACCAGTGTCATCCTAAAACCCGGTGTCATCCTGAGCGTAGCGGTAACGCTCCACGCCAAAGGATCTACTTTTTACGACGTTGTGGGTGAATCCCGAGTCTCGTACTCATCTCTCCCCACCCACATCACCGCACCACCACATTCACCAGCTTCCCCGGCACCACCACCACTTTCACCACCTGCTTACCCGCCAGCGCCGCCTGCACCTTCTCATCCCCCAGCGCCGCCTCGCGCAGCGCAGGCTCCCCCGCATCCGCCGCCAGCCGCACCACCGTCCGCAGCCTGCCGTTGATTTGCACCGGCAGCTCCATCTCATTCTCCCGCGCCAGCGCTTCATCAAAACGAGGCCAGGGCGTCCGCAGCAGGCTTCCCTCCTCGCCCAGCACCGACCACAACTCACACGCAAGATAAGGCGCAAACGGCGCCAGCAGCAGCACCAGCCGCGTGAGCACATGCCTCGTCACCGAAGGCACGATCTCCCCCGAGGCAAATGCCCCATCCGCCGCCGTCACGACATTCATCAATTCCATAACCGCCGCGATACACGTATTGAAATGCCACCGATCGTCAAAATCCTCCGTGATCTTGGCAATCGTCTGGTGCAGCTTGCGCAATACGTCCCGCGCCGCCGGGCCAGCCTCTTCCGCCCCAAACTCCCGCGAGGCCCCGGCCGCGCTCGGCGCATGCCGCAACACGAACCGGTACACCTTCGCCAAAAATCGCGACACCCCCGCAACCCCATCCTCCTGCCACTCCAGATCCCGATCCGGCGTCGTCGCAAACAGCGAGTACATCCGCGTAGCATCCGCCCCATACCGCCCAATCATCTCGTCCGGCGAAACCACGTTCCCCTTCGACTTCGACATCCGGGTGCCGTTCTTCAGCACCATCCCCTGCGTAAACAGCCGCTCCACCGGCTCCCCATTCGCAACCAGCCCCATGTCGCGCATCACCTTCGTCCAGAACCGCGAGTAGATCAGGTGCAGAATCGCATGCTCCACCCCCCCGATATACTGGTCGATCGGGAACCAGTAAGCCGCCGCCGCTCGATCAAATGGCGCGGACGCATCGTGCGCACTGGTATAGCGATAGAAATACCAGCTCGAATCCACAAACGTGTCCATCGTGTCGGTCTCGCGCCGCGCCGCCCCACCGCACTTCGGGCAGCTCGCGTTCACAAACTCCGGCACCTGCGCCAGCGGCGACCCACCCTGCTGTGTAATCGGGATGTTCTCCGGCAGCAGCACCGGCAACTGGTCGTCCGGAACCGGCACAATCCCGCACGAGGCGCAGTACAGCATCGGAATCGGCGTCCCCCAGTACCGCTGCCGGCTCACCCCCCAGTCCTTCAGCCGATACGTCACCGTAGCCCGACCAAACCCGCCACGCTCCGCCTCCGCGCTCAACTGCTCCCGCGCCACAGCGCAATCAAGCCCGCTCCAGGGCCCGGAGTTCACCAGCACCGCGCCTTCGTCGGAGTCAGCCAGCACCGGCAAAGCACTCTCCGCGCCCAGTTGCGCGCCTGATTGAGCAACCGGCACCTCCACCACCGCCCGCACCGGCAGCCCATACTTCCCCGCGAACTCCCAATCCCGCGCATCATGCCCCGGCACGCTCATAATCGCGCCCGTCCCGTAATCCGCCAGGATGTAGTTAGCAATCCAAACCGGCAGCAGCTCCCCCGTAAACGGGTTCCGCGCATAGTGCCCGGTAAACGCCCCATGCTTCTCCATGGCAGCCATGGCCCCGGCCTCGCGCGCCGCCCGCTGCTGCTCCAGCATCACGTCCACCTCGGCCCGCAGCGCAACATCCGTCCGCGCCCACCCCAGCACCAGCGCATGCTCCGGCGCCAGCTGCACGCTCGTCGCCCCGTAGATCGTGTCCACCCGCGTCGTAAACACAGCAATCGTCTCGCCGGTCAGCGCAACTCCATCGCCCGGCAAAATCGCCTTGCCCTCGTCCGTCCCCCCATCCGCCTCCCCGCTAGACGCCCCGCGCGCCCCCGCCACAGCAAACTCCAGCTCCGCCCCATCGCTGCGGCCCACCCAGTTCCGCTGCATGGTCCGCACCTTCTCCGGCCACTCCCCCAGCCCGTCCAGCCCATCCAGCAGCTCCTGCGCGTAGTCGCTCGTGCGCAGAAACCACTGCTCCAAATTCCGCAGCTCGACAATCTGCTCGTCATGCCGCCAGCAGCACCCGTTCACCACCTGCTCGTTTGCCAGCACCGTCGCGCACTCCGGGCACCAGTTCACCTTGCTCTGCTTGCGATACGCCAGCCCCCGCTCATACATCCGGATAAAGAACCACTGGTTCCACCGGTAGTACTCCGGCAGGCACGTCGTAATCTCATTGCGCCAGTCATAGCCAAAACCCAGCCGCTGCATCTGCCGCTTCATCGCGGCAATGTTGTTGAGCGTCCACTCCCGCGGCGGCGTCCGGTTCTTGATCGCCGCATTCTCCGCCGGCAACCCAAACGCATCCCACCCCATCGGGTGCAGCACGTTGTACCCCCCCATCCACTTGTACCGAGCCAGCGCATCCCCAATCGCATAGTTCCGCACATGCCCCATGTGCAGCTGCCCCGAGGGATACGGCAGCATCTCCAGCACGTAATACTTCGGCTTGCCGCTGGTGACAGGTTCGGTCGCGTAAAGCTCCGGGTCAGCAGCCCAGCGCTCCGCCCACTTCGACTCCAAGGCAGCGGGGTCATACCGAACTTCTTGTTCCAAGCGTTCTGTGCTTGCGGCGTCTTGCATCGACATGGCGGTCCAGTTCAGTCCAGTTTGGGAGAATGTCAAGCTATTTTAGTGTGGTGAGTCGCCAGTTCGTTTACAAAAGATGTCATCCTGAGCGGAGCAGGCCAGCCTTACCGGCCTGCGTAGTCGAAGGATCTGCTTTTCACGACGATATGGGTCCATTCCAACCCTCGAATACTGCAACGAACTTCAGCTCCACCATATAAGTCGTATCCCATTCCAGCCGCCCCTGTCACTGCGCTTACCGCGAACCAACCGCATACAACCCCCGCAGCGCCCGCACATTCTTCTCGGCATCCCCCGGCTCCTCCACCGGCGTCTCCGCAATAAACGCACAGTGCGCAAACCGCGCATCGTTCAACAACCGCCGAAACGGCCCCGCCCCAATCATCCCCTCGCCAATATGCTCATGCCGGTCCAGCTTCGACCCCCGCGCCGCCTTCGCATCATTCACATGCCAGACCCGCACCTCCCCCAGCCCAATCGTCTTCTCCACCAGCCCGACCGTCCCCTCCCACCCGCCCTCGCTCACAATGTCATACCCGGCAACGTGCGTGTGACACGTATCCAGGCAAACCCCCACCGGCAAATGCACCCGCAGCAGCTCCACCAGCTCCGCCACCTGCTCCAGGCTCCCGCCGAGGGAAAAATCCGACCCGGCCGTATTCTCGATCAGCAGCTGAAACGCCGTATCCCCAGGCTTCGCAGGACCGAAATCCAACCCCTCCACCGCCCGCTCAATCCCCGCCGCAGCCCGGCGCAGCCCCTCCTCCCGCGTCAACCCTTTCCACGACCCAGGATGCAGAACCAGAAACTCCGCCCCCAGCGCCAGCGCCCGCTCCACCTCCCCGCGAAACGCCACCGAAGACTTCTCCAGCACATCCCCATTCTGCGAAGCCAGGTTGATCAGGTAGTTCGCATGCACCACGACCGGTCCCACGTCATGCTCCGCCCGCAGCGACCGCATCCTCGCCGCCACCTCCGGAGCAATCGGCGCAGCCCGCCACATCCGCGGGCTCGAAGTAAAAATCTGAAACGTATTCGCCCCCACGGCAACCGCCCGCTCCACCGCCGTGTGTGCGCCCCCCGCGGTAGACAAGTGAATGCCAATCCGCTTCTGCCCCGGTTTCGTAGGTTTGCTCATACTTCCAATTCTAGTTTGGTGAATCGTTAGAGCAGAAGCAGAGTTGCTGTCCTGTACCAAAAGAGGTGTCATCCTGCAGAGGTGCCATCCTGAGCGCAGCGGTAGCGCGCGCCATAAGGATCTGCTTTTGACCCACGCCCCACCATCGTTGCAAACCCCTAACTCCGGAGAAATCGTGTCATTCTGAGCGCAGCGGAGGTGCTTGTGCCGGGTGCCGGTGCCCCACATCTCGCCTTTGAGATGTGGGTTCTTCGCCCATCACAAAACTGCAATCCTCCGCGGCCAACCAACCCGAATCCGCCCGCGTGTACAGTGAAGACGGACCGCCCCAGCATGACAACTCTCATCACCGCCGCACAACTCCTCACCGATAACGGCTTGATCGCCGACCCCATTCTTGTTCTTGAAAATACCGTCATCACCACCCTCACCACTCGCGCCGCAAGCGATCTCCCGCAAGCCACCATCCACCACCACTACCCCGGCGCCACCCTCGCCCCCGCCTTCCTCGACGTCCACACCCACGGCTGCTGCGGCCGCGACGTCATGGAGGCCACCCCCGACGCCCTCGACACCGTCAACCGATTCCTCGCTCAACACGGCGTCGGCGCCTACCTCCCCACCACCATCACCGCCCCCCACGACGTTACCCTTCGCTCCCTCGCCGGTCTGGCGAAACTGCTGGCCCGCCCAGCAAAGCCGGGCCAAGCACACCCCCTCGGCATCCACCTCGAAGGCCCCTTCCTCTCCCACGCCAAACGCGGCGCCCACCCCACGCGCGACCTCCTCGAGCCCTCCATCCCCTTCTTTGAGGCCATGTGGCAAGCCGCCGAAGGCCGCATCACCCTCATGACCCTCGCCCCCGAGCTCCCCGGCGCCATCGACCTCATCGCCCACGCCGTAGCCCGCGGCGTCCAGGTCTCCATCGGCCACAGCGACGGCTCAGCGGAAGACGCCCAGGCGGCAATCACAGCCGGGGCAGTCTCCGCCACCCACACCTTCAACGCCATGCGCCGCCTCGACCACCGAGAACCCGGCATCCTCGGCGCCGTCCTCACCACCGACACCCTCTATGCCGAGCTCATCTGCGACGGCCTCCATACCGACCCGTCCATGGTCCAGCTCTTCGCCCGCGCAAAGCCCTCCCATCGCGCCATCCTGATCACCGACGCCATGAGCGCGGCAGGCATGCCCGACGGCACCTATAAACTCGGTGAGCTCGACGTGCGCGTCACCGCCGGCCGCGCCATCACCGGCGAAAACACCTTGGCCGGCTCCACCCTCACCCTCGACACCGCCATCCGCAACTACCGGCAGTTCGCCCAAATTTCCCTCGCCGAAGCCCTCCACGCCGCCACGCGCAACCCCGCCCGCATGGCCCGCCTCGACGCAACCGTCGGCATCCTCGCCGAAGGCCGCCCCGCCAACCTCAACGTCCTCTCACCCTCCGGCCAAATCCTGGCCACCTACCTCGCCGGCGTCCCCGTCGAGCGCTCACCCTTAGCTAACTCCTGAATCGCCAGACTTCGGAGAATGCGCCATCAGCTACAAACTTTTGGTGAAGGTGCTCTGACCTATTGATGGAGGCACACTGACCCATTGGTGAAGGTGCGCTGACCCATGATTGAAGGTGTCTGCTGGCCCACTAAAAAGGTGTCATCCTGAGCGAAGCGGTAGCGCTCCGCGCCAGAGGATCTGCTTCGGTCCAGGAGATCGAAGCGACTCCCACGCCCCTAGAAGCGCTATCGAAACTGCTTAACGCACAGTTCACTCTTGTCAATCCCCTATCCGAGGCACGGATCGACGCATGCACAGGACTTTGGCAACAACCCCGCATGCTGGCCCCTCCCCGAGGCTTCCAAATGTCAATCCCCCATCCGAAGCACATACAGCCCCCAAACATCACCGAAGTACTCTTGACACTGCATACTTATGCACCACCCTGCATATTCCCCATTTCGGCACTGCCGGAATGCGCCAAAAAACACCGCTTTTGCGCCCCTTTTTGACCACATTTCAACCCTTACCGCACGCACGCCGCTCTTACAGCGCAAGCAGGCCGAAGCCTCAAGATCACCCTCCACGCATGCGACCCGAACCCATCCGAGCACCTCTACCGCTCGCCCTTCAGCGCCGGCGACAGCACGCTCGCACTTCCATCCACCGGCGGGTGCTCCAGGCCCAGGATCTCCGTGATAAACGGGTAAACATTGATGTTTTCAAACGGCTTCAGCACCACCCCGCCCCGCACGTCCGGCCCCTCCGCATAAAAAATAGCCCGCATCTCCGCGAACTGCCGCGGGTCGTAGCCATGCGCGCCCGCGCTCGGAGCCGGGTCGAGCTGCCCCGCTCCCGGCCCATGCGCGCGAATGGCTACCGGAGCTACCGGCACAATTACCGGGTCGCCCTCCCGCGCATTGCTGTTGTAGTGCAGTCCCTTCGGCACATCCGCCCGGCGATACACCGCGAAGCGCCCGTCGGCGATCTTGAGCTGCTGGTAGGCCTTCTCGGCATCGTCATCATCGTTCGCATATAGCAGGCCCCCCGCTGTCTTGAACCGCGCCAGGTCCGCGTATGTGTCCAGGTCGATCCAGTCGCCTTCCCCCTTGATTATCCCGTGATCGCTCACGACGACCAGATTTACCGGCAGATGCAGCCCAGCGATGCCGGCGCGCAGCTTGCCGACCATTGCGTCCACTTGGGCAACAGCAGCGCGGGTCTGCGGACTATCCGGCCCATACCCATGCCCGGCATGGTCCACATCGGCGAAGTAGAGCGTAATGAAGTGCGGACGCACCGACCCAGGCAGGCGAAGCCAGTCGAGCACCTGCGCGACCCGCGACCCATTCGGCATCGCATCGTCATAATGCAGGTAGTACGAAGGCCTCACGCCATCAATCGCCGCCTCGGAACCCGGCCAGAAAAAACACGCGGCCCGCATACTCTGCTGTTCCGCCAGCACCCATAAGGGCGTCCCTCCATACCAGCTCCCGTCGCCGCTCGTTTGGGGATCGTTGAAACTGTAGCGCTTCGTGTGGTCTTCGTTATAAAAGCTCATGGCGACAATGCCGTGGTGCTCCGGGTACAGCCCCGTCACCAGCGTGTAATGGTTCGGAAAGGTAGTGGACGGATACGACGGAATCATCCCGTCCGGTGCACTCGCGCCGTGCGCCGCGATCGCCAGCAGGTTCTTGGCGCCATACTTCTTCGCGTAGTCCCAGCGGAAGCCGTCGAGCGACACCAGCACCACGTAGTGCTTCCGCTCCTGAAGCAGCGCGTTCGGGCCATGGTCCACCTGAACCACCGGAGCAGCCTTTTGGGCACGCACACCAACGCAAAACAGCAGCGCGGCCAGCAGAGCAAGAGCGATAGCCTGCCTTTTCATGGGTTCCGCCTCAGCGCAACAGCAAGGCTTGCGCCGCTACGATGAGCCCCAGCGCTCCAAAAATCATACCCAGCCCCCAGTACACGCGCAGCCTCGTCAGCAACGTGATCGAGGTGATGACCAGTCCAATCTCGAGCAGGGCCTCCCCCAGGTCGAAACGCCCGGCCTTTCGCTCCGCCCGCTCCACTTTCTCCTCGAACCCGCGCGCGATCTCCTGCTCCCCCTCCAGATCGCCGGCCCACTTGCTCATGTGCGCCTTGTAGGTCGCAACCGTCTTTTGCGCGCCCCCATCGTCGCGCAGCGCCAGCGTGCTCAGCAGGTCCACGGCAAGCTGGGTATCGTTCTGCCGAATCTTCTTTGCCTGGTACAGGTTCCACTGATCGCTGGCCCGGGCCTGCATCAGCACAGCCTCGGTATGCGTCCGATGCCCCATCACGGTCACAATGGCCACCAGAACGGCCAGGACGGCCATGCTGAAACTGACATACTTCTGCTCGTGCCCTCCGTGCTCGCCCTCACCCCGCGCATGCTCGTGCTGCTCGTGCAGTTCCTGTAGCTCATTCGGTTCCATACGCCGGCCCTCCAGGCACGCAGGACCATTCTAGGCCGTCGGCGCACTGACAGCGGGCACTCCAACCTGTTCACCGCGCGGCGCAAAAAAGAAGGCGTTGAGCAAGAAGCCCAACGCCTTTCGGTAAAACTCTGCTGGCGAACTTTACTTGCGCACCTTACTTATTAATGGTGCCGTTCAAGCCGTTCGGGAAGAACGCGCCAGGCGTAGCGGCGCTGCCGCCGTACACGATGTTGAGGACCTGCGTCGTGGTGCGAGCAAAAGCAATCGCATTCACGTCCGCATCGACGATCGACGCACTGCCATTCGCACCGACGCCGTAGTCATCGGCAGTCGCAGCGCCGCTGAGCTTCGCGCGCGTATTGGCGATCATCTGCGAATACCCCTGCGCCGTGGCGCCGGCCGCGTAAATACGCGTCCGAATGCTTCCTGCGTGATAGGCCTCGACCGCGAGAATGCCGGCCGCCGCGTCCAGGTACGTTCCGTTTGAAATCGACGCTGCCGCTCCGTGGTACGCCGTGACTCCGACGTCCTCGAAGATGAACGCACCAAGCAGGAAATTGGTTTCACTTGCGAATGGGTCAAAGGTCGAAGCATTCGGGATACCGGCCGCCGTGGCCAGTGCTTGAAAGCTTGCCATCAGGTCGATGTTCGGCATCGCGACCGCAGCCGAGCCGAGCGCCCCCTGCAGGAACTTGACGTGATTCCGCTCTTCCTGCGCCGTTTCCATGGCATAGGCCTGGAGAACCTTCGTGGTGAACGGCACTTTAGGGTTGGTCTTGACCGAGACCTTCCCGGCAGTACCGACGCCACTGATCGAGCCGCCAATGGAAGCGTCATCGATCGTCACACCAGCGGTAGCGAGCGTATAGAATTGCGCTTCCAGATACTCCAGGTTAAGCGCGAAGTTTAGAATGTCGTTGTCGGTGACCGCGGCCTGCGCGCTTGCATTGCGGCTCAGCGCCAGACCAGCCAGCGCCGCGCCGCCCATCAACAGGGCCGAGCGACGGCTGCGTTTCGATTCTTCCAGTTGCGCTTGCATTTCTGCTACGTTTTCCACGAAATCTCCTTGCGCGTTGCGGCTGCCTTAGAACGCCGACGCTGTGATGTTGCCGTTCAAACCATTCGGGAAGAAACCGCCCTTGGACACCACGCCCGACGTCGCATTCAGGTACACGATGTGCAATACCTGGTCCGTCGTACGGTCGTAGGCGATTGAGTTCGAGTCCGCGGCAACAATGGCGCTGCTCGACACCGGGGTCTCAGCCATGCCGCTCGACGCGATGGTGACCGAAGCACTGGCCTTGCCGCGCAATGCGGAAATCTGGTTCGCGTAGGTGAGGAACTGCGCAGTCGCCGGCACAGCGCCGAGATACGCCAGAATCGTGCGAATCTCGCCTGCGTGGTACGCCTCGGTCGCCAGAATGCCTGCAGCCGCCGTCAGGTATCCTTTGTCCTTGATCAGTTTCGCGGCACCGTGATAGGCCGTCACACCCACGTCCTCAAACGTGAACGCGCCGACGATGAAGCTGTTCTCGTCCGCGAACGCATTGAACGCGGCCCCGATACCGGCAGCCATGGCGGCCGCGTTGAACGAGCCGGTCAAGTCGATCGCCGGCCGGTCAACCGCGGCCGAGCCGAGCGCCTTGCGCAGAAACTGCACATGCAGCATCTCGTCATTGGCGATTTCCATTGCGTAGGCCTGAATCGCGGGAGTGGCGAAGTTGACCTGCGCCCCACCCGTGACCGCGCCCGGCTTCGCACCGATATCGGCGGCGGCAAGACCCGTGCCGTTCACCGCGCGCAGGTAAAACTCCGCCTCGAGATACTCGAGATTGAGCGCGAAATTGAGGATGTCCGTGTCGTTGTAGATGGTCGGTGCTGGAGTGGCGGGGTTCGCATTCGAACCGCTGTTGTTATTGCTGCAACCGGCCGCGAGCGATACTGCCGCCGCTGCCCCCACGCCCGCGCTCACGCCGGAGATAAACTTGCGGCGCGAAACCTTGTTCCCCATTACATTCTGTACTTCGTTCTGCGTCACTGCCTTTAGATTGTCCATAACCTTCTTTTTCAACCTGTGCGATGGAGTCACACCGTTGTGTTGGAAACGTTCTGCTTTCCACTATGGATTGCTCGGAGGCAAAGAAAAAGGGCTGTCCCCAAAAAGGACAGCCACTCTACATTACGAAGGTACTTGCGGAATTACGAAGGTACTTGCGGATCAGGCAGGTGAGCCGGCAAGCAGAATCGGCAGCGTCGGCGTTGGGGATCCGCCGATCGGCTCCACTGTGATCCCAAAGGCCTTCGCGGCTACCGCACCGCGCAGCGAAGGCACCAATAGGCTCCCGTTGCCGTGCGCATCGGGCCGGAACGTGCCCGCTGCTACAGGCTTGCTTCCGTCCGCCGGGATGATCCACAGCTCGTAAACCTTCTGCGCCTGCAGCGGAGCGAGATTGCTTGCCAGCAGCAGCAGCGTCCCGCTCGTCTGCTCATATGTGGCCTTGGCCGTGGGCGTTGTTGCCGCCTTCGGTACAGTCAGGTTCACGCGTACCGCGGCAGGGTCGGTAAGCGTTGAGAGTATGTGGCGCGCCCTCTCTTCATTTGCCTGCAGCCTTGCCGTTTGCTGACTCTGCGTTGCCAGTGCGGAGCGCAACGCATCGCGATCCTGCTTAAGTCCTACCGCGACCACAACCGCCGCCGCCGCCGCCGCCCACCCAGTCCATGACAATACGCGAACAGCACTCGTTCGCCTCTGTTTCTTTCCAAGGGGCACAGGTTCAACGGGCACGGGACCCGCCGCATACGTACTCAGTGGCGCCCGTACAGTGATTGAAGACGATGTTTCTTGCTCGCCGTTCAAGCTGGTGAGAAAGCGCTCGCTCGCGCCCTCAGGAACCGCGACAGGCTCAACAGCCAGCGCATAAGTAGCCAGATCCTCGCGCACCTGCTTCAGTTCTTCACGACCCTCCGCGCATCCCTCGAGATGTTCGCGAATAACGCTCGCGTCTTCCTCGCTGAGCAGCAGCAGCGCGTACATGGCCAGATCTTCAACTTCGATATGTTCGTTCCGGTTCATGCCTTCGCCGCCTTTCTCAGCGTCAGGACAGCGCGCCTGAGCCGGGTTTTGATGGTGCCAAGTGGGCTGTGCAGCCGCTCCGCGATTTCGGAGTGGCTCAGCCCGTCAGAAAACGCTAAATGCAGCACGGCCTGCTGCTCTTCCGGCAATGCGTCAATCATGGTGCGCGCGCGAGCGAGAAGCAGATTATGTTCCCCTTCCGCCGCAACATCCACGGTGGACAACAACACCACATCGTCCGGAGAATCGGTCGGTCGCCGCCGACGCAACTGATCGATCGCACGGTTGCGCGCAAGCACAGCGAACCAGCCTGCCAGACTTCCTGAACTTATTTCCATCACCGGAGGTTTGCGCCAGATCCGCAGAAAGGTCTCCTGCATCACGTCTTCGGCGCCCGATGGATCGCTCAACACCCGCAAAGCCACCGCGTACACCACGGAGGCATGCCGGTCGAACAGCGTGACCATCGCCTGCTGATCTCCCCCGCGAATGCGGCCGAGCAGGCTGCCGTCGTCGTCTGCCGCGCGGCCCTGCTCTGTCAGCTCTCTATCCATACAACGCACCGTCTCGCGAAATGGGTTTCACTTTTTTCAAGTTCTCTGCCCTTGATGCAATCAAGGTATTTTCAACAAATGTCCAGATGCCCTGAAAGTTGCAGAACCAGCCTACACCCGAGCCTTGGCCCCCGGCGACCTGCAAACAGGTGGATGCCGCGAAAGGCACGCGCGAGTATCCCTGTCCGTCTTTACTCTCGGACCAGGTAAACGATGTCGTTTTCCTCAAACCTAGTCCTCCGCGCAGGCAGGATGCCGAAAGATGGATACTGGGGCAATCAGTCTTATGCTGAATAAGTTCAGGAACAACTTTACCAGAGGCTTGCGGGCCTCGCGGAGTGCCCATGCGCGTTCTGATTGTTGAAGACGAAGTGCGCCTCGCGGAGAACCTCTCGGCGGCGCTGAGAGAAAGCTCCGGCATGGCGGTTGATCACGCCGACAACGGCCCCGAGGCAGAGCAGCTTGCAGCCGGAGGTTGCTATGACATCATCCTGCTCGACCTGATGTTGCCCGGCCAAAGCGGCTTGGCGACCCTGCGCAAACTGCGCGCCAAAGGCAACACGACACCGGTCCTCATCCTCACTGCCCGTGAGGGCGCCGAGTCCGTCGTAGAGTTATTGAACGCCGGCGCAGACGACTACCTGAGCAAGCCGTTCGACCTGGGCGAGCTGCTGGCTCGCGTCAAGGCCCTGATTCGGCGAGGCAAAGGCAATGCCCATCCGTTGCTGCGCGTCGGCGACGTCGAGGTCAACACGCTTGAGCAAACGATTCACCGTGACGGACGGTCGATCGAGGTCTCGCCGACCGAGTACCGCATCCTCGAATACCTGGCGCATCGCCCTCGCGCCGTCGTCTCCAAACGGGAGCTGCTCGAGCACCTGTACGACTTCAACTGGCAGCACCACTCCAACGTCATCGAGGCGCATATCTCGAATCTGCGCCGCAAGCTCGACCGCGACAGCGCGTTCCCGCTGATCGAAACACTGCGCAACCGCGGCTACCGGCTTGCCGTGGTTCAGGAAGCCAGACAGGAAGGTAGGCAGGAAAGCAGACCGTGAGTTCGCTCCCCAAAATCTCCACTCCGCGCCGGTCCATTCTGCGGCGATCCATTCTGCGACGAGCCATCGCAGCCGTGTTGCTGATTGAGTTGCTTACCGCGTCCATGCTGATCGCGGTGACCGCGGCGTACGAGCGGCATGCGCGTTTTCGGGCCTTTGACGTTACACTGCAGGGCCGCGCAAGCGCGCTGCTCGGCGCCGTGCAGGACGGGGATGACCCGGCGGACAACATCATCCTCGATACAACCGGAATCGATACCCCGAAAGGCGATCTGTTCGAAGTAGTGGAGGAGAATGGCCGGGTTCTCGGGCGCTCGGCGGACTGGCCGTTCCCTCTTGGCAGACCGCCCTCGGCGATCGATATCCAACGACGGCATTACCGGTTCGTCACGCTCCGCGGTGTGCGTGTCGTCGATCCCGGTGAAAAAGGCGGCGGCAAGCTGCACCACGTCATCGTGCTCTACGGCGCGTCCATCGGGCCCGTCCAGGAGGAAGTGTGGGAGGCGGTGCGTTTTTATGCCCTCACGTTTGCTGCCGTGATGCTGCTCACCGCTGCTTTTCTGGGCTGGCTGCTGCGGCGGGCTCTGTCCCCGTTGAACGAACTCGCCACGGCAGCGGGGAAAGTCTCGGCGCAGGCCTGGACGTTTACCGCTCCCCAAAGCGCGTGGGTCACCCGGGAGCTTGCACCGTTAACCGCGGCCATCGAAGCCTCCGTGCAGCGGTTGCAGCAATCGTTCGAGCAACAGCGGCGATTTACCAGCGATGCCGCCCACGAACTCAAGACAGACCTCGCCATCATCAAGTCTTCCCTGCAGCTGCTCGCCATGCGGCGGCGCTCCGCGGAGGAGTATAGCCAGGGGCTCACCGTAGCCCTAAGCGATTGCGAACGTCTGGAGGGCGCCGTGGCGGAGATGCTGACGCTGGCTCGTGTGGAACATGCGAGTACCCCCGGTACGGGGAACCCCGCGGACTTCGCCTGGCATGCAGGCGAGGCCGTGCGCTCGCTCATGCCCATGGCGCAACTCAAGGGCGTCTCTTTGCAGGTGAGCGCCTCAGCCCCGAGCCAGGTAGCGCTTTCGGGCAAGGACATCACTCTGCTATGCCTCAATCTTCTGCAAAATGCCGTGCAGCACAGCAGGTCTGGCGGCCGGGTGACAGTGGAAGTCGCCAAAGACCTTGGCCTGGTCACCTTGCGTATTCAGGACGAGGGCGAAGGCATCCCTCCCGAAGTCCTGCCGCATATCTTCGAACCGTTTTACCGCGGGGACGAGGCTCGCGACCGCAAGCGCGGCGGCACGGGACTGGGACTCGCCATTGCAAAAGCCACTTGCGAAAAAGCTGGCGGCACCCTCACTCTGACAAGTGAACCGGGGCGGGGCACGCTGGCAACGGTATGCTTGCCGGCGTACTCTTCAGTTCGTGCTGAAAAAACGTATTGACGCGTCCCATGTCTCGCTTCCGAGCCGTGAGCGTCGCGCCAACTCAGTCCAGCGGCTGCGTATCCTGAACGCCAATGCCATGTTCATACACCAGGTTGCCGCCCAGGTGCGCGGACGCGGAGATCACCACGTAACCCACGGCAGCCAGCACTCTCGCCGTAGTGCGCGAGCCGCGCTTGCGGCGAGCCAGCCAGGACGCCCCGAACAGACCCAGCGACACCACATTTAGCGCCGCATGCACAGCGCCGATCCGCCGCGGAGCACCCTCTGTGTCGGCCCAGTCGTTCATGCCGGTAACAGCCGCCCCCACTGCACCGACCAGTCCCAGCACAATCGTCGCGTCGGCCGCAATATCCATGTTCTTACTTCCGCTCATTGCGGCGATCGTGTCGAACACAACGGTTCCCGTCCAGGAGCCTGTAGGGACCTCGACGATGATGGAGTGCAATGGCTCATGCAGCCAGGTTCCGTGCAACGCGTTCCGGATGGCATGGCCGTTTTTTTCCATGCTCGAGAAAACGCCGCGCACGGCGTCCTGCAATGGCTCTTCAAACGGAGCCGTCCACTGCTGGCGCTCCGCAAGTCTGGCGAGAGGATCTTTGCTCATGGCTTGCTTGGATGCGGAATAATCCCACACTGACGCACCGTTTGAGCATGTACGTACCGTATGTTCGGCCACCCCAGACGCCGCTGGTTGCGCTTCGTTGCCGAACCTTATAAGTTGAGTATCTGACTGCATAACATGCGAGCAGGAAGTTATACGACCATTTACGAACGAGGTAGTATGCCAGCGGATTTTCCCCACGCCCGCTCCGTCGCCGGTCCCCGAGCGACAGGTTCAAACGCAATCGCACACTCCGAACGTGAAAGCAGGGAGCCGCTCGAGCTTCTGGGCACAGAGCCGGAAGCGGAATTCAATGATCTCGCCGAACTGGCCGCAGCCATCTGCTGGACCCCCATCAGCCTGGTGACTCTGTTCGACGCACAGTCGCAGTACCACAAAGGCTCGGTAGGCTGCCGCTTGAAACAAGTGCCGCGCGGAGAGACCTTCTGCGAGCACACGCTTCGGGGCGAGGGCATGTTTGTCGTCGGCGATGCCGGAGCTGATGCACGCTTTCGAGAGCATTCCATGGTCACCGGCCGCCCCGGCATCCGCTTCTATGCAGGGGTACCGCTGTACGCGCCGTCGGGGCTCAAAGTAGGCGCGCTATGCGTCATCGACACCGTCAAGCGAGAGCTGAAGGCCTGGCAAACACGCTCACTCGTCCTGCTGGCGCAACAGGTCAACGCCCGTATCGAGTTGCGCGTCAGGCGCTATCAGGCAGAGCGCGCGCTTGAGTCGGCAGCCGGGAGTGAAGACCTTTTTGCCACCTTCGCCAACAACATCCCGTTTGAGTGCTACCTCAAGGATATCGACCATCGACTGCTGTTTTACAACGCAATGCTCGCCCGGCGTTTTGGCGTCACGCAAGAGGAGTGGCTCGGAAAAACCAGCCGAGAGCTCTGGCCGGAGGAGATCGCAGGCCAGTTGCTGCGGTCGGAACAGCGTGTGTTCGAGTCGGGCATGCGAGGCGAGCTCGACGTCCATGTCCCTGCCGCGGGTGGAGTTGTGGTGCACTACAAGCTCTACCAGGTGCCCTGTCGCAGTGTGTCCGGAGAGAGAAGACTAGCCGTGATGGCCGTGGAACTTTCAAGCGAGATGCGCCAGGACGGCTGAGCGGACAGCTGAGCGAAGACCATCTCGTTCCAGCAGTGCAATGCAGAAGTCCTCGTTCGCAATCGTCGGCCGAATCGCGTCCGCGTGTGCGGTCATCCATGTAGCGGGACCGCAATGAGGTTGACTTCTTGTACCCACTCCCGCAAAGAGCGCATCACAAGCACTGAAACGCCGCCATGCCGCCGCGGGCGGCGAAGTGAAACATGGGAGACCGGTCGCACCCGAATTGCCGCAGGCAAACTCCTACATTTGAAAGGTGAAGGCATATGCAATTGCGCGACGAAGCCAATACGGTCCAGCTGAATATCAATGGCGTGGAGCATACCCTGCAACTGGAAGCGCGTGTCTCGCTTCTCGATGCCTTGCGCGAGAGAATCGGCCTGACCGGCACTAAGAACCTGTTCACGATCTTCTGAGTAGGAGGACGAGGAATGCGAGGTGAACCATTTGCAAGCTGGTGTTGAGCTTGCGTTCGCAATTTTTCCAGAGTCTTCGGCACTTATCGAGCCAGGCGAA